>Ga0233380_1000995_pt1 | contig 13490 bp, 14 predicted proteins | sample ElkDunMinimDraft_9_FD_191541 | JGI IMG/M metagenome (GOLD analysis project Ga0233380, IMG submission 191541) | Fecal eukaryotic communites from dung pellets of Tule Elk in California, USA - Elk Dung F36 | ecosystem: Host-associated > Mammals > Digestive system > Large intestine > Fecal | place... | reverse complement strand
CACCATCGACCGGCAGGCCACGCGCATAACCGACCTGACCGAGATCAATCAGGGCTGGCAAAAACACGCCGCCGAACAAGACCGCATCCGCGCGCTGGAGCAACAGAACGCCATTCTCCTGCAGGAGAAGCTGGCGCTGATCGAGGACCACTACAGCGTCACATCCAAACAGCTCAAAGAACTGGAGGCTTCCAATGCCGAAGTTAAGGAATTCCTTGGCCAGCGCCTGCCTGCTGATCTGCGCCGCCTGCTCCAGCAAAAGTGAGCCAATCCGTTCGGCGCCGCCTGTCTATGTGGGCATCCCTGCTGGCCTGATGGAGCGATGCGCCGTGCGTGATGTCGCGATCAACACCGCGGGCGATCTCGTCCTGAGCCGGAACCTATACAAGGAAGGCTTCGAGAAATGCGCGGCCCGGGTGGACGCTATCCGCAAGCACGACGCTGAAGCGCGGGCGGCGGTGAAGTAGGAGCTTCTAAGGGGTGTGCGGTTCGATCCGCTCCAACAGGCGACCACCTGCGCCCCAGCCCTCAAGTCGCGGCCCGAGTTCAAAATCACCCTTATGGCACGAAAACTGACTTGAACGCGGACGTTCAGCGGTGGCAACGATCTCCCGGCCAAGGCGCTCGCATTCTTCGCGTGTCTCCACAACGGTGACGCGAAGCGGCTGAGGTTCGCCGACCGGCCAATTATAGGCAAGCGCGACGAGTAGCAGAAATGTCTTCACTATATTCCCCTGTTACGAGGATGATCCTAAACGGAATTTTATGAAAAGGTAGAGAATATTTCAGGCCGCGCTGCCCCGGAATAGAGCAGGTTTAGTGCGGAACCACTTCCCGCCGAACTTGTGCAATTTTCGCACTGGTTGGCGCGCGCCTTGATACGTGTTGCTTGCATGTTTCCTCCTGTGATTCGTCGGAGGTAGCGCGGGGTTGGGTTGTAGGAAAATGCTATCCAGTCAGCGCAAAGGCTAAGACAGGGGTTGTAAGTTCGGCTTGAACCTCGGGGCGGAATCAAACGAGAACATGAACCTATAAACGCGGCAGTCAAAGCCCGGAAAACCAACAAAAACGGCTGATTACTGTCAGGGGTTGCGTCTTCGGGAGGCAGGGGCCGGAGGTTCGAATCCTCTCTCCCCGACCAACAAAATCAACCATTTAGTTCACTCCTACCAAAAATAAGTCCGGTGCATGTCCGGTGTTGCGGTGTGAAAAGGCCCCCGGAACGAGGGCGTCAATCTCTGAAATTACGGCCTCGGTTGCCGTCAAAGCGACGCCGAGATTTGCCGGATCAAAGCGCAAGAGGTCGAACGCGATCCGCAAGCATGATGCTGAGGCAGGCGAGCGTTAAGCCCTATCCGAATATACGCTGCCACGGCGATTTCGGACGCGCGCTGACTGTAGGGTGGCGAACTACCCACGTCCCAGCCCCCCCGGCGCGCTCGGCGATGATGTATTGCGCCCATCCAAAATACGCCCAGAACGCAAGGGTATTGCCAACTTCGTCGTTTTCAGACGCATCCCGCAATTGACTTGCGGCGTGTGGCATGACGATGCGGCCCACCGTCTCGACGGTAAAGCCATGATTTCGCAACAGCCCTGCAACCAGATCGCTATCCCATGCTTCAATGTGGGTGTCGTCATCGTCAAAGCGCGTGGTCGAAATGTTTATCCCGTTGGCGATCATCCAATCCCGGCGCGGCATCTTCTTCGAAACAGGGTGTGGCCACTCGATGTAAACTCGCGAACCCTTATCGAGCCGGTCCGACAGGAATTTCAAGGTCGGCTCCGGATCCGACATATGCTCGATAAAGTGACAGCAGATTACAGCATCGATCGTTTCGCCGGGGAATATCTCGTCAGCCGTCTCAAAGTTCTTCAGTTCAACGCCATCGTAATTATCGAAGTGTTCGCCCCGTTCTAGTGAAAGCGCCAACATGCGCAGGTCATCCCGGTTGGTCAGCGGCCATTTGCGGAAGTTCGACAGAGAGCCGTCGCCAGCTCCCAGATCAAGCACTGTAGCCCCCTCCGGCAGATTCTTGAAAAAGTTCAAGCGTGGCGAGAGGCAGTGAAATGCGTACTGGATGTCACGCTGTGCACTGATCCGGTCAGTTGATGCGCCGAAAAATTCCAAGGTGGCATTACGTAATTGGCGTTCGGATAGATAGTCAAACCTTGTAGTCGTCATGCCCATCCCCTGATTCTGCTGGATTATCTTCCAACAATACGCTGCATTTAGTCAGGGCTGCAAGCATGATGCTGTTGCGCGACGTGAAGTTGGTTGATCTACTTGCCCTTCGTCAATGCAAGATAGCGCGCGACTAATTCCGTCCGGCGTCAATCGGACGCTCTCCCCTCTCCATCAGAAGGTCTGCGTCATACCGATTTCTTCCGCGAATTTGCGCTGGCCCCAGCCCAAAGCCTCACGGATCGCCTTCAGTTCACCACCTTGCATCGTCACTTTGACTACCTTCTCGGGCCCGGCCCCGTTCCTTCTTTTGGTGGTTCCGGAACCCGGTCAGTTTCGAAGCAGATTACGAATGTCACCTCGATCTGGTCAAAGCAATCATGGCTCCTTGCATCTGTTCACAGCCCACCAACTACACCCCACCGGCACGCTCAACCTCGGCAAGCTGATCGAGCATGGCGCAATGGTCCGCGCGAGCTGCAGTCATTGCGGCAAGGGTAAAGAGGTGGATCTGGCCGTGCTGGCTGAGAAGGTCGGGACTAACTTTGACCGTGGGGCAGAAGACCGCGGTGCAAGGTCACGCCGGGCTGTGCTCCGCGCGCACGCCGCCGCCTATCAAACTACACTCGCCGATGCGGTGTCATAATAACTCGACACTCGATCCGCGTATGCCTGATTGAAGGTCGGAGGGTTGTTCGCCCAACTTGGCCCACCTTCAAGCAAGCGACGATCTGCCGTGACAAGGTAATTGTCATGAGCCGCATCGTAGGCAAGCAGGCTGAAAGGTACGGGATAGAAGCTCTTCCCCATGCCAAGAAAACCGCCGAGGCTCAGCACTGCAAACGTGGCCTGTCCCGTGCGCTTTACCACCATGAGCGAATGGACGTGCCCCATTCCATCCCCGTCGCGCGACAGCACTTTTAGGCCCTCAGTCCTGGCATCGATGAGTTGCGCGGTGGGATCAGATTTGTCAGCCATGAGAGGTTCTCCAAGCAACGATCCCAGCAGGCGGGAATCGATCGGCAAAAGTAACAACGCAAAACCTGACAAACCGATCCTTGCCACTTAGGCGGATGTGATTGCGAAGCCCCGCCAACGGCAAATGCCGGTCGCCCATGGAAATGGGTCCATGATACAAGCGGGAGCCCCATGTACGCGACCGAACACGTCTACCCGGCAGGAGTTTGTTGGCATGTCCATTCTAGTCCACGATCAAACCGCGCATGCCGAGGTCGAGATCGGAAGCTTCAAGGCGCGTGCATCAGTCACGGTCACACCCGCCGGCCTGATAGCCATTGGAGCACTGGTGAGCAGCATTCTCCTGGCCACCCGTGAGTTGGTTGGAACAGCAATCCGCGAAAGGAAGCGGTTGCCTTAGCCCACCCCCCAACATCTACCTTCCCGAACATGGCGTGGGTCGCATACAGTTTAGCGATCGAGGCGACCTGGGCGGTCCCCCGCCATCGGGAGCCGCCCGTGGCCGCCACCCGCATCGCAGGTGCTCGACCCGCTTCAGCGCGGCGCACCAGGCCCCGGCGCGCACTCGATCAGATGCCGCTGGCCGCCTCTACATGTCGAACGGCCGATCGGGTGTGCAAGAGGCGTAACCCGCGGGCTGAGCAGGCCTAATGGACTATGTTCCGCGCCCGTGCCGCTAAGCCGGCAACACAAAAACACGCATGCCCCCGCCTGCGGTATGATGAATGTTCTAGTCCGTCATCGTCCGCGCATCGCAATAGTTGCCATCTTCGTCATCAGCCCTGCGATGTAGAATGGCGTCATGCCCCTTCCCATGAGCACATTGATCATCCGCGCGGCAAAAGCCGCCCATTACGCGGTAATCGGCGGTTACTCCCGAGTGCGCTTATCCATGGCGACAAGTGAGGTTGATTACCTGCTCGTCTCCTATCCCAAATCCGGTCGGACGTGGTTCCGCTACATCCTGTCATGCTACTTTGCCGAAAGTCTGGGCCTGTCCGCCGCGCCTGATCTGTCAGCGATGTTTCGGTTTCTGCCCAATCTGGATTGGGATCACCAACGCGGGCTGCCTGCCTACGGCGACGGGCCAGCGGCGGCGGCGACGTTCCCCCTCGTCGCCGTGACCCATCACCGCCCAAGCGTCCGGTGGCCAAATTCGATGCCGGTCATCTTTATGGTGCGCGATCCCCGCGACGTGCTGGTTTCCCGCTATTATCATGCGACCCGGCACAAGCACCAATTCACCGGCGACATCACTGCATTCATTCATGATCCCGACCAAGGCTTGCCCGCGTGGGTCAAGCACACCAACGATTGGGCCGCAGCCTTGGCCAATCGACCGCATGCGATCGTTTCCTATGAGCGCTTGAGCGCCTTTCCTATCGTCGAGACAGGCCGTGTACTGGCGTTCCTTGGCCAAGCGATTGACCCGGAACGGCTGGCAAGAGCCGTAGAGGCCGCCGAGATCGATCGGATGCGAGAGCTGGAGCTTCACAATGGCATCCCGGGTCATCGCTACGACCGTAATGATCCGCAGGCCCTTCGCGTTCGGCGCGGCATCATAGGTGGGTATCGTGAGGAATTGGGCCAAGGCGATCTGGAGTGGATCGACCATTACATTGCCGAGCATCTCCATGCGGCAGCCCGCAATCTGATGGGCCACATAGCTTCCGACTGAACTGAAATGTCGCGGCGCGCGCCGGCGATCATGCGCCCTGGTTAAGAACCAGCGCGGCGAGAGACGTACGGTTTCGAATGTCGAGTTTGATGTAGATGTTGTGCAGGTGAATACGGACCGTCCCGGATGACAGGCCAAGGGCATTGGCAATAGCACTGTTGGGTTGCCCCTCACAGACGAGCATGGCGATTTCACGTTCACGCGCCGTAAGCATCTCGTTCAGTATGCGCTGACGGGACCCGATGGCGGCATTACGGGCAATCGCTTTTTCCACCATCGCCTCTGGCAATTGCCGCTTGCCCATAACGACAGCACGCAGACAATCCACCAACGCTTCTGGGGCGCTTTCCTTCAGCAATATGCCCCACACACCTGAGGTGATCGCCTCCAATACCTGTGGCCCGCTGATCATCGCTGTCAGTATCACCACGCGCGGCGGTGAGGCGTCGTGTGAAATCGCTTTGAGAACCTCGAGTCCATCGAGCATCGGCATGGCAAGATCGAGCACCGCCAAATGTGGTTTGAGTGTTTGAATAAGGGCCAAGGCGTCTTGGCCGTCATGAGCCGTAGCAACTACCGTGAAGTCGGGCTCTGCCGCAACGATGTCGCGCAATCCCCGGAGCAGCATCGGGTGATCGTCGGCTAGCACCACTGAACCAAGAGCAGAGCCAGCAATCATAAGGGGAGCATTATCCGCATCAAAAATCCTCGAATAGACGGATCAAGCTGAAATTGCCCACCAAGGTCAACCACCCGCGCCTCAATCGATTGCGGGCGGATTTCGCCTTTGCGTTTCAGATCCGTTACCCCGACGCCGTTATCGCAAATCGATATATCAAGCCCGACCGGCGCCACTTGGATCGAGACATCCACACGGTCAGCCTTGCCGTGCCGAGCGGCATTGGCGGTAGCTTCAGACACGATCTGACACAGCGCGGCCAACGTGGAATTCGGCACCCGAGTGTCTGCCGGATTAACATGAATGCTAAGCATACACGCCCATTGCGAACTTAATGCATGGGCAAATGCCTCAAGCCGTTCCTTCAGGACCTGCGTTTCATTGTCCGATTTTGACTGTGCATTTTCCACGAAACGGCGAATACGACGCTGCTGCTCTTGCAACATTTTCCCTATCAGCCCCAACGAGCCCTGCATCGTCTCCGGTTTTTGCTGTGACGCGATCTTTAGCTGCAGCCCGGCTGCGGTAAGGTCCTGAAGAACGCTGTCATGCAGATCACGCGCAAGGCGACCGCGTTCCCGCCAGCCTGCCGCAGACGCAAGTTCCCGCATCAAGGCAAATTGCTCAAGCTCAAACGCAATGCGGCCTGCGACGATTTCGGTCAGTGAAAGCATGTCGTCGGTAGGATGGCCCGGATCGATGACAAACACCTGACCCCGGTAGTGTTCCGTAGCGAAGGGGGCGCTACAACTGACCGGCTTCCCCCGCGCCGTTTGTATCGTTCCCAGCCCCAGTTGCTGTAAAAGAGAAGCAGGCATGGGCACGGCGTCAGCGACGGGCTCATTGTGAAATCGTGCGGACTGCGAATTGGCCTGCGAAGGCCATGAGGCAGCGACGAAATCCAGCAAGGTGCAGCGATCGCCATCCCAATAAGCGACGCGTCCGTTCGGCTCCTCGCCGTCATTCCATATAACCAGTAACCGCAAGCCCCCAAGAACTTCGGAAGCGTGGCGCAGAGAGCCTTCCAGCCAGGGATCATCTTCATCGGCCGTAGCCTTGATAGGCCAAGCGGCAAGCCGTGCCAGCCGGCTGCGGCTTCGCTCGCGATAGGAAGCAAAGTAACCAAGCATGACCGCCGCCACCAAAGCGTAGGCAGACCGCATGATCAGACCATTCAAATCCGATCGTTTCGGGTCATAATACGGCCAGCCGATCGCCGTAAAAAGCGCGATCAGGAGAAACGCCGTGGCCAGCGCGCCCCCAAAACCCCAGCGGATCGCCGATGCAATCAGTGCAAAGCCGACAAAAGCCCAGAAAGGGCTCGAGAGTTCACCCGAAAGTGCGCAAAGCACACTCAGGACGATGATGTCGATGCAGTGCGTGATGAAATGGAGGCGCGCGTTGAGCGCCTCTCGTGCGTGAAACACAGCCAGCGCCGCAGCGTAGACGAAGTAAGCCGCCAACACTGCGTAGATTTCCAAAACATTGCGGGCAGGCCGGGTAGGGTCAAGGAAGATGGCGAGCAGCGCGAAGGCTGTGAACGTCAGGCGGCTTAGGCTGATCAGACGTTCAGGCTGAAGCGAAAACAGCTTCTCAGCAAGAAGCGACCACCAGTATCTGAGCTTTTGCAGCAAATAGCTGCTCTGGATAAAAGTGTCCGGGATGTCGTGCACGGTACCCGACGCATCCGGACTGGACGTCATCCCCTGCGAGATCTCCTTTTCCGCCAACGCTTCTACCGAGCCAAGCCTCATCATTCGCCGGCCTCTCTGACCGTATCTCCGCATCAATAGCCTATTTACAAACAAGCATCATGAAAATTGTTTCTGGAACGACAAATAACAACGCAGATAATTTTTAGCTTATTACTCGCGGCTTTCGTCACAGCATCAGTTCCTACGGCAACCAAATGCGATATGAACATATCTCCCTGCGCAAAGACTGCCTTCATAATTGGAACCGCGCGATAGAACGCCGGAGTTCCACCAGTAGCACTTGCCCGTGGCCTTCCATCATCCTAGGCGCCCCTTCCATGATAGCTAATGTCGAACCCTTCCACGCCATTGCGATCGGTCGCCTGGCGCATGATCTGGCGGCCGAAGGGCACGAAATCATTCACATGGAATTCGGGCAACCCTCAACCGGAGCGCCCGCAGAGGCAGTCGCGGTCGCTCATCGCGTGCTGGATACCGAGCCCATGGGCTACTGGGAAAATGTAAAGCTGATGGAGCGTATCGCGCGCCATTATGCTGAGGCCCATCATGTCATCGTCGCGCCTGAACAGATCATCCTGACCTGCGGCGCATCGCCGGCGTTTGTACTTGCTCTGTCCTGCCTTTTTGCGCCGGGCGCCCGCGTTGCAATCGCCCGCCCCGGCTATGTCGCCTATCGCAACGCGTTGAAGGCGCTCTACCTTGAACCTGTCGAGCTTCCCTGTGGCCCAGCCGAACGCTTCCAGATCACCGCTGCGGCACTGGCCGCAGTTACTCCGCCCCCCGATGGCCTGATCATCGCCAGCCCCGGCAATCCGACAGGCACGATCATCCCGCCGGACGAACTAGCCGCCATTGCAGAGGTTTGCCGCGCCCGGAACATTCGCATCGTCTCGGACGAAATTTATCACGGCCTCAGTTTTGGCGAGCCTGCCCAATCCATGTTGGAACACGCGCCAGCCGCATTGGTCGTCAACAGCTTCTCCAAATACTTCAGCATGGCGGGTTGGCGGCTGGGCTGGCTGGTCGTGCCGCAGGATCTGGTTGGCGCAGCGCGGGCCCGTATGGGCAATCTGTTCCTGACGCCTCCCGTACTTGCCCAACACGCCGGTCTTGTCGCGTTCGATTGCCGGGAGGAACTGGATGCGCACGTCAGCAACTATGCGCGGAACCGGGCGCTGATGCTCGGCGCGTTGCCAGCAATGGGGTTGACGCAAATGGCGCCGCCTGACGGTGCCTTCTACATCTATGCGGATATCAGCCATCTCACCGATGACAGTCTTGCCTTCTGTGAACGTCTGCTGCGCGATACCGGCGTTGCAACGGCTCCCGGCGTCGACTTTGATCCGGTGGATGGGCAGCACTTCATTCGATTCAGTTTTGCCGTTTCGACTCCACTGGTTGAGGAAGCCATTCGGCGGATGATCCCGTGGTTTCAGGCGCGACGGAAAGATCCTGACCGAAAATAATCAGGCGGCAGCGGCGCCCTCTTTCGCGAACGGCACCTCAGGCAACGCGCACATCGAACGCGAACCATGTGCTCTGGCTGTAATCGTATACTTGAACGACCCGCTCACTTACCTCTGCCACATAAAAGCCGGCTGAGCCGCGATCATATCCGCTGGCTTTCGATCCATCGACGGTAAGAGATACGAACACCTTGTCGCCCTCATCGTACAATTCTGGAAGCGTTCCTCCGAACCGCACCGCACGATCACCATCAACGCCCTGCAAGCGGCTACCCCGGCATTCCGCAGCAATCCGTAAATCGCGCCCCGCCGCATGGTCATGAATTCCAGCGACTTTCTTGCCGATTATAACAGCATGAGCGGAAGCGGCGACCATCGCGCGGGTGTGTGGATGCATAACGCTCTCTGACATTACGGCAGGATCGGACGCAAGAATTTTCATTCAGCTGACGACATAGCTCCCCGGCTTTGCCGCAAGGGTCGGTCAGGCTGACCGCATTGCGCCTTGAAACCATTTCCCTTGCTTCGGCAGTTCGGGCATGGCCTCTCAAAAATCGTCCCGGGAGAGACAACGCATGCAAGCATCCTTCGCATTGGGATGGCGTCAAGCCGCCATCTGCTTCGTGCTGCTCTCTGCCGTAAGCATGATCGCGACGACCTATTCGATCATTGCCGTGCCGCTGGCAGAGGAGTTCGACCCCAGCCGAATGGTCCTCATGCTGGCGATGACTGTGCTATCCGGCGCCAGCGCCGTTCTGTCTCCCTTGTTCGGCACTCTGATGGACCGGATTCCAATGCGGCGGCTCATGGTTTGTGGCGGCCTTCTTCTGGGTGTGGGTTATGCGGCGCTGTCACTTGCCACATCTTTCACGCAGGTTCTGGTGATTTTCGGGCTACTGGTCGCACCGGCTAATGTGCTGATCGGACCTGTCGCCATGACCGTGCTGCTGTCGCGCTGGTTTACCCTGCGCCGGGGCCGGGCTGTCGGCATCGCGATTGCGGGCATTTCGGCTGGCGCCTTCATCTTCCCGATCATCATCCAGAGCTTGCTGGACGCCCATCAATGGCGCGAGGCGCTGCGGCTTTTGGGTGTCGTCTTGGTTCTGTGGACCGTCCCTGCCGCACTTCTCGTGGTGGAACGGCCGTCAGACCGGGGCCTCAATCCTGATGGCGCGCCAGAGCCGCCGGAACTGGCGCGCACTGAGATGGCACAGGCCGCGTTCTCGGCAAAAGACCTGCTGACTGACCCCGCGTTCTGGATGATTGCGATCACCGTGGCCGTTGTGACGGCGGGCCTGAAAGGGATGATAACGAACCTCGTCCCGCTGGCGATCGATATCGGAATCGAGGCCAGCGATGCCGCCATGCTGATTTCGGTTTATGCCGCCTGCGGGTTCATCGCCAAGCTGAACTTTGCCGCGCTGGCAGACCGCCTTGGGCCGCGCGTGCTGATGTTCACCTCGCTCGGCGGTTTTTCCCTGAGCATGGCCTGCCTGACACAGACCCATGCGGGTTATATCACCATCGCGCTTGGCGTCGCCCTTGCCGGACTGTTCGGCGGACTGATGATCCCGCTGGAAAGCTATCTTGCGGCGCGTGTATTTGGCCAACGCGCCGTCGGGCGAGCGATGGGTCTGCTTTCGGGCGTGATCCTGATCGCGATGCTGTCCACCCCGCCCTTATTCGGGCTGATCTTTGACCTGACCGGCAGCTACACCGGCATCTTCTGGGCGTTCTGTGGCTTGGCGCTCGTTACCCTGCTGTGGGTGCCAGCCATTCGCCTGCACCCCCGCACAAACACCGCCTCCCTAGCGCCAGCCGAATGACACGCATCGGTTAGCGCAACACACGCTGCGCATGCCAGACTTCACATATACTGAAGCCTGGCATGCGCAGCCTGCGGCAGCCAATTGTCCTGTTTGTTGACGATCGCATTGTTCCGCAGCAAACTGGAATGCCAGTCAGCAGCACCGTCCGCCGTGTTTTCCGCCGTATCGCGCCTGCTCCCTGTCGCGGAAAAACTCGACGCGCGTCATCGGCGTACGATCGGGGTGCCGTTCGGCCACGTGACGCAGATATGTCTCGTAACAGGGCTGGCCCACCATAAGCCGCCCCGTCTGGCGTAAGGCGCGGATCAGCGCCTTCATTCCGCAGGAACCGCCTGAGGGCTGAATTCTCGTGTCGTCGGTCCGTTTGCGCGGCGTGCCTCAAGGATGGTCTTGATGGTAAAGTATAGCAGGCTGAGCACGACAGTCAGGAACAGGGCACACAGCCCGGCATCTACCCAGTCGTTGAAGATGATGCGCTCCATTTCCTGCATCGACGCGGCCGGTGCCAGCACTTCGCCGCGTGCTGCCGCTTCAGAAAACTTGCGGGCGTGCGCAACGAAGCTGATGGCCGGATCGGACGAGAACAGCTTCAGCAGCCCCGCGCTGACCGTGCAGATCAGCAGCCAGGCCATCGGCACGACCGTCACCCAGGCAAAACGGTCTTGCTTCATCCGGAACAGGACAACCGTTGCCAGCATCAGCGCCACGGCGGCAAGCATCTGGTTCGAGATGCCGAAAACTGGCCACAGGGTGTTCACTCCCCCCAGAGGATCGGTGACGCCCTGATAGAGGAAGAAGCCCCAGGCCGCGACGCAGAGCCCCGTTGCCACCATGCCCGGCACGAACGATTCATTGGAGCGGAATGAAGGCGCTGCCAGGCCAATCAGGTCTTGCAGCATGAAGCGCCCGGCACGGGTCCCCGCATCTACCGCCGTTAGGATAAACAAGGCCTCGAACAGGATGGCGAAATGATACCAGAAGGCCTTCATCGCCGGCCCACCGATCACGTGACTGAATATTTCCGCCATGGCGACAGCCAGCGTGGGCGCCCCGCCCGTGCGGGATATGATAGAGGACTCACCCACATCCTTTGCCGTCTGCACAAGTGCGTCAGGCGTGATGGGAAAGCCCATGGCCGTTACCGCAGCCGCAGCGCTTTCAGGGCTGTTGCCCAGAAGCGCTGCGGGGCTGTTCATCGCAAAGTAGATGCCAGGATCGAGGATCGAGGCGCCGACCAGCGCCATGATCGCAACAAAAGCTTCCATCAACATCCCGCCATAGCCGATCATCGGCGCATCCGCCTCGCTCGCGATCAGCTTTGGCGTAGTGCCGCTGGCGATCAGGGCGTGAAAACCGGACACAGCGCCGCACGCAATTGTGATGAACAGGAAGGGGAAGAGCGCGCCCGACCACACCGGACCGCCTCCATGGATGAACTTTGTGAGCGGCGGCATCTGAAGCGGCGGTGCCATGATGACAATTCCTGTTGCCAGCGCAATGATCGCGCCGATCTTAAGGAAAGTCGAAAGATAGTCGCGCGGCGCCAATAGCAGCCAGACCGGCAGCAGCGATGCTACCGCGCCATATCCCACAAGGATCCAGCACAGCTGAATTGGCGTAAACGTGAAGATCGGGCCCCAGACGGGCGAAGCCGCGATGGACTGGCCATAGACGATCGCCAGTATCAACCCGATGAAGCCAAGGATTGATACCTCGCCAATACGTCCCGGCCTGATCCAGCGGGTATAGGCGCCCATCAGCATCGCTAGCGGCACCGTGGCTGCTACTGTGAACATCCCCCAAGGGCTTTCCGCCAGTGCGCGAACGACGATAAGCGCCAGAACCGCCGGGATAATCACCATGATCATGAAGGTTCCGACAAGCGCGATCGTACCGGCCGCCGCCCCCATTTCCATGCGAACCAACTCGCCCAAAGAGCGCCCGTCCCGCCGCATGGAAACGAACAGAACCATGAAATCCTGAACGGCACCGGCGATCACCACGCCAAAGATGATCCACAGCGTTCCCGGCAGATAGCCCATCTGCGCCGCCAGAACCGGCCCGACGAGCGGCCCCGCCCCGGCAATCGCGGCAAAGTGGTGGCCGAACAGCACACGCCGATCGGTTGGCACATAATCCAATCCGTCGGCACGATAGACAGCGGGCGTGGGACGTGCGGGATCCAGCCCCATCACGCGGCGGCCGATAAACAGGGCGTAATACCTGTAGGCGACCAGAAAGGTGGATGTCGCCGCAACCACGATCCACAGCGCGTTTATTGGTTCGCCGCGCGAAACAGCGACAACCAGAAGAGCGATTGTCGCCATAACGGCCATGACGATCCAGGGAATATGCCTAATCAAGTCGTCCTTCTCCCGCCGCCGGCCCCGTCTCTTCCCGAAAAAGAACCAATCAGCACCGAGTGCATCGCAGTCGTTTTCTAGGGACAGGCTGGGTACGGATTATGGTACAATGGTGACTTGGCGCAAGCCGCTGTTTGCGCGATGATTATTGCTATTCGAAGGCGGTGGCCGTTATTCGCCCTATGCGTAGGTGGCAAGCGGAGCATGGCTTTATCTACCGCGTCGGCAGCATGTCGCATCAAAGAAGTTGCACATGCTCCATGAAGTCGGGATCGTCCGCAGGACACCCTATCCGCTGGCACACTGTTGCGCGTTATCTCCGGACTGATTTTCATGGCGCACGGAACCCAGAAAATTCTGGGCCTCCCCGCTGGCGGTGAGGCGCTAGCTTGGCGTGGATCTTGTGGCTCATCACGGTCTTCAAACTCAACTGTAAACCGTCTATGTTGAGCCAATGACTAATCAGCCTGTCCGATTTAACCGACGGGCCCTGATGTTTTCAGGCGCTGCCGCCGCCTTTGGTGCACTGGCTCGGTCCACCCCACCGCTTTCAGGCGGTGCGGTAGCGCGTAAACAATGCGCAGCCACGGCAATGCC
>Ga0233380_1000993_pt1 | contig 13498 bp, 11 predicted proteins | sample ElkDunMinimDraft_9_FD_191541 | JGI IMG/M metagenome (GOLD analysis project Ga0233380, IMG submission 191541) | Fecal eukaryotic communites from dung pellets of Tule Elk in California, USA - Elk Dung F36 | ecosystem: Host-associated > Mammals > Digestive system > Large intestine > Fecal | place... | reverse complement strand
ATAGCCGTGCTTCTTGCCGAGCTTCAGGGCTTCGTCCCACACGGCCTTTGCGCGGGTCGAGAGCGCTTCGTCCTTGAGGTTGGCGTGGTCGAGCGCCACCGGCAGGATCGACAGGCCCTCATAGCCATCGCTGTTGCCATGAGCGGCGTTGCGGTGATTGCGGATCACGCGCAGCATGTGCTCGGCGTTGCGCTTGTAGTCCTGGAAGGCGCCGAGTTCCTTGGCCATTTCCGCCGACGTGGCATAGCTCACGCCGGTCATGATCGCCGTGACGGCGCCGGCAATGGCGCGGCCCTCGGCGGAGTCATAGGGAATGCCCGAGGTCATCAGCAGGCCGCCGATATTGGCGTAGCCGATGCCGAGTGTGCGGTACTGGAACGAGCGTTCGGCAATGGCGCGCGAGGGGAACTGCGCCATCATCACCGAGATCTCGAGCACGATGGTCCACAGCCGGACGGTGTGCTCGTAGGCGGCAGTATCGAAGCTGCCATCGGCATTGCGGTAAGGCAGCAGGTTCACCGAGGCGAGGTTGCAGGCGGTGTCGTCGAGGAACATGTACTCCGAGCAGGGATTGCTCGCGACGATCGGGCCGGCTTCGGGGCTGGTGTGCCACTCGTTGATGGTGGTGTGGTACTGGATGCCCGGGTCGGCAGAGGCCCAGGCCGCGTAACCGATCTGTTCCCAGAGGTCGCGGGCCTTGAGCGTCTTGACCACGCGGCCATCCTGACGGGCGGTCAGGTTCCAGTCGCCGTCATTCTCCACCGCGCGCAGGAAGTCGTCGGTGACGCGCACCGAGTTGTTGGAGTTCTGTCCGGAGACCGTCAGGTAGGCTTCGCTGTCCCAGTCCGTGTCGTAGATCGGGAACTCGATATCCGTGTAGCCCTGCTTGGCGAACTGGATGACGCGGTAGATGTAGTTCTCCGGAACCAGCGCCTTCTTGGCGGCGCGCACTTCGCGCTTCAGCGCCGGGTTGAGGCTGACGTCGAAGCAGTCGTCGCCCGAGCCTTCGCAGTTCACGCAGGCCTTGAGGATCGCCTTGAGGTGCTTGGAAACGGTCTTGGAGCCGGTAACCAGCGCGGCCACCTTCTGCTCTTCCTTGACCTTCCAGTTGATGTATTCCTCGACGTCCGGATGGTCGATGTCGAGCACCACCATCTTGGCCGCGCGACGGGTGGTGCCGCCCGACTTGATAGCGCCGGCAGCCCGGTCGCCGATCTTGAGGAAGCTCATCAGCCCGCTCGACTTGCCGCCGCCCGACAGTTTCTCGCCGACGCCGCGAAGCTTGGAGAAATTGGTGCCGGTGCCGGAGCCGTACTTGAACAGGCGGGCCTCGCGGACCCACAGGTCCATGATGCCGTTCTCATTGACCAGGTCGTCGTCCACGGACTGGATGAAGCAGGCGTGCGGCTGCGGGTGCTCGTAGGCACTCTGCGACTGCACCAGCTGATGGGTGAACGGGTCGACGTAGAAGTGGCCCTGGCCGGGACCATCGATGCCATAAGCCCAGTGCAGGCCGGTGTTGAACCACTGCGGCGAGTTCGGCGCCACGCGCTGGGTGGCGAGCATGAAGGCGAGTTCGTCGCGGAAGGCGAGGGCGTCTTCCTCAGAGGCGAAGTACTTGCCCTTCCAGCCCCAGTAGGTCCAGGTGCCGGCCAGACGGTCGAACACCTGCCGCGAATCGGTCTCGGAGCCATAGCGCTCACCCTCGGGGAGCTTGGCGAGCGCGGCTTCGTCGGGTACGGAGCGCCACAGCCAGGACGGAACGTCGTTCTCCTCGACCTTCTTGAGAACCTTGGCGACCCCGGCCTTGCGGAAGTACTTCTGCGCGATGATGTCGGTGGCGACCTGCGACCATGTCGCCGGCACCGCCATGTCTTCCAGCCGGAAGACGATCTTGCCATCGGGGTTGCGAATCTCGCTGGTGGCCGAGCGGAATTCAATCCCGGCGTAGCGGTCCTGACCAGCAGTGGTGAAGCGGCGTTCGATGCGCATGGGATGGTCTCGACTAGGGTAGAAGACGTGTTGTCCTACCTTCGCTCCGATTCCGCCTGGCACACAAGGGCTGGTGTCAGCGGCCCAGAATGAGGGCTACCCGTAGTAGATGGTATCTGTTTCTGTGCATTCAAGCCCAAGCGCTTGAGCAGCAAGGCAATTTGCCGGAATAACTATGTGGAAACCATTCGGCACGATTGCCTCTGCCGAAGCCTGCCAATAGCCGGGAATCGGCAGAAATCCTAGTCAACCGGATTAGTTGCGACCGCTTTGTGACGGGCGGGGGATTTTCCACAAGGGCTAGTTGGTTACGCTCGGCCCTCCAGGCGAGCAGGATCAGGCAGCGCTCTCTTCACGCACGGACTCGTCGAACAGGGCGACAAGCCTGTCTCGATCCTCCGGCCGCGATGTCGCCTCGTTGCCGTTGAAGGTGGTGCCGTGCTCGGACATGAAGTCGAGGAGGAACACGCTCACATAGAACCAGAATACGGCGTCGCGCCTGTGTCCGGCGCGTTCCATCCAGATATCTACGTAGTCCCTTGGCCCGGCGTGAACCAGCATGGCCACCTGGGTGAGGGCAGGGGCATAGCGCGGATCCCCGAAGCAAAGGTCGTCGACGTCGACGATGCCGGAGAACTCTCCGGAACCAGTTACGATCACGTTCTTGGTCGTCGTGTCGTGGAGAAATGGCGTTGCCGGCATGCGCCGCAGCGCTTCGGCGTGGCGTGACTGCAGTGCCCGCGCGCTTGCGAAAACCCGGTCAGGGAAAAGCCCGGTCCTGAGGAGCCGGCGCTCCGAGCGGGCAATGTGGGCCTCGACCACGTCCGCCCAGTTGGCGTGCGGCGCGCTCTCGGCGGTCGCGGCGTAGCCGTAGCGGCTGCCGCGGGCGAAACGCGCGGTCGCCTCCTGTGCCGCCACCACGGCCTCAGCGATCCGCGTGAGGCTGGTGCTGCCAAGCCCGTTCATCACATTGCCCAGGTCAGTGCCCGGAAGTCGCTTCTGGATGACAAAGGGAAACCCCTCGGCAGTGCCCGCGGCCAGGGTGGCCGGCAACGGCACGCCCAACGATGCAAGACGCCTCCGGAGCGACACGCCCCTTTCCAGCACGGCCGCCTGCTCTGGCCGGCCGATCCGAACGACAACATTGCGGCCGGTGCCGGCAACGTCGAAGACGAAGAAGTCGAGCCCGGTGTTGAAGCGGCGCACTTGCTCGGCCGTCCGGCCCAGTTCGCGCGCGACCACCGCACCGGCAAGGCGTTCGTCTGGAGCAAGAGCGGCCATGCCGGGCAAGTTAGGTGAATATGCGCCCGTGGCAACTGTCCCATTCAGTTGTCCAGGTGGCAGCCGCGTTCACGCTGCCGGGTGCTCAAATCACCCATCTTGGTCTAGGCTCCGCCTCAACACCGTGGTAAACCCCGGCGAAATCGCCTTCGAACAGCGGAATCGTAGAGTGGCCCAGTCCGGTTGGAAGAAGTTTTTGTCCGAGATCTTTGTCTGGTGGCAGGGCCAGACCTGGGGCACGCGCCTCTGGATCTGGCGCCGCGGCGAATATGTCGGCAGCGACGAGTTCGGCAACAAGTACTATCAGGACAAGAAGGCCAACCGCCGCTATGTGACCTATGCCGGCTATGCTGATGCCTCCCAGATTCCGCCGGGCTGGTTCGGCTGGATGCATCACCGCTTCGATACCCCGCCGAGCGATGTGAACTACCAGCCACGCGAATGGGAAAAGCCGCACGTACCGAACCTCACCGGCACCGCTCAGGCCTATCGTCCTGATGGCAGCCTGCTCAACAAGGGCGAGCGTCCCCGCGTAACCGGCGACTACGAAGCCTGGTCGCCCGAATAGGGCGCCCGCGCTTGCTGGCCGTGCGAACGGCGACTCTTCTGGGCGGTCTGCTGCTGGCTGCCTTGTGCGCGGGCCCTGCCACGGCGCAGCCTGTTGCCAATCCCGTCGCGACCTTTGCCGGACTCGACAAGATCACGGGACGCATCACCCGCTTCGACGTCTATATCGACGAGACCGTGCTGTTCGGTGCGCTCGAGATTACCCCGCGCGCCTGCTACGACCGTCCCGATACCGACACGCTGCAGCGCACTTCGGCCTTCATCGAGGTCGATCAGCGCAGCCTGACCGGCACTTCACAGCGCATATTCACCGGCTGGATGTTCGCTGATGCCCCGGCGCTGCATGCCATCGACCACGCCGTCTACGACGTGTGGCTGGTCGAGTGCAAAACCTCGACTGACGTCCCTCCGCCGGACCAGCGCTAGAAAAATCCGCAGCTCCGGTCGAAAGTCGGGCCGCCTGTTCGTCTCTCTGCGACATGCCTTGAGGCGTTGGACCTTCGTGGGCAGCACTCACCGGGCTCCGGTCGTACACGGCAGTGAACAGGACACGAGGAGGAAACCGACATGATGACTTTGCCCGAGAACGTCGAACGGCCCGAGCGGCCCTACATCTACGTGCCGTTCACCGTCCCAATGGACCAGATGCAACAGCCGGCCGAGCAGGGTTTTCCGCAGCTGTTCGCCTATCTGGAGCGGCACGGGCTGCAGTCAGCGGGGGCCGCGTTCTACAACTACCGCCGCATCAACATGGAACAGACGCTGGATGTCGAAGCCGGCATCCCTCTTGCCGCGCCGGCGGCGGAAGAGGGGGCTATCAAGACCGGCATGCTACCGGCGGGCCGTTATATGACCGTCACCTGGCACGGTCACCCCGATCAGCTCATGACCGTCACCGGCGTGCTGATTGGATGGTCCCGCCTGACCAACCAGCCGTTTGACCAGCAGACCCAAGGCTCCGACGACTACTTCGCTTGTCGCCTCGAAGTTTACGAATCGGGCCCCGACACCGAGCCCGACATGAACAAGTGGGAAACTAGGCTTGAGTTCAAGTTGAAGGACTGAGGCCGCGGTCGCGCAATTCGATCGGACTCTTTCGGGCCGTCAGCAGTGGCACGACGATCGCCGTTACCCCCAGCAGGACATGTGGCCACCAGATCCGATCGGCAAAGCCGAACACCCAAGGCGAAGCGAGGAGCACCAGCCCCGCTACGCCATCCACCGAGATGTGGGCAAGCATGGGCAGGGCCTTTATCAAACCCAGTTCGTACCGTGTGACGAGGCTCATGCAGATGGTGGCGACACCGACGATGATCGGAACCCACTGCGCCGCCGTGCCGTCGGCAAAGCCGAGCACGAACGGGGCTGCAATGGCAATGATGCCGAAGACGTAGTCGATAATGCCGTGGACACGGGTTGGGATCATGGGGGAGCCTCCCTCCTCGCCCGCAGAACCGCCAATGGCCGCAGGAGGTTCCCGCCTCAGTCAGCCGTGCGTTCGATCGTGTACCAGTCACCTTCGACCAGAAGCGCCTGGGCCAAGCGTTCCTCATAATCCTCCCGGGGGATCTCGATACCGCCCAGCGAGGCGAGATGTGGCGTCAGGAACTGGGTGTCGAGCAGCACGAAGCCGCCGGCCTTGAGCCGGTCCACCAGATGCGCCATCGCCATCTTGCTGGCGTCGGTGCGCCGGTGGAACATCGACTCGCCGAAGAACGCGCCGCCGATGGCGAGGCCGTAGAGGCCACCTACGAGCTCGGGCCCGTCCCAGACCTCGACCGTATGTGCCACGCCGCGCCGGAACAGTTCGCCGTACACCCGTCGTATGGTGGCGTTGATCCAAGTGGAGTCGCGGTCTTCACCGACGGTGGCGCAGCCCTCGACGATGCCCTCCCAGTCGGAATCGACGCGGACGACAAAGCCGGACCGACGCATCGACCTGCGCAGGCTCTTCGAGAGGTGGAACCCATCGAGCGGCAGTATGCCGCGTTGCTCGGGGCTCACCCAGAACAGGTCCTCGTCCGCAGCGTCCTCGGCCATGGGAAAAATGCCGGCACGGTACGCCCGGACGATCAGCTCCGGAGTGATCTCGATGTCGAACGGGTCGGGGCGGCGGATCATGGCACAAAGATAAGGGGCGCCGCGGCGCCCCTCAATGCCTATGCCTTGTTGGCGGCAAGGAACTTTTCCAGCCAGTGGATGTCGTAGTTGCCGGCAAGGATGTCCGGCTCGCGGATAAGCCGCTGGAACAGGGGCAGGGTGGTCTTCACCCCGTCGACGACGAACTCGTCAATGGCGCGACGCAGGCGCTGCAGGCACTCGTCACGGGTGCGGCCGTAGACGATCAGCTTGCCGATCAGGGAGTCGTAGTAGGGCGGGATCTTGTAGCCCTGGTAGACCGCGGAATCGACGCGCACGCCGACGCCACCCGCCGGGTGGTAGAACGTGATCGTGCCGGGGGAGGGCGCAAAGGTCTGCGGGTCCTCGGCGTTGATGCGCACTTCGATGGCGTGGCCATAGAACTGCACCTGCTCCTGCGTCATCGACAGGGGCTGTCCTGAGGCGACGCTGATCTGCTCGTAGACGATGTCGATGCCGGTGATCCGTTCCGTGACGGGGTGCTCCACCTGCAGGCGCGTGTTCATTTCGATGAAATAGAACTCGCCATTCTCGTACAGGAACTCGATCGTGCCGGCGCCGGAGTACTGCAGCTTGCGCATTGCGGCGGCGCAGATCTCGCCGATGCGGTCACGCTCCTCGGGCTTGATGGTAGGCCCGCCGGCTTCTTCCCAGACCTTCTGGTGGCGACGCTGCAGTGAACAGTCGCGGACGCCAAGGTGAACCGCGTTGCCCTTGCCGTCGCCCAGCACCTGCACCTCGATATGGCGCGGCTTCTCCAGGTACTTCTCCATGTACACGGAGTCGTTGCCGAAGGCGGCCTTGGCCTCGGTGCGGGCGGTCGACCAGGCTTCGAGCAGGTCCTTCTCGGTCTTCGCCACCTTCATGCCGCGGCCACCGCCGCCGGCGGTCGCCTTGATCAGCACCGGATAGCCGATGCCGGCGGCAGTGCGAAGGGCATCTTCGTCGGTCTCGACGGCGCCGGCTGAGCCGGGAACCACCGGGATGCCGAGTTCCACCGCCGTCTTCTTGGCGGTGATCTTGTCGCCCATGATCTCGATGTGATGCGCGGAAGGCCCGATGAAAGTGACCTTGTGCTCCTCGAGAATCTTGGCGAAGCGCGCATTCTCGGAGAGGAACCCGTAGCCGGGATGCACCGCATCGGCCCCGGTGATCTCGCACGCCGCTAGGATCGACGGAATGTTGAGGTAGCTGTCCTTGGCCGAGTTGGGGCCGATGCAGACGCTCTCGTCGGCGAGGCGCACATGCATGGCATTGGCGTCGGCGGTGGAATGCACCGCGACGGTCTGAATGCCGAGCTCCTTGCACGCCCTGAGGATGCGCAGGGCGATCTCGCCGCGGTTGGCGATGAGGACCTTGTGGAACATTGAGGGTCCCCTATTCGATGACGACCAGCGGCTCGCCGTATTCGACGGGCTGGGCGTCGTCGACCAGGATGCGGGTGACGGTGCCCGAGCGGTGCGCCGGGATCTGGTTCATGGTCTTCATCGCTTCGATGATGAGCACGGTCTGGCCCTCGCTGACCTTCGCGCCGACTTCGATGAACGCCGGCTTGCCGGGCTCAGGCGCACGATAGGCGGTGCCGACCATGGGTGAGGTCAGCGTGCCCGGGTTGGAGGCGAGGTCTTCCACCGCTGCCGGCGCGGCAGCCACCGAACCCGTCGGAACGGCGGGCGTGGCAGGTGCTGCCGGCGGCGCCGCGTAGTGTTGCGGAGCGGGGGCGTAGACTGGCGCCTCGTTGGGATAGGAGCGGGTGACGCGAACCCTCAGGTCGTCCTGTTCGATCTCGATCTCGGCCAGGTCTTCCTTGTTGAGCAGTTCGGCAATGGCCCGGATCAGCTCCTGATCCACATTCGACTTGGTCATTTCCTGTCGGTCTCCCGCGCGCGGCGCGTTGTTATTTCAGTTTCTCGGCGAGCCCTTCCAGCGCCAGCCTATACCCGCTGGTGCCGAAGCCGCAAATTACGGCAAAGGCAACGGCCGAGACAAAGGAATGGTGCCGGATCGCTTCACGCTGGTGAATGTTCGAAATGTGCACCTCGACCACCGGCAGGCCGGCCGCCTTGAGTGCGTCCTGGATGGCGAGCGAGGTGTGCGAGTAGGCCGCCGGATTGATCAGGATCGCATCGGCGGTGCCGTGCGCCTGCTGAATCCAGGTGACCAGTTCGCCCTCGTGGTTGGACTGGCGGAAGTCGACCTCGAGGCCGAGGCGGTCGCCGGTCTGGCGGCAAAGGGCTTCCACATCCTTGAGGGTATCCGACCCGTAGATGCCGGGCTCGCGAGTACCGAGCATGTTGAGGTTCGGACCGTTGAGGACGAGGACGCGCTTAGCCATGATTTCCGCCTTGTGCACCGGCCGGTTTGGCAGGCGCAAGCGCGGTTACACGAATTGCACCGAAAAGGCAAAACTGGGGCAGAGGCAGTGTCCTTCTTCTCCCATCCAGCGCTGCTGTCCCCGACTCGCGCCGGGAACAGGAAGCATCTCAGAACGGTGGGGTCTCGTCTTCGGGGACCTTCTTGGCCTTGCTCGCCGTCGCCTTCTTCGCCGCAGGCTTCTTGGCCGCTGCGGGTTTCTTGGCGGCAGCCTTCTTCTTGGCCGGGGCCTTCTTGACCTTGGTTCCTGTAGCCTCAGCACGGGCCGCCAGCAGCGCCACGGCCTGTTCCAGCGTCACGTCCTCCGGCTTTGTGTCCTTCGGAATGGTCGCGTTGATCTTGCCCTGGTTCACATAGGGACCATAGCGGCCCGATCGTACCGTGATCGGACCCGCCTCGTGCTCGAAGCTCTTGATCGCGGCCTGGCTTGCGCCGCCTCCGCGCTTGAAGCCACCGGCCGCCTTCTGCGCCAGCAGGTCCACGGCGCGGTTCAGCCCGACGGTGAAGACCTCCTCCACGTCCGGCAGGTTCGCGTACTTGCCGTCATGGAGGATGAACGGGCCATATCGGCCCAGCCCCGCGCTGATCGGCAGCCCGCTTTCCGGGTGCAGCCCGACCTCGCGCGGCAGCGACAGCAGCTGCAGTGCCTTCTCGAGCGTCAGCGATGCAGCATCCCAGCCGCGCGGCAGCGAACTGCGCTTGGGCTCCTTGCCCTCGCCGAGCTGCACATAGGGGCCGAACCGCCCGGACTTGAGGTAGACCTCCTCGCCCGATTCCGGATCGACGCCCAGCACCCCGTCGCCCGCAGCGGCTTCCGAGGCCTGCCCGCTGGCTGCGTCCGAGAGCTGCATGGTGTGCTTGCACTCGGGATAGTTCGAACAGCCGATGAAGGCTCCGAACTTGCCGAGCTTCAGCGACAGGGTGCCGGTGCCGCAGGTCGGGCAGCGGCGCGGGTCCGAACCATCCTCGCGCGGAGGGAAGATGTGGTCCGCCAGCAGGTCGTTGAGCGCGTCCAGCACCTCGGAGACGCGGAGATCCTTGATCTCCTCCGTCGCGGCGGTGAAGTCCTTCCAGAAGTCCCGCAGCAGGCTCTTGTAGTCGAGCTCGCCCGCGGACACCCTGTCGAGCTGCTCCTCGAGATGGGCAGTAAAATCATACTCCACATACCGGCTGAAGAAGCTCTCGAGGAAGGCCGTGACGATGCGCCCGCGATCCTCGGGATGCAGCGCCTTGCCTTCGAGCCGCACATAGTCGCGGTCCTTCAGCGTGGTCAGTGTCGCCGCATAGGTGGAGGGCCGGCCGATGCCGAGCTCTTCCATCTTCTTGATGAGGCTGGCTTCGGTGTAGCGCGGCGGCGGCTGGGTGAAATGCTGCTCGATCGCTACCTTGTCGAGGTCCGGCTTGTCGCCGACGGCGAGCGGCGGCAGTTCCCGGCTCTCCTCGTCGTCATTGTCCTCGCCCGTCGAGGCTTCGACGCCATAGAGCGTCAGGAATCCCGGGAACGTGACGACGGAGCCCGTGGCGCGAAGCTCCACCCTGCGGCCCGGCACGTTGACGGCGATGTCGACCGTGGTGCGGTCGATCTCGGCCGACTTCATCTGCGAGGCCAGCGTACGGCGCCAGATAAGGCCGTACAGCTTCTGCTGGTCGGCATCGAGGCTGAGTTGCTCGGGCCGCTTGAACATGTCGGTGGGACGGATGGCCTCGTGGGCCTCCTGCGCGTTCTTGGCCTTGCTCTGGTAGATGCGGGCCTTCTCCGGCAGGTACTCTTCGCCGAAATACTTGCCGATCACCGACCGGGCCATGCCGATGCCTTCCGGCGCCATCTGCACGGCGTCGGTACGCATATAGGTGATCAGCCCGTCCTCGTAGAGCCGCTGGGCGATCTGCATGGTGCGGTTGGGGGAGAAGCCCAGCCGCGACGACGCATCCTGCTGCAGTGAGGAGGTGGTGAACGGCGCATAGGGATTGCGCTTGGTCGGCTTCTTCTCGACGTTGGTGACGTTGAACTGGCCGCCCTCGATCAGCGCCTTCAGCGCCTCTGCGTCTTCGCCGGTCTTGATGGCGAGCTTGTCGGTCTTCTTGCCGTCCACCGAGAACAGCCGCGCGAGGAAGCTCTTGCCCGCCTGCTTCAGCTGCGCTTCCACAGACCAGTATTCTTCCGGCTTGAAGCGCTCGATCTCCGCTTCGCGGTCCGAAACCAGCCGCAGCGCCACCGACTGCACGCGTCCCGCCGAGCGCGAGCCCGGCAGCTTCCGCCACAGGATCGGTGAAAGGGTGAACCCCACCAGGTAGTCGAGTGCGCGTCGTGCCAGGTAGGCGTCCACCAGCGGCATGTCGATGTCGCGCGGATTCGCCATGGCCGCAGTCACTGCGTCCTTGGTGATGGCATTGAAAACCACGCGCTGGACCGGGGTGTCCTTCTTGATGGCCTTCTTGGCCCGCAGCACATCCATGATGTGCCAGGAAATCGCCTCGCCTTCGCGATCAGGGTCGGTCGCGAGGATCAGGCCATCGGCGTTCTTCAGGGCGTTCGCGATGTCGCTCACGCGCTTGCGTGCAGCCGCATCGACCTCCCATGACATGGCAAAGTCCTCTTCCGGCCGGACGGATCCGTCCTTCGAGGGCAGATCGCGGATATGACCGAAGGAGGCCAGAACCTCGTAGTCCTTGCCCAAATATTTGTTGATTGTCTTGGCCTTGGCCGGACTTTCAACGACGACGACCTTCATCTGCCTCGGTTCCGCTGCTTGCTGGAGAGTGGCGCAACATGGTGAAGGGGCAGGGGCGTGTCAACGGGCCCTCCTGAGGGCTCTTCTCTCTCCCCGTAGGGGAGGATTTTGTTGCACCCGGCACGCCTGCCGTGCTGAAATCCTGCCCGGCGCAGATCCGCGCTGCACTCACCAGCATATCGAGAACTTGACCGCTCTGGCCGGCATGGCCGCGCCGTTTGGCTCCTGGAGGAGGACACTATGGAATATCGCAAGCTCGGCAACAGCGGCGCGATCGTGACGGCCTACTGCCTCGGCACCATGACGTTCGGCAAGGAATCCGACGAGGCGACGTCCTTCGAGATCATGGATAACTTCGTCGAAGCGGGCGGCAATTTTCTCGATACAGCCGACGTTTACAGTGACGGCACGTCTGAGGAGATCGTCGGCCGCTGGCTCAAGGGCAAGAAGCAGCGTGACCTCGTGATTGCGACCAAGGGCCGCTTCCCGATGGGCGACGGGCCCAATCACCTGGGCCTCTCGCGCAAGCACCTGGCGGAAGCCCTCGACGCTTCCCTCCGGCGCCTCGGAGTCGAGCAGATCGACCTCTACCAGATGCACGCCTGGGACGCCCTGACTCCGCTCGACGAGACCCTGCGATTTCTCGACGACTCGATCCGTAACGGCAAGATTGCCTATTACGGCTTCTCCAACTTCCTTGGCTGGCACGTGACCAAGGCGGTCTGGCTCGCGAAACTCAATCACTACCAGCCCCCCGTGACCCTGCAGCCCCAGTACAACCTCCTGGTGCGTGATATCGAGCATGAGGTTATCCCCGCCTGCCAGGATGCCGGCATGGGTCTGTTGCCGTGGTCGCCGCTCGGTGGTGGTTGGCTCAGCGGCAAGTACAAGCGTGACCAGATGCCCACCGGCGCGACCCGGCTGGGGGAAAACCCGAACCGTGGCATGGAGGCGTTCGAGAGCCGCAACGCCGAGGAGCGGACCTGGCAGGTCATCAGCGCGGTGCAGGACGTCGCCGAGGCGCGCGGCATCAGCATGGCCCAGGTGGCGCTCGCCTGGACCGCACAAAGGCCGGCAGTCACTTCTGTGATCATTGGTGTCCGGACCGTGGAGCAGCTCCGCTACAACCTTGGCGCAGCCTCCCTGGTGCTGGACCCGGCGGAAATGGAGAAGCTCGATAGCGTCAGCGCGCCGCGCGTGTCCGACTACCCCTACGGCGTCGGAGGCAACAGGCAGCGTCACCGCAAGATGGAAGGCGGTCGGTAGGGCTCCTGCGCAGGCAGGACCCTTCACACCAGCAGGCATCCTCGGGGCTACCCCGAGGGGGCTGCACATCTATGTTTCCCGGAATGGCGGCTCAGTTGTACCGAAGGGCCACCAGCTGCCCGCCGCTCCACTCGATCTGGCCCGCGAGGTCCAGTTCCAGCAGCAGCATCTGCATGGCAGCAGCGGTGAGCCCGGACTGGCGCACCAGTTCGTCCACCTCGACGGGCGTCGCGCTGAGCGTCGCCAGCAGCCGGGAGCGGTCGTCGTCGCTCGGGGGCGGTGGGGAATCGGCGACGAAGTCCGGCTCCCAGTCGCGGTCGAACAGGGCGGAGGCTGCAGGATCGGCGCTGCCGAGTGACTCGATTATGTCGGCAGCCGAGACAATGAGCTTTGCACCCTGCTGAATCAGCGCATTGCCACCTTCGGCGCGTGGATCGAGGGGCGATCCGGGCACCGCAAAGACGTCCCGGTTCTGCTCGAGCGCAAGCCGCGCCGTGATCAGCGAGCCGGAGCGTTTCGCAGCCTCCACCACGACGATGCCGAGCGACAGGCCGGAAACCAGTCGGTTACGTCTTGGAAAGTCCCGCGCCCGCGGCTCCCAGCCGAGCGGCATCTCCGTAACCAGCGCACCACCGCTGTCGAGGATGTCATGGGCGAGGGGTATGTTCTCGTCCGGATAGATCTGGTCGAGACCACCGGCAAGCACAGCCACGGTGCCTGTATCCAGGCTTGACCTGTGCGCGGCCGTGTCGATCCCGCGTGCCAGACCGGACACCACCGTGTACCCGGCACCCCCGAGCTCTGTCGCCAGCAGGCGGGTCATCTTGACGCCAGCGGACGACGCATTGCGGGCGCCAACGATTCCCACAGTGCGATCCCAGTCGAGGCCACTGCCGCCCGCGAGCGTAATCACCGGCGGTGCCGCGGGAATGTACCGCAGGAGCCTCGGATAGTCCGCCTCGGCACTGAGGACGACGCGCGCGCCATACTTCGCAGCCCCGGCGATCTCATCCTCCGCTGCCGAGCGGCTCGGGATGCGCACAGGCTTTCCCGCACGGGCACCGAGGTCCGGCAGTGCCTCCAGCGCCGCCTCGGCAGAGCCGAAGCGGTTGACCAGCTGGCGGAATGTTGCGGGCCCGACATTGTCG
>Ga0233380_1000992_pt1 | contig 13514 bp, 13 predicted proteins | sample ElkDunMinimDraft_9_FD_191541 | JGI IMG/M metagenome (GOLD analysis project Ga0233380, IMG submission 191541) | Fecal eukaryotic communites from dung pellets of Tule Elk in California, USA - Elk Dung F36 | ecosystem: Host-associated > Mammals > Digestive system > Large intestine > Fecal | place... | reverse complement strand
TCATTGGCAAACAGCAGATCCAGCTGCTTGCGTTCGCGCTTGTCCTGGCCAAAGGCTTCTATATTCTCGGTCTCGGCGGCAAACCCCACGGTGAAGGGCCGCTTCCCCTGGGCGGGCGCCAGACCCGCCACCGTGGCGATGATGTCTGGATTGCGCTGCAATTGCAGGGTCATGGACTCGGCGGACTTCTTCAGTTTCTGCGGCATAACCTCCACCGGGCGATAGTCCGCCACCGCCGCCACGCCAATGAAGACATCGCAGTCGCTGACACGGGCCATCACGGCATCCAGCATTTCCTGGGCGCTCACCACGTCGATGCGCTGCACGCGATCGGGGGTGGACAGTGCGACGGGCCCACTGATCAGGGTCACGGTGGCGCCCGCCGCAGCGGCCTCCGTGGCCAGGGCATAGGCCATCTTGCCGGAGCTGTGGTTGCTGATATAGCGCACGGGGTCGATGGCTTCCCGGGTGGGGCCGGCGGTGATCAGCAGGCGCTTGCCGGCCAGGAACCCGCTATCGAACAGCCCTGCCGCCATCTCCAGCAGCTGTGCGGGTTCGACCATGCGCCCCGGCCCGACGTCACCGCAGGCCTGCTCGCCGCTGCCGGGCCCGAACACCTGCACGCCGCGCTCGCGCAGCAGGGCCAGGTTGTCCTGCGTGGCCGCGTTGCGCCACATGCCCTGGTTCATGGCCGGCGCAATGGCGACGGGCGCCTTGCTCGCCAGGATCAGTGTGGTGAGGATATCGTTGGCCTGGCCGGAGGCGATGCGGGCGATGGAGTCGGCACTGGCCGGTGCGATCAGGATGAGGTCGGGCCAGCGGGCCAGTTCGATGTGCCCCATCCCGGCCTCGGCCTCAGTATCCAGCAGTTCGGTATGGACGCGGTTGCCGGACAGGGCCTGCAGGGTCAGCGGGGTGATGAATTCGGTGGCAGCGGCGGTCATGACCACGCGCACTTCGGCACCGGCCCGTTGCAGCAGGCGGGTCAGCTCCGCGCTCTTGTAGGCGGCGATACCGCCGGTGATGCCCAGCAATATGCGCCTGGTATTCAAACCTTTCGTGGAGGGGGTCATAAGCAGGGATCCATCCGTCGGTGCCGGGGTGGCAAGACTAGCAGCTGGTACGGCCGGATTCAATTTTACGCCTCTGTGCACCAGAACGGGAGCGGACTCTTTGCTACGGCGCATGTGAGGCAATACACTTCCCGTCGAGTTCTGGATAACGCAAGGGTGACACGATGCTGACAAGGAGACGCGACATGACACACGACATGACACGCTATATCAAAAGCCCCTCTGTGCCCCTGCTGCCGCTACTGGTAGCGATGGCGTTCCCTGCCGGGAGTGCCTGGGCTGATGATATCGACGCGTCGGCTCCCGTCTCCCGGGTGACGGTATTCCATCAGGGTGCGGAGGTTACCCGCCAGGCAGAGGTGAGCCTGCCTGCCGGCGAGCATCGGCTGGTGGTCAACGGCCTGCCTGCCGGCATCGATCCTGCCCGTCTGCAGGTGCGGCTCGACAATCCTGCGGTGCGCCTGGGCAGCATGATGCTGGAGCAGGTCCATGAAGGAGGGTTGGTCAGTGCGCAGGAACAGCAGTTGCAGGCAGAGCTCGATGTGCTGCTGGAGCGCCAGCGCGAGATCAACGACGAGATCGCTTCCGCCCGGACCCAGCTGACACTGCTCGACTCGCTGGCGTCCAGCCGCAGTGATCAGGCGTTTCCGGCAGTGGCCGATCTGGCCGCTACGCTGGAGGTACTGGCCAGTGCCGGCAATGCCGCTCGTTCTGTGATTCGGGATGCCGACCGGCGGTTGCGCACTCTGGAAGAGGAGATCGGGCAGAAGCGCTTCGAGCTGTCGCAGGTCGCGACCCAGGCCCGCACCCAGCAAACCCTCTCGGTTTCCGTGGCCGCCGACAGCGCGGTGAGCACGTCACTGGCGGTTACCTATCCCTCGGCCAGCGCGAGCTGGCAATGGCTGTATGAGGCCAGGCTGGATACCGAAACGGGCTATCTGCAGTTGAACCGGCAGGCATCCGTTACCCAGGGCTCCGGCGAAGACTGGAGTGCCGTGGCGCTAACCGTTTCCACCGGCCGTTCCGATCAGAACACGCAGGCTCCCGACCCGCGGAGCCTCCTGGTCGACCTCTATGATCCCCAGCAGGTGAACAGGGAGGTCCGAATGAGTGCGGCGCCGGCCCTGGCCGACCGGGTGGAGCAGGTGGTGGTGACCGGAAATTTCATCAACAACGATGCCGTCGTGGTGGCGTCGCGCTACCTGGTGGATTACGAGATTCCAGGACAGGTCAGCATTGCAGCCGACAGCCAGCCGCAGATCCTGCCGATCGACCAGCGGGGGATGCCGGTGGAGCTGGCGATTCGGGCGGTGCCGGAGATGGACGCAAGCGCCTACCTGGAGGCGGTCTTCGTTCTGGAGGACGATGTGCCCATCCAGGCGGGGGCGATGCAGCTGTATCGTGATGGCGCCTTCATCGGCAGCCGTCGCGTCAACAGCTTCCTGCCCCAGGAGGAAGTCAGGCTGGCGTTCGGCAAGGACGAGCGCATCCGCATCGTGGTTCAGCCCGACGCGGAGAACTCCCGCGATGGCGGCGTCATTCGTCGCAACCGGGTGGAAGATCACCGCATGCGCTACACCATCACCAGTTTTCATCCGCAGCCTGTAGCGCTGGAAGTGCTGGCCCGCGTGCCGGTGCCGGGCAATGATGCCATCACCGTCGAGGTGCCAAGGGATGCTACTGCGTTTTCGGAGACTGACGTTGACGGGGACAGCGGTGTTAACCTGTGGCGGGTAACCGCTAACCCGGGTGAGCCGCTCGAGCTGAAGCACTATTACAGCGTCTCCTACCCGCAGGACATGCGGTTGCGCTACCGCTGACGGCTGCAACGCGGTGGGACATCTGATAACAATAACGAGGATCTCATGAACTATTTCGATAAGGGCAGGCATTCGCTCCTGCTGCTGGGCACGCTGTTGACGCTGACCTCCTGCGGCGGTTCGCCACTCTTCAATGCCGATAGCTATGAGCGGATCCGGACCGTGCATGTTCTGGATGAGCCGCGCCACCGGACAGTGCACCGGGACGGCGACATCCGTCTTCTTGATGTGCAGATCAATCCGGGTGACAGTTCGCTGCCCCACACCCACGACTTCGCGATCCTCTACACCTATCTCAATCTGGGCAATGAGCCCCTCTATGGGCGCATGGGCGGCAACACCGACTATGTCACCGAACCTTTGACCCATACGGTGCCCAACAATGGCTCCCAGCTGTTCCGCATCATCGCCATGGGCAATCCGGGGCCCGCTGTGCCTGATTCGGTGCAGGACCACCCGACCGGCATGCCCTCTGTGGCGACTGTCGAGAACCCGTGGTTCCGCTCCTATCGTCTTGAGCTGGCCCCTGGTACCACCACTGCCACGCAGACACACATCAATCCCAGCGTCGTGGTGCAGGTGACCGATGGCATCGCGCGCGTGTCGCGGGAGGATGGCATCAGCGCCGAACTTGCGGAGATCGGCCACTGGGAGTGGCGGGCGGCGGGATCCTCCTACCAGATTCACAATCCTGGCAACTCCCCGGTGACGGTGGTGGTGAACGAGGCAAGGCGCCAGTAGCCTGCTATATTCAATGCATCACCACGGTTTGCCAGGGAGGCGCTATGAGTATCAAGGATTGGCCGGCGGGGGAGCGGCCGCGTGAAAAGCTGTTGAAAGACGGAGCAGGCGTCCTCTCCGACGCGGAGCTACTGGCGATATTCCTGCGGGTGGGTGTGCGCGGTCGCAGCGCCATCGATGTGGCCCGTGCCTTGTTGATGAAGTTCGGCAGTCTGACCCGGATACTCACCGCCAACGCAGAGGAGTTCTGCCGCCAGGACGGGCTGGGCATGGCCCGCTACGTGCAAATGCAGGCGATGCTGGAGCTCTGTCACCGCCAGTTGCGGGAACAGCTGGAAACCCGCGACGTGCTGACCAGCTCCGAGCTGACGCGCCAGTACCTGCGGGCCCGTCTGGGGCACTATGAGCATGAGGTCTTCGCCTGTCTGTACCTGGATAACCAGCACCGGGTGGTGACGCTGGAGGAGCTGTTCTTCGGCACTATTGATGGCGCCGCCGTGTATCCACGCGAGGTGGTGAAGCGTTGCCTGCACAATAACGCCGCGGCGGTCATCTTCGCCCACAACCACCCGTCCGGGGTGGCCGAGCCCAGCCAGGCGGATGTTTCCATCACCCAGCGGCTGAAAACGGCGCTGAACACCATTGATGTACGGGTGCTGGACCACATCGTGGTGGGTTGTTCGGATACGGTGTCCTTCGCGGAGCGGGGGTTGATCTGAACGTCTGCTTGCAGGATTGGCGGGGGCCGATGACGTATTTAGGTTGCTATTCGCCTCTTTTGATTGCTATTCGCTCTGGCTTTTGGTATAAAACGCAGCTCTTTTTTTGGCAAGACGGCAGCACGTGCGGAGAACTACGCCAGCGGCCCATCTGTCACCGATTCCGCAATGAGGCAAGGCAATGGCTAACGTATGTATCGTAACCGGTAAGAAACCGATTACAGGCAACAATGTTTCGCACGCGCACAACAAGACGCGTCGCCGTTTTTCCCCGAACATCCACACTCACCGCTTCTGGGTTGAGTCGGAAAATCGCTTTGTTAAGCTGAAAGTGTCCACCAAGGGCATGCGCGTCATCGACAAGAACGGTATCGACGCCGTCCTGGCCGACCTGCGCGGCAATGGTGTAAAAATCTAACCCCGATACCCACGGTATCCCTGACTTCAGGTAAGCAGCAATGCGTGACAAGATCAAACTGGTGTCCACTGCCGACACAGGCCATTTCTACACGACTGACAAGAACAAGCGCACCATGCCGGACAAGATGGAGATCAAGAAGTTCGATCCCGTCGTCCGCAAGCACGTGATCTACAAAGAAGCCAAGATCAAGTAAGCCGCTTCCCCGTCTTGCCAGAACGCCGGGTTCCTGTTTTCAGGAGCCCGGCGTTTCTATTTCAGGCAGTTTTCTGCTTGCTCAGCTCCTTGAGCAGCTTGTTGGTGGCTGCCAGCGTCTTCGGATTCTCCACAAATTCCTTCTTCAGCTTGCCGACCGTGGTCGATACGGTGCCGTAGCGCTTCAGTTTGAACAGCTTGGCAATGGCCTGCAGGGTGACCGCCGACAGCTCCTGACACAGATACATGGCGACCCAGCGTGGTACGTTCTTGGAGCCGGGGCCCCTTGCCGCTGTGTAGATGCTCTCCTCGCTGACCTTGAACTGCCGGGCCACCGCGCTGATGATTTCCTTGCAGGAAGGGCGCCACTTGGCGTTGGCGCCGCGAGACACCCCCTTGAGCTTGGTGGCGGAGCGCCTGGTGCGAGCTGCCTTCCTGAACTTATCGTCGCCCATGATGGATGACAGGTTCTTCTTGCCATAGAAGTGGCCCAGTTCCTCGTCCACACCGGCAGCAGTGTATTCAATCAGCTGGGCCTTCTTCCTGGCGCCGGTAGCTCCCAGTTCCTTGAATACCTCGTCGAGTACCAGCCAGGAGGGCGCTTTCACCTTCCCGGTATAGGCGGGGTAGCTGGACCACTGCCAGCTGTCGAGATCACCTTTGCGCACCCCCAGATGGATGTAGCGGGCAAGGGGAGCCAGGTATTTCTCCGGCTGCACCAGCACGGCCTTGTAGCGGCCCTTGAAGAGGGAGCCTTCTGTCTTTTTTAAGCGCTGGTAATGCTGCGTGTACAGGCCGTCGACCTGGCGCATGAAGCGGCTAAGGTTAGCCTCAGGCGTCTTGATCAACAGGTGGTACTGATCCTTGAGCAGGCAGTAGGCATGAACTTCAACGTTCAGGCGAAAACAGGTCTCCTCCAGTCCGGCAATGAACGCTTCGTAGTAACGCGGGGAAGGGAAGATGCGTTGACCGTCGAGTCCCACATTGGACACATGATAATAGGCATCTGGATATTCTATTCGGAGAGGTCTGGCCATTGGCGTGATTCCCGGTTTTTGGTCTTATATTGTTTTATCGGATGGCCATTGAGTTAGAGCTGACCCGGATGGCTGGCGTAGTGATAACCGAATTTCCCCAGGGGCGTCAATACCAATGCGCCATATGTGGTTAATTCGGGATAAGAAACAGTTTGCTGCGACAAACTGGTTTATTTACTGCTTATTCCAGCCGCAGAGTAAAGCGAGCATGGGCACCTTTGCGGAGGGAGAGACAGAAGTTTTGCGGAATCAGCGGTTCTCCGCGATGAAGATGGCGCGTCGGGGTCCGGGGTAACCTTCCACCGTAAGTGACGGGTCCGCTGGGTCAAGACAGTCGATCAGTGACTCGAATCGCATCCAGTCAGTACTGCGTTGCTCTGCGACAGTTGTATGGCTGACATCGACGAGTCGACAGTTGCGGAACCCGCAGCGTTCCAGCCAGCGCAGGGTGGTGTCGCAGGAGGGGATATACCAGACATTGGGCATGCGTCCGTATCGATCACGAGGGGTAAGCGCATAGCCTTCAGGGCCTTCCACTACCAGCGTCTCCAGCACCAGCTCACCGCCACGGCGCAGGCAGCCTTGAAGCTGCAGCAGATGATCTATGGGAGAACGGCGGTGATACAGAACGCCCATGGAGAACACCGTGTCGAAGGCACGTATCTCGTGGGACACTTGGTCCAGCGTGGCGGGAAGAACGTAGACCGGGACTTCTGGCAGATATCGCTTAATGCACTGGAACTGCATGGCATAGGCAAGCTGGGGGTCCACACCGATGGCGAGACGGGCTCCTGCCCCCGCCATACGGAAACAGTGATAGCCGTTGCCGCAGCCAACGTCCAGAATGGCGCGCCCTGCCAGTGGCGACAGATGGGGCAACAGGCGCTCCCACTTCCAGTCGGAACGCCACTCCGTATCAATGCGGACGCCAAACAGTTCGTAAGGCCCCTTGCGCCAGGGCATGAGCTGACGCAGGGCGCTCTCCAATTGCTGTCGCTCGGTGTCGCTGCAGTCGTCGGCGCTGCCGATGCGGACGCAGGTCTGCAGGTCAATATCTCCCGGCACAATGTCGGGCAGTGAGGCATGAACCTGCCGCCACCTGGGCAGGTCGCCGTTGTTGCGACTGTTGTACCACTGATCGCTGCTGAAGCGCAGCAGCTGTGCCATGGCAGGGTTGTTCAGGAATGAGTCGAGGCGGCGGTAGGGCATCGGGTAGTTATCGGATGGCGATCAGGGAGGTGAAATTGAAGCACTGGAACCAGGTGTCACAACTGCGAAAACCTGCGGCACGAATACGCGACTTGTGATCGTCGATGGTTTCCGGAATCAGCACATTCTCCAGCGCCGAGCGCTTCTGGCTGATCTCGAGACTGGAATATCCCTGCACGTGCTTGAACTGATGGTACATGTCGATCAGCAGATCGTTGACCGCGTCGTCCGCAAAGCGGACCTTTTCCGACAAGATCAGTATCCCCCCCGGTTGCATGCCATCGGCAATGCGCTGGATGAGCGCCGAGCGCAGTGGCGGCGCAATGAACTGCAGGGTGAAGTTGAGCACGACCACCGAGGCCTCGCTGATCTGCACGTCGTTAACATCCGCGCAAATGAGCTCCACGAGATCGGCCCGCGGCTGCTGCGCCAGTATGCTGCGGAAGCGATCGACCATGGGAGGCGAGTTGTCCACCGCTATCAGCCGGAAGTCGTCCCGGGAGATGTGGTGGAGCATCGACAGCGCTGCCCCGCCGAGGGAGCAGCCCAGATCGTAGACCCGGCTTCCCGCCGAGCAGTAGCGGTCGGCCAGCACGCCGATCATCGACAGGATGGTGGCGTAGCCGGGTACCGAGCGATTGACCATGTCGGTGAAGACGTCGGCGACCTGATCGTCGAAGACGAAGTCGGACGCGGGGCGCTCGGTGGCAAAAATCTTGTCCGTTCGTGGCTTGCTCATGGAGATCGAAATGCTGCGGTTTCGCCTGGAAAGGGTTTTGCGTATTATGCGGCAATTCATGCCTCATTCAAACCAACACATCGCCAACCTGACGACAGTGGCGGCGGCGAAAACCCCAGCCCTTGACTATGACATTGTCCGATCAAGGCGTCGGCGCACGATCGTAGTGCAGGTGCATCGGGGCGTTGTCCGGGTGCGCGCGCCCCACTTCGTTGGCGACGCCGAGATTCGCGATTTCGTCGACCGTCATCAGCCGTGGATAGCGGAGAAGCTGGCCCAGCAGGTGCATAAGGCCTCCGAGCAAATCCGGCTGATGGATGGCGGTAGCATCTTCCACAAGGGACGCACCCTCCGTATTCGCTGGCGCGCTGCGGGCCAGGGCGGCATTACTGTCGAAGGGCGCGAGTTCATCATCCACGGACGTAGTCTGACCGAGGAACGCGCCGGGCGCATTCTGCAGCAATGGCTTCTGCAGCAGGCTCATAGCGTGCTGCCTGCACGCTCCCAGGCTCTGGCCGCTCACCTGCAGGTGGGCTCCCGCCTCAAGGACGTGGCATTCCGCAAGACCCGCAGCAAGTGGGGACACTGCACCTCCTCCGGTCGCATCCAGTTCAACTGGCTGATCATGCTGGCACCAGATGCGATCATCGATTACATGATCTGCCACGAAGTCTGTCACTTGCTGCACATGAATCATTCACGTCAGTTCTGGGAGGCGGTGGAATCGGTATGCCCCGACTATCGCATTTACATGAAGTGGTTAAAGGACTACGAGCACCGGCTCTGGCTTTAGAGAAAGGAGCCTTCAGGCCTGGCGCCGCTGCCACAACGCCACACCTGCCCCCGCACCAGCGAAGACCAGCGCCGCGACTGCCAGCCACAGCTGACTCAATCCCGTCGGCCCCCCCGCGGGGATGGCAAACATGAAACCACCGACCAGCATCAGGCCACGGCAGATGAAACCTGGCGCTCCCGTGCCCAGGTTGCCGAAGCCAATCAGATAACCCTGCAGTGCGCCGGAAACCAGTGTTACGCCGATGAAGGCGGTGACCACGACAGGAGCGATGTCGGCGAACGATCCCTGCAACATCATGGCCGGATTGAAGACGAAGAAGAACGGGATGAAGTATATGATGGAGCCCAGACGCATGGCCTCGAGCCCCACCCGCATGGGCGATGTCTGCGCCACCGAAGCGGCGGCGAAGGCAGCCAGTGCCACCGGAGGGGTGATGTAGCTGAGCATGCCCCAATACATGATGAACATGTGCGAGGCGAGCGGATCGAGTCCCGCATTGATCAGGGCGGGTGCCAGGATGATGGCCAGGAAAATGTAGGCGGCGGTGACCGTCATGCCGATCCCCAGCACGAAGCTGGTGACGGCCCCCATCACCAGCAGGATCAGCACATTGTCGCCCGCCAGGTACACCAGGTCATTGGCCAGAGTACCGGACATGCCGGTGACGGCCAGCGAGCCGATGATCAGGCCGATCGCCGCCAGTATGCCGGCCAGCTCTGCCATCAGCCGGCCTGTGGCTGCCACCATGCGCAGGAGTTTTTCCAGCGATAGTCGATGCGAGGTGAACTGGTTGATGAACAGCAGCAGCGCGGTGGCGTAGAACGGCGCAATGGCTTCCTGCTGCAGGTACACCAGCATCCACAGCAACAGCAGGAAGACGGCAAGAAAGTACCAGCCTTCGCGGAAGACCTGCGCCACCCTGGGCATCTCCTCCTTTGGCAGACCCTGCAGCTCTTCCCGTGCCGCGTAGGCGTCAATCTGGATGAACAGGCCATAGAAGTACAAAAGAGAGGGCAGCACGGCAGCCACTGCCACGGTGACATAGCTTACGCCCAGGAAGCTGGCCATGATGAAGGCGGTGGCCCCCATGATTGGCGGCATCAGGACGCCGCCGGTAGAGGCACAGGCCTCTACACCTGCCGCGTAATGCCGTGAAAATCCGGTGCGCCGCATGGCCGGGATGGTCAGGGGGCCCGTCGTCAGCACGTTGGTGACCGGCCCGCCACTCATGGAGCCGAGCAGCCCGCTGGAGAAGATTGCGACCTTGGCGGGACCGCCGCGCATGTGGCCCATGAGGGCAAAGGCGAAGTTGATGAAGAAGGGGCCTCCGCCCGTGTATTGCAGCGCCACGCCGAACAGCAGGAAGCCGAATACCAGCAACGCGAATGCCTGCATCGGAATGCCGAACATGCTCTCCTCGCCCAGTACGTGGAAGATCGCCACGTCGTGGATGGGCATGCCGATGCCGGCAACGATGCTGGGCATCAGGTGTGAATACATCGGATAGAGCGACAGCACCGTGACGATGATGAAGATGGGCCAGCCGCCGGCGCGCCGGCCCGCCTCCAGGGTAATTGCCCAGGTGATCAGTGCCAGAACGATCCCCTCGACGGGTGCCCGATACTCCCAGGCCTCCAGGACGATTCGCTCCGCCTGCCAGGCGAAGTAGGCGAAAATCAGCGCCGTCACCGTCATGATGACGATGTCGAACCACGGTATGCGCCTTTGGCCGGAACGCGAGGCGGGAAAGGTGATAAACACCATGACCAGCATGATTCCGGTAATCACGTAGAGGTAGCGACTGTCGAGAAGCGTGGTATTGGCGAAGAAGCCGAGAGCAAAGATCTGGTTGATTGCCAGCAGGGTGGCGGTGATTGTGAGAACCGCCATGGCGATGCGCCAGGGTCGCGACAACTCCCGATAACGGTCCAGCTCAATCGTGTCTGTCATGGGCAGTCCGTCATAGATTGTCGGCCAGAGTCAGCAGGCCTCGCTCGGAAAGTGCCTTCTCCCTGGCTGCCAGCCACGCGGACTCATACTCGCGGGGATCACGCGGTGCGCCCGCCTGGAAGGCCTCCCAAGCATCCAGCAAAACCTGCTGACGATGCAGGTTTGCCTGTTGGGTAGCCTCTGCCTCATCTGTCCAAACGCCCATTTCCCGGAAATAACGAATGGCAGCATCGTGATAGGGAATAAAGGCTGCCTCGAACTTCTGACTGTCCAGTCGCCAGCCAGAAGCGCCAGGTGCACTTTTTGCGTAGTCATCGTACTGCTCGTGCATCACCTTCACCAGGCTGTACACCAGCGTGTCGTCCGCCTCCCCAAGGCCCACCAGCATGGGATAGGCAGAGGTGAACACTTCGATACCCTGCGCAGGAATGGTAGGGCCTTCGGTGGCGACATGGTCGACATACCAGGGCAGCAGGTCGCGCACTCGCTTCACCGCAGCCCGGTCGTCGTGGGGAAAGCTGACGAACTTCAGGCCCCTTGGCGAAGCCTCCAGTCGCAGAAAGGGTGGCGAGTTGCAGGAGCCGCCGGCCACGTCGGCACGGCCATTGATCACGGCATCAATCGCCCCGTTGTAACCCCCGACATCCACCCGTTCCACGTCATCCCAGCCGAGGTTGGCGTAGGCGAGCAAGGCGTTGGTGGCGTTATTCAACGAGGGGGAGCCCTGCACCCAGGTTACCCGTTTGCCCTTCATGTCGGCGACGGTCTCAATGCCGGCGTCTGCCGCACTGCCAAAGGTATAGGAGCAGCTATCGGAGAAGTTCGACAGCACGATGCGCAGCGGTTGCGGTCCCCAGGTTCTGGCGGCGAAGTTGAGTACGCCTTCCTGGGCATAGACAGCCTCGGAACCGCCCGCGGAGAAATGCACCCGTCTGGCCAGCAGGGTGGCCAGACGTGAGACGTCGTTGCGGCCCGGTATCACGCGCAGGTTAACCCCATACTCACGCCGCAGGATGCTGCCGATGGCGACGGCCTGGCTGTAGCCACTGGTACCGGTGGGGTAGGCAGACCAGGCGATGGTGCGCGGCAATTCGGGATGCTCGGCGGCGAGCGCCTGGCCGTCCGCGAGGCCTCCCAACACACCGGCCAGCATCAGCGGCAAGGACCGCCGCAGTGCGACAGTCGGAGACCAGACAGGATGGCTCCGCGACTCGCTACTCATCACGCACAAAAATGAGATCGTTGACGACGTGCCCGAGCCGTTCGCCCCGCTTCTCGAACTTGGTGATGGGGCGTTCGCCGGAAGGGCTGTACTGGTTCGGCCCACTGGCATTGCGATAGCCGGGGGCCGCGCTCATCACGCTCATCATGTGCTCGGCATAGGGCACCCAATCGGTGGCCATGTGCACGCGGCCACCCCGCTTGAGCTTGTGACGGACCTGCTCCATGAAGTCGAGCTGGATCAGGCGACGCTTGTTGTGCCGCTTCTTGTGCCAGGGGTCGGGGAAGAAGATCTGCAGGGTATCCAGTGCCTCGTCGGCGATGCAGTGGGCCAGGATCTCCTTGGCGTCGTGACTATAGACCTTCAGGTTGCTCAGGTCGTGCGCCGCGATTTCATGCAGCAGCCTGCCTACGCCGGGACGATGGACCTCGACACCGATAAAATCACGATCGGGGTTGGCGATCGCCATTTGCAGCAGGGAATCGCCCATGCCGAAACCGATCTCCATGACCAGCGGCGCCTTGCGGCCGAAAGTGGTGACAGGGTCCAGGATGCCGGCATCCGGTTCCAGCCCGTAGTGGCGCCAGAAATGATGCAGGGCATGGCCCTGTGAGGCTGTCAGTCGTCCGCTGCGGATCACATAGCTGCGGACTGGCCGATGCTGGGGAGTATCGGCTGCCGGCTCCGTGAGGGCGATAGAAGTATCAGGTGTCGTATTTACCGAGGACATGGTCCGGTTGGATCCCTTATTTAAAAAGTACCTAGGAAAAAGTCCCTAGAAAAAAGTACCGTCGATGGGCGATGACGCGCTGGCGTAAAGCCGGCGCGGCATACGGCCTGCCAGAAACGCTTCGCGACCACTTTCCACTGCCTTCTTCATGGCCGATGCCATCAGCACCGGCTGGCGGGCCTCGGCGATGGCGGTGTTCATCAACACGCCGTGGCAACCCAGTTCCATGGCAATGGCCGCGTCCGACGCAGTGCCTACGCCAGCATCCACGATGATCGGCACCGTGGCGTTCTCCAGGATCATGCGAATGTTGTAAGGGTTGCGTATGCCCAGACCGGAGCCGATCGGCGCGCCCAGCGGCATCACCGCCACGCAGCCGATTTCCTCGAGCCGTTTGGCGATGAGGGGATCGTCGCTGGTATAGACCATGACGTCAAAGCCGTCCTTCACCAGCTCTTCGGCGGCGGTGATGGTCTCGGTCACGTTGGGATAGAGGGTCTTCTGGTCGCCCAGCACCTCCAGCTTCACCAGCTTGTGTCCGTCCAGCAGTTCGCGGGCCATGCGGCAGGTGCGCACGGCGTCAGCGGCGGTGTAGCAGCCGGCGGTGTTCGGCAGAATGGTGTACTGCCGGGGAGAGATGATCTCCAGCAGGCTGGGTTCATCCTTGTTCTGCCCGAGGTTTACTCGCCGGATGGCCACGGTGATCATTTCTGCGCCGCTGGCGACCAGCGCCTCCAGGTTCTGCTGGAAGTTGGCGTATTTGCCGCTGCCGATGATAAGTCTGGACTGATACTGCCGTCCGGCAATAGTGAGAGGAGAATCCTGTGTCATGATGTGGCCCGAAAGAGTTGACTGTGTTCAACCG
>Ga0233380_1000991_pt1 | contig 13516 bp, 14 predicted proteins | sample ElkDunMinimDraft_9_FD_191541 | JGI IMG/M metagenome (GOLD analysis project Ga0233380, IMG submission 191541) | Fecal eukaryotic communites from dung pellets of Tule Elk in California, USA - Elk Dung F36 | ecosystem: Host-associated > Mammals > Digestive system > Large intestine > Fecal | place... | reverse complement strand
GGTCCGGAAGTGGTAGAAGCCATCCGCGTCCGTGATGGCCCGGCCGAAGCCGCCGAAATTGGGATCCAGCGCGGCCAGATAGCCTTCCTTCTTGTGGCGGTAGCGCCCACCGGCATTCGCCTGCCAGAACTCGACCAGCGTGTTGGGGACAGGCCGGGCGTTCTCGTCCAGCACCTGACCGTAAACGATCATGCGCTGACCGATGGCTTCCGTGCCATCCTGGCTGAAGTTGCGGATCAGATCATTGTCGAGCGGCCCCAGCTTCTCGTGCCCGAACGTGGGGCCGGTCATCTCGGACTGGGTGGGGCCGAGAGCCAGCAGGCTTTGGCGCGGGGCCCGGAATGTGGTGCTCTTGTAGCCCGGGGTGTCGGCAGGCGGATGCCAGGCTCGGTCACGCTGGAAAAGCACCCCGTCGGCTCCGGGCAAGATGATACCGCTCATTCGACGGCCTCCTCAAGTTTGGCAAGTTCCTGCTTGGCGATGCGGAAGCCTGCATTGGCCGCCGGCACACCGGCATAGACGGCCACGTGCAGCAGGACTTCCTTGATGTCCTCCGGCGTTGCCCCGGTATTTGCCGTGGCCCGCACATGCATCGCAAATTCTTCTTCGTGACCAAGGGCGGCGAGCAGGGCCAGCGTTATCAGCGAGCGCTCACGGCGCGTGAGGCCGGGCCGTGACCAGACCGAACCCCAGGCCCCCTCGGTAATGAAGTTCTGGAAATCGTCGTCGAACGGGGTCTTGCGGGCATTGGCAGCGTCGACATGCCGGTCTCCGAGGACAGCGCGCCGCGTTGCCATTCCGCGTTCATACAGGGACGGTTCAGCGTCAGCCATGGCCGAGCTCCTTCAGAAAACGGCTGATCTCGGCAGCCAGGGCATCCGGCTGCTCGATGGACGGGATGTGGCCGACGCCTGCCATGACCTCGAAGCGGGCACCGGGAATGGCATCGGCACAGGCCCGCACCACGTCGGGGGGCGTGGCTAGATCGGCATCACCCGCAATGACCAGGGTGGCGAGGTCAATATTGCCGACCGCGCCCGTGAGGTCGGTGTCGCGCAGGGTGGCGCAGGTGCCGACATAGCCGCGCGGGTCGGTGCGCAGCAGCAGGTTGCGCCAACCCGCCATGTCATCCGGCCGGGCCTGCCGGAAGCCAGGACTGAACCAACGCTCCATGATGCCGTCGGCGATCGAGGCCATGCCCCCGCTGGTCACCGTCGACATCCGGGCATCCCAGAAACGGGTGTCGCCGATACGCGATGCGGTATCGCAAAGCACGAGGCCGGCGAGCCGTTCAGGGGAACGGAGGGCCAGTCCCTGGGCGATGAGGCCGCCCACCGACACGCCCACGAGCACAGCCCGCCTGCAGCCGGTGCGATCGAGGAGCCCCTCGAGATCATCGAGATGGTCATCGAGGCTGTAGTCGCCTGTAGGCGTGTCGCTCAAACCATGCCCGCGCTTGTCGTAGGTCAGGCAACGATAGCGACCGGTAAAGTGCCGCACCGTTTCGTCCCAGATACGCGCGTCGGTACCGAGCGAATTGACGAAGACCAGCGCCGGTCCATCGGATGGTCCCGCCAGGTCGTAGTGCAGAACGATGTCATTGATGCGCGCAAAGGCCATGCGTCCTCTCCCGGAGAGCGATCTACAGGGATGGAACCGGTGCTGTAAAATGATATGTCCGTGGCAGAACATAACCTTCAAGTTATTCGAGCGCACAGGGCGCGCGCGAGCTGGCGGAACCGCACCGCGACATATAACCGGAAGCCACATGAGCAAGCGCATCATCGATCCACGTATCCGCCTGCGGCACATCCTGTGCTTTCTGGAAGTGGCACAGATGCGCTCCATGGCCGGTGCCGCCGCCGCGCTCAACATCAGCCAGCCCGCGGCCACCAAGACCATACAGGAACTGGAGAGCCTGCTCGGCGAGCCATTGTTCGACCGAAGCCGCCGGCGGCTGTCCCTGACGACGTTCGGCGAGATCTTCCTGCGCTACGCCTCGACCAGCGTTGCGGCGCTGCGCCAGGGCATAGATGCAGCAAAGGGCGTGGCGGACGCCGCCGTCGTGCGGATCGGAGCCCTGCCGACGGTCTCCGCCCGGATCCTGCCCGAGGCCATCCGCACAATCTGGGAAGAGAAGTCCGGCGTCACGACGCGCATCATCACCGGCCCAAACGGGTATCTACTGTCGCTGCTGCGCACCGGAGACGTGGACATCGTCATCGGGCGGATGGCGGAGCCGAACGCCATGGCCGGTCTCGCCTTCGAACATCTCTACTCCGAGCGGGTGGTCCTGGTGGTCCGGCCCGGCCATCCGGTGCTGGCGGAGGCAGATTTCAACCTGAGGATGCTGGAGGGTTATCAAACCATCATGCCGACACCGGACTCGGTGATCCGACCCGTGGTGGAGCGCATTCTTTTGTCCCACGGCGTGACACAGCCCCGGAACGAAATCCAGACCGTCTCAAACGCTTTCGGCCGCTCCTATGTCCGCCAGACCGATGCCATATGGATCATCTCGGAGGGTGTGGTGGCCAATGACTTGGCCGAGGGGCAACTCGTGGTGCTGCCGGTCGATACCAGCGAGACCATCGGTCCTGTGGGCTTCACGACCCGGATCGACACGGCACCCAGCCTTGCCGCAACCGGGGTGATGCAGGCGGTGCGTACGGTTGCGGACCGCTACCGGTCGGAGGGTCTCTAGCGCAGGTGGCGACCGAGGGCTATTGCCGCGGAATCGATGGGGGGCGGATGGAGCGCCGTTGCGCCGCGATGCGGAAAGGGGCGTTGACGGCCCCATAGCCCGCATACTGGCCGGTGCGCTGCACGACCTCGAAGAAGAAGCCGTCGTTGAAATTGGCGGAGTAGAGCTGGAAGTACTCTCCGTTGGCATCCCGGTCGTAGAGAATGTCGAGGTCCCGCAGCCGGCTGATCAGGCCGGGATCAAGGCCGAGCCTGGCCTGCAGGTCGTCATAGTAGTTGGGTGAAATCGCCAAGGTCCGGAAACCGTTGCGCCTCAAGGTCTCGGCGCTGAAGAAGATATCAGAGGACGCGAAGGCGAGGTGCTGGACACTGGAGCCGAAGGTCTCGCTGATGAAGTGGCCCGCGAGAGTCCGATGGTTCTCGGCGCCGTTGAGGGTCAGCCGCAGGGTGCCCCCAGTGTTTTCGATGACCTGGCTGCGGACGAGGCCAGAGGGATCTATGACGTCCACCATGGGGCCCTTGTCGACCACGAATATGGACCGGTAGAACAGGATCCAGGTGAGCATTTCCTCATAGTTCATCGTCTGGGCGACGTGGTCGAAATGGGTCAGCCCCGCACCGGTGCCGCTGGCGGCGGATCCGTCCGGCTCGAACTCGACATCCCATACCCTGGCGAGGTCGGACGTATCGTCGAGAAAATAGATGACGCCCCCGCCCACGCCACGAATGGCGGGAATGGTCAGCTCCCCCGGATTGAGGCGCTGGGCGAATGGCTGCGCCCCGAGGGACTTCGCCCGCGCCAGCGTACCGGCGGCGTCCTGAACGCGCAGGCCCATGGCGTAGGCAGAGGTACCGTGGGCGAGATATGCCGCGTGGGCGAGGCCGTCACGCTCGGTGTTGATGACGATGTTGATGCTGCCCTGGGTGAACCGCTCGACGTTCTTGCTCCTGTGCCTGCCGGTCCGCGCAAATCCCAGTTGCACGAGGATGGTCCGGAGCGCCTCGGCCTCGGTCTCGTCGGCCGTGAACTCGATGAAGGACACCCCATCCACTTCGACCCGCGGGGGCAGGCGCGGCGCCTGTGGCACCAGCACCGGCTCGACCACGCGAACCTGATCCATCAGGAAGACCAGGGAACGGTGGCCGTCCTGCGCTATGGTGCGGGGCGATCCGGAGCGGAACTGGTCGTTGAAGATCTCGAGCGACAAGGGACCATCGTAGCCAGTGGCCGCGATGGCCCGGGCGAACTCCAGCACCGGCAGATCCCCCTGCCCCGGCATGTTGCGGAAGTGGCGACTCCAGTACAGGAGGTCCATTTCCAGCGCCGGCGCATCGGCGAGTTGGACAATGAAGATCTTGTCGCCGGGAATGGCGCGGATGGTCTCGGACGAGATGCGCCGGGAGAGGCTGTGGAAGCTGTCGAGAATGAGGCCGACATTGGGGTGATCGGCGCGGCGCACGATCTCCCAGGCGTCGCGATGGTCGTTGACATGGCGTCCCCAGGCGAGCGCCTCGTAGCCGACGCGGAGGCCGCGACGCGCGGCACGTTCGCCCAACTCCCGGAAGTCTGCCGCCGCTCGATCGATGCCGCCCAGCGAGGCCGGCGCGACGCTTGAACACACCAGCACGAGGGGAGCGCCCAGTTGCTCCATGAGGTCGAACTTGCGTTCGGCGCGGGCGAAAGCCTGGCTTCGATGGGGCTCGGGCAGGCCCTCGAAGTCCCGAAACGGCTGGAACAGCGTAACCTCCAGCCCGAGATCCTCGACCATGCGGCGAACTTCGGCAGGGCTGCGGTCGAACGCGAGGAGGTCGTTCTCGAAAATCTCGACGCCGTCGAAACCGGCGGCGGCGATGGCCTCCAGCTTTTCACGCAGGTCGCCGCTGATCGAAACGGTGGCTATCGAGGTTCTCACTTCCCCTCCTGAACGAACTAGTTCGTACACAGTAGGGGCGTATGAGCTCACGGTCAACGAGCAGCACGAGCCGAAACTCTGCGCGAGACGACAGTTACGGGGATCGCTAGGCGTCGGACGCCAAGGCTTCGGGCTTGGCGACGAAGCGCAGCACCATCTCCACCGTGTTCGCCTTCAGGCGCTTCTGGGCGTCCTCGGCTCCGAAATCCCGGTCGAAGAGCTTCGAGAACGTCGCCCGGTTGGACACGTTGAAGAAACAGAGAGCGCTGATCTGCCAGTGTATTTCAAGCGGGTCGAGGTCTTCCCGGAACAGTCCTTCGGCGACGCCGCGATCATAGATATCCCGGATATGAGCGATCGCCGTTACGTTGAGGTCCCGCACGACGCTCGAGCGCGCCAAGTACTGGCCGTGATGGATATTCTCGATCATGACCATGCGGATGAAGTCCTCATGAGCGTGGTGGTGCTCGAAGGTGAACTCCACCAGACGCTTGAGACCGTCGATCGGCGACAGGCCCTCGATGTCGAGCTCGGCTTCACCCGAGCGCACCTCTGCATAGGCGTTCTCAAGGGCGCTGAGATACAGTCCTTCCTTGTCTCCAAAGTAATAGTAGATCATCCGCTTAGACGCGCGCGTCTTGGCGGCGATCTCATCGATGCGGGCCCCGGACAACCCGTTGAGGGCGAACTCCTGGCTCGCGACCTCGATGATATTCTTGCGCGTGCCTTCGGGATCCTGCTGCCGGGTCGTCGCCTTTGCCGGAGCACTGGCCAGTCGCGTGTCAGATCTCGCCATGTACGATCGGCCTCCGTGCAGCCCCCGAATTGACTAAACTAACCAGTTCGTACATTGTGGGGCAAATCGCGCGATCCCCTTTTAGCGGCGTGCCGAACACGAAAACAAGAGCGGAGGGCCTCCAGCGCCACCCGCCCCGGAGAGCCGCAGCCTTGTCCAGTCAAGCCGATCGCGTCCAAAGTGCCCTGAGGCGCCTGGAAAGTGAACGATCGACTCACGCCACGGGGGATGGAGGCATCCGCATCGGCCTGGTCGGCAGGGGTATCAGCGCTTCGCTCACGCCCATCATGCATGAACAGGAGGGGCGCCGGCTGGGTCTCTTCTACCGCTATGACCTAGTGGATTTCGACCGGCTCGAACTCGAGGACACCGATCTCGCGATGATGCTCGACGCCGTGTACCAGCGGGGCTTCAGGGGCATCAACGTCACCTATCCGTTCAAGCAGGCCATCATTCCCCATCTGGACGACCTGGAGGCGAGTGCCGCGGCTGTGGGCGCGGTCAACACTGTTGTTTTCGATCCTGCGCGCCGGATCGGTCACAATACGGACTGCTTCGGCTTTGCTGAGAGCCTTCGTCGCGGACTTGGTGCGGTGCCACTAGACCGTGTCGTACAGATCGGGGCCGGGGGCGCAGGTGCGGCCGTGGCCCAGGCGCTCGCTGAGCTGGGAGCGCGGCAACTCGACGTGGTCGATGTCGATGGACAGCGTGCCGAAGCACTTGCCCTACGAGTGGCGGCGGCCAACGGCATTGATGTGCGCAGCTACACGCCGGACCAGTTGGCCGAACTCGTGCCCTCAGCCTCGGGCATGGTCAACGCCACGCCCGTCGGCATGGACAAGCTGCCGGGCCTCCCCGTCGATACGGCTCTGCTGAACGGGAGCCATTGGGTGGCCGATATCGTCTATTTTCCCCGGGAAACAGAGTTGATCCGGCGCGCCCGCGAGATCGGCTGCAGGGTGCTGCCGGGCGGAGGCATGGCGGTGTTCCAGGCGGTGCGGGCATTTGCGCTGTTCTCCGGCATTGAGCCGGACAGTGCGCACATGTCAAAGACGTTTGCCGCCTATGCCTGAGGCGTGAGCCGCCCGGTGCCGAGTACATGCTCGACGCCGCGATTGACGTGCCCGGCCAGCATGGCGAGAGCCCCCTCGACATTCCGGGCGAGGGCCAACTCGAACATTGCCCGGTGGTCGTCCACCACGCCGCCACCCCGGAAGCTCGCAGCCAGCATGTGGTATCGCAGGAAACGATCAAAGATCGCCGAATGCAGGTCGAGCAGCGCTTTCGATCCACACGCCGAGATCAGCGCATTGTGGAACTCGAAGTCATAGCGCACCCATTCCGTAGTCTGCCGGGATTCTCCCGCCAGAAGCAGCCGCTCGATGCTCGCAAGCTTGTAGTGAGCCGCAACGACCCTGCCCTCCCATTCGAGATTGCCCTGTTCGAATGACAGGCGTAGTGCGTGGCTCTCGAGGAGCAGGCGCAGGTCGGCAATCTCCCGCAGGTCGGCGGCTGTAGCCGGAGCCACCGTGAAACCCTTCTGACCCTCGGCAATCACCAGATCCTCGCTGGCAAGGCGGTTGAGAATCTCGCGCAATGTGCTGACGCCGGCGCCATATCGTTCGCGCAGAGGTTCGAGCTTCAGCTTCTGCCCCGGAGCCAGCCGGCAGGCGATGATGTCCTGGCGGAGCCGGAGGTAGGTCTGCTCTCCGACGGTCGGCTCATTCGCGTCGATCTGGTCGCTCACGTCAGCTCTTCTCTGGAAATGCCGAAAACATCTGATATATACAGAAATCGAGGATGAAAAAGAAGATGCCACATTCTTCCCCCCGGCACGTTGACATGAACGTACTAGTTCGTACAAAGTCAGAGCGGCCGGGACGGGAGGTCGTCGGCAGGTAGGACGCACCGGCGCGACGCCCGTGCCGATGCCAAGAACAAGGGAGCGCGTAGCGCTCCAGGGAGGAACATCGATGAACTTTTCGCTTTCGCGACGCGCCCTGATGGTCGGCGGGCTCATGCTCGCAGCCGCATTCCCCGCTCTGGCGCAGGACAAGCCGACCTTGCGGTTCTCCGCAGTGTTCTCCGAGCAGGACATCCGCGCCGAGATGATGGCGCAGCTGTACTCGCAGGTGGCAGACATTGCGACCATCGAGCCTTACTTCGGCGGCAACCTCTTCAAGCAGGGCACCGAACTCGTCGCCCTGCAGCGCGGCAACCTCGAGATGGGCAACATCGCCCCACAGGACATCTCGAACCAGATTCCGGCGTGGTCGGTCCTCACCTCGGCATATCTCTTCCGCGACGCGGCCCACCTGCGCGCCTTCTTCGACAGCGAGGTCGGCGCCGAGTTCAAGCAGATGGCCGAGGACCAGCTGGGCATCTACATTCTGGGGCCGACCTATTTCGGTGCTCGCCACGTGGGGCTAATCAGCGACAAGAAGATCAACACGCCCGAAGACATGTCCGGCATCAAGCTGCGCATGCCCGGTGGCGATGCCTGGCAGTTCCTCGGCACCGCGATCGGCGCCAATCCCACGCCGATGGCCTATGCCGAAGTCTACACGGGCCTTCAGACCGGTGCCATCGACGGCCAGGACAATCCGCTGCCGAATGTCGAGAACATGAAGTTCTACGAGGTGATGAAGCAGATCGTGCTGACCTCGCATCTCGTCGGCTTCGACCTTCTGGTCATCAACAAGGCGAGCTGGGACGCCATGTCCGCCGACCAGCAGCAGGCCTTCCAGGCGGCCGCCGATGCCGCCATCGACTTCAGCCAGGAAGCGCACCTCGCCCGCGAGGCCGAACTGGTCGAGCTGTTCAAGAACGCCGGTCTCGAAATCTACGAGCCGGACCTCGAAGCCTTCCGCTCCTTCGCCCAGCAGAAATACCTCGAATCCGATCTGGCGAAGGATTGGCCCGAAGGCGTAGTCGACCGCATCAACGCACTCTGATGCCTCGGCGGGCGGCGCACTGCGCCGCCCGCACCGCAGCCTCGCATCCCCCGGAGACATCCGATGCCACATCAGCTGCGCCGCGCAGGCGCCTGGCTCTATCAGCGTGCCGAAAACCTGCTCGCGGCCATGCTTGCCACCATGTTCGTGGTGTTCATCATCCAGATCGTGTTCCGCTACCTGCTGAACCTTCCCATCGGCTGGACGCACGAAATCAGCGTGGTGATGTGGCTCTGGATGGTGTTGTTCGGCACGGCGTTCGTGGTGCGCGACAATGAGGAAATCCGCTTCGACATCTTCTATGCGGCGGCCAGCGGCAGGCTGAAAAGGGTGATGGTCCTCATCTCGTCGCTGACGCTCGTCCTGCTGTTCGCGCTCTCGTTACCCGCGGTACTCGACTACATCGGCTTCATGAAGGTGCAGCGGACGGCCTACCTCAAGATCCGCTTCGACCTGCTCTATTCAATCTACGCCATCTTCGCGATCGCCATGATCGTGCGCCAGCTCTACGCCGCCTGCCAGGCGGTATGGGGCAAGGCCGCTGATGACTTCGACCACACCAAGGCGAGTTCCGGCATATGACGATTTCCCTCGCCTTCGCCATGGCGCTCGGCCTGCTCACCGTGCTGGCCTTCCTCGGCCTGCCAATGGGCCTTGCGATGATCTGTGGCTCCATCCTCTATCTGTTCATGCGCGGACAGGACCCGGGCATCGTCGCCGAGCAGTTCCTCAACGGCATGTACTCCAACTACATCATGCTCGCCGTGCCGCTGTTCATCCTCGCGGCCGAGATCATGAACTCCGGCACGTTGTCGGATCGCCTGCTGCGCTGGTGCGATGCGCTGGTGGGCCGGTTCCGCGGCGGGCTGGCACAGGTGAACGTGCTGCAGTCCATCGTCTTCGCCGGGATGTCCGGATCGGCAGTGGCCGATGCCGCCGGCTCGGGCAAGATGATGCAGCACATGATGACCAAGGACGGCAAGTATACGCCCTCCTATGCAGCCTCGCTGACTGCGGTGACCGCGGTGATCGGCCCCATCATCCCGCCGTCAATCCCGATGGTGCTCTATGCGCTCGTGGCCGACACCTCGATCGGGTACCTGTTCCTGGGCGGCGTCGTGCCCGGCCTGTTGATGGCATTCTTCATGATGGTGCTGATCGCCATCACCGCGCGCACCAAGAACTTTCCCGTCGAGGCGCCCGTGCCGCTCCGCAAACTTCCGCGGATGACATGGGAGGCGCTGCCGGTTCTCCTGATGCCGGCCGTCCTGATGTACGGCATCTATGGTGGCGTCACGACCCCGACGGAGGCTGCGGCGGTGGCAGCGGCCTATGCATTGATCGTTTCCGCGGTGATCTACCGGGCCGTCAAACCTCGGGACCTCTACGGCTCCGTTCTGGCCAGCGCCAAGACCACCGCCTCGATCGGCATGCTGATCGCCGGCGCACTCGTGTTCAACTACGTGGTCACCGTCGAGAACATTCCCCGCACGATCAGCGCCATCCTGCTGTCGTGGGATCTCAATCCGGTGATGTTCCTGATCATCGTGAACATCCTGCTGCTGGTGCTGGGCTGCGTGCTCGAAGGTACGACGATACTTCTCGTGATCGTGCCCGTCCTGATCCCGACGGCGCAGGCGCTCGGCATCGATCTCGTCCATTTCGGCGTGGTTGCGGTCGTCAACATCATGCTGGGGCTGATCACGCCGCCTTATGGCCTGCTGCTCTTCATCATGACGCGCATATCGGGTTCACCCATGCGGGCAATCATCGCCGACGTGATGCCCTTCCTCTGGGTGCTGATGGGCGCCCTTGTTCTCTTCACCTTCGTGCCCGAAACCGTGCTGTGGCTGCCCAGGATGTTCGGCTATCAGGGAGCATCGCTATGAAGCCGATCTACGTCCTCAACGGGCCCAACCTCAACCGGCTCGGCAAGCGCGAACCCCAGATCTACGGCACAACGACACTGGCCGAGGTGGAGACCATGTGCCGGCAGGCGGCCGGGGACGTGCCGCTCGTCTTTCACCAGACCAACAGCGAAGAAGCGCTGATCAACTGGGTGCATGAGGCCATCGACGAGGGATCCGGAATCCTCATCAACCCGGCGGCATTCACCTTCACCTCGCTGGCTCTGCTCGATGCACTCAAGATGTTCGAGGGGCCGGTGATCGAGTTTCACATCTCGAACATCCACAAGCGGGAGCCGATCTATCACCGCTCCTATGTCTCGATGCGCGCGGACGCCGTGATCGCAGGCCTTGGTGCCCGAGGCTACGGGGTGGCAGTGCAGGCCCTGATCGGGATGATGAAAACTGATTGAAGCGCAGGCCCGAGCCTGCACACTGCACGCTTCAGACAACAACAACCAGTTCCGCAGATAACAGGGTCACGAAGAGGAGTTCGAGACGTGATCCTGAAGAATGCCGTCGTGCCTGTTGTCGTCGCGGGCCTGATGTGGTCCGCGAGCCCGCTTGCCGCGCACGCCGCCGAGTGCACCGGCGCGGGATGGTTGACCAAGCCAGATGCCGCCTTCGCGGCGGATTGCGCGAACCTCGCCTTCTCGGACTCCTTCAAGGATCGCGAGCGCTTTGCATGGATGGTATTCGCGCGCGTCAACCAGTTGATCACCGACCCAGACGGAGCGGGGATGTCGGGCAGCGGTCAGGTGCCCCTGTGGATGGCCTGGCCGACGGACCCCGACACGTTCGGCTCGACAATCCGCTTCGATTTCTCCTCCCCGCCCCGCAACGAGATGCGGCCGAGCGCCGAGAAGGGGGACATCCTCGCCGGGCGGGTTTCAAGCGACGATCCGGTCGGGGCGAACGAGGAGGTGAACCGCAACAAGGTCGCCTATGACTACCTCATCGAGAGCGGCCTCACGACCAAGCGCGACGTGGCCGCGTTCTTTGCCAGAAACAACTATGTCGACATGCCCGTGGGATCTGTCGAACTGAAGGCTTCATGGCTGCAGGTGACGGAAGGCAGCCCCGCGCCGAGCGGGGCACTGACCTTTCGGTTCGATAGTGGGGAATACTGGTGGCGAGGCCTGCACATCATGATCAAGATGCGCTCGCTCGATGATCCGGGAACAGTGTTCTACAGCGAGGAGCCAAGCTGGTTCTGGTCGACGTTCGAGTTCAACGGCAATCCCGGCATTGCCCATGTCCGCCAGCGGTTCAGCACGGAATCCGCTCCGCTCGATGAATCGGAGATTGCCGCACTACTCGAGCGAACAGGCCTCGCCGGGTTTGGCCTCGAGAACTACGCACCCAATGGCACCCAGATCCGATTTACGCGGGATGGAGACGGCGAAGTGCCGGTCATCCTGGGGCACACCAACATGGAGGATTTCGCCGGCGGGCCGAACACGGCCCAGCCCCGCTACTGGACCCAGTTCGAGGCCAGTTGCCACAGCTGCCACGCCAGCGCCGCCTACAATCCGCAGACCGGATCCTTCTTTCCCTTCTCCGTGCCGACCGGCGCGCTGGATCCGGGCTACAACATGACCGACGGCCAGGGCGTGGTGCACCATCTCGGTCAGGGCTACAAACCGCTCGACTTCATGTGGCCCATAGCCTTCCGGGCGAAGTGAGGCGATGTGCACGGCCCGACCCTGGCCGGGGTGCATCACAGGCTGGCTCATCGGCCCTGTGGCGTCTCCACTGTATCCCGGGGGCCGAACAGGCTGCCCCAGGGCCGCAGGGGTGCCGTCTGCCGGCCGGTGAGGCGCAGGACATCCCACACCGCCGTGGCCACAGAGTCGAACACCGCTACACCCAGCTCTGCCTCCAGCCGTGCCGCGATGCCGGCGCCCACCATGTTGGTGCACAACACTGCTACGACCTGGCATCCAGAGGCGGCCACGGCGCGCACCTGATCGGCCAACTGCGCTTCCGTGATCCGGGAGAAGCTGAAATTATCCGCGATCGACAGGTGACGCTCGGCGGTGATCGTGAGGCCGGCGTCGCTCCAGTTGGCGATGATGCGTTGCTGGACGTCCGGCAGGTAGGGGGTGACGAGCCCGATCCTGCTGTAGCCGAAGGCCGCAAATGCGTCTCGGATGGCGAGAATGGAAGTGCCCGCCGGAATGCCCGTGCGCCGCGTGATCTCGGCGCAGAGGCGCTCGTCCTTGTCGAAACCCATCCAGGCGGCCGACGTGCCGCTCCAGACGATCACGTCCACCCTGGCGTCGGCGAGCAGGTCTGCGGCATCGAGGATGGCTGAGTTGTCGAACTGGGCCAGGGCGTCGGCGGACAGGGCAATTCGAACGACCCGGAAGCGGCTGAAGTGAAGGCTGACGCCCGGCAGGCCAGCCAGCATGCCTGTCGTGGTGGGTTCAAGGATCGTGTTGGAGGATGGCGTCAGGATGCCGACGCGCAGCGTTCCGGCTACCGCCCCGGTCATACCAGGCCGCCGAGCCGTGTCGCCAGCCGCTGGCGCGAGATCTTGGCCACTTCTGATGTGGCGATGCGCAACTCCTCCGCCCGCTCATTCTCAAGGCGCCTGCCGAACACGGCAAGCAGGGACGCGTAGTCGTGCTCGGCCACCCGGACGATGAACGGGAAGCCGAACCGCTCCCGATAGTGCGCATTCAAGACGTTCCATCGCCTTGTCTCGGCTTCAGGAAGCTGGTCAAGGTTGAGCAATGCCTGCTCCCGTGTCGAACTGACCGTCATGGTACCAGTTCGGGCCTGCTGACCGGCCAGTTCCGGATGGCTTGACAGGAACGCGACAAGCTCGTCCTCGGGCAAGGCCTCCACCTGCATCACCAACGCAGTGTGCAGTGCCGCCACGTCGGACAAGGGGCGCAACTCCGCGGCACGGAGGACCAGGGGGCGGGCGTCTTCGAATATCCCGTCGAGCAGGTCGGCGAACTCCTCGACACTGCAGCTGTTGAGCCGGCGGAGATCAAGTGGCGGGGCCTCCGTGGTCATGGTCGCCCCACCACGATGGTGCGCTCGGTGGGCCAGGATATCTGCCGGACCTCTCCCACTACCGGCACATCTGCGCCGGCCATGTGCACAGGCATGGTGCAGACAAAGGCCTCGCCATCGTCGAGGCGCAGGTGAACATCGATGCTTTGCCCCCTGAACACCGTCTGTGTGACGATCCCGTCGAACGTATTGGCGTCGCCGTCGGTCAGCCCCCGC
>Ga0233380_1000989_pt1 | contig 13530 bp, 10 predicted proteins | sample ElkDunMinimDraft_9_FD_191541 | JGI IMG/M metagenome (GOLD analysis project Ga0233380, IMG submission 191541) | Fecal eukaryotic communites from dung pellets of Tule Elk in California, USA - Elk Dung F36 | ecosystem: Host-associated > Mammals > Digestive system > Large intestine > Fecal | place... | reverse complement strand
GGGTAACATAGCCCAAGCCAGCGTGGCCTTCGGAACGTGCCCAGTCGTTCATGTCGTCAAAGAACTTGCGACTTTTTTCGGCCGTCTTCGGAGCGGGGATCGCGCGGACCCTTCCGCCCGAACCGACGATCTTCTCAAACAGACCAAAGCCGGATTTCTCGAAGTGGCTTGTCACATCATGGATTATGATTGGATTGCGCAGGTCCGGCTTGTCCGAACCGTACTTCAGCATCGATTCGGCATAGGGAATGCGAGGGAACTGGCCCGTGGGGGTAACAGTGCGGTCGCGTGAGAATTCCTCGAATACGCCTGCCAGCACCGGTTCAATCGCGTTGAACACGTCATCCTGGGTGACGAAGCTCATCTCGAAATCGAGCTGATAGAACTCACCGGGCGAGCGATCAGCCCGGGCATCTTCATCGCGGAAGCACGGTGCAATCTGAAAATAGCGATCAAAGCCTGCAACCATCAACAGCTGCTTGAACATCTGCGGCGCCTGCGGAAGCGCATAGAACTTTCCGGGATGCACGCGGCTCGGGACGAGGTAATCGCGCGCGCCTTCTGGCGAAGAAGCTGTCAGGATCGGTGTCTGGAATTCGGTAAAGCCCTGATCGACCATGCGATTGCGCAGGCTGGAGATGACCTGCGAGCGCAGCATCATATTCGCGTGAACCTTCTCGCGGCGCAGATCGAGGTAACGGTACTTCAGGCGGATATCTTCAGGGTATTCCTGTTCGCCTGCGATCGGCATCGGCAACTCATCAGCGCGTGACTGTACCGTTACACCCCGGGCGAACACCTCAATCTCGCCGGTGGCAAGGTTCGCGTTCACGGTCGCACCGCCCCGTGCCTTCACCAGGCCATCGATCGTCACGACGCTCTCTACACGCAGCGACTCGAGAACTGGCAGCGCGGGGCTGTCGGTATCTGCAACAATCTGGGTGATGCCATAGTGGTCGCGCAAATCCACAAACAACACACCGCCATGGTCGCGCTTCCTGTGCACCCAGCCCGAAAGACGGACCGTCTGGCCGACGTCAGCGGCGCTCAGCGCACCGCAATTGTGGGAACGATAAGGATGCGACATCGAAACTCTTTCCAATCGGCCGCCGATAAGGCAGGGGGAGAAGTGGCGGCTAACAGGCGATGACCGCCCTTTTGTCAAGCCGGGGTCCATACGAACCCGAACAGAAAAGACCCGATGAAGATACATCCGCTGATCACAACAAGCGAGGCTCTTGCCGAGCTTTGCACCCGTCTCGCGAAGTCTCCGTTCGTAACTGTCGATACGGAATTCATGCGCGAAAACACCTACTGGCCTGAGCTGTGCCTGGTACAGATCGCCAATGAAGAAGAAGCCGCGGCCATCGATCCGCTGGCTCCCGGGCTCGACATGACGCCGTTGTTCGATCTTCTCACGGACAATGAAGACGTATTGAAAGTGTTCCATGCTGGCGGGCAGGACGTGGAAATTATCTTTAATTTCACGGGCCGCACACCGCATCCGATATTCGATACGCAGATCGCCATGATGGCCATCAGTCAGTCCGAACAAATCGGATATTCCAATCTTGTCGAAAGCTGGCTCGGCATTGCCGTCGATAAGGGGGCGCGGTTTACCGACTGGTCGCGCCGTCCGCTGACGGAACGGCAGATCGATTACGCCATTGGCGACGTCACCTATCTGGCCCAGATATTCCCGCGCATGCTTGCCAAATTGCGCAAGACTGGCCGCGGAGAATGGCTCGACATAGAGATGGAGCGGCTGGCCGATCCGGATAACTACCGCAACGATCCCGCTACGGTCTGGCAGCGGATCAAGGCGCCCGGACGTAATCCAGCGGTGCTGGGGCGGCTGAAAGCACTTGCTCAATGGCGAGAGAAGGAAGCGCAGGACAAGAATATCCCGCGCGGCCGCATCGTTCGTGACGAAACTCTGGCCGACATCGCCAGCCACCCACCCAAGGTGCAGGCCGACCTTGCCAAGGTGCGCGGGCTATCATCAGGCTGGAAAGACAATGAAATCGGCAAGCGCCTGATGAACACGCTGCAGGACGCAAAACCACTGACTGACGACGAACTGCCTCCTCGCACTCCGCGCGGCGCTCCGCTCGGCAAGGAAGGCGCGTTGGTAGCCGACCTTCTGAAGCTGCTCCTCAAAATTCGTAGCCGTGAAATTGACGTAGCGGCCCGCCTGCTGGCGCGAAGTGAGGAACTGGAACTTCTGGCTGCCGGCGTGCGCAAGAACCTGCCGATACTCGAAGGCTGGCGCTATGAGCAATTTGGCAAGGATGCGCTCGATCTGGTCGAAGGCAAGCTGGCCTTTGCCGTTGTGAACAACAGGCTGAAAATGACGCATGTCGATGATGTAGACGACAGCAAAACTGGCGCCGCCAAAAGTGACGCCAACGAAGCCAACGACAGCGCAAACGAAGCGGCATGATCTCTCCCCTTTAGGGGCGGGATCGGGGGGAGTATCTGTTGATCTATTTTTGGCTACACCAACTGACGGGGAACAAGCCTGCCCCCGGTTCTTTCCCAATGCCGGAGAAGGATATGCGGGCGCTTCGGAATCTTTGCACGTGACGGTCTATCACCCGACCCTGAAGCAGCTGCAATATCTGGTCGCACTGCACGAACATGGCCATTTCGGCCGGGCTGCCGACACCTGTTTTGTATCGCAATCCACCCTTTCTGCCGGACTGCGCGACCTTGAGGCGTTGCTTGGTGTGGTTCTCGTAGAACGCACCAAACGTGCCGTTCGCTTCACCCCGCTAGGCAATGCAGTAGTTGCCAAGGCTCATCGCATCCTACGCGAGGCGGAAGAGCTTTCCGACCTTGTCCAATCGAGCGGCCAGCCGCTTTCCGGCGAGATTCGGATGAGCGTAATTCCCACCATTGCCCCCTTTCTATTGCCCCGGATGCTACCCAGGCTTCGGCGCGAACGCCCGAATCTCAAGCTGTTTTTGCGCGAGGAGCCCAGCGCTGCCGCACTCGAGTCGCTGCACCACGGCAGGGCTGACTGCGTCCTGCTCGCCCTGCCCTATCCTACCGGCGAAGTGGAAAAAGAAACAATCGAGCTCGACGCTTTCTATGTGGCGTTTCCGCACGATGACCCACGTGACCCGCCGGAAGAGGTTTCGCCATCAGTCATCGATGAGAATCGGCTTCTGCTGCTTGAGGACGGGCACTGCCTAAAGGATCAGGCACTTGCGGCGTGCAATCGGCCCGAACTGCGGGCAAGCGCGACAATGATCGGGACCTCGCTGCACACACTGGTGCAGATGGTCGACAATGGCCTTGGCTTGACCATGCTGCCGGAAATGGCGCTGGATGCCGGTATTCTCAACGGGACCAATGTTGTCGCACGGCCGCTCAAGGCACCACATGCCAATCGTGAAATCACGCTTGTTTGGCGTAAAAACTCTCCGCGCGGCGATGAATTCCGGCTGCTGGCGGAAGAACTTCGAACGGGTTAGCCTGCCAAGACGGCGGGCTGCCACCCTGACTCAATCCATATATTTGAGTCCAACCCGCAAATAGTCCCAGCCGGTGATCAGCGTCAGCACTGCGGCACCCCACAGTGAGGCCAGCCCTACCTGGCCTGCCAGCGCCCAGTTCGGCGTCACACCCGAAAGGATCAGTGCGCCCAGCGAGACGAGTTGCAGCGCCGTTTTCCATTTAGCGAGCTGCGACACCGGCATCGACACTTTCAGGCCAGCAAGGAATTCCCGCAGGCCAGAGACCATTATCTCGCGCAGCAAGATGATAAGGCCGGCAATCACGCTCAATCCCGTAATGTCTCGATTGTGGACAAGCATCAAAATTACCGCTGCGACCATAACCTTGTCCGCGATGGGATCAAGAAACACACCAAGTTTTGAAACTGTTCCACGTGCCCGGGCGACATAACCATCGAAATAGTCGGTTAGCGCCATCAGGCAGTAGACCGCAAAACCTGCGGCATATCCGGCAGTCCATCCCGGCCACCACAACAGTGCAACCAGAAGGGGCACCGCAACAATGCGGGAAAGGGTTAAGAGATTTGGAAGCGTGAGCATCTCATCGGCATAGCCGGTCACGCGGCGGTAAAAAAGCCCGGCAATGCACTTGCCGACCAGCTTCCAACCGCTAGGGTCGCGCCGCGTATCAAAGGGTTGCCAAATTCGAGCTTATGACAACATCAACACATCTACTGAGGACGCGACGCTTCCTCCCACTGTTCGTCACGCAGCTTCTCGGCGCCTTCAACGATAACCTCTTCAAGAATGCCATGATCCTTTTCGTGGTGTATGGGGTCTATAACTCGGAGGCTGCAGAGGCAAAGTTCAGTGCCATCGCGTCTGCCCTGTTTGTGTTGCCTTTCTTTGTGCTCTCCGCGCTGGCCGGCCAGCTTGCCGACATGCGCGACAAGGCGCGTATCATCCGAATCGTAAAAGCATGCGAAGTCGGCATTATGCTGATCGGCGGCGCGGGGCTGGTTATGGCATGGCAGGCCTTTGCCATAACCGAGATCGCTATCCCGCTTATGCTGCTGGCGCTGTTTGCCATGGGCATTCACTCGACCTTCTTCGGTCCGATCAAATACGCCATCCTGCCGCAGCATCTGAAAGAAGGCGAAGTGCTGGCCGGCACCGGACTGGTCGAAGCCGGCACCTATATCGCGATCCTTGCGGGTACAATTCTTGCTGGCTGGATCCCGGTTGAATGGGCAGCCGTCGGCGTCGTGCTGACGGCCATTCTCGGCTATATTTCCGGCCGTCAGGTGCCGCCTGCACCGCCGATGATTGCGCCCGAACCACTCGATTTCCATTTCGTGCGCTCCTCCATCGCCCTGGTCCGCCACACCATGCACGATCGGCGCGTCTTCCTTGCCATCATGGCGATCAGCTTTTTCTGGACGGTGGGATCCGTGCTGTTCATCCAGTTCCCGCCGCTGGCCAAGAACGTCCTTATGGCCAGTAAGGAAGTGGCCAGCCTGTTCCTGGTGATTTTTTCAGTCGGCGTCGCGATCGGCTCCATCTCGATCAACTGGCTGCTGAAAGGGACTGTATCCGCCCGCTACGCCCCGGCGTCGGTACTCGCGATGGGCGTCTTTGTGGTGCTGTTCCATCTCGTTTGCCGGGCATGGACCGCCAATCCTGAGGACGGCTTGCTCGATACCGCCCGTTTCATCGCCCAGCCGCTGGCCATCCCCTTGTTGCTGACGCTGCTGGGCATTGCCGTTACGGGCGGCATGTTCGTGGTGCCGCTCTATGCGTTCCTGACGACTTTCGTTGACAAGTCCCAGGCTGCGCGAACCATCGCCGCCAACAACATCGTCAATTCCGGTGCGATGGTTTTGGGCTCGCTTATGGCAGTTGGATTGAGTGCAGCGGGCGTGCCGATTGTCGAGCAGGTGCTTCTCAGCGCCGGCATGTGCCTGATTTCAGCTTGGCTGGGCAGAATCCTCTATCAGGCAGAGCGTGAGACCCGCCTCGCTTAGGCGATGAACATCGAAACCGCGAGAAAGCAGGCGCAATAGGCCATAAGAAATTCACGGACGGATGTGGACGTGATTGCCCAGCGCCTGCGCCGAGCCGCAGGCCCACCCCCTTCCGGCCGCAGGCTGGCGCGGAAAGGGTGCCTTGCGATGTCGCGTGCAACATTCAGCCTTCTGGTCTTCATGATCGATAGATTAATAATTGATTCACCAACGTCCAGACCAATACTTGGCGAAGTCCCGTTCAGAGACAGCAATCAAGTCGATTGCTGACAATGCAATGGGTCGCTAGACCTTTGGCATGACCATGACTTCTGCTGTTACCGGCGGTCGCCTTTTAGTCGATTGCCTTGTCGAACAGGGATGCGACCGCATCTTCACTGTCCCTGGCGAAAGCTTTCTTGCGGTGCTGGATGCGCTGTACGACACGCCGTCGATCGAAACGGTGGTATGCCGTCAGGAAGGCGGAGGGGCCTTCATGGCCTGCGCCGACGGCACGCTTACCGGCCGACCGGGCGTGTGCCTCGTTACGCGGGGCCCCGGTGCAGCCAACGCCAGCATCGGCGTGCATGTTGCCATGCAGGATTCTTTGCCGATGGTTCTATTAGTCGGCGACGTGGCTCGCAGCGCGAGAGATCGCGAGTGCTTCCAGGAGATCGATATCCTCGCGATGTTTTCTCCGCTGGCAAAATGGGCTGCGCGGATCGATGATCCCGCGCGCATCCCTGAATATGTTGCCCGGGCGTGGTCGGTGGCGATTTCCGGACGACCAGGGCCGGTTGTCCTGGCGCTTCCAGAAGACATGCTGATGCAAGAGATAGGCGTCAGCGTCACCCCGCGCCCCATGATAATTCGCCCTGCCCAGCCACCCTGCCCTGATGCGATGATGGCCGTCATGCGTTTGTTGGAGGACGCTGCCGCACCTGTCGCGATAATCGGCGGAGCTGGTTGGAACGAAAAAGCCCGGTACTATTTCACTCGCTTTGCAGAACGCATCGGGATCCCCGTCGCCACCGCATTCCGGCGGCAAGATGCAATCCCCAATTCCAGCAAGGTCTGGGCGGGCAATCTGGGGCATGGTCCAAACCCAAAACTGGTTCAGCGCGTCCGGAATGCGGACGTACTGCTCGTTGTTGGGGCACGGTTAGGCGAGGCAACGACCGATGGCTACACATTGATCGACGCTGACCATCCCGACCAGATACTGATCCATGTTCATCCCGATCCGGATGAACTCAACAGCCTCTACCGAACCGACCTCGCGCTTTGTGCCGACATGGCGGAATTCGCAGAAGCCGCGGTACTGATGGACAATGATATCGTGCCCTTCGACGCTGGCAAGCACGCCCACCGCGAATGGCAGGAATGGAGCGCAGCGGACGCCATCGAGACCAAGCTCGATCTCGGTGCCTGCGTTACCGCAATGCGGGAACTGCTGCCCGCCGACGCGATCATCTGTAACGGCGCAGGCAATTTTTCGAGCTGGTGGCACCGCTACTGGCCGTATGAGGCCTATCCCTCCCAACTCGCCCCCACGGCGGGTGCCATGGGCTATGGCCTGCCCGCAGCCATCGCCGCAGCTCGTCGCCTCCCGGATCGCTGCGTCGTCGCACTGGCCGGGGACGGCGACTTCCTGATGAACGGACAGGAACTTGCCACCGCTGCGCAATATAACTGTGACATCATCGTGTTGGTAATCGATAATGCGTCCTACGGAACCATACGGATGTACCAGGAAAAAATGTTCCCTGGCCGCGTCTCCGCAACAACCCTGGTCAATCCTGATTTCGCGGCGCTGGCGCGAGCGTTTGGTGGTTGGTCAGAACGCGTAGAGGAAACCGCGAACTTTGCCTCAGCCCTGCGCGCAGCGATCGGCCGCAAAGGTGTTCGACTAATCCATCTGATCACTGAGATCGAAGTTCTGGCCGCCAGCGGAATTACCGTATCAGAGCTTCGCGGGGCGGCTGAACGTTAGGAACCAACTATAAAATATATTATTAATCAATGAGTTATTATGATTTTTTATCCGACATGTCGAGAATGTAATTCCACTCTTGCGGGCTGATTGCGATTACGGACAGCCGCGAAAGCTTGACCAATTCCATCTCAGCCAGTGATGGATCCGCCTTGATCTCTTTCAGCGTCACGGGCCGCTCCAGCTTCTTCACCGGCTTTACCTTTACGGAGGCCCACTTCCCTTCAGGGTCAGTCGGGTCAGCGAGACCCGCCTCAGAAATCTCTACTATTCCAACTATTTCAAGTCCGATATTCGAGTGATAGAAGAAAGCTTCATCGCCTATCTGCATCGCCGCAAGATTGTTGCGCGCTCGATAATTGCGCACCCCGTCCCACATGCCCTCTCCTTCGGCCACCAGATCATCCCAGCTGTAAGCATCGGGCTCTGACTTCAGCAGCCAATAGGACTTTACATTCGCCATGCGCACGCTCCGGAAACGGGTTATGACTGGCCATAACCTCCAGGGGACAATCGGGCCACCATGCATCTTGAAACACTTGAAATACTCAGCCTCACCGACGATCCCGCGCTCTTTTCAAATCGGATTGGTGAGAGTTTTCGCAGCTTCGGATTCGCCATAATCAACGATCATGGCATTGATGCACAGTTGATCTCCCTTGGCTGGGAACTGACGCAAGAACTGTTCGTCCTGCCCGAGGAAGAGAAGCTAACCTACTATCGCGAAAGCCTGTCCGGCGCACGCGGGTACACACCGTTTGGGAAGGAAGCGGCCAAGGATGCGAAGGCGCATGACCTGAAAGAATTCTGGCATGTCGGCCGTGAACTGCCCGCCGGTCATTCGCTTTCTGCCAACATGCCAGCCAATTTATGGCCAAGCCGACCCACCAAATTTCGTGAAACCTTTGCTGCGCTTTTTGCCGAGTTCGACAGGGTCGGGAACCTGATCCTGTCGCGCATCGCCACATATCTCGACCTGCCATCGGATTGGTTTGCACCGGTAACTGCCGACGGAAACTCAGTGTTGCGGATGCTCCATTATCCACCGATTCAAAATGCTCAGGTCGGGGCAATCCGCGCTGCTGCGCATGAAGATATAAATTTTATCACACTGTTACTTGGGGCAGAAGAGGCAGGACTCGAACTTCAAACACGCGACGGCCAATGGCTGAGCGTCTCCGCACCTGACGGGGCGCTCGTGGTTAATATTGGGGACATGCTGCAACGGCTTACCAACGCCGTGCTGCCTTCAACCACCCACCGTGTCCGCAATCCAGATCCGGAACGAACAGGTGCCAGCCGCTACTCCATGCCCTTCTTCCTGCATCCGCGCAGTGATTTTTCAATAACGACACTGCCCAATTGCATCACCCCTGATAATCCTGACCGCTATCCGGAAGCTATCACCGCCGATGAGTATCTGCAGCAGAGGCTCAGGGAAATTGGCCTAATGAAATGAGGAATAGGTGAAGCGTATACTTTCTGGTTCGGAGATTTAGCGAAGTTAACTGATATTTCAGTTAAGCATGAGACAAGACCCTCGAGCAGCACGGGGGTGATAGCAACTTGGAAGCGTCTCAAAGCGCTCCGCCCATGTTCGGGGCAGAAAGAAAGAGGCGTCTCGGCACTGCTGAACGCGATTTCGTCGCTCTAGGCATTGTCGCGGCAAGCATTATCCTGTTCGTCGGTATCGGTGACGCTGCGTTGCCGGCACTGATCCGCGTATTTTCCGGGCTTGGCGTTGGCACCGACAGGGTGATGATCAACGCTCTTTTATTGAACGTCGCACTGATCATCTTCAGCTGGCGCCGCTACCGGGAGCTCATCCGCGAAGTTCAGGAGCGTAAGCGCACTGAAGCCGTCGCTCGGGCTCTGGCCGATACCGATCCGCTTACCAATTGCCTGAACCGGCGCGCCATGAGCCCCGCTGTCGGGAACCTGATTGACGAAGCGACCCGACATGGCGACGCGGTCGCGATGATCATGCTTGATATCGACAAGTTCAAGCAAGTGAATGATATTAATGGACATGCGACCGGCGATTTTGTCCTGCAAGAATGTGCCCGCCGGATTTCAGCATTGCTTCCGCACGGAGGCCTCCTTGCCCGGCTTGGCGGTGACGAATTCGCCTGCGCCGTACCTTTCCACACCAATCGCGCAGACCTCGTAGATCGACTTGCCGCATCGTTCATCCAGGCCGTGGCCGAGCCTGTAGAGGCTGGTTGCCTATCGATCGAAGTGACTGCCTCGCTTGGCGTCGCGCGCAGTGACATGTTTTCCTGCAGCACAGCAACTGTTGTCGAAGGCCAAGCCTTACAACACATGGCTGACATCGCCATGTATCATGCCAAGAAACTGGGGCGTAACCGCTACTTCTGGTTTGACGCGCCAATGGAAGCTGACCTGCGCTTTCGCAGCGAAATGGAAGCGGGCATCCGCTGCGGCATCCAGGCCGGGGAATTTGTACCGTTTTATGAACAGCAAATCGATCTGAGGACGGGCAACCTTACCGGCTTCGAAATGCTAGCGCGGTGGAACTCACCCACCCTCGGCATGATTGGCCCCGATATTTTCATTCCCATCGCCGAAGAGATCGGCGTCATTTCGGAACTTTCTGAACGGCTAATCACGCAGGCGCTGTCAGACGCCAGAGACTGGGATCCGACGCTTACCCTGTCGGTGAATATTTCTCCGCTGCAATTGCGCGATCCGTGGTTCGCACAGCGGTTACTGAAGATGCTGGTAGAATCAAACTTTCCCGCCAGCCGGCTTGAAATCGAAATCACCGAATCCTGCCTGCACGAGGATGTAGGAGCGGTACGGGCTCTTATCGCCAGCCTGAAGAACCAGGGGATCAAGGTCAGCCTGGATGATTTTGGCACCGGGTACAGTTCGCTGTCACAGCTGCGCACCCTTCCATTCGATCAGATCAAGATCGATCGCAGCTTTGTTATGAATATGCAGGACAGCTCTGACAGCGCGACGATCGTTGATGCCATCACGGCGCTTGGCAAGGGCCTGGGCCTGCCGATCACCGCAGAAGGCATCGAAACCGAAGCGGTGCTTGAACAGCTGCGCAAATACGGCAAATTGAAGGGCCAGGGCTATCTCTATGGCCGGCCCGAACCAGCCGCTGCCACGCGCAAGCGGCTTGAAAGCATGAACCTATTGGCCACTGCTCCATTCGACGGCGCTATCGATGACACGTCGGATGTCGCCTGTGGTTCTGAAGTGGGCGAAATTAAAGGTGCCGAGCGCGAATCCGGCGCGGTTTGATCCCACCGCCACTGGACGCCACCCGCGACAGCGCATAGAGCCCGGGCGTTATGCGCATTCCGTTCGTGAAGATGCACGGCCTTGGCAACGACTTTGTCGTGCTGGATGGGCGCGCCCATCCGTTGGCTATTGAAGAGCCGACTGCAATGGCCCTGTCAAACCGGCATACCGGCATCGGTTGTGACCAGCTCATTCTGCTTGAACCATCAGCATCAGCCGACTTTCGCATGCGCATCTTCAACGCTGACGGCAGCGAGGTTGAGGCCTGCGGGAACGCCACGCGCGCCGTCGGCCTGCTGCATGGCGCTGCAGCCCTTATAGAAACCAAGGCGGGCCTTCTCCGGTCCACCCCAACCGATAACGGCATATCGGTTGAAATGGGCATCCCCAGTTTCGATTGGGAGCGCATCCCCCTCGCCTATGCGATGGATACACTGCACATGCCGGTAGGCTGGGAAGACCTTGAAAACCCGTTAGCCGTCAACGTCGGCAATCCGCATGCGATTTTCTTCGTTCCGGATAGCGATGCCGTTGATCTGGTTCGCCTCGGTCCATTGATCGAGAACGATCCGCTGTTTCCGGAACGGGTAAACGTCAATATCGCTACTGTAACGGCACGCGACGCAATCCGTCTCCGCGTGTGGGAACGCGGCGCCGGGCTTACGCTAGCGTGCGGCACGGGTGCCTGCGCGACGGCAATCGGTGCTATGCGACGTGGCCTGGTTGATCGACGGACCACTGTCACACTCCCGGGCGGACCGCTGGTGATCGAATGGCGCGATGACGGACAGATAGTCATGGCCGGCCCCGCGACCGAGAGCTTTCGCGGCACTTTCGATGCTGCCGCTTATGGAGTGGCAGTGTGACTGCTGAGGTCGTGTCACTGGGTTGCCGGCTCAATCTTTCGGAAAGCGAGCGCCTGCGCGTGATGCTGGCCGGCAGCGACGACCTTATCGTCATCAACAGTTGCGCCGTGACGGCAGAGGCGGTCCGGCAAACTCGGCAGGCTATACGGCGGGCACGCAAGGCCCAACCTGATGCCCGTTTGCTGGTCACGGGATGCGCCGCAGAAGTTGAACGCGCGCAACTGGCGGCAATGCCTGAAGTTGACGGGCTTATCGAAAATGCCGCGAAACTCGATCCGCGTGCCTGGAACGTCCCGCCACAACGCCAGACCGTCGCACCCGCACATACCCGCGCATTTGTTCAAGTGCAGAACGGTTGCGACCACGCGTGTACCTTTTGCATCATCCCCCAGGGCCGAGGCAAAAGCCGTTCCACTTCGCTGCATGACGTGCTGCGGGACATTGCCCACCATCTTGACGGCGGGGCGAAGGAAGTGGTGCTGACTGGCGTTGATCTTACCTCGTGGGGCGCGGACTTACCGAACGAGCCAAGGCTGGGCGATCTGGTGACAGCCATCCTTGATGGCTTTCCGCAGTTAGGGCGACTTCGACTATCATCACTCGACGGTATAGAAATCGATGAGCAATTGCTTGAGCTTCTGGGATACGAAGCGCGCGTGATGCCGCATATCCACCTGTCGCTACAATCTGGCGACGACCTTATCCTGAAGCGTATGAAGCGCCGTCATTCGCGCCGCGATGCGGTGACACTGGTCGACGGTTTGCGTGCGCGCCGTCCCGATCTCTCGGTCGGCGCCGATATAATCGCCGGCTTCCCAACCGAAGATGTCGCAGCCCATGACAGCAATCTTTCGATCATCCGCGAACTGGCAATCGTACATGGCCATGTCTTCCCCTACTCCTCGCGGCCCGGCACTCCTGCAGCCCGGATGCCACAGACAGCGCCCGCAACCATAAAGGCGCGCGCCGCAGAACTGCGCTCGGCCGTCGCCGCAGAACGCCAAAGCTGGCTATCATCACTGATCGGCACACCGCTTGCGGTGCTGGCAGAACGCGACGGTACCGGCCATGCTACCAACTTCGCCCGGGTTTCACTACCTGCGGGTACCCTCCCAGGTAGTATCACCACAATCACACCGAACCGTATTATCGAAGGACTTCTGGCATGACCGCCGAAACCTGGTCCGACAGGCTGTTTGGCGGCTTTCGCAAAACGTCTGAACGCCTGTCCGAAAATCTTTCCGGCATCGTAGGCACCACACGCCTTGATGACGCACAACTGGACGACATCGAAGACGCGCTGATCCTCTCCGACCTTGGCCCGCGCGCCGCAAATCGTATCCGCGAAAGGTTGGCCGGCGAGCGGTTCGAGAGAGGAGCCGATGAAGCGGCGATCCGCGAAGCAGTTGCAGAGGAAATCGCCGCAATTCTTCGCCCGGTAGCCAAGCCGCTTGAAATCATCGCATTTCCGCGCCCGCAGGTAATCCTTGTGATCGGTGTGAACGGGTCAGGCAAAACCACGACCATCGCCAAGCTGGCGCATCTGTTCCAGGAACAGGACTATTCCGTTATGCTGGCGGCGGGCGACACGTTTCGCGCGGCGGCCATTGGCCAGCTTGCTGTCTGGGCAGATCGGCTGAATGTGCCGGTCATCAGAGGTCCGGAAGGCGGGGACCCTGCCAGCATCGTATTCGACGGAGTGAAAGCGGCAACCGAAAAGGGCATCGACGCGCTGATCGTTGATACGGCCGGGCGGCTTCACAACAAACGCGAGCTGATGGATGAACTAGCCAAGATCCGCCGTGTCCTTGGCAGGCTCAACCCGGAAGCGCCCCATGACGTGGTGCTGGTACTGGACGCCACGAACGGCCAGAATGCGTTGCAGCAGATCGAGATTTTCAAGGAGGTTGCCGGGGTGTCCGGTATTATCA
>Ga0233380_1000981_pt1 | contig 13578 bp, 12 predicted proteins | sample ElkDunMinimDraft_9_FD_191541 | JGI IMG/M metagenome (GOLD analysis project Ga0233380, IMG submission 191541) | Fecal eukaryotic communites from dung pellets of Tule Elk in California, USA - Elk Dung F36 | ecosystem: Host-associated > Mammals > Digestive system > Large intestine > Fecal | place... | reverse complement strand
TTTTTGGAAAAGCGCCACCAAATCGGCGCAGGGGGGCGCCACCAAATCAGCGCGCGGTCTTGGTAAGCCCCGTGTTCATTGATGCCAAAGGGGTGAAGCGCGACCAAATCAGCGCGGATTTTTGAAGAAGCGCCACCAAATCAGCGCCGGAGCGCCGCCAAATCGGCGCGCAGGGGGCGCCACCAAATCAGCGCGCGGTCTTGGTAAGCCCTGTGTTCATTGATGCCAAAGGGGTAAAGCGCCACCAAATCAGGGCAACCGTTGGGGCTCTGGTATTCCGCTAACGGGAATGGAGTTTTATGCGGCAACGTTGAAGCCGAATGATTACTCCTCCTCGAGCAAGCCATCGAAAACCTCAAGCAGGGCGTCGACAATCGCCTGACCGAGTGCATTACCTGTTTCAGCGATCTGCCCCTCATCCATGTCGCGTGCCGCCAGCGCAAGGTTGCCACCTTGTTCAGCAACGATGGCACGGGAACGTTCGATCGCCCATTGAGCGAAGTCTGCGCGATTGCTGATAGTTGAGGTTTCCATGGGGGATCCAATCTTAGATGATCGTCAACGATTGAAGCTTATCGTCTATATGCGCGAGGAGTTGTGCGTTCGCGCGTCTTTCCGTAGCCGATACCCTCTGAACTGCAGGGGTGCAAGCCGACGTATACCGCGTTCTCAATGGTCTCAGGACCAGAACCGTGGCATCTTACGATCTCGCGAAATTGCCCATCTCCACCCTGCTGAAACCCGTCGCCGACGCCAGCGCCTTGCTCGCCTGGATGAAAGAATCGCGCGGTCTCAGGTCGGGCAGGGCTGCATTGAGCGGCAAGATTTCACCGACGCCTGCGCCTCCCTCTGGATCGACGGCGAACTCGTCCACCTCGAACGTCCTCCACGACGCCACCCGCGACATCCGCACCCCCACCCACGAACGCAAAACCATCGGGCGGCCATCAATCTCGGCCTGGAAACCATCCCCGTCGATCGGCGCCGGCATCGCAACCGCGAAATCCGGCTGCTGGCCATCGCACAGGGATTGATCGCGGCCGCCGAGATCGGCCTAAAAGAGCATGACCGCCTGGCGTGGCGCGCACCCTGATGCAGCGCAAGCTGGCGGGGCGCCGCGCGTCGTGGAGTCTGAGTAGCAACGGAACAGAAAACCTACATAAGCGGCCGGGACGAGAAACGATTCACCACTTCTTGCATCGATCTGCAGACATGCACAGGGCCTGTCTCAGACAGGCGAGACGCGAGAGAACCGTAGGCGTGTCCGCCGCCCGTAAAACCAAAAACCTTCATACCAGCTCGCTTAGCCGCAAGGACACCGGTTACGGCATCCTCGATGACGACCGTTTCGCTCGGATCAAATCCCATTTGAGATGCCGCATACAGAAAGACGTCGGGGGCGCGCTTAACCTGGCTGACCGAAACACATGTGGCTCGACGAATGTCAGAAGGCCGGCACGGTCCAGATTACCTCGAAGACTTGGCAGTTCCGTCGATGAGGCAACACAAACCTGACCGCCTCCATCAAAAATTGCCTTGATGGCATTCGCAGCCCCAGGGACTGGACGACATCTCCCAGGGTAGCATCACATTTTGCATTATCTAACGAGAACCACTTCGACGTGGATGGAGCCATTTGGTGCGTCGACGTGGCCAACGCGCGACGTGTGCTTCCTCCAACTCTCGCCACTATCCTCACTGATGAAGACGCATTCGTTTTCTCGCTCGAAATGTCAGATCAGTACAAATCGCTGAGTGCTTTCGACACTATTGAGCCAAACAACGAATTTGTTCTCTTTTGAACCTTCTTCCCTTGATAGCCGCATCATCAACCAAGGAGCGGTCTTATCGATGATGCCTGGCCCGGAATTTGATCTGAGAACTTACATTCTCAGGCACGAGAACAAGGATCTGGTGAAGCGCATAATCATACCCGCAAAAATCAAGTGGGAGCTCCGAGATAAGCTCGACCAGGACAATGTGAGCGAGAGAATGCTCTTCCCCGATTTAGATGGCACGGCGAGATTTCTGACCCGCTACTATAGTGCGGGTCCAAACCGGGGGGCGGGTAAAGTCGTGCCTGTCGATCCTATGACGTGATTTGTGATGGATTGCTGCCTCCGGTGAGACTGCTCACTAACGTGCCGAGCAAGCTTGAGAACTGACCAACATAATTCGATACGATACTTGCGAAAATTGGGGCAAGGAAGAAATATAAACGCTATACACGAAGTGCCTATGCTGGGGAATTGAATCGTATGAACGTAGTGATCGACGTCTGACTGACGAGCAAATGGAACGACGTAAGGCGCGAAAGTGCGGGAAACTGACTAAGCACGGAGGATTACTTGACGCCGGAAACAATCGCTCGGCTATTGGCATCGATGAACGCGGGCCGCTTGTTGGTGGTCTGCGGCGCCGGCCTTTCCATGGCTCCCCCTAGCAGCCTTCCATCCGCGCGAGCAGTAGCGAAGCGTTGTTTCGACAAATACCGACTTGAGTCAGACCCCAATTGCGACGCCGGGCTGCGCGAAAACCTGGAGGCGCTGGCAGAGCACTTCGCTGGCCTCAACACCCTGCAATCTGTCTTCATCGAGCACCTCGTCCCGTGGTCGTCTTTTGTTCGGCCCTCGAACACGGGTCATGCCGCCATCGCAGATTTCCTCATCACACGCGCCGCCGTAGCCGGCATTTCGAGCAACTACGACACGTTGATTGAGAGACGCGCGTGGGATTATGGCGCCGACTTTCGTGGCTCGCTCGATGGGGACGAAGCCACTGCCGACAACGTTCGACAGGCACCGTTGCTGAAGTTTCATGGCTGCGCCCACCGAGATCGTCCCTCCACGGTCTGGGCTCCGTCACAGCTCGACGATCCGACGATTTCAACACGCATCGCCCGTAGCAAGGTCTGGATGGCCGCCAACATCCGACAAAAGGATGTCCTCGTCGTCGGTTTCTGGTCGGATTGGGAATACCTCAACGCGCTGGTCGGTGAGGCCCTGATCGATGTTCAGCCGCTGTCCGTCACCGTGATCGACCTGTCGCCGACAGACGCCCTTGAGCAAAAGGCGCCACAGCTCTGGCAGATCGCCCACGCTCAGAACGTAACTTTCGAACACGTTCAGGAGTCCGGCGCTGCCGCGCTCGACGAGTTGCGACGGGCATTTTCATCCAATTATCTTCGCCAAGTGCTGGATGCGGGACGGGCCGCCTTTGAGCACGCCACCGGCGTTCAATGTGACCCTGCTTGGCTCGAAGTCGCGGCTTTCGATAGCGAGGCTTTGTACGGGCTGCGGCGGGATGCCGAAGGCGTCTCGGCGGCGGACCCTGCGACGCTCCTGCGTCCTGCTAATCCGGAGGCGCTTGGCTTCTTCCACTTGTTGCTACGTCAGGCTGGGGCAGTGCAAAGCGCGGACGGTTACGACTTCAATGGCCGTAGCATTCGCGTCCTCAATGGAGCGCAAACAGTGCTGGGCACGCTGCGCGGGCGGTTTGTCGAGCCGCCAGCAGCAATGGAGGCCGACATCGTCGTCGCCGTCGGCGCGACGGATCTGGGTGTGCCCGACAATGTCATTCGTAGCGGACGGGCGGGCGATCTCATCCGCCCAGATGCGGGTGGCGAATGGTACGACCTCGCTGGGGCAAGAACTGCGTTGGGCATATGATGGACATCTACATCCAATCTGAAATCCTTCTTCGCGATGCCCAATATGACACCTGGACATGGACCGGGCCGTCAGGGCCGGTGACATGCTTTGAAAACGCCGCGCTCATGGGTTTTGTGCATGTCTTCGACACGGCAGATGCGCTCCTTGGTACATGGGAAGAACGGCAGAAGCTCGCGTTGGCTCGACACGCGACATTCCTGCGCAGCGCCGGCGCCAAGGCTTGGAACGTCTATTCCCTCTTCCTGACCGAGGATTCAGATGCGCGCAGGGGTCGTGAGATTGAGCGCATAGAAGAAGACTTCTCGCTGACCCGAAAGATAGCGCGAGCCTCGATCAGGACGGCCGATGACATGGAGATGGCTTTGCTGCCGCTGCTAGCCATTCGATCAAAACCACTGCTCGGCGCCGCCAACTTTGAAATGAGACTGCGCACCAGGCTCAAAGAAATCTCCCCCGATGGTGTAACAGCCTTCCTCAATGAAGCTACGCCAGCGGACGTCGCTCGCATTCTGGGAGCAAAATCATGAGGCTGGATTTCGTCGAGATATGTGGTTTCCGCGGGTTCAGGGATGTCGCCCGGATAACCTTTGGTCGCGGCTTCACGGTCATCGCGGGCCGCAACGGCGTGGGCAAGAGCACGGTTTGTGATGCTGTAGAGTTCGCCATAACGGGCTCGATCGACAAATATTCTGTTGAGAAAGCCGCCAAGGAAAGCCTGAGCGACTATTTGTGGTGGCGCGGCGAAGGTGTGCCCGAAGCGCACTACGTTATCGCGTCTTTCGTCGATCACGACGGCAAGCCATTCACGATCACGCGGACGCGTGAAGCCGGGTGCGATAGATCTCCTGAAGATATCGAAGCTGCGTTGTGTAGCGGGCCAGTGCCTGATGACGCACTCAAGCAGCTCACCCGCACTTCAATCATCCGCGACGAGTGGATCGCTGCACTTAGTTTGGACCTCACCGAAACAGAGCGTTTCGACCTCGTCCGTGCTGCGCTTGGTGCGATGGAAGGCTCCGAAGCCGGTAGCAGGGCAAAGGAGGTTGTCGCGGCTGCCGAAGCTAATCACACCAAGGATGAAACGGCCTATGAGACGGCTCGCGCGCGTCTTGCCGATAGGCTCACACAGCAGTCGGAGCTACAGACTGCCCTGACCCGATCTGGCGATGTTTCCTCGGCCCTGCAAGTCGTCGCCGCGGCAGCGCCCAGTGCGCCGCCCGAGCTGACCGCACAACTATCTGCCGCGCGGGATATTCTAGCGAACGGGCGCGCCAGGTTGGGGCGCATGAGCGAGGCCGTCCAACTCGGTAGGGATATGGCAGCCGCACAGGACGTCTATAACAATCCGGATGCCGTTGCCGCCCGCGCAGCGGCGGCCGCCGCGCATGAGACGGCGCAGCGAGACAATAAAGCGGCACAAAAAGCAGTCTCGGACGCCGAGCAACGCCTCGCACGTGAAGAAGAAATGGATGCGGTCGCGGCCTCGCTCGCACTTCTGGTCGAGCACGGCGAGAGCTTGGGTCTGCATGACGATCACTGCCCGCTGTGTGCGGCTCATCGTACCTCCGAACAATTTACGGCCGGTCTCGCGATAGCACGCAAGAGGGTCGCGTCGCTCTCGTCGGGCGTTCAGGCCGCCCGCGATGACCTTGCGAGCGCAAAGGCGAATGCACGCGAGCCGGGCCTCACGCTGCAAAAGACCGCCGCCACGGTTCAGGCCCATGCGGACGATTTGCGAAGCCTGCGGGCACAGGAAGCGGCGCATGTCGAGTTCTACGACCATTGGAAGCTCGATCACGCCTATATCCAAGACCCCAACGGCCTTGAGCTGGCCGTGGCGTCTGAACGAGACCGGCTAATCGACCTTGAGCGAGCTATGCTCGTGGTGGAGGCGTCGCAGGCGGTTTCCCGGATGTCGTCGGTCGAAAGCAATATCGCGGTACTGCGTGATGACATCGAGAAACTGGCGCGGGCGGTTGGCCAGTCGCAGAGTGCCGTCACCGCGGCCCGGGAAATCGAGCGGTCAGTCAGGCGTGTGAGCGCAGAGATCATTGATGAGCGGCTTGCTCAGATCAGCCCCTTGCTCAACGAACTGTATCAGCGGCTGCGTCCGCACGCCGACTGGCGCACGATCGACTACAGTATCCGCGGTGATGTTCGCCGGTTTCTAAGCCTGAAGGTGGGTGACGGCCTGAATCCCCAGTTTGTTTTCAGCAGTGGCCAGCGGCGCGCGGCCGGTCTTGCGTTTCTGCTGTCTGTCCACTTGGCTCGCGCATGGACGCCGCTGCGATCGCTGCTGCTGGACGATCCCGTTCAACACATCGATGATTTCAGGGCGCTTCATCTCGTCGAGGTGCTTGCTGCCCTGCGTTCCGATGGGCGCCAGATCATTTGTGCCGTCGAGGATCCCGCTCTTGCTAATCTTCTGAGCCGACGCTTGATCAGCACCGCCACGCAAGGCGGCCGCCGTGTGGATATCGAGCTCGGACCCTTGGGGGCGACGAGCGTCGTCATGGAGCGAGAGATCTACCCGATGCCCGCCGGTGTTCTGCGAGGTGTGAACTCTGCATGAGCTCTGAGACGGAGTTGAACGGGCGTCGGGCACATGGTCCCTGGAGCGATCTGGCGCTCCACACAATCGGGTGGCGCGCATTCCAGGATCTCTGCTCGCAAGTTTGCGAGGTCTTGCTCGGCCGGCCTGTTGAGATCTTCCGCGAAGCCAATGATGGCGGACAGGATGCCGTGTTCCTCATCCCCTCCGAGCCCACGGCCTCGCCGATCGGCACGGTCCAATGCAAACATACGTCGGACGCCGGCAAGGCGCTGAAAGTTTCGGATCTGACCGCTGAGCTGGAAAACGTCGAGGAATTGGTCAAAGCGGGTCAGGCCGACACATATATCTTCATGACCAACATGAGCGTGGATGCGCCAGTGGCGGTCGCCGCACGTGCCAAGCTGCGGACGCTCGGCGTGCGCAAAGCGCATATTTTTGGTCGGCAGCATATCGTTCGGGTCATCAGGAGCAGCGCGCGTCTCCGTGCGTTGGTTCCACAGGTATATGGCCTGGGGGATCTCACGGCGATCGTCGATGAACGCCTCAGTGAACAGTCCCGTGCGCTGCTGGATAGCTGGATTCCAAAACTGCGCACCTATGTCCCGACCAAAGCCCATCGCGACGCTGTGCATGCCATCTCGAAACATGGCGTGGTGCTGCTGCTTGGAAATCCATCGAGCGGAAAGTCGGCAATAGGAGCCATCGTTTCAACGATCGCCTCGGAAAATGCTGACAATACCGTCCTTGCTCTGACCAGCCCGCGTGACTTCGAAGCCGGATGGAATCCCAACGATCCTGGCCGCTTCTTCTGGATAGACGACGCGTTCGGCTCGAACGTCCTGCGCGACGACTATGTCCAGGACTGGGCATCCGCCTTTTCAAAGCTCCGCGCGGCCGTCGCGCACGGAAACCGCTTTCTTCTCACCTCGCGCAAGCACATCTACGAAGCGGCGCGGCGGCGGTTAGGACAGCGAAACCTTCCGCAGTTTGCCGACGAAAGCGCGGTGGTCGATGTCGGTGAACTGACGATCGATGAGAAGACGCAAATCCTTTATAATCATGTGAACTTCGGCACCCAAACCCAGAGTTGGCGGTCGAGCGTGAAGCCTCATCTCGAGGCGGTCGCCGCCGTACCCGGGTTCCTTCCGGGCATCGCCGAGCGCATGGGGGATCCAAACTTCACGAAAAGCCTGGCGCCCCGCGAAAGCGCGCTCGTCCAGTTCATGAAGGAACCGCGCGAGCATCTCGTCGACACCGTCAACGCGTTGGACGACCACCTCCAGGCTGCCCTTATCCTCGTCTATGTGCATCAAGCGGGCTTCGACCCGAACGATCATGATCCATCAGCCGCGCAAGCCGTCGCCGAGCTGACGGGCTTCACCCTGACGCGCATCCAGGATTGCTTCGCCGAACTGAAGGGTTCGTTCCTGAAGCTCTCCGGGAGCAAATGGACATTCGCTCATCCGACAATCTCCGACGCCTTGACGGAGATCCTGAGACAAAAGCCACACATGATGGCCGCACTCATCCGGGGCGCGACCATCGACACGATCCTCAGCAGTTTCACCTGTGAAGGTTCATCGCTCATTCGCGACGCACTGGTGATCCCCACCAGCCTCGACGACGCCCTTGTCGGCCGGCTAGGCCGCACGCCCAACGAGCTGCAACGAAATTGGATGCTCTTCCTCTTCCTGGCCTACAGGGCCAGCGACGCGGTCTTCAGCAAAGCCATAAGTGCTTCGCCGGGACTACTGCGTCGTTCATGCTGGCACACGGAACCGGTAGGGAATGATCCGCGTGTAGCCACCTATGCCCGCGCGCATCGGCTAAATTTGCTTCCGGACGACCTCCGTTTGGAGGCGGCCGATGAGCTTGAATCTGCGGCACTCAAGAATTTCGACGCATCGTTCTTCGGTGAGGAGGACAAGCTCGCCCTCATTCCACCACTTCGGCTGGTCGGCTTGGGCGTTGGCCTACGAACTGCGGTGCTGCCATCGCTCGAAGAGCGCATCGATGAGATTACGGCTGATGCCGACCTCGACGAGGAGCCGGAAAGCCACTTTGAGAAGCTGCTCGGCGTGCTGGACCATGTCGAGACGATCTGCGTCGATGACGATGCCGCCTCACTTATCGACGACGCGCGTGAGCAGGTGAAACGGTCGATCAAGGCGATCGAGGAGCGCAAGCGCGAAAGCGACGAAGAGGCTGACACCACAGACTGGACCCATATCGTCACACAGAAGAAGGACGAGGCGTCGACTGCCGCTCCGCCGCCTCCAACCGCCACCAAACGCTCGGTGTTCGACGATGTCGACAAATGAGCCTTCCAGCATCGACGCTGTAACCACGGGCAAAGTTTCGCCCGGCCAAACACCGCCACCTTCCAGGCAATCCCTGAGAGGGGCGGCCGCAGCTCAAGCGGGGTTTGATTACCAGCTCGACGTCTCGATTCTGGCGGCCCTGCAGCTCCTCCTCATATCTAAGGCTGCGTCGCGCTTGGTCCTGGAGCCCGCAAACGAAGAAGATCTCGAAGCGGATCTGCAACCAAATGTGCCCGGCCGTGTCCAGCCCAGCGCGACTGTGACCGGCAATCAGAAACTGGTCGTCCAGGTCAAACTGAACAATGGGGATCCGTGGCGGGTCGAGGATTTCGAGGCTCTGCTCAAGCACGGTTCCGACAAGAAAGGCGGTCGCCGGAAGGCATTACATCACCTCGACGACCCCAACACGCGCTACCTCCTCGTCACCAATGCGGATGCCACGGGCGCCGCGAGAGGACTACTGGTTCAAGGGTTCGAAGAGCTATCCGACAAAGCGAGCTTTCCCGCTAGCCTGAACGCGACGCTGAAGAGTTCGTCTGAAGGCCGTGTGGCGATCTGGGGGAAACTCACCGAAAAGCAGCTTGCATCCGATATCCGCGAACTGATGTCGGACCTCCTGCATGTTCCCAAAGTTGAGCAGCAGAAACTTCTTGAACATTTACGCCTCGAAGCGAAGCGCCGCACCAGAGGAGGCGCCCCAGGCATATGGACCCGCGACGATCTTCTCGCGACAGTACGTGCGCATGGCGGCTTTCTTGCCAGTTCTGCGAGCCTCGAACACTTCGTCGCGCCGGCAAATTTCGACGAAATGGTTCGTCTGCTGACCGATAGGAATGCGGTGGTCCTTCGTGGCCCATCGGGAACGGGCAAAACCCAAGCTGCCCTGAAGCTGTGCGACATGGCTCGGCGTCGGGACGGGACGCTGGACGTCGTCAGCCTTGGTCCCGACGACGCTCCCACGAACGCGCGCAAAGTGGTCGACACGGGTCCGACCCTCTTCTACGTCGATGATCCATGGGGGCAATACAGCCTCGCCGGCGGTAATGAGGCATGGACCGAGCAGTTGCCGCGCCTGTTGGCGAAAGCTTCGCCGGGGCATCAGTTTGTGATCACCACTCGGAGTGACATGCTGCACGGCGCGGGCGTCGGCAGCAGCCTCGACACCTGGTCCGTCGAGCTGGACGCCGTTCAATATCGCGACGGCCAGCTAGGCGACATCTATGATAATCGCATGGACCAACTGCCGGCGCCCCTGCAGACGAAGGCGTATGAGTTCCGCAAGGATGCTCTCGAAAAACTCGAAACTCCGCTAGAACTCGAACTGTTCTTCAGTCACCTGCAGGTTGGCCCAGAGGCAGAAGAGCCAGATCACGCTTTCTCCCGCCGCCTGCTCGAACTGGCACAGCGCGACGCAGTTGAGGGCGTGGTCGTTCGAGCGCTTTCCTCAATGGACACAACCGGTGCTTCAGCCCTCGTTTGGGCACTTCTGGCTTCGCGGGCTCAGTTCGACCGCACGCGAATGCACCCCCTCCAGCGCGCCTTGCGCGCCTTCGACAGCGCTCTCAGCGAAGCCTTCGGCAAGGTCGTCGACCGGATGGTTGCCGCCCGGCACCTTCGCCAGCCGGCGAGAGTGGTCGCCTTTGCGCATCCCAGCGTCAAACAAGGCTTCGAGGCGTTTGTCATCGCCAATTGGTTGCGGGGCGAAGCGGCCATCGAGACTCTGATATCGGCCCTTGTCCGGTTGCCCGAGGCCCACAGGGAATGGGGATTGGAGACAGCCGCGCGTGTGCTGGAAATGACCCGGTCATTCTCTCGCCGCACCGATATCGATCAGCCGTTCGAGATCGATGATGTCAGCCAATCATTGATCGATGGCTGGCTCGATGAGAGTTTGCTGGATCCACGATCGAAGTTTGCGCCGTTGCTCGAACTTGCGTCGGAGGTCGGAAGCGACGCATCCATCCCCAGCCGAGTAGCGCGATGGCTCCTGAAAGGCACAGCGCGGCGCTTCGGTCTTTATCCGAAACTGGCAGCCCCCCGTTTTTGACGACGACTGGTATCGCACCGTAGCGGCCGATCCTGTGTCGGCCCAAGTTGCGGCACGGTTCATCCGAGAGGTGCTCGGCTTCGATAGGGGCAACTACGGATCCAACTTCGCCCAGCGGCTCGACAGTTTCGCTCCCAACCTGACACTGGCCTACCTGGACGCGGCACGCCAGATGGTGGGCAATGGGTTCGAACTGAACGCAGAGGCCGTGGCGACCGGGGCAATTCGCGATCTCGTCGGCTTCGAAAGCGTGCTGCAGGCGTCGCTCGACGATCTGGCCACGCTCCACCGCCGATACGCACAAGATGGCTTTGAAGAATTGCGCGCGATTGAGGACGGGGAACGCGACTACGCTGCCGAAGAGGCAGCGCAGTGGAACCATGAAGGCGACGGTTACACGTCAGGTGTCTTCATCGACGCCTATGTCCGCAGGCTTCGCGCCGAGCGGCGCTGGCAGGTTCTATCCAATCACCCTCGCATAGCTGAACTGGTTCAGGCATGGTCTCAAGATCTGCACAGATCTGCTGACCGCGCGAGCGAGGACGAGCTTAGGGCGCTGATAAGTGCAGGCAAAGGGCTCGACGCAGAAACGAGTATCTGGGCCGCCGTCCGACAACACTGGCACCCCGCACTGGAGGTCTTGCTGACCGAGCGACTAAGTGCGGGGCTGCTCGCGGTGGACCTTCGCGATGACCTCGCTCTCACCGCTCTAAGTGTTGCACCCGCCGCGATGATCGCCGCGTTTGCTGCCCAACGGGAGCATCCTGAACGACAGGTGCTTCTGCTGTGTAATATGCGGTGCGCTCAGTATCGGCTTGGAAAAAGTGGCCGGTCGCGCAAGCTGAAGCGCGTCGCCGATGCGCTGTCGCCATACTTGGCCGAGATCGCCCACGCCCTGCCGAACAAGCGGAAGACTGCGCATCGAGTTGGAGCGGGAGCCCTCGCTTTTCTGACGAACTGCGCGGCGAAATTGGAAGCGGAAGCGCTCGCGCTGGTCGTTCCAGTAATTCGGAAAAGTGGCGGCGATGCCTCAGCAGCGATCGCACAGTGGATTGCTGTTTCTTCCCGCAAAGAGCAGGCCATCCAAGCAACGGAAGCTGCAATCGCTACCGGCGACGCCCCTCTGATCGAACAAGCGTTACGGCACGATCGCGCCGATGCACGTCGTTTGGCGTTGCTGCATCTGGCGCTGACCCTGCCGGACCCATTGCCCCCAGCGATTCTGGCGATGGCCGGAGATCCTGGCAGTCGTGTGCGGCGCGCCCTGGTCTCTATCCTTAGCGAGCGCCCGCATCCGGACCATCTTCGTACCTTACTAAGTCTGATTCACGACACGTGGTCGAGCGCAGAGCCGCATCATCATGAGCCGGAGAGTTACGATGTGGCCCAGGAGGCCGTTATCGCGCTCGCGGCCAACAAAACTTTGTCGGATGAAGTTGGAGATATGCTGCTGCATCTCGCCAACACGACGGATGATCGAGTCCTCAGCCAATACGCGCTCATTGTTGCGGTCCATTGCTGTAGCGCCGGTATCCAACAGAAGATTGCGAACATGGTCAACATCCCGGAAGCCCGGTGGATCCGGCTCGACGCCATGGATGCGCTGGCTGATGCAGAAGCCATCGACCCTTCTATCGTCGCCCAGCTAAAGCCCGCATATCTACTGAAAGCGCCGCCCATTCTCGCCGCACCGGCCGCTCACCTCATCGGCGCGCATGCTGCAGTCCCCGAAGCCGTGCGGTGTTTCGAACGGATCGCAAGCTCGAACAAGAGACGCGCGCTCCTACTCGTCGGCGCCGCTGCCATGGCGCAACGCGACGGCGACGCTGCCGCTCGCATTCTCGACCTTCTCGAACCTGACCATCCCGGACGCCACTTGCTCTCGACGTCCGAACCTTTACCAGCGTCGATTTTGGATGATCTGGGCAAAGTGCAACTACGAGAGGCAGTCCGGAAAAGGCTCGGAGATCGCATTGTATCCGCCGAGAACTAGTCGATCCGAATTTCTCGCGCAGCTTAGGTTTCTACCATGATTGGCTAACAGAGTATCAGATCGAGCGGCTGAGAGATCTCGTGGACACGGCTTATCAGCTGGAATGTTTGCAGGGCGTAAAGTGACGATCAGCGACCATAGAGAGCGGAGGTACGACACCTGAGAGCGACTGACGTGCCCCCAATAAATTGTGCCATTCGGAGCTGGAATTTTCCACTTATGATCCCTGCTGGGAAGAAGAGGAGAATTCGATGAAGGCGTCCAAGTTTTCAGAAGCGCAGATTGCATTTGTGTTGAAGCAGGCGGAGGATGGAACGCCGATCGGGGAGGTGTGCCGCAAGGCCGGGATTTCCGATGCGACCTTCTATAACTGGCGCAAGAAGTATTCGGGCCTGATGCCGTCTGAGATGAAGCGTCTTCGGCAGCTCGAGGAGGAGAATGCCAAGCTGAAGCGTATCGTCGCCGACCTTTCTCTCGACAAGGCCATGCTTCAGGATGTGTTGTCAAAAAAGCTCTGAGGCCTGTTCGCAAGCGTTCGCTTATCGATAAGGTCCGGTCCGACTGGAACGTATCCAAACGCCGGGCATGGCAAAGCTGCGGTCTGACCGCACGGAGCCGACGCATTCCAACGATGTCTGGGCTATGGATTTCGTTCATGACCAGTTGGCAACGGGCCGCAAGATCAGGGTGCTGACAGTAGTCGACACCTTCTCGCGCTTCTCACCGGCGGTTGATGCACGCTTCAGCTACAAGGGCGAGGACGTGCTTCAGACCCTTGAGCGCGTCTGCAGGCAGCTAGGCTACCCGGCCACCATTCGCGTCGATAACGGCAGCGAGTTCATCTCGCGAGACCTCGACCTATGGGCCTATCACAAGGGTGTCGTGCTCGACTTCTCGCGGCCGGGTAAGCCGACAGACAACAGCTACATCGAAAGCTTCAACGGCAAGTTCCGCGCCGAGTGCCTCAACGCCCACTGGTTCATGAGCCTTGA
>Ga0233380_1000980_pt1 | contig 13591 bp, 12 predicted proteins | sample ElkDunMinimDraft_9_FD_191541 | JGI IMG/M metagenome (GOLD analysis project Ga0233380, IMG submission 191541) | Fecal eukaryotic communites from dung pellets of Tule Elk in California, USA - Elk Dung F36 | ecosystem: Host-associated > Mammals > Digestive system > Large intestine > Fecal | place... | reverse complement strand
TCCCGGGCCGGTGAACAGCGTTGTCTCCGCCAAGGGTGCAATGCGCTCGATCGCGAATAGCTTGGCCTTAGCGCGGGTCTGAGCGAGCGCGGCAAGGTCGAGCGTCGGCAGCGGCAGTGCGCCATTACCCATCGCCTTGTCCACCAACGCGCGAAGATCGTCAGCCGTGCCAGTCCAGTCGATGATATCTCCCTTGGGCGGCAGGCCTGGAAGATCCAGAGCCAAAACCTTGCAGCCAGCGGCCTCCAGATCCTTGCCCGCCTTTTCAGCAAAGCCTCGCCCCTCGTCGTCGTTATCGGGCAGGATGACGACTGAGCAGCCCGCCAGCTCCTCTGCATAGGCCTTGCGCCAGCCCTTGCAGCCAAACGCTACCGCCGTTGCTGTAAAGCCCCACGACGCCAGCTTGTCCGCCTTGCGTTCGCCTTCGACCAGGAGGACGGTCGGCAGGTCGCAATCTTTCATCACCGCCTGCGTGATCGCTGCCTTAACCTCGGGGAGTCGATAGGGAACGCGGCCCACTTCCCCGATGCCATTAATCCAGCCGCCCCGGCCGTCAGGACGCTGCGCCTGAAACCGCTTGCGCCTGCCTGCCTGTTCGATGCGCACGGTACGATAGAGCACGGTGCCGTCCGAGTCGGCATACTCATAGCTGCCAGTCTCGCGCGAGCCGTTGCAATTGTCGTTCGCCCGCTCGCGCTCGGGAAGCAGGCCCAGACGTCGGCACTCGTCCTTGATCTCGCGCCAGTCGGCACCGTTGAAGGTGTTGAACACCACGTCGCCGCTCGCCCCATCCTTCACAGTGACGCCGCGATCATGCTTGCTGTGTCCGGGGGCAGGAAAGCTGCCATAGCTGCCGTGCCAGTCGCCGCCGTAGTGGCGGGTAATGTCCTGAGCCAAGGTCATTGCGCCGCCCTCCCCGTCCCGGTAGAGTGCCATTCACCATTTGCCAGCCAGCTTGTGGTTTCAGCCCTCGCCTCGATTGCCGTCGAAGCGGGGGTTTTTTGTGCGCGGTCTGGTGGTCGTCGGAGAGAGAGCGTGCCCATAATCCGGGGCCGCTTCCTGGGCGTAGCTGACACATTACTGGACACAGCTTCCGCTGCGCCTTGTGCGTCATCCCAGTAAGTCATTGAAATTGTGGTGCACCCGACACGATTCGAACGTGTGGCCTCTGCCTTCGGAGGGCAGCGCTCTATCCAGCTGAGCTACGGGTGCACTGGTAAGGGGCGTGCGGTTAGCAGAGGCCGAGACGACGCGCCAGTACCAGTTTAATGTTTATCGGAATTCAACGCCGCGTTCAGGCCACCGCGGGTTCGGCGCCCTCATCCCGCACGAAGGCGTCATCCTCATTAAAAACCGGATAGGGGCCCAGCGCCAGAAACAGTAAGGCCGTGACGACACAGGCAGGAATGATCGCCCACAGCACGGCATCATAGCTGCGTGTCACGTCATAAACGTGATTGGCCAGCAGCGGCGCAACCCCTGCACCGAACAGCAGAAGTCCGTTGATTGCGCCAAACAGCGCGCCGAAACTTCGCAGTCCAAAATGGCGGGCAGCAAGATACGCGCATGCATCAAGTTCTGTCCCGACCGACAGACCCAGCACAAAGCAGGCGATACCGGCGCCCACCACCGATTGCTCAGTGCCAAGAAAGATCGCGATCGTAATGATTGGGGTCAACACGCTGACAGCCGCCACGGCACCGGCGTTGAACCGGTCGAGCAACAATCCTCCGCCCAAACGTCCCAGGATCGAACCAAGGCCAATGAGGCCTGCCATCGCGGCAGCACCAGCCCGGTCCAGCCCTTCATCAATGAGCACCGGTACGGCATTTGCCGTAAGCGCACAGATCGCAACGGAGAACAACGCCGCTGCCGCTGCAAGCTTCAGGAATCGGGGCGACCGGAAACCCTCAGCAAGGGCCATGCCCTTTTGCCCACGCGCGCTTTGAGGCCCGTCAGCCCCAGCCTTGTCACTCCCGACAGCAGGATCGTGGAAAAACAGCAACACCAGTGGCAGCACAATCGCCACAGCGATTGCGGCAAGGCCAACATACGCGCCGCGCCAGCCGAAGGCGTCGACCAGCGTATTGGTTAGGAACGGGAAGACGGCCGCCCCAATGCCCGTACCGCATAGCGCAATTGCCAGTGCCAGGCCGCGATTACGATCAAAATAACTATTGATGGCTGCCGTCCACACTGTGGGAATGACAAACATGCTGGCAACGCCCAGCACGAGCCAAAGCGCCCACCAGGAACGGATGTCGGGCGCAGTGATCGATAGCAGGGCAAGCGCACCGGTGAACAGAATTGGCCCGACGATCCCAATGGCACGCGTGCCGAAGCGATCGACAGCCATCCCGACCAACGGGGCCACCAACAAGGCAATCATGGAGATGATCAGCGGGCCGGTTGAAATCTGCGCACGGGTCCAGCCGAATTCCTGCTCCAGCGGACCGATCATCACCCCCAGCGAATAGCCAGGAATGGCGCAGAGCATTATTCCTGCCATCGCCGGCAAGAGTATCAGGCCGTGTTGCCGGAATTCATTCGCGCCCGGTTCGGTCGCTGCCCGCTGCATTTTGTTCTCTCCCCTGGTTTTTATTGCTTGCCGCCTATCTTGTAGGCTTTCTGAACCGAAGCATAGGCCCCAGGCACACATGACCAAACCACAACAAGGACGGGATGTCCCAGTTAGTAATTTAGCAAGCCGAATCAGGCTAAAGAGATTCGCATGGACATGATGCCCATCAATTTCAGCGAGTCGGCCCGCGCTACGCCGGGCGTGGAGAGTTCCCGTGGCAGGCCCGGCACCGCCGGTCTGGCGCTGCGCTGGGAAGCGATACATGCTGCCGCCAGTGCGGTTGCTGCCTTTGCTGACCTTCCGCCACAGTCCCCGTGTGAAGGCGTGCACGACTTTCCGCAGGCCCTGTGCGACTTCGGCGGTTGGCGCCGGGACCTTGCAGTGCAGGGCGTTGAAGACCTCGCCGCTATCTTGGAGCCGGGACTTGCGGCGTTACTTGCGGTTCACGACAACGGTGCCGATGCCGCCCCCGCCGCGATGGCTTTGTGGCAAGAGTTCCTCGTCGCGCGTGATGCACTGCTGGCGCTTGCGCCGCCAGTTTATGCAGACCAACTCGCCTAAGCCTTGGCAGGTTCTCCATATGTTCCTATATTGCAGGCATGGCGGAACACGACTCACTTCTTATTCCTGCAACTGAGAAGCGCGCCGCACTTGCTGTAGCGCGCGGGATTCTACGCCTGTTCGCCCGCAATGACATCTGGTGCATTGCCGAAATGCCGCTTCGGTGCGGACGGCGCGCGGACCTTATGGGCATCGATCCAAAAGGCCGGATCGTCATCGTAGAAATCAAGGTAAGCCGGGCAGATTTACTGGGTGATGGAAAGTGGCCGGACTATCTGGACTATTGCGACCGTTTTTACTGGGGCCTTGCTGACGGGCTGGACCGCGCCTGCCTGGACACGCCAGCATTCCTGCCAGACCGCTGCGGCGTGATTGTCGCCGATGGCTACGATGCAGAAATCCTTCGCCCAGCACCGCTTGTCCCACTTGCCGCCGCACGCCGGAAGGTCGAGGTGGAACGGCTTGCGCGCACATCTCTGCGTCGGCAGGTAGTGGGTGCGGACCCACATTGCGCCCCGTGGGGCAGTTAGGACACCGGATGCCATCACGCCGCGAACAGATCTCCATGACAGATGCGGAAGCCCGCGCCTATCTAGGGGTACAGCGGCGCGTTATCCTGGTAACCAACGGGCCGGATGGAATGCCGCATCCGGTGCCCATGAACTACGGTATCGATGCCGCTGGGCGCATCATCCTTACCGCTTTTGGCAAAAGCCAGAAGGTCATAAACCTTGAACGCGATCCCCGCGCCACGCTGCTGGTGGAAAGCGGCGAGGCCTATGGCGATCTCCAAGGCGTGATTGCCTGGTGCGACGCTGAAATCCTTTCTGATGAAGATGACGTCGCCTCGAACATGCCCTTGATTCGCGCGGGCCAAACCACAGCGGGCAGCATCGACCCGGCCAAGCGCGCGCAGGTGCAGGCATCGATGTCCAAACGGGTTATCCTGCGCTTCATGCCGTACCGATTTGCCAGTTGGGACCATGCAAAGCTTGGCACGCTTTACTGATCGGACAGGCTGCGTTGAACGGTGCGCGTAAGGATCACGCGCCTTTCTTCTGCGCCTGCGGTCGGCCAGCTGACAATTTCTTCCAGCGTGCGGGCGCAACCTTTGCACCAGCCAGTGGCTTCATCGATCCGGCAAATTTTGTTGCAGGGGCTGAGTGGTTCTTCCATTCGTTTGCGGTCAAGCATTGCGCCGGACGTAAAGGCAAGGAATCATTCCCGTGTCCGCACCGCCCGTTTCAGGTTAGTCCGATGATGCCATGACCATTCTGACATCTACCCTTGCGATGACGGCCATCATTGCCCTGCGCTATTTTGCGACGAGCGGCTTCTTTGCGTGGCTGACGGGCAAAAAGCATCCTGGTCTTTACAGTGGGCTTGGCCAGCAAATGCGGCGTGAAATCGGTTGGTCGCTTGCCAGCGCGGCTATCTACGGAATCCCGGCGGGCCTCGCGGCATGGGCATGGCAGGCCCATGGCTTGACCAAGATTTACACAGATGCCGCCGACTATGCGATGTGGTGGCTGCCGCTGTCGCTGCTGGCTTACCTCTTTGCGCATGACAGCTGGTTCTACTGGACCCACCGCTGGATGCACGAACCGGGTGTGTTTCGCGTCGCCCATGCCGTCCATCACGCCAGCCGCCCGCCGACAGCGTGGACGGCGATGAGCTTTCATCCGCTGGAGGCGATAACGGGGGCGGTGGTGATCCCGGCGCTGGTGTTCCTGATCCCTATCCACGTCGCGGTGTTGGGGCTGGTGCTGGCAATTATGACCATCATGGGCATCACCAATCACATGGGCTGGGAACTGATCCCCCGACGCCTCGTTCATTCGCCGGTCGGCGGCTGGCTGATAACCGCGAGCCACCACCAGCGCCACCACGAGCACTACCCATGCAACTTTGGCCTATACTTCCGTTTCTGGGACCGTCTGTGCGGCACAGATCGCGGCCTGTCGCGCGCATTTTCGCAGGACTGACCGCCAGCACAGTACTGCTGAGCGCCGCACCGGATGAAGGCGTCGAAGTAACCGTCCACGTCGAAGGGTTGCGGTCAACAAAAGGACAAGTGCTCGCCTGCCTCACCGCGCAGCCGCGCGCATTCCCCCACTGCCGAGACGCAAAGCAGGCGCGTAGCCGACTTGCCGTCCCTGCAAGCACGGCAGCTACGATCCGCTTCGACAATATCGAAAAGGGAACCTACGCCATCGCGCTGCTCCATGACGAAAACAGCAATGGTCGCGTGGATATGGCGCTAATCATGCCGAAGGAAGGTTTCGGCTTTTCCCGCAACCCACCAGTGCGTACGGGGCCGCCCAGCTTTGCCGCAGCGTCCTTCTCAGTCGATGACACCCCCGTCCAACAGACCATTCGGATGCGCTATATATTCTAGCCCGCACTTGCCCAGCGGGACGCACCTACCCTAACGCAACGCACATGGGAGAAAGCGATCCACACAAGCTGGACGGGAAGGTTCGTTCGGATCAGGCGGGAGGCACTTTCGCGCCGTTCCGCCATCCGGCCTTTCGCGCGATCTGGATCGCCAACCTAACCACCAGTATTGGCGCAACGATGCAGTCGGTCGGGGCCGCGTGGCTGATGACCGATCTTACCGAATCGCATCGGCTGGTCGCCATGGTGCAGGTTTCTACAACCCTGCCCATCATGCTGTTCGGCATATTTGCCGGGGCCATCGCCGATAATTTTGACCGCCGCCGCGTGATGCTGTGTGCGCAGTGGGGCATGCTGGTCGCATCGGCGGTGCTCTCTTTACTGACGTGGCTGGGTTATATGAACCCCGGACTGCTGCTGGCGTTGACCCTGGCGGTGGGCACGGGAACGGCGCTCAACTCCCCAGCGTGGCAGGCATCGGTACGCGCGCAGGTAGGACAGAAAGACCTGCCGCAAGCCATTGCTCTCAATACCATCGCCTTCAATCTTGCGCGCAGTGTCGGGCCTGCGCTGGGTGGGCTGCTGATCTCGCTTTGGGATGTCAGCCTTGCCTTTCTGGTGAACGCCGTAAGCTACGTCGCAATGATCGTCGTCCTGCTGCGCTGGCGTCCACAGGTCGACGCTCCCGTGCGCCAACCAATGATGCCGGCAGTCGCCGCCGGATTGCATTTTTGCGCCACTTCGCCGCCGATCCGGCGGATCCTGATCCGCGGCGCGGCTCTGGGCTTCGGTGTTGCGGGCTACCAGGCTCTGGTGCCAGCCGTGGTGCGCGACCAGCTTCACGGCAATGCAATTGATTTCGGGCTGATGCTGGGATCTTTTGGAATCGGTTCTATCGTCGCGGCTCTGTTCGTCGCCAAGGCGCGGCGGCGCTTTGGGACAGAAGCCGTACTGAGCGCCGCATCCATCGCGTTTGCCGCCGCCCAGATCGATCTTGCGCTGGCAACTGAACTGGCTTGGGCCCTGCCCGCCACCTTCGTTGCCGGCGGCGCATGGGTTACCGCCCTGACGACAATCAACGTGGCGATGCAGATGCGGTCACCCGATAATATTCTGGGCCGATGCCTGTCGATCTATCAGGCAATAACCTTTGGCGGCATGGCCATCGGCGCATGGTCCTGGGGCGCGATGGCAGACTGGCAAGGGCTGCCATTTGCCTTGTGCGCGGCGGCAGGCTTCCTGATAGCCAGCCTTGTCCTGCTGCGTTTCCTGGCCCCTATGCCGCGCCCGGCAGAGGGCCGTATCGACCATTCATAGCGCGTGCATTCCGACGCCCTGACGCCAATGCAACTTGCTGGCGCAACTTAACGATAAATTTACCACGTCGCGCCAAAACGGTTTCAACAGGTTTTGGCGGGGGTGCCACATGGATAGTTTGCGAGGCCAGTTTCCGGGTTTGGACGTCACGCCAGACGATTTCTATGACCCCGTAGAAGACGACGCCCTGCGTGAAGCGCCGCCGCGCCCCGTTGGCCAGGATGAACGCCGCATGCAGGTGCGCGCCTATAACCACTGGGCTGGCATGCTCGACAATCGTAAGTTTCCGTCGATCGAGGACCTCGATCCCAACGCATTGCCGGATTTCGGGCCCTACAGCGTCCTGCTGGACTTCACTGCCGGCATAGACAATCCAGCCATCCGCTTTCTTGGCGGGCAGTTGGCTGCGGAATGCGTCGGCGACGAATCGATCGATTCCCTTGCCGACGTACCCAGCCGCTCGCTGCTTTCCCGCATAACAGACCATTATATGCAGATTCTCGCTAATCAGGCCCCGATCGGCTTTGAGGCAGAATTCGTAAACCAGCGCGCCGCCACTATCCTGTATCGCGGCATTCTGCTGCCCTTTTCCAGCGATGGCGACACCATCGATTTCATCTACGGCGTCATCAACTGGAAGGAACTGGCCGACCAGTTGACGACCGACGAACTGCTTCTGGAAATCGAGCAAGCCTTGGAGATACGTCCGGAAAGCCTCAGCAGCGAAGACGCTATCACCGATTGGGCAGACGGCCCGGTTGATACAACTGACGTGCTGGAACTTGTGACGCCGCTTGATTTGGACAATGTCGACTGGCCTGAACCGATCTTCGGCACCGATGACGTCACGCCTTCAGTATTACAATCTACTCCGATGCCTTCCGAACGCCTCGCCCCGGAAGCGATGGAACTGGCAGACTGGTTGGCCTCCGCGCGCGAGATGGCGCAGGCAGCAATGGGCAGTGAAGATCGTTCCCGCCACGCCCTGTATGCCGCCATTGGGCGTGCTTACGATTTCTCGTTGGCTGCCGCTTCGTCACCCGGCGATTTTCAAGAACTGGTCGCTGACTGCGGCCTGACCGTGCAGGATCGGGCGCCGATGACCCCGGTTGTGAAACTTGTCTTCGGCGCAGAGTACGACAAGACCCGCCTTACCGAATACGCGTCGGCGCTTGGTCATGCCCACCGTCTGGGGCTGATGCGGGGCACCCTGGCGGATTATCTATCATCCGCTCCCGGGGGCCTCAAAGGCGTGGTGCACACCGAACGCCGCCTTAAACGTGAGGAAAGCGGCAAGGCAGTCAATGGTTGTGAATCGCCGCGTGAGGCCTTGGCACGCAAGCTGCGGAGCCTTGAGCACCGCGCCCTCAGCAGCATCAAGGACGAAGGCAGTGAATTTACGCTGCTGGTCGCCCGCCGCCTGCCCAGCGGAGAAGTCGTGTTGCTGGGCGAAGTGGATGACGACATTGCCCTGCTCGAACGCGCGGCCCGCAGGTTGGTAGGCTAAGAAACATACAGAACAGCAAGAGAGGCGCCGCCATGCCTGCAACGCATGGTGGCGCTGACCTGCTTGTATCGCTAGGCTAGCCGCATGATCCGGGACACGTCCGCTTCAGCCACCGTTAAGGGCCCTTTGGGCCTAGCCAGCTACATGCACGCACCCTTCCGCATTCTTGGCCGGATCACGACGGTTCTGGTTGCCCTGTTGACGGCTATCCAGCCGGTCATGGCGCAATCGATCCTGCGCGATGCAGAGACCGAGGAACTGCTTAACGACATGGCAAAGCCATTGGTGACGGCGGCCGGCCTTGAACCGCAGAACGTCGACATTGTGCTGATCAACGACGGATCGATCAACGCCTTCGTCGCTGGCGGACAGGCCGTCTACATCAACAGCGGGCTGATCAACGAAGCGGGTTCCGCCAACGAAGTTCAGGGCGTCATCGCGCACGAACTCGGCCACGTGACCGGGGGCCATGTAATCAATACCGGCGGCGCAGAAGAAGCCCAGAAGATCAGCCTTTTGTCGCTGCTGCTAGGTGCGGCGGCGGCAGTGGCTGGTGGCGGGGAGGCCGCGATGGGCGTCCTTATGGCCGGACAGCAGGCCGCGATGGGCAAATACCTGGCCTTCAATCGTGCGCAGGAAGCGTCTGCAGACGCCGCCGGTGCCGACTACCTGTCCAAGGCTGGGATGACCGGGCGCGGCTCGATCCAGTTTTTCAAGCGACTCCAGAACATGGAGTTCCGCTATGGCTATGCGCCCCGCGATGGGGATGAATTCTTTACAACGCACCCCCTCACCGGAACGCGCATCCAGACGCTGACCGACGTCTATGAAAAGGATCCGGCCTGGGACAAGCCCAGCGACCCGCAGATCGAGGCACGTTTCGCCCGCGCCAAGGCCAAGCTTTATGGCTATTTGGCCGAGCCGCGGCACACGTTCACGGCCTATCCCGAAACGCGCAATGATGTACCGGCCCGCTATGCCCGCGCCTATGCGTGGCACAAGCAGTCGCACCTCGACCGGGCACTGATCGAGACCGAGGCCTTGCTCGCCGATGCGCCGAACGATCCCTATTTTCTGGAGCTGAAGGGACAAATCCTTCTGGAAGCCGGCAAACCGGGCGACGCATTGGCACCGCTGCGCCGGGCGACTGACCTGACCAACAACCAGCCGCTTATTGCCACAATGTTCGGCCACGCGCTGATCGCTACTGAAGATCCGGTGAATTTCAAGGAAGCTGAGCGCGTGTTGAAGGCCGCAGTTGCCCGGGACCGGGAAAACCCCTTTGCCTGGTATCAGCTTGGCGTTGTCTATGCCGCCAATGGCGACATGCCCCGCGCCCGTCTTGCCAGCGCCGAACAACAGGTGATGAGCGGCCAGCCCGGGCCCGCGCTGCAAAGCGCAGAGGCGGCCGAGACCGGCCTTCCGCGGGGATCGCCTGACTGGATTCGCGCGCAGGACATTGCCATGCAGGCGCGCGCGGCGATTGAACAAGAACGCGATCGCAAGTAGGCCTTTCTAGATGACAGAAAACCGCACTCCCATGCGAAGCCGTGTGGCATTTGCAGCAATCGCGATCCTACTTTTGCTGCTGGGCGCTGCCGCTGGCTGGCTGTGGCAGGGGCGCGGGAAGGACGCATCTTCTATCGCCGTCGCTGACCGCAAGGCCGTTGAAGGCGTGGTGCGGGAATACATTCTGGCCAACCCTGAAATCCTGCCACAGGCAATGCAGAACCTGCAGCGCCGCGAAAGCGCAAAACTGCTGGCAAACGTGCGCGGCGATGTGGAAACGCCATTCCCCGGGGCGATCATGGGCAACCCCAAGGGCACCGTGACGCTGGTGATGTTCACCGATTACGCCTGTGGCTATTGCCGCCAGAGTGTTCCCGAAGTCGATGCGCTTATCGCAGCCAACCCGGATCTGCGCGTAGTTGTGCGCGAACTGCCGATCATTGCGCCGGCCAGCGAAGACGCTGCCCGATGGGCCCTCGCCGCCGCAATGCAGGGTCGCTATCACGATTTCCACCAAGCGATATTCGCTGCTGGGCGACCCGACGCCGCAGCCATTGAGGCAGCGGCGCGCACGGCCGGTCTCGATGTGGAGCGCGCCCGCAAAGCCAGCACCGATCCCAAAATCGACCAGGAAATCGCCCGCAACATGGACTTTGCCCGCCAATTAGGCGTGACCGGCACGCCAAGTTGGATCATTGGCGACCAGCAACTGTTCGGCGCCGTCGGTCGTGACGATCTGGGGAAGGCGATTGCAGAGGCGCGCAACCAGGCAGGCTGAAGCAGGCCTGAAAACGGCTGATAAGTAGCCCCTACCAACGCCTGCGCTTCAGCGGCACTCTTGCCACTGCCCGGCAAATGGTATGGGGGCGGAAGCTAACCCGAAACGCCGGGGATTTCGTCGGCGCCTCATTTTCGGCTAAGGACTTCTGATGGCCGTGTTGCCCTTTCAGCCGACCCCGTTCTTCGCGAACAAAAACCGCGCATTCTGGCGCCTGCAGGTGGCAGGCTGGGGCGGAGCGATGCTGCTCCGCGCCATGTCCAGCATCGCCAATGCCCAGCCTCTTTCTTTCCTTGTGCTGGTACTGATCGCGACGATCACAGGCTTTTCCATCTCGCTGATCCTGTCGGTGATCTATCGTCAGCTCATCGTCCAGCGCCCCTTGGTTACCTGGGGCGTTACCGCGCTGGTCCTGCCGGTTGCCGTGGCGCTCAACGCCTTCATCGATTCCTGGGTGTTCAGCCTTTATCGGCCAGACAGCGAATCGACCTTTGCCCAGCTGTTCATCGGCGTGTTCTATTACGATGCGACATTGCTGGGCGCGTGGTCCGCGCTGTATTACGCGATCAACTATTACCTGCAGGTGGAAGAGCAGACCGACCAGCTGATCCGGCTGGAAAATCAGGCGACCAGCGCGCAGCTGGCCATGCTGCGCTACCAGCTTAATCCACACTTTCTGTTCAACACGCTCAATTCGATCTCGACGCTGGTGCTGCTGAAGCAGACCGAGCCAGCCAATACCATGCTCAGCCGACTTTCTTCCTTCCTGCGCTATACCCTGATCAACGAGCCGACAGGGCGCGTCACCGTGGCGCAAGAAGTGGAGACGCTGAAGCTGTATCTCGGCATCGAACGGATGCGCTTTGAAGAGCGCCTGCGCACCACGTTCCGCATCGATCCGGATACCGAAGCACTGCTGCTGCCTTCACTGCTTCTGCAGCCGCTTGTGGAAAATGCCATCAAATATGCCGTATCGCCGCAGGAATCGGGCGCGGAAATAACCGTTTCAACGCAACTCGTCGGGCCAAACCTTCGCATTACCGTCTCGGACACCGGCCCGGGATTGCAAAGTCCGGCGACCGATAACAGATTGTCGGGCGTGAGCTTCGATGGCGGCGAACAGGTATCTACAGGCGTGGGCCTCGCGAATATCCGCGATCGGCTGGCGCAAGCCTATGGGGAAAGTCACCGCTTCGAAACGCTTGACCCGCCGGACGGCGGATTTTCCGTCCTGATCGAACTCCCCGCCGAAAAGCGCGAAACGACGCCCCCTGATGTCGAACCCGCCCGCATCGCTGTGGCCGCAAATTGAGATTAGAAACATGACCATTCGCACCATTCTCGTCGACGACGAAAAGCTCGCTATCCAAGGGATGCAACTGCGCCTGGCAAAGTTTCCTGATGTCGAAATCATCGACACCTGCGCGAACGGACGCGAAGCCATCCGCAAGATCAAGACCGAAAAGCCGGACCTCGTCTTCCTCGACATCCAGATGCCGGGTTTCGACGGATTTTCGGTGGTGAAGGGCGTTATGGAGATTGAGCCTCCGCTTTTCGTCTTCGTTACCGCCTATCAGGAGCACGCCGTTCGCGCCTTTGAGGCCAATGCCGTCAATTACCTGATGAAGCCGGTTGATGAAGACAAGCTGGCCGACACGCTTGACCGGGTTCGCAATCGCATCGCTGAAAAGCGGCTCGCAGAGGAAGCGGAAAAGCTGAAGAACGTCCTCGCCGAAGTCGCCCCTGATGCCATGGATCAGATGCCCGAGGAGCAGGATACGGCAGCGGGCCGTTACGAAAAGCTTATCAATATCAAGGATCGCGGCCAGATCTTCCGGATCGACGTCGATTCGATCGAACATATCGAGGCAGCCGGCGACTACATGTGCATCCGCACCGCCGACAATTCGTTGATCTTGCGCGAAACCATGAAGGATCTGGAGCGCCGCCTTGATCCGCGCGTGTTCCAGCGCGTGCACCGCTCCACCATCGTCAACCTCAACCAGGTCCGTCAGGTGAAGCCGCACACCAATGGCGAATGCTTCCTGGTGCTGGCTTCCGGCGCGCAGGTTAAGGTCAGCCGCTCTTATCGCGACGTGGTTGCCCGCTTCGTCCACTAATCGGCCAGTTCGGCCTGTGTTTTGAGCAATGCCGCGCTCGACACAGGCCGGTTGGTTTGCAATGAGCGCGGCATGACCGCGTTCAATCTTCCCGGCTTCGATCTCGACGCTTTCGTTTCGGCCACTCTTGCCGAGGACCTTGGCGTCGGCCTGCCGGGTGGTGGGCATGACGTTACATCCGAAAGCGTTATCCCGGCCGACGCCCGCTTTGCCGGGTCAATGGACAGTCGCGACTCGATTATAGTCTGCGGCCTGCCCATCGCGGCAGCCTTCTTCCGCACCCTCGATCCGGCAATGGATATCGAAGTCCTTGTCGAAGAGGGCCAGCAGGTGGCCCCCGGCACAGACCTGATGCGCCTGTCTGGAAATGCCCGCGCCATGCTGACGGCAGAGCGTGCGGCGCTCAATACCGTGCAGCATCTGTCCGGCGTTGCCACCATGGCCCGCGAATATGTGGACGCCATGGCTGGGGCCAAGGCTGTGCTGCTCGATACTCGCAAGACAATCCCGGGTCTGCGCCATCTTGAGAAATACGCCACTCGAACTGGCGGGGCGCAGAACCACCGCATGGGGCTGTGGGACGCGGCGATGATCAAAGACAACCATGTTCTGGTTGCAGGCGGTGTGGGTGAGGCCGTGCGCCGGGCCAAAGCCGCAGGTGTCCAGCAAATCATCTGCGAAGTCGATCACATCGACCAGATCGAACCAGCACTAACAGCCGGCGCGAGCCACCTGCTGCTCGACAACATGTCGCCCGCGCTATTGCGTGAAGCCGTCACGCTCGTTGCCGGCCGTGTGCCATGCGAGGCGTCTGGCGGGGT
>Ga0233380_1000979_pt1 | contig 13604 bp, 12 predicted proteins | sample ElkDunMinimDraft_9_FD_191541 | JGI IMG/M metagenome (GOLD analysis project Ga0233380, IMG submission 191541) | Fecal eukaryotic communites from dung pellets of Tule Elk in California, USA - Elk Dung F36 | ecosystem: Host-associated > Mammals > Digestive system > Large intestine > Fecal | place... | reverse complement strand
AGTACCGATGGTTTGCCGGGCACGTATGCCGGTGGTCAGGTGGCGCGTGGCGGGCGGATCGGTGTTTTGGGCAATCGGGACATGCTCGACACACCCTTCAGCACCACGCAATACACCTCGCAACTGGTGGAAGACCAGCAGGCACAAACGATTGGTGATGTGCTGGTCAACGACCCTTCCGTGCGCAATACCTACGGGCGCAGCGCAGGCCGTGAAGAGTTCAACATTCGTGGTTTTACCCTGTTCAATTACGACGTGTCGTACAACGGACTGTATGGCGTTTCACCTCGCAATGCCGCCTCTTTGATTGGCGTGGAGCGTGTTGAAGTCCTGCGTGGCCCCACTGCGCTACTGAATGGCATGGCCCCTGCCGGTTCTGTGGGTGGCGGGATCAACTTGGTGCCCAAACGTGCGGGCGCTGAGCCGCTCAACCGCGTGACGCTGTCTTACGCAGATGATGGGCAGCCCGGGGCGCACGCTGACATCTCACGCCGTTTTGGCGGCGAAAAGCAGTGGGGCGTTCGCCTCAATGCCGCCAAGCGCTCGGGCGACCTTCCGGTCAACGGCTCCAGCGAGCGGGTGGATGCGTTGGCGTTAGGCCTGGACTACCAAGGGGAGCGTGTCCGCCTTGAGGCTGACTTCAACTACCAAGACCGTGTCACCCATGGGCGCAGTAGTTTGTTGTTCCCTCCGGCCGCCGGAACGGCCATTCCTGCCGTGCCTAACAATGAAGTCAACTTTCAGCCCCATTGGAGTTATTGGGACGCCAAAGAGCGCGCCGCCGTAGTGCGGGGTGAGGTTGACCTTGCGCCAGGATTGATTGCGTATGGCGCATTGGGTGCCATGACGTACGATTTCGATAGCTTCCAGACCACGTCGTTGCTCAGTGATGACCAAGGCAATATGCGTGTCCGTCCGTATCGACTCAAAGAGTATGTCGATACGCGCACGGTAGAGACGGGGCTGCGCGGCAAGTTCCAGGCGGGCGCTGTGCAGCATGAATTTGTGCTGAGTGCTTCCAGCTACGCTCAAAACAACGGGATGTTGCGGCAAAACGGCGCTATCGTTGCTTCTAGTCTTTACACCGCCTCAAATATCACCATGCCGAGCATCACGCTCGGTGGCTCTATCCCGCGCACTTCCGAAACGCGCATGCAGAGTTTCGCGTTGGCCGATACGATTTCTTCGGCAGATCGACGCGTGCAGTTGACGCTGGGTGTGCGCCACCAAAATGTAAAAACGCGTTCGTTGAATGCAACCACCGGTGCAGAGACTGACCGTTATGACAAGTCGGCGTTGACACCGATGGTGGCCGTGCTCTTCAAAGCGACCGATCAAATTTCGTTGTACGGCAACTACATCGAAGGTTTGTCGCAAGGCCCTAAGGCCCCAGAAGGTGCTGAAAATGCGGGCCAAATCTTCCCCCCCTCTAAATCCAAGCAGTTTGAATTGGGCACCAAGTTCGATGCAGGCCGTTTTGCCACCACCGTCAGCTTGTTCCAGATTGAACGTCCCAGCAGCTTGTTAGAGGCGACCAATGGGCTTCCGGTCTTTCGCATGGATGGCGAACAGCGCAACCGAGGGTTAGAGGTGGTCAGCCAAGGCGAACTGGCGCGCGGCGTACGTGTGTTGGCTGGTGTGGCTTATACGCAAGGCATACAAACCAAGACAGAGGACGGCATCAACGATGGGCGCACAGCACCAGCGGTGCCCCGTGTTCAGATCAATCTGGGCGGGGAATGGGATACGCCGTTTCTCCCCGGCTTGACCTTGACTGCACGCGCACTGCGCACCAGCACACAGTACGTGGATGTGGGCAACACCCAGCAGTTGCCTGCCTGGACGCGCATGGATGTTGGTGCGCGCTACCAGTTCAATGCGGGTGGCAAGCCTGTGACGCTGCGTGCGTCGTTGGAGAATATGCTGGACAAGAGCTATTGGCAGTCCGCCGCGCGTGAAGGGCTGACCATGGGCGCGCCACGCACCCTGTTGGTTTCGGTTTCCACGGACTTCTAATTGCGACAGACAGCCCAACAGCCCGGTAAGAAGCCTGCCAGTCAGCCGTGGTGCGTCTTGTCGCGCACGCTGGCTGGCGGTGTGGGGGGCTATGCGCTGGCGCAGGTTTTGCCCGTCGCTCTGGTGGCCCCTTGGGGGCTACCACGTGCTGATGCCGTGCTGGCTGCCATGCTGCTGGGCATTCTGGTCTATGCCATTGCATTTATGGCGGCTTTTGCTGCGGTCAGCGCACACCGGGCTTGGCTGAATCTGGCCTTGTGGATGTTGGTGAGTGGTGGCGCTGTGTGGTGGCTGTTGTGACCGGCAAGGCGAACCCAACGCTGGCTGCACGAGACGACTTGGGCCGCTCGCCCCAGCCATTGCGCACAGTGATGGCTGGCATACACACTTGGCTGGGCATTTTGTTTGGCTGGCTGCTGTACTTCATGTTTGCCACAGGGACGCTGGGCTACCTAGATACCGAAATTGACCGCTGGATGCGGCCCGAGCTGCCACCTGCGCAATATGTCTTGCCGCGCGAATTGGCCGCGCAACATGCTTTGAATTACCTGCAGACCCATGCATCAGGCGCGCAGCGCTGGATGGTGCAGTTGTCTGTGGATCGCAATGAGCCGTATCTGAGAGTGGAATGGCAGCCCAAAGAGGGAGGGCAAGAGGCCACGTCTGCTTGGCTGGATGCAGCAACCGGCGCACAGATCGCTGTACGTGAAACCGGGGGAGGGCAAGCCCTTTACCAAATGCATTGGCAACTGCACTATCTGCCCCAAGGGTTCACGGAATGGGTGGTGGCCATTGCTTCTATGGCGCTGCTGCTGGCTTTGCTGACAGGCATTGTGGTGCACAGGCGTTTCTTTGTAGATTTCTTTACCCTGCGCCTGCGCAAGGGGCAACGGTCTTGGCTGGATGCGCACAATGTGGCGAGCGTAGCCACGCTACCGTTTCAGTTGATGATCAGCTATTCAGGCCTTGTGTTCCTGATGTTTTCGTTTATGCCCTTGGTTGTCAACGCGTGGTATGGCGTGTCACCGACTGCTGGGCGTACGTTCTACGGTGAGCTCTTTCCTCCGATGGCGGTTGCATCAGCGTCAGGCGTGCAAAGGCCGTCGGTGCCTGTGGCCCAACTGCTGAACCAAGCGCAAGTGCATTGGAATGGTGCACAGGCCGCCGCGCTGGATATTCACCACCCTGGAGATGCGAATGCGCGCATGCATGTGATTGGAAACTTTGCCTCGGGCCCCGTTCGATCTGCAGGGATTCTTGTTTTCGAGGGCGTCAGCGGCAGCTTGCTGGCAGAGCGTCCGGCTTGGCAGTCAACGCTGCGCGCCTCGCGTGACTTGCTGCTCGGTTTGCATGAAGGTTTGTTTGCGGACGCATGGTTGCGGCCCCTGTATCTACTTTCGGGCTTGCTGGGTTGCGTGATGATCGCCTCCGGGATGGTGCTGTGGACCGTCAAGCGGCGTCAGCGCTCCCTGCGTGCATATTCGGGTGCATCTCCCGGACTGGTGTGGGTGGAGCGACTCAACCCTGGCATCGTGCTGGGCCTGCCGATAGCCTTTGCCGCCTACTTCTGGGCGAATCGGCTTTTACCAGTGGACATGGCGCAGCGCGCGCTCTACGAAGTCCATGTGATGTTTGGCGTGTGGTGTGTGATGCTGCTGTATGCCGCACTCACCGCGCCTGCGCGTACCTGGCGTGTGCAAGCGTGGGTTGCTGCGTTGGGTTTTGGTGCTATCCCTGTGCTCAATCTGCTGACCACGCACCGACACTTGGGCCAATCTTTGCCCGCTGGTGATTGGGTGATGGCGGGCTTTGACCTTGGTGCTCTAACTCTGGGCTGCTTATTTGCTTGCGCTAGCAAGTTCATGCAGCGACCAGGCCCTGGAGCATGATGGTTCTGGTCTTTGCATTGGTTGTGGGTGGACTCGGTGCTATCGCTTTGACCATGGACCGACACTCTCAGCATCTGCCTAGCGCTTTGGTGTACGACTACACCAATGGGGTGCTGCGTACTGTGGGCGTCACTGCACTGGTGACAGCGCTGGTCTGGATGGCACAGGCCATTGGCTACCCGCATGCCATTCTCATGGGATTGGGTTTCGTCACGTTGGGAACGCTGTGCGTCGTCGTTGCGATCGCCTGCGCGGACAAGCTGGGCAGTAGATAGCCGTCTTATTCCAAACTTTCTGGGCGTGTTTGCCCGCTTTAGGTGCTGCACAACCTGCATGCCTGCACGGGTTGCATCGGGGCTAAAAAAACATCAAACCGAGTGCGCGGCACTTATCTCCATCTTGCGCTGCGTGTGATTGTTGGCTGGGTAAGTGCGTGCGGCGACGTGGCTGAAAATGCCATCACAGACGCTGCGGTGCAATGCAAGATTTGCGGTCATTTCCACCGTTTTTAGTGCTGCTATGGTTTTGTATTTCATAGTTTTTCTATACAAATAAAGAAGCTGTTTCAAAGCAATTGGTATAGAAAAATACTTAATTGAGTTGTGCAGTAATGGCTCTCAGCTACAGATGCTAATTAACCACAAACAGGCATTTCAGTATTTTTCTATACATACTATGCGTGCTGAAGCATCTAACTTGTATAGAAAACCTCCAATGAATACTTGTACATTGCAAATTCATGCGCAAGGCCAGTGGCACGATGTAGCGTCGGTGTCGCTGTGGGGTGATGCCGCGCAGGGCTGGCGTGCCAAAACTTATGCGGGCTATGCGGTGGATTGGTCGGTCGATCAATTTGGCCAGCGCGATGCGCATGCGCTGAGCGTGAACTACCCCGTGGGGCTGGAGCCTCTGGAGTGCGCGCACTGGCCGGTGTGGCTGATGGATATGTTGCCCCAGGGTTTTGGCCGGGCCGAGCTGCTGCGCCGCCTGGGCCTGCCCACCACGCTGGAGCAGGCGGGCGACTGGCCCTTGCTATTGGCTGGCGCTGGCAACCCGATTGGCCATATGCGGGTGAAAGAAGCAGCCCAGTGGCTGCATGCACAGTCTGCGCAGTGGGCGACGCAGCCTGGGGCCATGGTGCGGGGCTTTGCGGTGGATGAGGTGTCTGCCCGCGTGGAAGAGTTCAGCGAGCATTTGGCGCAGCACGGGCTGTTTGTGGCGGGCTCTTCGGGTGTGCAGGGTGAGTGGCCCAAGCTGCTGTTGACACTGGACGACGCAGGCTTGCTGCACCTGGACCACGCCTTGCCCGATGCGCAGGCGGCCAGGCACTTCATCGTCAAGTTCAGCCGGGGCAGTGATGCGGCACTGGCGCAAATTTTGCGGCACGAGCCGGTGTACATGGAGCTGGCGCGCCTGCTGGGCCTGCGCGTACACGGGCCACTGCGGCTGGAGGGCGGGCGTGTGCTGTTCATTCCGCGCTTTGACCGCCGCGTGCAACTGACCGCACAGGGCCGCCGCGTAAAGCGGCTGGCGCAAGAGAGCATTGCCTCGCTGACCGGGCACAACGGTTTTGACAGCGTGCCCAGCCATGATGCGGTGTGCCGCGCACTGGTGGCGCACTGTACAGACCCACAGGCCGAGGTGCTGGAGTACCTGCGCCGCGATGTGGCCAACCTGGCACTGGGCAACAAGGACAACCATGCACGCAACACCGCCATTCAGCGCGATTTTGAAGGCCATGTGGCACTGACACCGCTGTTTGACTTTGCCCCCATGTACCTGCACCCCGATGGCATTGCCCGCCGCATTCGCTGGGAGGGCAACGACAACGGCCAGCCAGACTGGCCGCGTGTGCTGGATGCTGTGTGCAGTCCAGACAACGACCCGCAAGGCAAACTCAATCGCACGGCGCTGGCGCAGGGCCTGGCCGCCATGGCTGCCCCGCTGGCGCAGCTGGATGAGCAGGGCGTTGCGCTGGGGCTGGAAGCCGATGTGCACGCCCATCTGCAGCGCGGATTGGGTGCAATGGCCGAGCGCATGCAGGCGCTTGCCACAGTGCAAGGAGATGAATGATGGACAAGCGCTACAACACCCTGAGCCTGCCCGAGCAGCTCATGCTGCGCAAACAGGCGATTGACGATGTGCTGGCCCACCCGGAATGGACGCTGCAGCAGTCCGTGCGCCACCTCAAGCGCACCATGCGCCTGACCAGTGCAGAGCTGGCCAAGATGGCGGGCATCAACCCCAAAACCCTGCTGGACATTGAACAGGGCCGCAGTCTGGGCACGGTGCAGACGCTCAACAAGGTGCTGGGCGTGCTGGGGCTGAAGCTGGGGGTGGTGTCCAAGAGCACTTCCCCGCTCAAAGATGCTGCTGGCGGGTGATGTCTGCATTACTGCGTTTGCGTGCGCACCAAACCCCTGCACCACATTCGCAGCTGTTGTTGATATCAGCGGCTACCCACCACCACAGCGCCCCTGCCATTGCGCTCTATCAGCGCAGACAGGCTTTCGTGCAGATGGAGACTGAATTGGATGTTTGGAGACGGCCCCTGAAGGCCGTGATGGCGGAGACGTTTGCATGACCCGTTTGCTGCTCTCGGTGAAGTGGCTGTCTTTGGCGGCGTGGTTTGTTGCCTTGGTGGTGCATGTCTGGGTACTGCTAAGCTGGCCTGTGCCTTTTGCCGTTGTGCAGCACCTGCACAGGTTGCAAGTGGGCATGACAGTGGGCATCTTTGTGGTGTGGTGGCCCACGGCCTGGGTGGCGCAACGCATGACAGAGCGCCATGGCGGTAGCGGTGGCCAAGGTGTTGTTAGGTTTTCATGGGCGGATGCGCTGCAGGGGTGCCCGCGATGGATGCGTAATACGGCTTATGGCCTGTTCATCTACACGTTCATCAATTTCTTTGTGAGCTTTGGTATGGGTCTGACGGGCGCCGGTGCAGCAGACGCACTGGGGCGCATGCGCATGTTCTCGGGCTTGTGGCTGCTGTTTTATGGCCTGGCCTTTGCCATGATGTATTCCACGCTGCGCACACCCAGCTTGGTAGGCCAGCGCAGTTGCAGTGCAGGCCATGCTGTCAGGCGGGGTGACAACTTTTGCGGCCAGTGTGGGCAGCTCATGCCGCCGCGATAGCCTGCCAAAGTGGTGCAAACCACCCATCAAGAGGCGCGGTTTTTGGTGGATGGTGAGTCAAAAAAGTATAAAAAAATAGCTGCCGACGCTTGCTGGATAAGCGCTGACAGCCAATTTTGTTGAGATGCTTGGGGCTGCTGCGTTTTTTGCGCAGCCTGTACAAGCTTTACAGAGGCAAGTCGCCCGCAGGCTGCCCCAGCCATTTTTTGGACAAGCGATCCAGTTCTCCGTTTTGCTTGGCCTCCAGCACGATGGCGTTGATGCGCTCCAGCAAGGCAGCTTCGCCCTTGGCGACGCCAATAAAGTTGGGGCTGACTTTGAGAATCAGCTTGAGTTCGCTGTCCAGCTTGGCGGCCTGCTTTTTGATGGCGTCGCCTTCACCTGCGCTGGTGGCAATGGCTTGTACCTGCCCGGTGACAAAGGCTGAGACGGTGGCAATGTGGTCTTCAAAGCGGCGGATTTGAGCGCCTGTAGGGGCCACTTTGGTCAGTTCTGCATCGGCCATGGCCCCGCGCGTGACCGAGATGGTTTTGCCGCTCAAGTCATTCCAGTCCTTGATAGCCATGACTTTTGGAGCGAACAAGGCCTGAAAGAATGGTGAGTAGCTGTGTGAAAAATCTACCACCTTGGCGCGCTCTTCAGTCTTGCCCAGCGTGGAGATGACGATATCGACCTTGCCGGTTTGCAGGTAGGGCACGCGGTTGGCGCTGACCACGGGGATCAGTTCTGCCTTGGCTCCCAGCTTGCCTGCCACGTAGCGGGCCATGTCGATGTCCAGCCCCTGCGGTTTCATGTCAATGCCCACCATGCCGTAGGGCGGGTAGTCGGTCGGGATGGCAATGCGCACTTTCTTGGTGCGTTCAATCTGTTCGAGCACACCGCTGGCATGGGCGGCACCGCTGGCCAGGGCGGTCAGGCTCAAGAGGCTCAGGGCAAGTTTGCGCAATGTAAGAGTCATGGCTGTGAAGGCGAGGGTGGATAAAGGAAGGGGGGAAAGTGTTGCGGTGGCTGGGGCTGTATCAATGCGCGTGCGGCGACAGGGCCTGCTGCAGCCATTGCGCGGCTGCGTCGAGGGGGGCAATCAAGGGCACATCCATGCTGCGGTCCAGCGCATGCGCGGCCTGGCCCAAGGGGCCGCCGCCAATGACGACGCTGTGCGCGCCGTCAGCGTCTACACATTGGCGCACGGCGTGGTGCAGTTGCTGCTGCAACGCACTGGCGTTGGCCACCAGTTGCAACGGGTTGCCTTGGGTATAACGTGCGCCGGTGTAAAGCTGGGCCAGCCCCAGTTGCTGGGCCTGGGCATGCATGGCGGCATCCAGATCGGGGGTGGTGGTGGCAATGCCAAAGGGCTGCCCGCTGCGGCTGGCGGCACGCATGGCGGCTTCGCCAATGCCTACGGTGGGCACGCCGGTGGCGCTGCGCAGCCAGTGCAGAGCCGGGTCGGCAAAGCAGGCCAGCACAACGCCGTGCCATGGGCCTGTGTGCTGGGCACGCTGCCAGCAGTCAGCCACCTGCTGGGCCGCCACCGCCAGTTGTGCGGTGTTGGTAATCATGGGCACACCCTGCGTGGCCGTGATGCCGTGGACCACAAAGCCTGTGGGCAATTGCGCCTGCACCAGTTGCACCATCATCTGGGTGGTTTGCGTGTTGGTGTTGGGGTTGAGCAAGAGTACGGAGGGCATCAATCAGCGCATGGGGTTGGTGTACCAAAGCTGTATGCAATATCCAAGCCAGTGCGAGAGTGAGCAAGTTAAGAGGGTGAGAGGGACTCTTACAACTGGCGCAGCGTCTGTCATGCACAAGGGGCAGTCCCTAAGCCCCCTATTGCATAGGGCAGCCTACTTGGTCGCAGGGCAACCGGATGCAGTGCGTGATGTGCCGAGCGGCAATGGCGCAAAGAGCCATGCGGGTTTTATGGTGCAACCCAACAGTTGCAAGCTGAAGCGATGAAAACAATAGCTGCTTACTTAGACTGCATAAGCGCTATGGCATGTTTTTGCTTAAACCTACGTTTGCGGCTGCGACTGGCTGTGCCCAACTGATTGCCAGCTTCGCTATGGCCATCAGCTGCGTATCTGCTTTTCTAGCCAGTGCATGCGATGGGCGGATGGGGGTGTTCGCCGCGCTTATTTAGCCTCGCGAAAGGCCTGCATGCCTTGCAGGCAAAACTCCAGAAACCGGTTGGCTGCCGGAGAGAGCTGGCGGCCTGTGCGCGTGATGAGCTGCATCTCTGCATGTGTAAACGCAGGGTTGTTAACGGGGATGGCGCGCACCACGCCTTGGGCCAGTTCGGTGGTGACCGCGCACTGGGGTAGAAGGGTGACGCCCTGGCTGCTGGTGATAAAGCGCAGCAGCACGCTGATGAGGTTGCTGGTCAGCGCTGGGCTGAGGCGAATTTTCTCCGTCTGCTCGGCATATTCCACCAGTTGCCGGATGCCGTACACACCTTGCAGCAGGGCAATAGGCCAATCGGTAAGCGCCTGCAACGTGGTGCTGGTGGCGCTGCCCAGCGGGTGATTGGTGGCCACAATGGCGTGCATGGGTTGGCGCACGGTGCTACGCGCGGTGATGTGGCTGTCGGCAGGTGCGTAGTAGACAAGGCCAATTTCTGCATCGTCTTCGCGCACGCGGCGCATGATTTCGTTGGTGCCGTAAATCTCCAGCGCAATCGATACCGCCGGGTACTGCGCACGAAAAGCGCGAATCGGCCCTTCAATCAACTCCTGCGCAAAACCTTCTCCGCTGACCACGCTGACCGTGCCACTGTGCAGGCCACGCAGGGCGTCCACCTTGGCCAGCATGTCGTGCTGGTGGGCAATGTGCTGGCGGTAGTAATCCAAAATGAGCTGTCCCGCCTGCGTGGGCACCACACCGCTGCGGTGGCGCTCCAGCAAGATCAAACTGAGCTCTTCTTCCAGCAAACTGATTTGCCGGCTGACGGCAGATGGCACGATGCCCAGCTTCTCGGCGGCATGCCGCACGCTGCCGCAGGTAACGGCTTCATACAGGTAACGCGCTCTGGAATCTTGAAATGCAGGCATGGCAGTGCCCTCAACGTGAATGGCAAAAAGCAAAGATTGTGTTCTTTTTTTTAGAACAGAAAACAAAATTTAACGCAATCGAGGCACGGATATAGTCTTTGACAGTTGCGCGGGAGGGGTGTTTGCGCTCTGACTAAGCTGTCCCACTATTCATATCAACCGCGGCACGCAGGCGATGGCGTGACCGCAAAAAAGGTCTTCCGATGTCTAAAACCTTTCAGCCCGACAAGTCGGCCGTGAAAATGGGTAGCGTTGTGCAAGTGTTTGCACTGGCGCTGGTGATTGCTGCTTTGTCTGAGTGGATGGGCCCGCTGCCCATTGAGCTGGGTATTGGCAAGGTGGTGTTGCTGCCCATGATTTGGGCGCTGCTGATTGGTTTGTTCTTGGGCTTGCTGCACCAGCGATTGCCACGCCCTGTGAAGCTGGACATACACGGCCAGCACTTTGCTGCAGCCGTGCTGTCGTGCGCGTTGTTCCTGTTCATTGCCAAGCTGGGCCTGCTGGTGGGTGGCTCTTTGCCCCAGTTGAGCAAGGTGGGCTGGGCGCTGGCGCTGCAAGAGCTGGGCAACCTGATTGGTTGTATCTTGCTGGGCATGCCGGTGGCATTGCTGCTGGGTATCAAGCGCGAAGCGATTGGCGCCACGTTCTCGATTGGCCGTGAACCCGGTCTGGCCATTGTGGGCGAGCGTTTTGGCATGGATTCGCCCGAAGGTCGTGGCGTGCTGGCCGAATACATCACCGGTACGCTGATTGGTGCCATCTTTATCTCGCTGCTGGCGGGGTTGGTGACCAGCCTGAATATCTTTCACCCGTTTGCACTGGCCATGGGCGCTGGTGTGGGCTCGGGTTCGATGACTGCCGCCGCTGTGGGCGCGGTGGCCGCGCAGCACCCTGAAATGGCAGAACAGATTGCTACTTACGCAGCTGCGGCCAACCTGATCGCTACCACGCTGGGTACGTATCTGACGCTGTTTATCTCGCTGCCTTTGGCTGTGCGCGCTTACCGCTGGCTGGAGCCAATTTTGGGCCGCAACCGCAAAGCGGTGGCCATTGACAAAGGCATTAGCGCTGCGGTGCAACCCGTTGAAGAAGTGCACACCCCGTACCTGAAGCTGGGCATGCGTGTGCTGTCTTGGGTGATGGGTGGCCTGACCGTGCTGATCGCCAACCGTGTGGGCCATGGTATTCCCATGCTGGATGCGCTGCCCGGCGTGGCCATCATGATTGGTGTGGTGCTGGTGGGCGATCTGATTTATCTGGGCACCCGCCGCAAGCTGCCTGCCGTGTGCTGGATCTCTTTTGTGGCCATGGCCATGACCTTTCCCAGCACGCCTTATGCCGCAGAAGTGGCTGCACTGACTGGCAAGGTCAACTTCTTTGCCATGATTACCACCATGCTGACGTTTGCTGGCCTGTCGCTGGCCAAGGACATTCCGGCTTTCCGCCGTCTGGGCTGGCGCATTGTGGTGGTTTCGCTGCTGGCGAATGCGGGCGTGTTCCTGGCCGCTACCGCCATTGCCCAGTTCTTTGTGGGCAGTCTGTAAAGCGCAATGCAAGAGGGTTGAAGCCATGAACCATGCTGACAACGATTTGAACTGGCCCTTGCAGGACACCCTGCAGGCCTGGCGCCATGATTTTCACCGCCACCCCGAAACCGCATTTCAGGAGCACCGCACCAGTGCGCGTGTGGCAGAGCTGCTCAAGAGCTGGGGCCTGGAAGTGCATACCGGACTGGCAGGCACTGGCGTGGTGGCCGTGCTGCGTGGTGCACGCGGCGAAGGCCCATCGATTGGGCTGCGCGCCGACATGGATGCGCTGCATGTGCACGAGCTGAACAATTGCGAGCACAAGTCCGTCAACGAAGGCCGCATGCATGCCTGTGGCCACGACGGCCACACCACCATGCTGTTGGGTGCGGCCCAGACACTGGCTGCGCAGCCTGACTTTGCTGGCGTGGTGCACTTTATCTTTCAGCCTGCTGAAGAGAACGAAGGTGGCGCACGCGCCATGATTGAGGCGGGTCTGTTTGAGCGCTTTCCCATGCAGGCCGTCTACAGCATGCACAACTGGCCTGGCCTGCCTGCGGGGACTGCAGCGGTGCATGCCGAAGCGGTGATGGCCGCGTTTGATATTTTTGACCTGAGCCTGACGGGCAAGGGCTGCCATGCAGCCATGCCGCATCTGGGCACTGACGCTTTGCTGGCTGCGTGCCAGCTGGTGACGCATTTGCCAGCGCTGATTGCGCGTGAGCAAGAGGTACACAAGCCTGCCGTGCTGAGCGTGACCAGTTTTAACGCGGGCGACACTTACAACGTGATGCCTGAGGTGATCAAGCTGCGCGGCACGGTGCGCTGTTTTGACATGGAACAGCGCGCACGCATTGAGCAGCGCTTTCGCGATGCCATCAACGCCACCTGCGCGTTGCATGGACTGCAAGCTGAGCTGAACTACCGCGTCAGCTACCCCGCCACCATCAACAACCCTGTGCATGCACAGGTGTGCGCCGATGTGCTGCAGCAGGTGCTGGGTGAAGGCAATGTGCGCCGTGACCTGAAGCCCAGCATGGCGTCAGAAGATTTCTCGTTCATGGCGCAGGCATGCCCCGGCGTGTACATCTGGCTGGGCAATGGGGAAGACAGCGCTTCGCTGCACAACCCCAAGTACGACTTCAATGACAGCGTGCTGCCCTTGGGTGTGCAGTACTTTGTGAAACTGGTGCACGCCATGCTGCGTGATGGCATGTTGCCTGCGTCAACCTGAAAGGCGTAGCCGCAGAGCTAGGGCCTGCCCACAAAAAAAGCCAGTCACAGAACTGGCTTTTTTTGTGGGCAGCGGATTGAATTTAATAGCTTTTAGCGCCCTTTGGTAAATGGATTGCAAGGGTTTTGAATGCTTCAAATCTTGGGGTTTAAGCACTGCACCTGATGCACCAGCTGCTACGCAACGGTTTTAGAAGCTTTCCCATTCGTCGTTGGAATGGCTGGCAGCCGCAGTTGTTGGTGCTGGGGCTTTAGGCGTGGCGGGTGTAGGCAAGCCGGGTGCCGCTGGTTTTTTGGCCGCTACGGCAGGGGCAGGGCGAACCATGCTTGCGGTGGCAGGTGCTATGACAGGGCGCGTAGTTGCGCTGGTGCTGCGCTGGTACTGTGGCTGAACGCTCAGGCTGCCAGTGTGTGCCAGCTTGAATACAGCGACAGCCTGCACCAAATCCTGAGCTTGGCCGTTCAAGCTGGTAGCGGCGGCAGACATCTCTTCAACCAAGGCCGCGTTTTGCTGGGTGGCCTGATCCATTTGCGTCACTGCTTCGCCCACTTGGGCCACACCAGCGCTTTGTTCTGAGCTGGCTGCGCTGATTTCTCCCATGATGTCAGTCACGCGGCGGATGCTGTTGACCACCTCGTTCATGGTGGTACCAGCCTGGTCGACCAAGGTTGTGCCTTGCTCCACGCGCTGCACGCTGGCCGTGATGAGGTTTTTGATTTCCTTGGCGGCTTCGGCAGAGCGGCCTGCCAGGCTGCGCACT
>Ga0233380_1000978_pt1 | contig 13607 bp, 10 predicted proteins | sample ElkDunMinimDraft_9_FD_191541 | JGI IMG/M metagenome (GOLD analysis project Ga0233380, IMG submission 191541) | Fecal eukaryotic communites from dung pellets of Tule Elk in California, USA - Elk Dung F36 | ecosystem: Host-associated > Mammals > Digestive system > Large intestine > Fecal | place... | reverse complement strand
CAAACTCTTCATCGTATGTTGTAATAATTTTTTGATGTTGCGTTTAAGCGCTTTTAATTTCTTAAAAACTCTTACTCTTTTTTCTGTTAATCCAATATGTCTATGAACTTGTCTTTCGTATTCTCACGCTCTTTCTGAAAGCGGTTGCAAAATTAGTAACTCTTTTTTAAACTACCAAAATTTATTTGATAAATATCTTTAGTTATTTTTAAAAGAACTTTGCAGGTTTCGTTTCCGAAACGGATTGCAAAACTACAACCTTTATTTGATAACTTCCAAATTTATTTTTGATAAATTTCTTTGTGTTTTCTAATGTTTAAATGAACGTTTCTGTTTTTCAACGGTGCAAAGATACCCCCTACTTTCGCGACTTTCCTAATTAATTTCAACCTTTTTTTATTGTTATTTTTTAGTTACTTTATTGTTAAGCGGTTAGGAAATTAATTTAACATTTGAACAATACTCATGATGTTTTAAAACTGAAATGTTTTAATGATTTACAAATTATCTTGCGTGATTTTTTATGGTTTGCTGTATTATTTTATTGACCTGTTATTTGCGTTAGGGATTGCAGCGGATAGCCTTTTGTGGCTTTTTTTGCCACAAAAGCTTGAAGCGGAAAGCCCGACCCGCCCATTAAAAGGCGGGGAACGCCCAAAATACTCTAAACAACTTCGGCAACTACAAAAGTGCTTCCGCCAATATATATCATGTCGTTAGGAGTTGCTTTTTGTTTTGCATGGTTTAACGCTTCGGGTATGGATTTAAATTCCATTGCGTTAAAACCGTTTTTTGTAAGTATATCTTTTAAAACTACAGCATTTAATCCGCGGGGAACGTTTGGTTTGGCAACAAAATACTCTGCATCTTTTGGCAAATACGGCAAAACAGCATCGATATCTTTATCGTTTACAACGCCGAATACCATGAATAATTTATTGAATTGTTGTTGATGAACCTGCTGCATGACTAGTTCTAATCCGTTTTTATTGTGAGCGGTATCGGCAACAATCAAAGGTTTTTCAGACAGAATTGTCCAGCGTCCTTTTAAACCTGTATTCTTTTCAACATTTAAAAAACCTTTCATTATATCATCATCAGCAATTGAAAAATGATTCTTTAATAACTGTATTGCCTGATAAGCCGTTTTTTTATTGTGAAACTGATAATTTCCTTTTAAATCGGATTCTAATTCAGGTATATCATTAATGGTAGATGCGAAATAAATAGGAGCTTTTTTAAAATCGGCTTCTTTTTGAAACACTTTTTTGGTTTCGGCAGTAAATTCACCAATAACCACTGGAATGTTTTCTTTAATGATTCCTGCTTTTTCTAAAGCGATTTCTTCTATGGTGTTTCCCAATAAATTCATGTGATCCCAGCCAATATTAGTAATGACACTTACTAAAGGTGTGATGATGTTTGTGGAATCTAAGCGACCGCCTAAACCTACTTCGATAATTGCCACATCGACTTTTTGATCGGAAAAATACTGAAAAGCCATTCCAACCGTCATTTCAAAGAAGCTTAATTTACTGTCTTCAAAAAATGATTTATTCTGTTCGATAAAATCTACTACAAATTCTTTTGAAATCATTTCACCGTTAATTTTTATACGTTCACGAAAATCAACCAAATGCGGCGATGTATATAAACCGACCTTAAAACCGGCTTCTTGCAAAACCGATGCTATTAAAGATGATGTAGAACCTTTACCATTTGTTCCGCCCACGTGAACGGTTTTAAAATTGCGTTCGGGATTGTTTAAATGCGATGCTAATTTTAATGTATTAGTCAAATCTTTCTTATAGGCGCTTGCCCCTATTTGCTGAAACATTGGTAGTTGATTAAACATCCATTCAACTGTATCTTTATAGTTCATGATATCTTGGCAATTTTATACTTTAATAATTTATTATGTAATATTTTTTTCCTTATTTAGCACAAAATATTGAATGAAAAATATTAATCTACAAAAATCATTTTTTTAAGCGTTAAATAAAACTTTATGATGACATTTTTTTTACAGGCTGCACCAGACAGTTTAACACAAACATCACAGGCAATTGTAGAAAACATTGCCGTAACTAAAGAACTATCTCTGTTTGAGTTTGTTTTAAAAGGTGGTGTGTTTTTAATACCTATTGTTATTTTATTTGTGTACACGATTTATCTTACTTTTGAAAGATACTTCTATATTCAGAAATCTGCGAAAAGAACAAGCGAAGGATTAATGGATTCTTTAAGCACACAGCTTAATTCTGGCAATTTGGATATGGCAGTAGCATCGGTTCAACGAGAAAACACTGCAGAATCTAAAGTTTTACATGAGGGATTATTGACTATTGGAAGACCAATTTCGGAAATTGAATCGAACATGGAAAAAGTAACCAACATTGAAATTGCCAATATGGAGAAAAAACTGAACCATTTGGGAACTATTGCCGGTATTGCACCTACTTTAGGTTTTGTTGGAACTATTTCTGGAGTTATTAAAATTTTTTACAACATATCTATTACCGAAAACATTAGTATTGCTAACATATCGGGTGGTTTGTACGAAAAAATGATCAGTAGTGGTGCCGGATTAATTGTTGGTATTATTGCTTATGCGGCGTACCACCTTTTAAACGGAAAAATTGATGGTTTTGCTTTACAGTCACAAAAAATCATTTTGAAATTTATTAACATAATACAGAGACCAAATGGCCATAAAGAGAAGTAGAAGATTTCATGCTGAAGTTGCAACCTCATCGTTAAGCGACATCATGTTTTTCCTGTTACTTTTTTTTATTATCATATCTACTTTAGCTAACCCAAATGTTATTAAAATGACATTACCTAAAGCAGAAGCAACGGAACAAACAAACAAGCAGCTGATTACTTTATCTGTTAACGAAAACAAAGAGTTTTTCATTGATAAAGAACCTGTTAATCCGCAAGATTTAGAAGCTCATTTACTAGCAAAACTTGGCGGAGATAAAACACAAACTGTAGTTATAAGAATACCATACAATTTGCAAGTACAAGATTTAGTAAACGTTTTACAAATTGGTGTTAAGAACAATCTTAAGTTTGTAATTGCTACCAATAAGAACTAAAAACTCCCGATCAGCTGATCGGGAGTTTTATATTATTTCCTTAATGATTAAATCGTTAGATGCTGATTTATTGTATTTCAGTATTAATTTCAAAACTTCATCAACAAGTTTTTGTTGTTTCTCATTTTTAATATAATCATATATTATAATTTGATTTATTTCATCTTTTTCAATAAAGGCGATTTCAAAATAACTTCCATCTGGAAGCGCCATCTCCCGTTCTTGGACTTTAAAATCTTCTTCATTAAATTCCGAAATTATAGAATCTATCAAAAAAAGGTCGTCATCATTCAAGTCTTCGATGAAAGAATTAAACTCAACCCCATCTCTAGCATCTCCACTATTATTTGAAGAATATAAAGCTATAAACTTATCATTGAAATCTATCATTACGTTGAAATCATTATAAAATGAATAACTAAGATTCATTTGTAATTGTTGTATTGAATAATCGTACTGTGAATTAGAACTCTTATTTGAACATCCAAATAACACACAAATAAAAATTAGAAATAGATACTTCATATTTATAGATAAAAACCTAAATATAAGAAAAAACCTCAAACAGGTGTTTGAGGTTTTTATATTTATTTCAGCTTAAAATTATAGACTATCTGTCCTATTTGTTCTGCGGATGCTGATGCTTTTGGTTCCCATTTGGTACGCATTGCGGCATCTTTAGCAATATTCTTTAAACAGCTTGAACTGTTTGTAGATCCTTTAATACCAGGTAATGCACTAATCACGTTTCCGTTTCTGTCTACCGTTACACGAACAACAATTGTTCCTGCTTCGTTACAATTGTTTTGTGGTGTTGGTCGTGCAGTGGCTTTTCTACCAGATAACGAATAACCGTTTCCGCCACCTGTTCCAGATCCAGATCCTGCTCCCACTCCCGAACCGTTTCCAGTTCCGTGACCGCCGCCTGTTCCGCCACCAGAACCACCGTCGCCATAATAATTGCTAGAGTTCAACGATCCGTCTTTTTTACCTTTATTACCTGCAACGCCGTCATCACCATCACCACCAGATTTGTTTCCGTTAAGGCTTGATGCTGCATTTTTAACAAAATCGGAAACCTGACGTGTTTTAGGTTGTTCCGTCACAGGTTTTGTTACTGTTTTAGGTTTATCTTTTGTGGTTGTTGTTTTTTTAACCACCGTATAATCACGAACGTCTCTTGTGTTTTCTTGTGCCAAAATCTCTTCTTCAGCTTCGGGTTCACGAGCAGCAGCCGATTTTTTATTAGCTTCGGTAACATTTAATACTTCGCTTGTAAAATCGGGTCCCATACCCAACTCACTGTCTCCAAAATTAATTTCAACACCGCCACCGCCACCGCCTGCTAATTCAGATATATCAACAGAATTTGCAAAACGTATAAATATCAAAATCATCAACAAAACACCAACTACTGCTGTTGTTATTGCCATTGATTTTTTTTCTTCGTTTGTAAATTGCATATACTATGTTTTAATAAAGCTTAAATTTTAGGTAAATATACATTTTTTATTTAGTTGTATAAAAAAAGCAAGTATTTCTACTTGCTATAAAATATTATTTTTTTATACTAATTGCTGTAACGCTATTTCAAACGCTTTAGCTGATATATTTGTTTTTTCTTTGTGAGTATTGTGAATATTTTCAATAGCTTTTTTGATCACATCCGAAGTATCGTCAAAAATTTCTTTATCGATAATTGAAACTTCTTTTTCCATTAAATAAGCAAAAACACGAGCCATTCCACAGTTAGAAATAAAATCTGGAATTAATGATACGTTTTGATCAACGTATTCCATAATTGGTCCAAAGAAAATTTCTTTATCTGCAAAAGGCACATTCGCTCCACAAGTAATCACTTCTAAACCAGCGTTTATCATTTGTTCTACTTGCGATTGTTGTACTAAACGAGAAGCTGCACACGGAGCAAATACTTCTGCACCGATAGACCAGATTTTTTCGTTAATTTCTGCAAAAGGAATCATGTTATCTGCAACTAACGTATTTCCGTTTTTGTTTAAGAATAAGGTTTTAACTTCTTCAAAAGAATATCCTTCTGAATTAATAATACCACCATCTCTATCAATAATACCAACGATTTTAGCACCCATTTGAGCGAAATAATAAGCAGCTGCTGCACCTACATTTCCAAAACCTTGAATAATTACTTTTTTACCTTTTACATCACCACCAAAAACAGAATAAAAATGATAAACTGAATAAGCCACTCCAAAACCTGTAATTAAATCGCCTACAGCAATTTTACTTTCAATACTTGGAGTATAATCTGGATGTGTAACTTCTTTTGAAACGCCCTCACGTAATTGATTGATACGGTTCATTTTTTGATCTTCGGTAGCATTGAAATGACCATTAAAGACGCCTTCTTGTGGATGAAGTAAACCATATTGCTTAGTCATTGGAATAACTTCGTTGATTTGATCTACATTTAAATCGCCACCTGTTCCGTAATAATTTTTCAATAAAGGATAAACAGCTTTAAACCATCTTTTTAAAACACCTTCTTTACGCGGATCAGCAGGATCAAAGTTAATTCCCGATTTTGCCCCACCAATAGCCGGACCAGCAACCGTAAATTTCACTTCCATAGTTTTAGCCAAAGACAAAACTTCGTTCATATCTAACCCTTTACGCATACGTGTACCACCACCGGCAGCACCACCACGCAATGAATTAATTACTGTCCACCCTTCTGCTTCTGTTTCAGAATCTGACCAATGAAAAACAACTTCAGGTTTTTTATCTTCGAATTTCTTTAATAAATCTTTCATTATATTGATAACTTTTTATTTTCACGACAAATATACTTCATTCCAAATCAATTTAGCAATTACTTCTTAATAATTCCTTATTAAATATAATGCCTGAACAATGATTTTTTGATGCTCCAGTTACACTGCTTAACACATTGTTTGTATTTGTTACACGAAGCACACCCAGAAACGCAAAAATTACGGCTTCTTTAAATTCTATTAATTCTTTAGATCCTAAAACAACGGTTGTATTTTGTGCGTAAAAGTTTAACCTATTAATAAGGTGTTCGTTAAATGCGCCACCACCCGTAACCAATAATTTGGAGTTTCCTTTTTTTAAAACCGATGCAATTTGATACGCAATATGTTCTGTTATGGTTGCTAAATGATCTTGTGCGCCTAATTGATATTTCTCGATTAATGGAAGATAAATAGCATTTACTTGTTCTATTCCTAATGATTTTGGACCTTGTTGATTATAGAACGATAAATTATTCAGTTCATTAAATAAATCTTGATCAACATTTCCTGAGGCAGCAAAATTTCCGTTCTCATCAAAATCTTTACCTATTTTTTTTGCAAAATGATTTAATAAGGTATTAACCGGACAAATATCAAACGCAATTCGTTCGTTATTTTCTTCAAAAGAAATATTAGAAAATCCGCCTAAATTCAAGCAATAATCATAATCAGCAAAAAGCAAACGGTCGCCAATGGGTACTAATGGAGCTCCTTGTCCGCCCAAAGCAACATCTTGCACACGAAAATCGCATACAAAAGGCAATGAAATTATATCGCTAATTAAAGGTAGATTTCCAATTTGTAAGGTAATTCCATTTTCGGGCTGATGTAACACCGTATGTCCGTGCGATGAAATAAAATCCAGATCGGTTAAATTATTATCGCTGATAAAATCATCTAGAAATTCGGCTAAAAAATAGGTGTATTCAATATTTAAAAGATGTAAATCGGTATCAGAAAGATGAATGGCAGTCTGCAATTTATTCTGCCAATTTTTAGAATAAGTAGTTGTTTTTCCGGAAATAAAATTAAAGTTCCAAACACCATTATTATTTGTAAATTCAACAATGGCACAATCAATTCCATCTAAAGAAGTACCCGACATAACGCCTAGTACTTTATATTTTTCTGTATTCATAAATTAAAAATAGCGATAATTTTTGAAAAATTGGCAATATTCAATTATATTTGGCGCATAAAATTAATATGTTTACAAAAACAATAAAATAGATGGATTTTAAATTAACTGAAGAGCAATTAATGATTCAACAAGCTGCTCGTGATTTCGCTCAAACTGAATTATTACCTGGAGTTATTGAACGTGACGAACACTCTAAATTTCCTGCTGATGCAGTGAAAAAAATGGGTGAGCTTGGATTTTTAGGAATGATGGTTGACCCAAAATACGGTGGCGCAGGTTTAGACAGCGTTTCTTATGTTTTGGCAATGGAAGAAATTGCTAAAGTTGATGCATCGGCAGCAGTTGTTATGTCTGTTAACAACTCGTTAGTTTGTGCGGGAATGGAAAAATACTGTTCAGAAGAACAAAAACAAAAATATTTAGTGCCATTGGCAACCGGTGAAGTTATTGGTGCTTTTTGTTTATCGGAACCAGAAGCAGGATCTGATGCAACTTCGCAAAAAACTACCGCAATTGATATGGGCGACCATTATTTATTAAACGGTACTAAAAACTGGATTACCAACGGTAGCACAGCTTCTACTTATTTAGTAATTGCACAAACCGATGTTGAAAAAGGACACAAAGGTATCAATGCTTTTATTGTTGAAAAAGGATGGGCAGGATTTGAAATCGGCTTAAAAGAGAAAAAAATGGGAATTCGCGGAAGTGATACACATTCTTTAATGTTCACTGATGTTAAAGTTCCTAAAGAAAATAGAATTGGCGAAGACGGATTTGGTTTTGCCTTTGCAATGAATGTTTTAAACGGCGGGCGTATTGGTATTGCTTCTCAAGCATTAGGTATTGCACAAGGTGCTTACGAACTAGCATTAAAATATGCTAAAGAGCGTAAAGCATTTAAAACAGAAATTATAAACCACCAAGCAGTTGCTTTTAAATTGGCTGATATGGCTGTGAACATTACGGCAGCACGTATGTTGTGTATGAAAGCAGCAGCTGAAAAAGACAATGGTGAAGATATTTCTATTTCTGGAGCTATGGCTAAATTATTTGCATCGCAAACAGCTATGGATACTACGATTGAAGCAGTTCAAATTCACGGTGGTAATGGTTATGTTAGCGAATACCACGTAGAACGTATGATGCGCGATGCAAAAATCACTCAGATTTACGAAGGAACATCAGAAATCCAAAAAATTGTAATTTCAAGAGGAATTGCTAAATAATAGCAACTTTTAAATATCATTTCAAAAAAGACTATCTAAAACGGTAGTCTTTTTTTATTTTAGTAAAAAATTTGATCTATGACAACCGAGCAGAATTTAAAAGTAAAACTAACCTTAGGATATATATTTTTGATTGGCATTTTTACCTTATCGATTCTTTATATATTGCGTGAAGTTAAAAACTTAAATGTTTCTAAAGACGATCTTTTAACCGAAAACACCAAGTTAATTGCCTTGGGTAATATTGTTAGTGATTTGTATTCTACTGAAAATTCGGGCAGGCTGGCTTTACTTTCGTACGATAAGAATGCTGCAAAATTATACCACAATCAGTTAGATTCTTTAATTTCTAGAATTGATTCTTTAAAAATAAATACCATTGAAAATGTTACGCTACAAAACAAATTAGATACTATTATAAATATCATTAATTTAAAAAGCTTAACGTTTGATCAGGTTTTAGAAGTACAATCTAAATACATAAACTTTGATTTATACAGTGAAACACAATCACGTTTAAAAGAAATACAAAATACAACAACAACACAAAAAATTGCCATTGATACTGTTGTAGAAAAAACAACATTTTTAAGTAGAATAAAAGAATCATTAACAAATAAAGATGATGAAAAGAAAGAAAAATTAGCAAACCAAAATGCTAAAATAATTCAGCAACAAGAAGAAATTCAAAAAGAAAATCAGCAAAAAATAAACGAAGCAACCGAAAATATTTTTTCAGCAGCCAAGAAAAATGAGCTAAAACTTCTTAAAAGATATTACGACAAAGAAGCTTTATTAATTAAACGAAATCAAGAATTAAGCAACCAATTAAGAGATATTTTAACAGAGGTTGAAAAAATTGTTCTAGAAACATCGAACACCAAATACCAACTTAGCAAAAATATGGTAGATAATGTTAGCAACAACATTGCGAAAATTGGTATTGTAATAGCGGTTATAGCGCTTATTTTTGGTTTCATTATTCTACGCGATTTAAACAGATCTGCCTTAAACAAACAAAAATTAGAGCGATTAAACAAAGACATGCAAGAACTAATAAAGCAAAAAAGTTTTTTTATGGCAACTATTTCACACGATATGGTTTCGCCTATTAATTCACTGCTTGGATTTTCTGCATTATTACAAAATACCTTAAAAACAATTAAGCAAAAAGATTATTTAAAAAACATCATTCAATCAACAGAATACATTAAAAAAATGGTTGACGATTTGTCGCTATTTTCAAATCTGGAATACAATAAAATTAAAATTAAAAGTAGCAAATTTAATTTTAACGACCTTTTGCACAACATCTTAAATAATTTAAAAAACACAGCCGACAAGAAAAACATTGATTTATTATTTAATATCGATAAAAATCTAAACACCAATTTTACATCAGATTCATTCAGAATTCAACAAATTTTAACCAATGTATTATCAAACGCTATAAAATTCACACAGAAAGGCGAAGTTAAAATAGAAGCTGTTTTAGAAAATAATATTGCCAAAATTAAAATTATTGATACCGGAATTGGTATCAAGGTTACTAATAAAGACGATTTATTTGTAGAATTTGTACAAGCGCACAATAATAACGAAAGTTATGGCGGATCGGGCTTGGGCTTAAATATTACCAAACGTTTGGTTAATTTGTTAAAAGGATCGATTTATTTTGAAAGCGAAGTTGGTGTTGGAACTACTTTTTTTATTGAGATTCCGTTAAAACCGTTTGAAGTAAATTCGGAAACACAAAACCGAACCGATTATGAATACGACAATGCTAAAAAATTACAGAATAAAAAGATTTTAGTAATTGATGATGATCCGCTACAGCTTAAATTAATCGACGAAATTTTTGGAAATAAAGTTAAAAAACTAACCACATTAGAAAACGGTAAATTGGCAAAAGAAATTCTACAAAAAGAGCAATACCAGTTAATTATTACCGATATGCAAATGCCTTTCTACAGCGGTTTAAAAGTTATAGAGGATATTAGATCGTTAGAGAATTACAAAAACACACCGGTAATTGCCTTAACAGGAAAAATTGATTTTGACGAGCAAGAATATTCTAAATTAGGCTTTAATCATTACATGCGTAAACCTTTTAATATAAACACTTTATACAATACCGTTTACAAAATTCTACGTATAAAAGTAAAAGATGTTGAAATCACACCAATAGAAAACCAACAAACCATGAAATTAAAATATGATAGATTTGACTTGACCGATCTATTTAATTTATTAGAAAACGACAAAGAAGCGGTTAAACTAATATTAGAATCATTTTTTATAAGCACAAAAACCAATATAGAAGAATTAGAAAACGAATGTAACAATAATAACATAGAGGGAATTAAACAAATTGCTCATAAAATGATTCCAATGTTTCGTCAGTTAAATATTAATGAACTTGTAGACAAGCTAGTACTTTTAGAACAAAAAACAGAAAGTTTATCGCCACAACAAATACAAGATATTGTTATATTTATCAACCAAAAAACACTGCAAATAATTAAAGAAATAGAAAAAGCCATTGCCTAAAAACCGTGGTATTTGAATAACAAAGGTTATGGATAAAAATTGGAAGAAAAAATTTATCATTTTATGGATTGGGCAATTTATTTCATTAATAAGTAGTTCTGCAGTAAATTTTGCCATAATTATTTGGTTGAGTTTAAAAACCGGATCTGCCGAAGTTTTAGCATTTGCAGCCATTGCTGCACTTTTACCACAAGCATTAATTGGTCCGTTTGCAGGCGTTTATATTGACAGATGGGATAGAAAAAAAACCATGATTTTCGCCGATGGATTTGTAGCATTGTGCACCCTATTCATGTCTGTAAGTTTTTATTTAGGGTACGAAAGCATGTTGCTTATTTACGTAATGTTAGGTTTGCGTTCTGTGGGTTCTGCCTTTCACATGCCTGCCATGCAAGCCTCTGTTCCCCTACTTGCCCCACAATCAGAATTATTACGCATAGCGGGTATCAATCAAATAATTCAATCGGTATCAGGTATTGCAGGTCCAGTTTTAGGTGCTTTTGCAATTGGAATGCTATCAATAGGTAACGTTTTATTATTAGATATTTTCGGAGCCTTGTTTGCCATTATTTCACTATTGTTTATTTACATTCCAAACCCCGAAAAAACAGAAAGAACCAAAACTACCTTTTTTAATATTTGGAACGATATGAAATCTGCCTTTTACGAAATTACTCATAACAAAGGTTTATGGTATTTGTTTTTGTATTCCATAATTGGTTTGTTTTGTATTATGCCGGTAGCCGTACTTTTTCCGCTACTTACCATTAATCATTTTAAAGGCGATAAGTTAGAAATAAGCATTATTGAAGTTATTTGGGGTGTTGGTATGCTTATTGGCGGCGGATTATTAGGGATTTGGAAACCCCGAATACAAAAAGTTATCATTATAAATTTAATGCACATTGTTATTGGTGTAACCTTTGCGTGGTCTGGTTGGTTATCGGCTACACAATTTATTGTCTTTGTAATTTTAACTGCTGTTGGCGGAATTGCAGCTTCGTTATACAACGCTAGTTTTACTACTATTATTCAAGAAGAAGTTCAGCAAAGTATGTTAGGCAGGGTTTTCTCATTATACTACAGTTTTTCCGTTTTACCATCAATAATTGGTTTGCTGTTCACAGGTTTTATTGCCGATGGTATTGGAATAAATTACACATTTATTATTCTTGGTTTACTAATAATTGTTGTAGGAATATGCTCTTTTTTCACGCCGGCATTAATGAAACTTTCAAAAAATAAATAATAGTCATTTTGTTGTAAAAAGGTTATATTTGTTTTTATTAATTACATTATTATGGAATACGTATATTTAGTTATGGCTGCTTTAGTTTTAGGTTTATTTGGCTACAAAAAGTTCACAACATCTAAAAAAACAAACGAATATCTTCCTAAAGACAAGAAGAAATAAAAACAGAAATCACCGTATTGGTGGTTTCTGTTTTTTAGTAGAATATTGAATGATTAAGTTATAAAAAAAGCCTTCACATTTTTGTGAAGCATATAAAAGAATTAGACGTTTAATTACTTCTGTTTTTTCAACTTCCACAAACTATAAATTTTGTATTAGGATAGGCATCACCAATACTTTTAAATGACGTTCCCAATTTTTGGAATATTGTGTTTTTGTAAAAAAACAAAAAAAATAAGCACATAGACGCATAGAATTATAACTAATTCGTAAAGATGGGATAGAAAATGATACTATTTTTCATATAGTTTGCTATGCGAAAAGTAAAACGTCTATCATAATCTTTTAAAAACATAAGAAAAAACTATGTTTCTATGTGATAGAAATAATTACACCCAACGGGTTTATTTAGCATCTGAAGGTTGCAATTTCTGATAACCAATAACGATAGCTTACGCGCTAATTATTTACTATTCTAATAATGTAAAGATACAAAAAACCTCAGAACGAATTCTGAGGTCAGTATCTTATTTTATAGTGCTGCTCTATAGCAGAATGTATAGAGGGGCACTTTTGTTATACAAAGGTATGACATTTTCAGTTAAATCCAAATTAATATGGGTATCAATAATCTGTTTTAACTTTTCATTTTGTTTTGCTTCATTAACTTTTGAATAAAACAAAAGTTCTAATTCATTGGTACGATTCATTGATATTTTACTCAAAACAAACAATATTAATCTCAATGAAGCATTAAGATTAGTTGTATTTCTAGACTTAATACGAAATTGTTTATTTGGAATTCGGTTTATTCCTGTTGGCTGATTGTAATCAAAAAGTACATTACTATGCGAACATATATTTCTAATATTAAGTATGGCTGTCAAGTAATCAATTAACACTTGAGGTTCTCTTAATTGATAAGAGCTAGCAATAGTTTTTTTTAAATTTTCATCTTTTAATTTGGAATATATTTTAAGCACCTGTCCAAAAGTTAAAAACTCCATTGTCTTCCATGCAGGAGCGTATTTATCGGCGGGATATTTTAGATGATGTTTTTTTATGATTTCATTTTTAAGCTTAAGTGTAACATAAGATTTGCTTATCTGAAAAACTACATTTTTGTCAACAATTCTTTTATTTGAATACCAGTTTGGGACATCGAGATAACAATTTGAAGCATGATAAATTAATTGAGTTCTAAAATGTACTTCAATTCTATAGATATATTTTAATAACAGATTTTTTAAGTCAATATCTAAATAATACAGATCAATAACATCATCTAAATTTGTGTAATCGAAGAAATTATGCTCCTTATCTTTCTCAAAATAATACCAATAAAAGCCTAATCTGTAATAGCCGATATCCAAAAGA
>Ga0233380_1000977_pt1 | contig 13612 bp, 13 predicted proteins | sample ElkDunMinimDraft_9_FD_191541 | JGI IMG/M metagenome (GOLD analysis project Ga0233380, IMG submission 191541) | Fecal eukaryotic communites from dung pellets of Tule Elk in California, USA - Elk Dung F36 | ecosystem: Host-associated > Mammals > Digestive system > Large intestine > Fecal | place... | reverse complement strand
TAGTGTCGATCGTCGCGGTGGGCGTTGTGATTGTTCCAATGATGCGGAACTAGCTCGCAGCGGTCGGGACTACCTGGCAGCGGGGGAGCATTGTCCAGATTGGACATTGCCGCCTCAATAGGCGCTGGCGAAGCGGCCGTTGCGATAGGTGTTTTCCAGCGCGCCAGGCAGGGCCGTGCCGCCGCGGCGGATCCGGTCGGCCAACTGGCGTTCGATAACGTCGATCTGGACGCCCATTTCCGTTCGGGTTCCGGCGGCTCCATGCAACATGGATGCAACATGGCGGTAATTCGGGCGAGCCCTTAAACCGAATAGAATCGCAGGCTATTCGTTACCGTTGACCTAATGAAAACCATTCCAGCCTAACCGTCGCGTATGGCGTTCAAGAAGCCCTTTCGTGCCGTGCCAATTCAGCTGGGCAAACGCTATCAGGCGAAGCGGAAGATGCGCGCGCCATCGCCTGATTTGCGTTAGGGAGTTATATTACTTGGCTATTCGTTGACTATCTTGGCAGGTCAAAGAACGGAGTTGCCGTGTCGAACAGGCTTTCGATCCTCTCGCGGCTTGTTAAACTGCGGGTTCTTATAGCTCGATTGCTGTTTCTTCTGCCTTGCTTGCTGCTTCCCGGCAGAGCCCTTGGCCAAGACGATGGCGCGCGCCTCTATATGATGGTCCCCGACAAGACCACGATCGCGTCCGTACGGCTGCACAGTATGCACAGCAATCTTGCGGTCGACCCAGGCAGCGTTGCGGAGGGCGACCATCTCGACACTACGCTGGCGGTCTTCCAGTTCGTTCAGACTTTAAAGATTGCCGGGGGGCAATCCTCAATGTTTCTTGTCGTGCCAGCGAGCCGCATAGAACCGGACATCGCGCAGCCCGGAAGCGCCATGTCGGGATCGGTTTCGGGCCTTGGGGATGCCCAGCTTGGCTTCGTTCTGGGCGTCAGCGGCACGCCTGCGCTCTCTCCGGAAGCCTATACAAAGCACAAGCCGGGCTTGGCCATGAACCTGCTTGCCAAAATCTTCTTTCCAACCGGGCAGTATGATTCCGCAAGATCCATCAATGTCGGCGCCAACCGTTGGGCGCTGCGGCTTGGCGTGCCGATTGTCTATGCGATTGGCGACACGATGACCGATCCGCAACTGACGACTATCGAACTGATGCCCACCGTCACCTTCTTCGGCACGAACAGTGAACCGATGGGGGCGGACGTCACCAAGCAGGATCCCCTGTTCATCATGGAGGGTCATCTGACCCGTGGATTGACCTCCAAGTTCTGGGCTTCGCTGGATATGCTTTGGAGGGAGGGCGGCGAGGTGAAGATCGATGGAGTAGGTGTTGGCAATTCTCAGCGCGCGTTGTCTCTTGGCGCGACCGGCACTCTGGCAATAAACAAAAATTCTTCGCTCAGGATGAGTTATGGAAAGGTAGTCGAGCGTAACCGGCATGGCCCAGACGGTTGGATTATACGAACAATAATTGGGTTTACATTTTAATTTGTATGATAGGTATTTTGATATTCTCTTTATTGCCTTTACGTTGCTAACATATATGATAAATTTGCGCTTTGCTGATTATTCCATACTTCCTCAAGCCTCGAGGAATTCCTATTATGAGCGATGCCCCAATATGGTCTAAGCCGGCCGCTGCCGTGATCCCGAAGCATGACCCCAACTGGGAGGTCGGACAGCACGGGCCGATCTGGCCGCGAACTCCAGCCTGCTATGGCTTTACCGTGATCGCGAAGGTGAAACCGGGCCGTGCAGATGCGATCCGGGCCTATGGCGCGAAGTTGGCTGCGGCGCTTGAGGCAGACCGCAGCATACTCGCGCCGTTGAAGCTGCACTACCTTCGCTGGGTGCTTTTCGATGATGACACCCGCTTCATGTATCAGGGCATCTTCGATACCGACTTTGATAAATACACCGACGATGCGATCGAGATTTTCAAGAAATCCGGCGTCGATACGGTCTTTGAAAATCTGGAGGGCTTCCCGATGGACTGGAAGACGAACCCTGAAGGCTTCATCAAATTCGTGCGAGAGCACCAGGCACCGAGCTTTATGGAATATGGCGAATATCCCTACGTCACGGCCGACGAAATAAAGAGCGCGCTGGCACTGAAATTCGCATTCTCAAAGATGCTTGAACAAATGCAATAGGCTTTCGCCGCGGAGAAATGCGAAGGGAGAATACGGCAAATGAAAGAGCCCGCCCGGACCTATAACCAAGCCCATATCAAGCGGTCGCCAGAGCCTGACAAGCGGCGTGTGAGTATCTATGTCGCGTGGAGTTATCCCGCGGAAGCAGGGCGCAATCCTGCAGAACTGGACAACCGTTTTTCCACAATGACGGAAGTTCGGCGATCTGTTTGGCCGCTTTATGAAGAACCACGCTTTTCCGACCCGCTGCTTTTCCAGCAGGGCATTTCCGGATCGTTGGAGTTGTTCTTCTGGGCGTGGCTTCCATTCCAGACGCTGGTGAGCGAGGTGTCGGGCTACCCGGTTCCGGTCTTCCAGCGCGTCGACCACGCAGGATTTCGGCTGCCATTGGATGAGCGGGTACTGGATGATAGCGATGTGCTGTTTATCTTCGGGCTTGACCATAACGTCACCGGCCAGGCCGCCGAGCCGGAAGAGATAGAAGCTGTTCGCGCGTTCCTTACTCGGCCTGGAACGACACTGGTGATCGGCCCCCATCACGACGTGGGGGCGAGCGATGACCTGACTGTGCGAGCAGTGGAATACGCACATCACGGCGATTCACTGGTTCCCCGCCAGCAGCGCTTTGGGCTTTACACGCGAACCTTGATGGAAGGCCTTGGGATACCGATTGTCCCCAAATACGGTTGCCGCCCGGCACGAGACGCTGCCGGCAAAGTTGCGCCGCTTTCAATCGCACGGGATCTCGACACCATGGGCTGGCTGAAGGGCGTGGAAAACTTCAATTTCCACATGCACTTGCCGCACTACACTGTCACCCCCGGCAGCGGAACGGTAGTGCATGTCCTTGCCCGGCAGCCCATTGACGTCAGCCAGCCTCACCCGCTGATCGACGTTGGCGAGCGCGAGTTCAATAGCCTTGTCTGGGTACCTCCCGCCGATGATCGAGCGGGCAATGTCCTTATCGCTGATTCTACCATTTTCAGCACATTGTTTGGTGCCGACGAAAGTCTCGAACGCTTCTGGACGAACGTCATCACCGTGCGCTGACGGAGAAAAGCATGTTGGAAGACGATGTCGCACTGGAGCTTGATGATATCCAAGCGGGCGTGCTCCGTCCTCGGCCGACACCCTATGCGGCGACTTACATCATTTTTCGCATCGATGATCGCAGTGCGGGACGCGAATTGATCAGGCGGCTTTGCAACGTTGTATCATCGGCTGCGGACCCGGTTGGGGCGCAGGGGACATCGGTCAGCGTGGCGATTTCCTATACCGGCATGCAGGCGCTCGGCGTGCCGCAGCAATCGCTCGACAGCTTTGCCTGGGAGTTCCAGCAAGGCATGGCGGCGCGGGCGAGGGCCCTTAACGATGTTGGCGAAAGCAGCCCCGAACATTGGGAAAAACCGCTGGGTACTTCCGACACGCACGTTATCGTTGTGGCAACCGCCCCGGACAATGCGAAACTTGAGGAGGCACTCGACGGGGCACGGCCGGCGCTTGCAGCTTTGCCCGGTGTCGTTCCCATTTGGCGGCAGGACTGCCACGCTCTACCGAACGAGAAGGAGCCCTTCGGTTTCCGCGACGGCATCAGCCATCCCGCAGTCGAAGGCAGTGGTATAGCCGGATCCAATCCGTTGGAAGAGCCGCTGAAAGCTGGCGAATTCGTTCTGGGCTACCGCGACGAAATGGGTGGCCTTCCTCCCATGCCTGCTCCGGAGGCGCTGGGCCGCAACGGCAGTTACATTGTCTTTCGAAAACTTCATCAGCGCGTTGCAGAATTCCGCCGGTTCATCAAATCGAATGCCGGCAGCGCCAATGACGAGGAACTTATCGCGGCAAAGGTGATGGGCCGCTGGCGTTCGGGGGCGCCGCTCGCGCTTTGCCCGATGCATGACGATGCGGAGCTGGGCGCGGACCCTGCCCGGAACAATGCCTTCATGTTCCAGAAGGACGACCCGATAGGCTATACTACCCCGCGCGGATCACACTGCCGCCGGATGAACCCCCGTGACACGCCGGTGGCCGGAGAGGTTCGGCTTCATCGCATGATCCGCCGGGGCACCGCCTATGGGCCGTTGCTTCCCGATGGCGTGCTAGAGGATGACGGCGCGGACCGCGGGCTGATATTTGCCTTTGTCGGCTCACACCTGAAGCGGCAGTTCGAATTCGTGCAGTCGGAATGGATCAACGACGGGGTGTTCTTGGGGCTCGAGACGGCCAAGGATCCCGTGGTCGGGGCAATCGACGCCGAAGGCAGCTTTTCGTTTCCAAATAAGCCGATCCCGAAAAAGCTGCGGGGCCTGTCCCAGTTCGTCGTAACGCGTGGGGGGGAGTACTGCTTTATGCCCAGCCTCACTGGGCTGAAGTGGCTGGCGGAACTGGACGACTAGGGGAGCCTGGATGAGCACCGCAAACGCGCATGCCGCGGACACCTTTGACATCATCGTGATCGGGGCGGGCCCGGCGGGTGTTTTTGCAGCTTTACGGGCGGCCGATCTTGGCGCGCGGACAGTCCTCGTCACAAGCGAGGCCTTGGGGGGCATGGCGGCTAACGATGGGCCGGTGCCCGTAAGGACGCTGGCTCACGCCGCGCGGCTGGTACGGGATGCCCGGGAATTGCAACGCTATGGGATTGCGGGGTGCGAGCCGACGCTTGACTATACCAAGCTGCTCGACCGCGTCGGACAGGTGGTTGATGAAGTCTCCCGCAATTCCGCGCTTCGGCCCCAGTTGGAAAAGGCAGGCGTGGCAATTTTCGAGAATGTCGGCCCCGCTCGCTTTTCCGGCCCCGGGGAGATTGTGATGGCCGCAGGCCATAACCTCCGTGCCGATCGCATCATCCTGTGCACTGGCGGCGTCAGCCGGCGTCCAACCATCCCCGGCATCGAACTGACAGCAACGCACAGCGACGCGTGGAGCCTGCGGTCTGTGCCGGAAACCATGCTGGTTATTGGCGGCGGCGCGACGGGCATGCAGGTCGCCTCAGTGTTCAATGCCTTTGGGACCCATGTCACACTTTTCGAAGTGAAAAACCGCGTGCTTGTCAGCGAGGACGAAGACTTCGCCGCCGCGGTCGCTCACGGTTTTGCCCAACGTGGCATCAATATTGTCGCAGGGTTCGGTACGATCGACCGCTTCGCATCCGTCGCGGATGGCGTGGCGATGCACTATTCCAAAGACGGTGAAAAACACGTTGCCGTAGCAGGCCTTGTCGTTGCCGCGCTGGGATGGGTGGCCCGGACGGGCGGACTGAATCTGTCTGCCGCGACCGTTGAAACGGACGATCGCGGCTTTGTGAAGGTTGACCAATACCTGCGTACCACGGCGCCCGGCATTTACGCCGCCGGGGACATTACCGGGCAGAGAATGTTGGCTCCCCAGGCCATTCACCAGGGCATTGTGGCGTCAGAAAATGCACTTGCCGACAGCCAGGTACCAGTGCCCGATAGTGGCGTAGCCCCCATGGGCAGCTTCACCGATCCGGAATATGCCCAAGTCGGAATGAACGAACGACAGGCCCATCAAAACTATGATGTTGTTGTAGCCGTTGAACAATTCGAGAGCCTGACCCGGGCCATCATAGACGGGCAAACCGACGGCTTCTGCAAGCTCGTCGCCGACCGCAACAGTGGCAAGCTGCTCGGTTGCCAAGTGGTGGGGGAAAGGGCGGTCGATATCGTGCAGTTGGCCGCCGTGGCAATGGCCGCGGGAATGAAAGTAAACGAATTCGCGCGCATCCCGTTCGCGTTCCCCACGTATGCGAGCGTTTTGGCGCGAGCTTCGCTTAAGCTGGTCGGCGAGGCGAGCAATCTTGAAGGACAACAGATAATCACGAATGCGCCGATTGCCCTTTAAGCGTTCCTGAAGAAAGCGTTCACAAGGCTGCGGATTTCGGGCTGAGATGATTAGCCAAGTTCCGTTTTTCTACAACGTCGACTGCAAGTTAATGGTGGTGCTGTACGCTGCGCCACCATTCGTCGAGGGTGAGGTCGTCTAAGGGCAAGAACGTGAAGAACGGGCTGGCAAAGCTCGTCCAGGCAGCCTCGTGTTTTGGTGAAACTGTGGTTAGCACCGGCACATTGTGTTTGAATGCCGACACGAACGCGGGTAGCAGGCCGGAACCGTTTTCCGCTTCGAGCTTTCCAAACTTGCTTAGCACCACCAGATCGCAGCCTGCGGTGATCTGGTGTTTTACCATCTCACCGGCTTGGATTGGCCCCATTGCATCAAGGGCGCAACCAGAAGAGCCGCTGCCAAGATCCTGAAGCAGCGGGAATATGCGGCCATCTGCGATGCTTTGCAGTTGAGTCGAAATCCGCGCGGCCTGCGTAGTTTTCTCAATAACACCCACGATCCGACATGATGTTGTCCAGCGATCGACAAAGCGGCGAAGCGCTTCCTGAATGGCTGCCCCGGATGCTCCCTGCAGCACAGCGATAGGCTGCACTGCCGGAAAGCCATGCTCTCTGTTTTGTCCGCGGGTATACATTGGGGCTCCCGGTAATCGCTGCGCTGATCTGTAAGGCGCTTGGACACTACACGTTGCAGATCGCGGCGAGTAGTGAAGCGGCTCTGCCAAGGAAGGTTGCGCGTCTTTCCTGAATTTCATGCGGCGCACCGGACGCGCGCAGGTCTGTTCAGGCGCTGAAAACGTACGAACCAACATTGAGCCACCCGATGGTCCCTGCTTACAATCGATTCGTGACGTAAAATCGCCGGTTCCCCATTGTTGGGAAACCGGCGTTATCGATTGCGGGGTTAATCGTTCACTTGCGCTGCGTGAGCAGGGTGTGGCTGGTGATGAGGTTGCGATAGTCGGGAATATGGGCTGAAAATAGCGCGCCCAGTCCTTCAACGTCGTTGCGCCAGTCGCGGTGCAGTTCGCACGCAACGCCGAACCACGTCATCAGTTGCGCACCAGCTTCGGTCATGCGGTTCCAGGCGGAATTGCGCGTGATTTCGTTGAACGTGCCCGATGCATCGGTGACGATGAACACGTCATAGCCTTCCTCGATGGCCGATATCGCGGGGAATGCCACGCAGACTTCGGTGACAACGCCGGCAATCAGCAGCTGCTTCTTGCCCGTGGCTTTCACGGCTGCGACGAAATCTTCGTTATCCCACGCGTTGATCTGGCCGGGGCGGGCAATGTATGGCGCGTCGGGAAACTGTTCCTTCAGTTCCGGAACCAGCGGGCCATTGGGGCCTTCCTCGAAGCTGGTGGTAAGGATCGTCGGCAGGTTGAAATATTCCGCGATGTCGCCGAGCGCGAGAACATTATTCTTGAACTTGTCGGGATCAAAATCGCGCACCAGCGACAGAAGCCCGGTCTGGTGATCGACTAGCAATACCGCAACATCATTCTTGTCGAGGCGCACATAAGGCTTGGACATGTTATTTCTTTCTGCAATGTCAGGCGCTCGTGATTATCGCGCGTGTCGGCTGGTGCCGACCGCTCGACCGTGACGACGCGAGCGCTTCGTCGTCTGATTTCCGATAAGGTGATGTCCGGCGTTCATGTGGGGCGCCGGCGGGGGTGTTTCAGCTAGGTGGCCGCCCAGATGAAACCGCCACTGTTATACTCCTCGAAGGTTTGTCAGATTTCCTTCGTGGTGTTCATCGCGAACGGGCCATGGCAATCGGCACGTGGGTAAGCCCAGCAGTGGCGTATAGGCTTCTGCATGGATAAGCACTTAACTGGGATCACGATGTATCTCCTTGGCGACTGGCCGGTAACCTGAGGCCGCTGTTGAGTGGTTGGTATATCGGAGGCTGTGTTCACAAAAGACTGGAGATTCAAACGCAGCGTCCTACAAACAGGACGATGCAGGATCTCAATGACCTCTACTATTTCGTACAAGTCGTGGATCACGGAGGCTTTGCCGCTGCCGGTCGCGCGCTTGATATGCAGAAATCCAAGCTCAGCCGACGCATCGCGCTGCTGGAGGAGCGTTTGGGCGTGCGCCTGCTCAATCGGTCTTCGCGGCGCTTCTCTGTCACCGAAGTTGGACGAGAATATTATAACCGTTGCCTAGCCATGCTGGTGCAGGCCGAAGCGGCCGATCAACTGATCGCCGAGGTGAGTGCAGAGCCGCGGGGCGTCATCCGGATGAGCTGTCCTACCGGCCTGCTGCTGTTCCATTTCGGGGACTTGATCGCGCGGTTCATGGTAGCGAATCCCGCAGTTGAAGTGCATCTGGAAGGCACCAATCGCCGGGTCGACGTAATCGCGGAAGGGTTTGATATCGCGATCCGCGTGCGTTTTCTGCCTCTGGAGCCGACCGATCTGATCATGCGGCGTCTAGACGAAAGCACGCAGTGCCTTGTGGGCTCCCCCTCGTTGGTGGCTGGCGCCCTGCAGTCCCCAGCCGACTTGAATGGCCTACCCAGCCTTGACCTAGGCCCTCCGCGCCGCGACCATCAGTGGGAACTGGAGCATCCCGATGGGCAAATGGCTACGGTGCTGCATCGGCCCCGGTTGGTAACGGACGACATGGCCGCGCTGCGTGATGCGGCGTTGGCCGGTGTGGGCATCGTCAAGCTACCCACAATGCTGGTGGCGCAGGACGTCGCGGCAGGGCGGTTGGTTCACGTCCTGCCAGACTGGCGGCCACGGGCGGGAATCATCCACGCGGTGTTCCCCTCGCGCCGCGGCCTGCTGCCATCGGTACGGGCCTTGCTTGATTTTCTGGGCAATGAATGCGCGCATCAGCGGCAGCGCGCAACGCACCTGATGGCCAATGCCACTGATAGTTGACCGCCGGATTCGCCATTTTAGCGCGCCTCTTCACGGCAACCTCAACGATACGGATGGTTGCGACAGAAGGCTGTTCAATCTGGGCATCGGGAGCTGGGTTCTGCTATGTTGCCGGCGAGGTATTGATCGTCGGAGACGTGTTCCAGCCATGTGACGGCCTTTCCGTCCTTCGCCTCCTGGACGGCGATATGCGTCATTGCCTCATGCGGTGTGGCCCCATGCCAATGCTTGTGCTCAGGCGGGCACCACAACACGTCGCCCGCATAAAACTCAAGCTTGGGACCATCTTCGACCTGGGTCCAGCCGACCCCGTTTGTTACAATTAGCGTCTGGCCGAGTGGGTGGGTGTGCCAGGCCGTTCGTGCACCTGGTTCAAAATGAACGATGGCGCCTGTGAGGCGCGAAGGGGCTTCGCGTTCGAAATGCCCCGTTATCGTGACCTTGCCGGTGAAATATTCGGATGAGCCTTCGGCGGTCGTCTGGTCCGCTTTTCGAACGATATCCATGAGCAGGGTCTCCATCGCGGGCGTCGCGGCGCGTTGCAGGCGCAATACATACGCCACAAAACGGAGCGTATGGTTCCCAACATTGAGGCTCTGGCCGAAGGCCTCAGTCAGCCGGGCAATGGGATCAGGCAACCGCTCTGCGTGGCGCGCGGGCGGGGCCGTAACCGCTGCGCTTCTGCGCCGGTAATGATTGGCTCCGACCGCCCGAGACCGTATCGATTTCGACAGGCGACTTTAAACGCAGGCCTTATCTCCGGCGGCACGGTTTTGGTGTCGACGGAGAGGGCTAGTCATTCTTGATTATCAACATTCTGGAGAGCGCATTTTGGCCAGTTTCGTGGGGCAACCCGATGTCACGATACCGTGCGCAATAGTAACATCGGGTCGGGCCTCGCCAATTTAACCGATCAGGTCGCCATGGCCAGCGAGCGGGTGATTGGCAGAGGCCCGGTGACTTCAACGGCCATTCCGCGCTTTTTCTGCCGACTTAGCCATTCGCCCAGCGTTTGTGACGCAGTGTGGTCCATGCCCTGAAGGCCATCCAGATCAAGGCGGACTGGCTGGTTCGCTGGCAGAGCTTCGAGCACGGCGTTCAGTCGCGCAAGGCTGAGGAAAGTGGCCGAACCGTTCAGGGCAATATGCGTCGTGTCGTCCTCATCCCGCTGGGTGACTTTCAGGTTCAAGCCGCGCCGATGAGGTAGCAGTTCAAGAAGCGACAAGGCCAAACCAGCCAGCACGCCGGTGAGCAGATCGACGCCCACCACCAGCACGAAAGTGACTGCCCAGATCAGCGCCGGGAGGGGGCCGTGGACGTGAAGCAAATGCCGGACATGATCGAGGCTGACCAGGCGCCAACCCGTCACGACCAGCACGCCGCCCAGTGCCGCCATGGGAATTTCCCGCAACAGCCAGGGAAGCAGGGCCACGAAGCCAAGAATCCATGCTCCGTGAAGGATGGTCGAAAGCCGTGTCTGCGCGCCGGCCTGAACGTTCGCGGAACTGCGAACGATCACGCCTGTCATGGGCAAACCGCCCGCAATACCGCACAGGAGATTACCGACGCCCTGGGCGCGCAGCTCCTTGTTGTAATCGGTTCGCACGCCGTCATGCATACGATCAACGGCTGCAGCAGAGAGAAGCGTTTCAGCGCTGGCGATGAAGGCAATGACGACTGCCGCGAGGACTATGGCAGGTGAGGTCAGTGGTGAGAGAAAACCATCCCCTGGCAGCGTGAACGCCGCCGAGATCGATTCCGGCACGATAACGCGGGCAATATCAAGGCCAAGGCCGTAGGCGGCCAACGTCGCAGCAAGAACGCCAAGAAGCGCGCCGGGTACCAGCTTCATCGATGTCGGGCGCCATTTCTCCCATCCGAGCATGACAAGAATGGTCAGGACGCCGATCATCAGCGCCATTTCGGTTGAGCGAATGCTGAAAGGATACAGGTCAAGCACACGCGCGGGCATCGCGGCGATATTCGCAAGCCCGCTGGACAACGGCGGGGCATCGAACAGCGTGTGGAACTGACCCACCACGATCAATGCGCCGATGCCAGCCAGCATGCCATGGACGACGGCCGGCGAAATCGAACGGAAAGCACCGCCCAGCTTCATGACACCAGCAGCGAACTGGAGGATGCCTGCCAGCAGAAGCATCGGGCCCAGCGCCGCAAGGCCATGCTCCCGAACGAATTCGAAGACGATGACCGCCAAACCTGCGGCCGGACCGCTCACCTGCAGTGGTGAGCCGGCCATGAATCCGACGATGATGCCGCCAATTATTCCGGAGATCAGGCCCATTTCGGGAGGAACGCCAGATGCGATTGCAATGCCCATGCACAGGGGCATCGCGACCAGAAAAACGACGATCGAGGCTGTGAAGTCTCGGGCAAGGTGAGCGAACGGGCGTTGTGCGTTGGCAGCGGTACTCATTCGGCGGCCTCAGCCAATCCGTCAGGTGCCCAAATGCGGCGCTGGGCAGGCAACGCCACGGGAAGCGGAAAGTCCTCGCGCAGCGGGACGAATTGCCCCGTTTCACCGTCTATCCCCAGCACCTGCCCGGCATTGATGTCTACAAACCAACCGTGGAGCGCCATTTCACCTTGAGCAATCGCTGCGGCCACGGACGGGTGGGTCCGAAGATGCGCAAGCTGTGTTATGACGTTTTCAAGGCTGAGGGCACGCACGCGCTCACTGCCAGCAAGGTCGGGGCGGCAGCGGTCAACAACATGCGTCGCAGCAGCACCGTGGCGCAGCCATGCCGCTACATTTGGCATCCCGTCCAGCAGAGATGGATCACCGAGAGCTTTCATTGCCCCGCAGTCCGAGTGGCCGCAAACAATGATGTCGCGCACACCCAGCGCCGCGACGGCGTATTCCACGGTAGATGAGACACCGCCATTCATGTTGGCATAAGGGGGGACAATGTTTCCCGCATTGCGGCAAACAAATAACTCACCGGGCTGCGCCTGAAGAATGTGTTCGGGAACGATCCGCGAGTCTGCGCATGAAATCATCAGCGCCTTGGGGGCTTGTCCCTGGCTCGACAGTTTGGCGAACAGTTCGCCGCTATTGGGGAAAGTGCTTTTTTCGAAGCTGAATACCCGGCCGATAAGCTCGTTCACAGTTTCTTGCCTTTCACGACGGTGACGCAGAGAATCTGCGCTCCTATTGTGAGAGGGTTAGCTGACGGGTCTTTCCTGAATCGGTACGGACTGTAAGGAAATGTTGCGCTGCGGCATCGCGTTTCGATCTGTCTTACAAGGTAACCGAATGATCACGCGGAGTCCGCCAGATGCCTTGTTGGCGAGGTGCAGGGTTCCGCCTTCGGCCTGCACGACACGGTCTACAATCGGGAGGCCAAGCCCCATGCCCGGGGTGTTGCGCGTTCTTGCATTATCGAAGCGGATGAAGGGGTGAAGTGCTTCCGAGAGGCTTTCCTGAGGGATGCCTGGTCCGTCGTCGTCGACAATGATTTCCACGGTGTCGTTTCGGTCGATTACTTCGATCCGCACGTTCCCGGCATAGGCAAGAGCGTTCTCTACAAGGTTGGACAATGCGCGCCGGATCGAAACCGGGTGGGCCAGAATCTCCAGATGGTGGGGGCCATAATAGGATGACTGCGCGCCTCGATCAGCAGCGTTATCTATCAACGTCTGGGCAGTAACCGCGATGTCTATGCGTTCCGGCAAACCGGTTTCCTGGCCGGAATCGACGTAGGTTTGCAAGGACTGCAGGAGTCCGCGAATTTCATCGATATCATGTTCGATCTCGCGGCGAAGCGTAGGGTCGATTTTCGCGTCATCAATGCGCAACTGCAGCCGGGCGAGGGGGGTGCGAAGGTCGTGGCCGATCGCAAGAAGCGTTTGCGAGCCGGCAGCAAGGAGTTGGTGGATGCGCTCCTGCATGGCGTTGAAAGCCCGGATCAGGTGGAGGACATCTCCTTGTCCGGTTTCCTGCATCGGCTGGGGATAGGCAGCGCCTACGGCAGAAGTGGCCCTTACAAGTGCGCGCAGTGGCTTCAGCATGGCGCGTAGCAGAACCCAAGCCAGTCCAAAAATCGCTAGGGATGGGCCTGCCATGCCGATAAATCGGCCAACGTTGAGCGACCAGAATGCATCGCTGCGAAAGCGGAAGCTGACCTGGGAGCCGTCCAACAACTGGGTCGATCCTCCGATGTCGTTGCCAAATGGCAGCGGCATCAAGGTCAGATGAAGATTCATGGGGGTCAGCGCGGGTTCTGCCTCCAGCATCTGCTTGTGCAGGGCGGAAAGTGTCGTCTCTTTTGATGGCGGAGAGCTAGCCCGTGACCAGGAAATCTCGAAGCGTTCGGTCGTCAACTCCTTTGCGACGGCGCTGCGTTCGGCTGCTGGCGACCGGCCTATCAGGCGATGGGCAACAACCACATGTTCTGCGATCGCGGCGGCCTCTTCTTCGCGCATCGCATAGCGCTGGGTATTCTGGAACAACCACGAATTTATCAGCAATTCGATGGCGACCACGACCAGAACGATGGCCAGCAATTGCCCGGCCAAGCCTAAACGGCTCAACATCTCATTGTCTGCTGACTTCAGCGGCGAAGATATAGCCCACTCCGCGGACCGTCTTTATGGGCGCAGTGTTGTCATCGGACGAAAGCTTGCGGCGCAGGCGGCTTACGAGCACATCCACGCTTCGGTCGGAA
>Ga0233380_1000975_pt1 | contig 13626 bp, 11 predicted proteins | sample ElkDunMinimDraft_9_FD_191541 | JGI IMG/M metagenome (GOLD analysis project Ga0233380, IMG submission 191541) | Fecal eukaryotic communites from dung pellets of Tule Elk in California, USA - Elk Dung F36 | ecosystem: Host-associated > Mammals > Digestive system > Large intestine > Fecal | place... | reverse complement strand
CGCCAGGACGGGTTAGGGCGGGAAAGGCGCGGCGAATTCCCGACAGCCTACAGCCAGACGTTGGGGATTGCCGGCCTTGCGAAGGTTACGTATTCGTCCGCGCTTCTCATAAGGCCTCCAACGCGCCTGCTGGTTCCCAGTACAGAGCCAGCTAACTGAAGCGCACCCTCACGCGTATTTCCGTTGGCTTGCCACTTGAGCGATGAAGGCGCTGAGACGAGCCCAAAGGCGGTGGCGGGTACCAGCGAAATTGTGCATGTGAGCCATTCGGGGCACCACGAAGTACGCCAGGTCTGGAGTGGACATGAAGGCCGCCACCTCCCGTAGAGTATCCTGAGTTACATCCCGTTCGCCCATGGCAAGAAGTACGGGCACGGTTATCTGTGCTGCTTCCGCTGCGAAGTGACCGGGTATCAACCCTCCGCCTGCATTCGGGCTCGTATCGCTTCTCCAGTACGGTATCGGCGTGCCTGCTGGACCCGGCACCTCAGTAGATGCATATTGTTCGGGTACGTCATCCCAGTGAAACGCATATCGCCAGTCGAAGTGCGCAAACTTCGCTAGTCCCTCGGAGGGGTCGTTCCTACCGAGCAAGCAGATGTCATCCGCGCGAGCCCTGGCAGGCAGGCGGGTGCACGATACGCTTGATCCCAGCATGGCGAGGCCATCGAAGCTGCGATGCTTCGCTTGCATCAAAAGAGCGATATGACCGCCCATCGACTGCCCTTCACCTACGATCACGCTCGGGCTGATCGGCCGCAATCCCGGCCGTAGAGTACCGTTGCGGAGCCTCTGCAAAGCGACTTGCAAAACAGCGTGGTTAGCTTCTGCGGCGGCAGAAAGGCTCGCCTCCTGCAAGTCAGGCATATCGCTTTCACCAACTCGCACGTGGTCAATCGCGATCACGACCACACCGTGGCTGACATGATGCTCCGCTTCGCTGTAACCCGATTCTCGCAAGTCAAAGTAGCGTCGATTGTAGCGCCCTCCTGGGAAACACACGAGCACCGGTGCATCTACGACGGCGTGACTGCTTGGCACATGGACCGTCAACGCAAGCCTCCAAGCGTGCCCACTCTGCAGCGGACCAGTATCGAGGCGCAGATCTATTCTCTCATGTGACATTCAGCGGCCGCCCTTGGACTAATACGCAAGTTTCGGAATGGCACCGTCCTCTTGCGGTTGCCACCACATCTCACAAGTGATCCTCCCTTACGGAGATTAGCGTACTCGTACATCTACGGCCGCTTTCAGGAAGTGCAAAGCCTCGCCTGATAGGCCGGGACTGGCGGTCCTGCCAGGCGGCTTGCGGACGGCGAGAGCAGCAAGCTGCATCCCAATTACGCCATCTCGCAGGGTCGCTGCCCGCCGACATAGCGGCCGTTCGACGGCTCAAATCGTCCCCCTGAAAGCAGCCCTTCATTCCTTCATTCACCCAGTCGGGGGAGTGGAGGAAGCGACGGGCATTGGGACCTTGCGGCCGTTCTTCATGCAGCGTCTGAACGGCAGCACCCGACAGAAGCTGACGTTCGTCGTCCGTACGCGTCAAATGGCCGAGCCTGGGCCGTTTGCTGACTGGCGCTTCTGCAGGACCAGAGCCTAAAACCTTCCGTTCAGAAGGCGAACCCAACACCGACCCCTGCTAAGGAAAATACACCGATCGCATTCTCTATGGCTTGCGCCACTCGCAGGATCAGTTGTTTCTCGCCTGATTTGCGGATGATCTGAAGCCCGGCCGGGAGACCGTCCTTGCTGCCTGAAGGCACGGTCACGGCGGGGCAGCGGGCTGGGTTGGTGATGAACGTGTAGCGCGTTCCCATGAAGTAGTCGTCGTAAGGTTAGTCGCTTCCGGGGAATCCCAGGCGCAATCGTCGCCATCGTAGGCGAACAGATCACGCCGTCGCGTTGCAGCAGACGCATGAACGAGGCGCGCACTTACCTTTCGTCCGGCATGGCGGCCGGGTCGGGCGTGTGTTGCAGGGAAGCCCCGATCACCTCGCTCATCAGGCTGGAGCCCGGTGCCAAACGGCCCGGCAAGGTCCTCGATGACCACCTTATTTTCGCAGTATTCGCGGGGAACGTCACCGCCGGGGGCGAGCCCACCAAGGAGCGCGTGGCGGTATCCGGCGTACCGGGCGACCACCTGCCCGACGTGACTGCGACCAAACCCAGCCTGATCTGGCTTGTGCGCTGGTTATCGAAGGACAAGCCGGTGGCGGAATCTGGCTGGACTGAGCGTTCGCCTGCCCCGCTTTTGCTCGTCTCACCTAAGTTGACAGAGGCAAGAGCGGGGCCCAGGTTTGATGAGCACACAGGTCACTCGCAGTCGAGCAAAGACCAGCGGGATGAGCATCTTTCGCGGAGAGGAACACGACGTCCGCATCAAGGTGGCCTTCTTCTATACCGGCGACCACTGCATCGAGGTGATTTCACCGATCGGCGCGCAGCAATCGACCTATAGCGAGTTCCTGAGCCGCAATCCCACCGGCGGACTCCACCACATCGCCTACTATTCGAACGATTTCGACCGCACGCTGGCGATGCTGGCCGAAGCGGCACGCCGTTCACGGTCGTGCAGGACCTGCGCGCACCAGGAAGCGACTGGTCGATCGAAATCTACTGCGAGCCCGACGGCGTCGACAATCCGCTGTAATACCAATTCCTGCGTCCCGGCCTGTTCGACGGCTGGTTCGAGGTCATGCGCGAAGCTGCGGCGAACTGGGACGGACGCGACCCGATCCGCGACGCGCGCCCGCTCATGGCCGCAGCCCTGGCGAAGTCCGGCCATTGAGCTGTCGGCCACAACCGGCGTGGCGCAAATTCGCGATCAGTTGAGCAGCGGCACGGGCGCGGCCGGGATCCCGAGGTTCTCGCGCAGCGTGCGGCCCTCGTACTCCGTGCGGCAGATGCCGCGACGCTGAAGTTCCGGCACGACCTTGCTCATGACCTCCTCCAGCGAGAAGGGGTTGACCGCCGGCAGGAAGTTGAAGCCGTCGCAGGCGCCTTCCTCGAACCAATGCTGCAATTGGTCGGCCACGTCCTTCACCGTGCCGATCGCCGAGAAGTGCGCGTTGGAGTTGGACGAGCGGATCAGCACCTGGCGCAGCGTCAGCCCCTCGCGCTTTGCGGCCTCGACGTGGTGCCTGCCCCGGCTCACGACCGACTCAGGCGGAACGTCCGGAAACGGAGCGTCGAGGTCGTAGCCGCTGAGATCGAACGACTTGAGCGCCAGTTGCAGCTGCGCGATCGCCGAGCGCATGTCGATCAGCGCCTCCAGTTCACCCAGCTTGTCCTCGGCCTCGGCCCGGCTCTCGCCCACGAGCACCATCACGCCGGGCATGATCTTCACATGCTCCGGATCGCGTCCCCAGGCGACGGCGCGTGCGCGGATGTCGTCGCGGAACGCCTTGCCCTGCTCGAACGTGGACTGCGCGGTGAAGATCGCCTCGGCTACGCGCGAGGCCATGGCGCGCCCTTCGGGGCTTTGACCTGCCTGGATCAGCAGCGGACGCCCTTGCGGCGACGGCACTCCCTTGAGTGGGCCACGTACGCGGTAGTACTTGCCGACATGATTGATGAGGTGGATTTTGTCGAGATCCTTGTAGACCCCGCCTTCCTTGTCACGCAAGTAGACGCCGGGCTGGAGCCCCGCCCAGAGCTTCAGCACCACATCGACGAATTCGTCGCCACGTGCATAGCGCTCCTCCTGCGGCGGGAACGCCTGATCGGCATATTGCGCCGCGTCGTCGGGCGAGATGCCGGTCACGATATTCCAACCCGCGCGACCGCCGCTAATCGCATCGAGCGAAAGGACTTCGCGCGCGGCGTCATACGGCGGACGGTAGGATGTCGCGATCGTGCCCGCGAGGCCCAGGTGCCTGGTATGGGTGGAGATCGCCGCCAGCAGCGTCATCGGCTCAAGGTTGTCGCCAGCGGCCAGATAGCGGAAGACCTCCGGATTGTCGGCATTGCTGGGCGAGGCGGTATCGGCAACGAACAGCATGTCGAAACGCGCCGCTTCCAGCTTGCGCGCGAGATCGATCCATCGGTCGATGTCGGAGGCGAACTGCGGATCGCTTCGCGGATGGCGCCAGCCGGCCTGATGATAGCTTCCCCCGCAAAACGCACCAAGCTTCATCTGCCTTTTGCTGTCCATGTCCCGTGCGCTCTACCTTTTTGGAGTTCATCGTCGGCTACCGGGGTGCCCCCTGCCGCGCAACACGACAGCCTTATCTGAGTCACTTGTTTGCGTGATCGATCGTCCACTCGCCTGTCATTCGCGTCCCGGCCCACCCGACTGGGTCATCGCAGCGCCGATGTCTTCGCGCGACGTCGAGAACAGGGTTTCCAGCGATCCTGCGCCGGTCGAAAACACGAGCAAGGAGAGGTAAAAACATGATCGACGGGAAAAAGATCGTCCGCGACGCGCAGGAGCAATCGGGCCTGCAGAACCTGGGCGACGATGGCATCCTGCAGCCCCTGGACTTGCTGGTGGACTCTCTCAACTCTGAGGCCAGGCTTACGCCGATGGGCGAAGCCGTCTTTACCCGCACCGCCACCGAGTATGTCGTCAATCGCCTGCGCGCGGAAGACTACCTGGCCAGAAACCCGCAGTTGCTGGAGCGGCCGATCGAGAAGCCGATGTTCGTCTTCGGCCTACCGCGCACGGGCACGACGCTGACAATCAACCTGTTGAGCGAAGACCCGATGCGGCGCTGCTTCCTGCGTTGGGAGGCCTTCAACTCTGTGCCGCCGCCTCAGCCGGAGGAACTCCACGCCGGTCCGCGGTACGATGCGTCACAGGCGCAGATCGAGGACTCGGTCAAGTTCATGCCGCACATCTCCGCGATCCACCACGAGGATGCCGACAGCCCCTGTGAGTGCCAATTCCTGATGACCCCAAGCTTCTGCTCGCAGGTGTACGATTCACAGTACCAGGTTCCCAGCTATCATCGCTGGTTTCTCTACGAGGCGGACTACCTGAGCGCCTTTCGCTTCCACAAGCGCATGTTGCAGCTGCTGCAGGAGAACGCAGGCGGGCGCTGGACGCTGCAGAACCCATGGCACCCACTGTTCCTCGATGCGCTGACGCAAGTCTATCCGGATGCACAGCTGGTGATGACGCACCGCGATCCGGTGGAGGTCGTCGGCTCCGCCTGCAGCCTGATCTGGAACGTGACCAAGATGTTCAGCGACGATGTCGACCGCATGGAGATCGGCCGCAAGATGGTCGAGACATTCGAGCTGATGATCGCGCGCCAGGCGGCCTATCGGGAACAGCACGGCCGTGATGCGATCTTCGACATCCTCTATGCCGAGCAGGTGCGCGACCCACTTGGCACGATGCGAAAGCTTTACAATCACTTCGACGAAGAACTGAGCCCACGCGCATCGGCGAATATGCAGGCGTACCTCAAAGCCAAGCCCAAGAACCGCTTCGGCAAGCATGTCTACGATCTTGCAGACTACGGCCTCACCGCGGGCGAAATCCGCGAGCGCTTCGCCGGCTACTGCGCGGACTTCGCCATACCGGCCGGCAAGGGGGAGTAGCCCCCCTCCGCTACCCAGCCAGCTGGCGCAAGCTGTCGACCGCACCTGCCAGCCGATCGAACATGCCCTGGCCGCCCAGAGCTGCGGAGCGCATCGGCAGCTCGAGTCCGAGCACGCAATCGGCAGGCAGCACGCCTATCAGTTCGCGCAGCGGAAGGTCACCCTCTCCCGGTGGCAGGCGGTCAAAGCGGGCCTCCTCGGCATAGTTTGTACCGGTGGGCTCGGCCGGCACGTCGCAGATCTGCACGTAGCCGATCCGCGCGGGGTCGAGTGCGGCAACGTCCGCCACCGTCGCGCCCGAGCGGAAGATATGCATGGCGTCGAGCAGCAGCCCGAAGTCAGAGCGCCCGACGTGATCGACCGCGGTCAGAGCCGAGGAAAGGTCGTGAATGATCGGAAGCCCGGGCACGAATTCGATCGTACTGCGCATTCCCGATCGTGCCGCGGCTTGCGCGAACTCAGCGCATTGATCAAAGGCGCGTGCGCGGTCGGGCTCGACGCTGACGAAGTTCGCGCAAGGCGCGCCCAACTCCGCGAGGATCGCGAGATCGTCCTGCCAGTTCGGCGCGAAACCGTCGCCCGGCATCGCAACGAAGCCTTCGGCAATGGATACGGCAACGCCGTTCCGGGCAAGGGCCTCACGAAAGGCGCGCCTCAACCCGGGATCGCGCAAGTTCCACTCGGCATCGATGCCTTCAACGGTGACGATCGGCTGAAGCGCTAGGCCGATATGGCGGCAGCCGAACTGCGCTGCCACTTCCACGAAGCCGACAGGCTCCGCGCCCAGCGCGCAGATGAATTCCAGTCCGACCCGGTCGGCCGCGCTCAGGCTCATGCTCATCCTCGCTTGCTTTGTTGTTCCGTCAAGTCGCGCGCATCGAGTACCAGCTGCTGCTCAGCGGGCACAAGCACTCTAACCCTGTGCCGGGATGCACGCTGATGCCGTGGCAAGCTTGGGGCCGGTGACCGCAGCGATCCTTGGCCTGAGGACATCGCCGGAACACGTCATCCACCTCGGTCCTCGCGCATGATCTGGAGGCAGCCGCCCAGCAGGCGCTCGCGCTGGCGGTGCCATGATCCACTAGTCCCGCTTAGCTGAATTGACCCGTCCGCAAAGCTGGGATATTCTCATGTGAATTACTTTATCGATATTACAATAAGTAGGGAGAGTAATGATGTCAGTGCAGATCCTCACACGCGAAGAAAGCCGCAGCGCTTCATCGATCAAGATCATCGATGCCGATACGCACCTGACCGAGCCGCATGACCTGTGGACCAGCCGTGCCCCCGCCAAGTGGAAGGACAAGGTGCCACAGGTGAAAATGTTCGAGGGGCAGATGAGCTGGGTCATCAACGGTGACCAATCAATCGGCACCGGCGCGCACCCGAACAGCGCGGTGCTGAAGGATGGCTCCAAGGTGCGCGACCTGTCACGCTTCCTGCAACTCAAGTTCGACGACGTCCACCTCGGCGCGTCGAGCATGAAAGAGCGACTGCAGGTGATGGACGAGGCGGGTATCTACGCGCAGATCGTCTACCCCAATATTCTGGGCTTCGGCGGCCAGGCGGCGGCGCGGGTCGATCCGGAACTGCGCCAGATTTGCGTAGAGATCTACAACGACGCCATGGCCGAGCTGCAGGCGGACTCGGGTGGGCGACTGCTACCGATGGCGCTGCTGCCGTGGTGGGATGTCGCGGCGTCGGTAAGGGAGACCGAGCGCTGCATCGCGATGGGTCTGAAGGGGATCAACATCAACTCGGACCCGCACTTCTCCAAGGACGATGCCGGCAACCAGATTCCCGACCTGGGCCACCGCCACTGGGATCCGCTCTGGGAAGTCTGCAGCGACAAGAACCTGCCGGTGAACTTCCACATCGGTGCCAGCGAAACGGCGATCGACTGGATGGGGCAGCAAGGCTGGCCTTCTCTGCCGCACGACCTGCGCTCAGGCATCAGCGGCGCCATGCTGTTCTTCAACAACGGCAAGGTCGTGTCGAACCTCATCTACTCGGGCGTGCTAGACCGGTTCGAGAAGCTGAAGTTCGTCTCGGTCGAGAGCGGCGTGGGCTGGGTGCCGTTCCTCATGGAGGCGCTCGACTATCAGCTCTACGAGATCGCGGAGACCAAGTCGCTGCAGATGAAGGCATCGGAGTACTTCAAGCGCAACTTCTACGCCTGCTTCTGGTTCGAGAAGGAGGACTTGTCCGAAACGCTGCGCCGGGTGGGCATCGACAATGTCCTGTTCGAGACCGACTACCCGCATCCCACGTCGCTCCACCCGATCGATAACCTGGAAGAGCGCCTCGGCAGCCTGACGTTCGAGGAGCGCGCCAAGGTGCTGAGCCTGAACGCCGCCAAGCTCTACAACATCGACCTGGGCTGACGCGCCGCAAGAAGAGACCGGTCACGGATCGGGGCCGGTCCTTTCTTACCAGCCATGGGAGAGAAGTACGATGAAGATCTGCCGATCCACGCTGGCCGACGATCCGGCCGGTCGCCCCCGCCTTGGTCTCTATGATCCCGAGGGCATCCGCGACGTCACCGCCGTGGCCGATGAACTGCCGCCGCTGCGCTGGCCCGTGCCTCTGGGCGATCAGCTGATCGCCGAGCTGCCCCGCCTCAAGCCGCGCATCCTGGAACTGGCCGCGGCCGCGCAGCCGATCTCGCCGGACGCGGTGAGGCTGCTCTCTCCCGTCGCCAATCCGGGCAAGGTCATCTGCGGCCTCGGCAACTGGAAGCACCATGGCGCGCCGCTCGGCTCGATCGGCTTTCTCTACAAGGTCACCAGCGCCATGGCCGGCCCAAGCGACGGCGTGCAACTCCGCTGGCCCGACCGCGTCACGTTGCACGAGCCCGAACTGGCGATCGTGATCGGCCGGGAATGCGCCAACGTGTCGGAGGACGAGGCGCTAGACTACGTCGCCGGCTACTCCTGCGGACTCGACACGACGCTGCAGAAGGAGGGCGAGGATTTCAGCTTCTGCAAGTCGTTCGATACGTACGGCACGCTCGGCCCCTGCCTGGTAACCGCGGACGAGATCCCCGATCCCTTGCAGCTGAACTATCGCTTCTGGATCGACGGCGATCTTCGCGGCGAGCGCAGCTTCTCCGACCTCACCGGCGGCTCTGCCCAACTGGTCGCCTTCGCCTCCAGCGCGATGACCTTGCATCCGGGCGACGTGATCCTGTCCGGCGCGGCCGATGTCGGTCCGGTCTCCGCCGGAGAGACCATGACGCTGGAAATACCAGGCATTGGCACGCTGGTCGCTCCGGTCACCGTCTCGCCGCTGGCCCGGACCCGCGAGCCGGCGCCGGTCGGCGCTTGACGGTCAAACCTCGGCGATCGCACGGGCGTTCGCTTGCGGCCGCAAGGCGAAATCGAGTGACCCCGGCCGGCGCCGGGCGCAGAGACGATAACACAGTGTTAGCATCCTGGAGATTGCGATGAGCACCATCGACTTCGTCGAGGAGTTCGGACCGCGGGCGCTCGTGACCGGAGCATCGTCCGGCATCGGCGCGTCGTTCGCGCGCGAACTGGCGCGAGCGAAGCTGGACCTGACGCTCGTCGCCCGCCGCGCCGACCGCCTGCATGCCCTGGCTGACGAACTGACCGGCGCGCACGGGGTGCAGGTCGAAGTTATACAGGCCGACCTTGCCGATGCCGCAGCGCCAGCGCGCCTGCTGCAGGCGACCGAAAACGCCGACATTGGCCTGGTCGTCAGCAACGCCGGCTTCGGCTTCAATGGCGCACACGAGCGGATGGACCCGGAAGGCCTGACCGAACTGTTGATGGTCAACTGCCATGCGCCGCTGCAGCTGACCCGCGGCTTCATCCCGCGCCTGCGCGCGCGCAGGCGCGGCGGCATCGTGCTGACGGCCTCGGTCGAGGGGCTGCTGGGCGGTCCCTACTCGGCGGCTTACGCGGCGAGCAAGGCCTTCGTCATCAGCCTGGGCGAAGGCCTGTGGGGAGAACTGACTCCCGATGGGATCAAGGTCGTCACGCTCTGCCCCGGCGCTACTGACACCGAGGCCATGGCCAAGCAGGGTATCGATCCCAAAAAGATCGAAAAACTCAAGTCGCCCGATGAAGTGGCGGCGCTGACCATCGCGAACCTGGGCAATGGCCCGACCTTCTTCAGCGATGAGCGCTACAAGCAGAAGTATGATGTGCTGCTGGAAAAGCCGCGACGCGAGGCGCTTTCGATGATGGCGCAAGCCATGAAGTCGTTGCCGTAACCGGGCCTTCCGTCAGCACCGATCAATGGAAGGAGGAACAAGCGCATGAACCTGGGGCTGGCCGGTAAGGTGGCGATCGTCACCGCCGCGACATCGAACATCGGCCGCGCCGTAGCCCTGGAACTGGCGAGCGAGGGTGCCAAGCTGGTGGCGGTCGGCCGCGACGGCGACGCCGGTGCCCGGCTGGTGGACGAGGCACGTGCCAAAGGCGCCGCCGACGCGGTGTTCGTGGCAGCGGACCTGCTCGATCCATCATCTCCTGCGAAAGTGCTGGCTGCCGCCGAGCCGCTGGGCGTCCCGGCAGTGCTGGTCAATGGCCTTGGCGGCAACGTCGACCAGGGCCTGTTCGTGGACTCCGATCCCACCCTCTGGGCCCGCGACATCGACCTCAACTTCGGCACGCTGCTGCGGATGACGCATGCGGTGCTTCCGCTCATGATCGCCGAGGGGCGCGGCAGCATCGTCAACATCGGTTCGACCGCCGGCCTCGTGGGCGATTACATGCTGCCGGTCTATTCAGCGATGAAAGGCGCGGTGCACAGCTTCTCGGTGACGCTCGCGAAGGAAGTCGGCACGCGCGGGGTGCGGGTCAACGCGGTGGCGCCCTACGCCACTTTCGCGCGGGATCCAGGTGCCTTCAGCGCGGGCAGCCGGTTCCATCCATCGAACGATTTCCTCTCCAAATCGGCCGACCTGAGCGAGGACGACAAGGCGATGCGCAAACGGCGCACGGTCGTGGCCCGCGACTTTGCGGTGCCGGAGGAAATCTCCGGACTGGTCGCCTACCTGGCCTCGGATCGTGCGAGCTTCGTCACCGGGCAGGTGTGGGCCGTGGACGGCGGAGCATTGCTCTAACTCCCGATCGACGTCGTGAGCGCGATCGAGCGGCTCGATGTCGCCGCGCCGCGCCGCCGTCGCTCCGCGCAGGCGCTGGAAGCGCGGCTTCGCGCGATCCCCGCAGCCGCCGGCTTCATCGCGCCGCTGATGGTCAATCTGCCCGCCCATCTGCGTGAGGACGGCTTCGTCAACAAGCTAAAGGAAGTCGATCTTTCCCACATGGGCGGTCTTGCCGAGCAGTTCTATTTCGAGGAGGCCTATAACCTGAAGGACGACGAGGCGCTCATCATCGAGACGCCGGTGGCGGGCAAGTGCACCTACCGCTCGCTGATCCTCACCAGCGACCTCTACGAGACCACCGACTGGTACAACAATCAAAGCACCCTGAACGGCGCGCAGGCGCAGGCGACAGGCACGGCGTGCTGCGGGTGGTGGTTTCGGCCAAGGACGCTGGCGTCACCAACTGGCTCGACACCTCGGGCTATCCGACGGCAATCGTACAAAGCCGCTGGATCGTACAAGGCCGCTGGATGGGGTGCTCGACCCAGAGCCGATAGGTGTGGTGCGCGCGGTCGCCCTCGCGCAAGTGCGCGGCGCCCTCGCGCCGATTCGCGCACGGAGACCCCGCAGGAGCGTGACCGTATCCTGTGCGACCGCCGCGCCGTGCCTCCAGCAGCGGCCGCTATGGTGAGCCGGCCGGGGGGGGCAGGCCCAAGTCGCTTAACCTCCTCGCCCACGCACACTGACCTGCGACCTTGCCTAGCCAGCAAGGTCTCGCATGATGGTGACGCAGGACTGCAGCAGGTCCTGCGCCAGAGTCTCGATCTCCTCGCCGCGGATCGGCTTCGGGAAGCCGGATATGCCGAAGCAGTAGGTCTGGTCCGCCTTGCGGTCGAACACGGGCGCGGCGATCAGGACCACCGGGTAGAGCGCATCCGGCTCTATCTGGGCAGGCTGGAGCAGTCGCCGATTGCCGGCCTCGAAGTAGTGCGCCCATTCGCGCTGTGCGGTCAGCGGAGCCTTGCCTGACGCGATCTCGTCCATGACGGTGGCGAGTTCAGGGTCGGGCGCTCGAAGCGTGACCTGGAAGCCGCGCTGCTTCACCAGCGCCAGCGCACTGCGCCATTCGGCCATGGTCGCATCGTCGATGTCGCCAAGCCGCGCCAGCCACGCATCGGCCGCCTCTTCGCTCGACCACGCCACGAAGGGGGCGCCCAGTGGTGGCGCAAAAGGAACACGCTGTCCCACGCGCAGCCGGTGCCCCGGCGAAGGCTTGTCGTCCAGCGTGAAGATCGCGACGATCTCGTCGCCAACGGCCACAGTCAGCAGGACGCTGTAGCCGATCCGTTCGGTCATGGCCTTGGCTTCGTTCCAGGCGCGGGTGATGAGCGGCTGCGACAGGAAGGCGGTCTGGCCGAGAGCGGCGAGGACCGGTCCCAGCGTATAGGTCTTCTGCGCGTGGTTGCGCTGCAAGTAGCCTCGTTCGGTCATTGCCGTAAGGATCGTGTGGCACGATGCGACGTTGATCTCGGTATCCCGCATGATCTCGCTCATCGTGAAAGCGCGAAATGGGTCGGCAGCGAGACGGTCTAGGATCTGGATCGCTCTCATGGCGGACAAGGCGGGTCGACGCATCTGCACTCCTGATTGCTGACCGGAATGCACAATCAGGGTTGACCTGACTTGCCAAACGACCGCATTATCGAAAAAGAAAAAGACTTATCGATATATCGATAACACGCCGGACGCTCACGTCAAGGCCGAAGATCGGCCTAGGCGCATGCGCCGTGCAAGGGAGAGGGAAAAATGAGCAAAAGAGCAACGTTGCAACTTGCCGGAAGCCTGATGGCAATCGCCATCGCCGCACCCGCAGCAGCACAGGATGGCGGCGACATCATCGTCACTGCACGGCGGACCGAAGAGCGCCTGCAGGACGTGCCGATCTCTATCACGGTGGTAACGCCGCAGGAGATCTCCAACCGTAACATCGTCACGACTTCGGACCTGGGCACGTATACGCCCTCGCTTTCGGTCAACAGTCGCTTCGGACCCGACAAGGCCTCTTTCGCCATCCGCGGCTTCTCGCAAGACCCAGCGACATCGCCATCAGTCGGCGTCTACTTCGCCGATGTCGTCGCGCCCCGCTCGGCCGGCGCCACGACCGGCGGCAGCGGCTCGGGACCGGGTGCCTTCTTCGACCTTGAGAACATTCAGGTGCTCAAGGGTCCACAGGGCACTCTGTTCGGCCGCAACACAACCGGCGGCGCGGTGCTGCTCGTCCCCAAGAAGCCCGGCGACACGCTGGGCGGCTTCGTCGAGGGCACTATCGGCGACTACGATCAGAAGCGCGTGCAAGCGGCAGTCAATATCCCTCTGGCCGACACCTTCCGCGTCCGGCTTGGTTTCGACCGTAACAAGCGCGACGGTTATCTGAAGAACCGCTCAGGCATCGGTCCGGACACGTTCGGCGACATCGACTATTCCACTTTTCGTGGCAGCATCGTCGCAGAGCTCACGCCCGAACTCGAGAACTACACCATCGTGAACTACACGCATTCGAACACCAACGGCATTCTGCCGCGCGTGATCGGCTGCAATCGAGCCGGCGATGCGTTCGCCCGCGCCGGCTGCGCGCAGCTGGACCGCCAGAACGCACGCGGCGACGACGTGTGGGATGTCGAGAACTCGATGCCAGACGTCTACAGCAAGATCGACCAGTGGCAGATCATCAACACCACGACCTGGCTCGCCACCGATGCTCTGACGATCAAGAACATCATCTCGTATTCGGAGTACCGCGAGCAGACTCGTTACGACATCTACGGCTTCAACTTCCCGCAGGCGAACGGCGCGCCGTTCACCTACATCACTTCCAGCAACGCCCCGGGCCAGCGCAACGCGGCGCAGAGCGGCTTCACCGAGGAGCTCCAGTTCCAGGGGCGCGGGCTTGAAGATCGGCTGAACTGGCAGGCGGGGCTCTATTACGAGCGCAGCGATCCGCT
>Ga0233380_1000973_pt1 | contig 13651 bp, 14 predicted proteins | sample ElkDunMinimDraft_9_FD_191541 | JGI IMG/M metagenome (GOLD analysis project Ga0233380, IMG submission 191541) | Fecal eukaryotic communites from dung pellets of Tule Elk in California, USA - Elk Dung F36 | ecosystem: Host-associated > Mammals > Digestive system > Large intestine > Fecal | place... | reverse complement strand
CGGCGGCGGCGCGCGCGGCGGTGGCGCAGGTGGCGACTGGGGCGGTGCCGGTGGTAGCGGCGGCCGTTCCTCCGGCGGCGGCGACTGGGGTGGCGGACGCTCCTCAGGCGGCGACGATTGGGGCAGCGGCGGCGGCAGCGGTGGTCGTTCGGGTGGCAGCGCGGCCGGCGGCTTCGGCGACGACCTGGACGACGACATCCCGTTCTGAGGTCGTCGTCCGGCGGCTTACAGCTTCAGATTCTTCAATGCGGAGAACGGCCCACCGTCCTCCGCATTGTTCATTTCGGGACGTGCGCGCGCGACATCGGCTTCCGGTCCGGTGGCGAAAGGATCGATCGCCAGCGCCAGGCTCTGCGCCACCGCCTCGCCCAGGTCGAAGTGGGTGCCTGAATACTCGATCTCGTCGCAAGCATCCGCGTCCAGCTCGATCTCCTCCTCGGAAACCTGGCGAGTGTCCTCGGGTACGAAGCGGAAGGCGATTTCCTCCCGGATGGAGACGGGCAGGTCGGCGGCGGAAACCGCGCAAGACTGCACGATGTCGGCCGTCAGCGTTCCGGCCGCATCCACTTCGCGCCCCTTGCGCGAGAGCAGCATCTCCGCTTCCAGCCGGTCGATCCGTACCAGGCCGAAGCGCCGGGCCAGGGCTGTCCGTTCCGCCTCGTTGGCGACCAGCGAAGCCTGCTTGCCTTCGCACTGGCGCACGTCGAACGTGCGCGGGAACTCGTTGCTGGCGCCTTCGGTCATCGTGCAATCCTTGCGGCCAGCAGGTCTTCCGCGCTGGTTGCATCGATCTGTCCCGCCAGCACCCGCACCTCGCGCGCCAGCGCCGCCTTGTCGGCGCCTTCCAGCAGCGTCATGTTGCGGTCCAGCACCGGCAGCAGCGCCGTTTCGGGATCGGCGGAGGCGAGCGCCTCGCGCAGGGCGCCCAACCTGCCGCCCAGCACCATCATCAGCTTGCCCATCCGCTTGCCGACGACCAGATCGCCCACCCCGGACTGGCGCAGCTGCCCGTCCATGTCCTCCACGAACACCTCGGTAAGCCGGGCCGAGAGAACCTTGAGCTCGGGCTCGCGCTCCATGCGCAAGATGACCAGCGCCAGGACCAGCGTCACCGCGTCGAACCGTCCGGGGACAGTGTCGGCCACGCGGTATTGAGCGTACCACGGCTTTTCGCGCGCGATCTCGACGATACGACCCCACAAGGGGCGCACCGGGGCGCGATCGTCAGCGGACTTGCCGAGCAGGCGGGCGAAGAGAGACAAGGCAGACCTTTCCATTCAGCGGCGATTCAATCGGTGTCGCCCATTGCGCAAGCACGTGCGGAGACGTAAGGCTCGACCCTGGCCGACGGGCCGATCCCCGTGGGCCGATATATGGGCATCCCGCCCGCTGGCAATGCCCGCTGGCATGCTGGCCGGAGGGTGCGGGAACTGGAGTGTTGAAATGCGCAGGTTCGGACAGAAGGCCTGGCTGGCGGCCGCCTCGCTGGGTCTCATCGCGCTGACCGGGTGCACTTCGATTCGCGATCACCGCGGCTACATCATAGATCAGGCGCTGGTGGACGCGGTGCAGCCGGGCGTGGACAACCGCGCATCGGTGGAAAAGACGCTCGGCCGTCCCACTTTCGCCAGCCAGTTCGGCGCGCAGGACTGGTACTACATCTCGCAGGATGTACGCACGCCGCCGTTCCGCCGCCCGCAGACCAACGACCAGGAAGTCCTTCACGTTCGGTTCGATGCCGCCGGCAACGTCGTAGCGGTGGAGCGCAAGGGCATGGAGCAGGTCGCGCGGATCGATCCCGAAGGCGCCAAGACCCCCACGCTGGGCCGCAAGCGCGGTCTGCTGCAGGACCTGTTCGGCAACGTCGGCACGGTCGGCGGTGCTGGCGTCGGTGCCCCCAGCGGCGGGCCCAACGGCAGCTGATCCCGCGCCGGTCTTCGGGCCGGCGGCAGGGCAAAGTGCTGTCCTCGCTCGTTTCCCTGCAGGCGCCCCGTTGAACGTGGCCCGCAGGCGCATATATGCCGGTCATGGATAACAGCGGGGCGAGCCACGGCCTTCTCCAGTGGCACGGCACCACCATCATCGGCGTCAAGAAGGACGGCAAGACCGTCATCGCCGGCGATGGCCAGGTTTCGATGGGAAATACCGTCATGAAGCCGAACGCGCGCAAGGTGCGCCGGATCGGCAAGGGCGAGAAGGTCGTCGCTGGCTTTGCCGGCGCGACGGCCGATGCCTTCACCTTGTTCGAGCGTCTGGAGAAGAAGCTGGAGCAGTACTCCGGCCAACTGACGCGTGCCGCCGTCGAACTCGCCAAGGACTGGCGGACCGACAAGTACCTGCGCAACCTTGAAGCGCTGATGATCGTCGCGGACGCCGAGGCGCTGCTGGTGCTGACCGGCAATGGCGACGTGCTGGAGCCGGAAGGCGGCATCGCCGCCATCGGATCGGGCGGAAACTATGCGCTCGCTGCGGCCCGCGCTCTCGACCAGTACGAGGACGATGCCGAGATCATTGCGCGCCGCGCGATGGCGGTGGCTGCCGATATCTGCGTCTACACCAACGATCGCGTGACGGTGGAAACCGTCTGAGCTTGCGCGCCCTCGTCCCTTCGCGGGGACAGGGCGAAAAAGAGAGGAATGCTGCGCCGCTTCCTCTCGGGCTTTGCCCCTCTAGGGCTTTGCCTGGCGTGCTGCGCAGCCAAGTCTCCGTATCTCTCCGCCTGAGGAGGGTGCGCTTAGGAAGAACCAGAATGAACTCCAGTCTCACCCCCAAGGCCATTGTCGCGGCGCTCGATTCCCACATCGTCGGCCAGACCGAGGCGAAGAAGGCCGTCGCGGTCGCCCTGCGCAATCGGTGGCGCCGCCAGCGCCTCCCGGCTGACTTGCGTGACGAGGTAACGCCCAAGAACATCCTGATGATCGGGCCCACGGGATGCGGCAAGACAGAGATCAGCCGCCGCTTGGCGAAGCTGGCCGATGCCCCCTTCGTGAAGGTGGAAGCGACCAAGTTCACCGAGGTCGGCTATGTCGGCCGCGATGTTGAGCAGATCGCGCGTGATCTGGTGGAGGAGGCCATCCGCCTCGAGAAGGCCCGTCGGCGCGAGTCCGTGCGCGAGGCCGCCAGCAAGGCTGCGATGGAGCGCCTGCTGAACGCACTGGTGGGCGAGGGGGCCTCGGAAGCCACGCGTGCCGCGTTCCAGCAGCGCATCGTCGAGAACGCGATGAACGACACCGAGGTCGAGATCGAGGTGGAGGACAGCCCGGCCGCGCCGATGGAGATCCCGGGGATGGGCGGGTCGGTCGGCATGATCAATTTGTCCGACATCATGGGCAAGGCTTTCGGCGGCCAGCAGCTCAAGCGTCGCAAGATGAAGGTGCCTGCGGCGTGGGACAAGCTGGTGGACGAGGAGTCAGAGAAGCGGCTCGACCAGGACGATGTTGCCCGCACGGCGCTTGCTAACGCTGAGACGCACGGGATCGTGTTCCTGGACGAGATCGACAAGATTGCCGTGTCCGACGTGCGCGGCGGGTCGGTCAGCCGCGAGGGCGTGCAGCGCGACCTGCTGCCGCTGATCGAGGGTACGACCGTTGCCACCAAGTATGGACCTATGAAGACGGACCATGTCCTGTTCATCGCCAGCGGCGCCTTCCACGTCGCCAAGCCCTCCGACATGCTGCCCGAGCTGCAAGGGCGCCTTCCGATCCGTGTCGAACTGAAGGCGCTGACCGAAGAGGATTTCGTCCGCATCCTTTCCGAGACGCGTGCGAACCTGGTGGCGCAGTACAAGGCCCTGCTCGGTACCGAGGACGTGGCGGTCGAGATCACGCCCGATGCTATCGCCGAAGTGGCCAAGATTGCCGCGCAGGTGAATGAGAGCGTCGAGAATATCGGCGCGCGGCGCTTGCAGACGATCATGGAACGGCTGCTCGAAGACTTGAGCTTCGAGGCGGAGGACCGCGCCGGCGAGACAGTGACGATCGACGCCGCTTACGTGCGTGAGCGGTTGAGCGAGCTTGCCGGCGACGCCGATTTGTCGAAGTATATCCTCTAGGCGCGATCAGGCGGGCGGATCCGTCGATCCGCCGGGATGGAGACGGTCGATGAGCCTGGAAGGTGGTTGTCAGTGCGGGGCGGTCCGCTACCGCGTTGAGGGCGAACCGGAGCACTCCGCGTTCTGCCACTGCGTGGATTGCCGCAGGTCGTCCGGGGCTCCGGTCACGGTCTGGTCGGCATTCCCCTCGGCGCGGTTCCGTGTCGTTGCGGGGGAAGCCAGGACCTATAGCAGCAACGGCACTGCTGTCCGGCACTTCTGCGGGGCTTGCGGCACCGGCTTGTGGTACGTGAACGAGGAAGTCCTGCCGGGGCTCGTCGACATCCAGACCGCGACGCTCGACGATCCGGAGGCTCTGCCGCCGCAAGCGCATATCCAGGTGGCTGAGCGGCTGACCTGGATGAAGGCGCCGGAAACGCTGCCTCAGTTCGAACGCTATCCAGGACCTTGAACATGTCTACCCCGCCCGACGATCGCCCCGTCTACCGTCTGCTGACCGGAAAGGACGACCGCGCCTTTTGCGAGCGGGTGTCCGAAGCCCTCGCGCAGGGCTGGCGGCTTTACGGCTCGCCGACGCTCGCCTGGGATACCGCAGAAAACTGCATGAAGGCGGCGCAGGCGGTGGTCTGGAAGGACGCGGAGGTCCGGTGAGCCGGTGCTTGGTGCGCCGGCTCGGAACCGAGCAGCTTGCCGAGATGCGAGGCGTGAACCGCCTCTTCGCCACCGAGTTCGACGACGAGGCGAGCTATGCTGCCGCGCCCCCTCCCGACTCATACTTGCGCCGGCTGCTGAGCAACGAGCACTGCGTGGTGCTCTGTGCCGAGGCCGAGGGTGCGGTGATCGGCGCACTGGTGGCTTACGAGCTCGAGAAGTTCGAGCAGGCGCGCAGCGAGTTCTATATTTACGATCTCGCCGTGGCGCGGCGCTCGCGCCGGCAGGGTGTGGCGACCGCCTTGATCGAAGCGCTGAGGGCCCATGCGGCAAGTCGCGGGGGCTGGGTCATCTTCGTGCAGGCGGATCATGTCGATCCACCTGCCATCGCGCTCTACGAAAAGCTGGGTGTCCGCGAAGAGGTCCTCCACTTCGACATCGCGGTCAAGCCAGGCTGACCGGGCGAAGTCAGCCGACTTGAAGCAGATCTCTCGCGCCGGCTCGGCCGGGCGATAGCCCAGCGCGTTCCCTGCCGGTGGCGTCAGGGCTTACTCCGCGGGCTCTTCCTCGAACTCCTCCTGCTCGGCTGCCTGGCGCGCCCACATCTCGGTGTAGAGCCCGTCCAGGCGCAACAGCTCGGAATGGCTGCCGCTCTCGGCCAAGCGTCCGTCCTGAAGCACCAGGATCTTGTCAGAGTCGGCGATCGTCGACAGCCGGTGCGCGATGGACAGCGTGGTGCGGTGCTCGGCGACTCGCCGCAAGGTCGCCAGGATGTCCTGCTCGGTGCGGGTGTCGAGTGCGCTGGTCGCCTCGTCCAGAAGCAGGATCGGCGGGTTCTTCACCAGCGTCCGCGCGATCGCGACGCGCTGCTTCTCACCGCCTGACAGCTTGAGCCCGCGTTCGCCCACTTCGGTGTCGAAGCCCTGGGGCAGCCGCTCGATCAGCGGCATCAGCGCGGCGCCATAGGCTGCTGCCTCGATGTCCGCCTGGGTGGCATCGGCGCGCCCGTAAGCGATGTTGTAGCCGATGCTCTCGTTGAACAGCACCGAATCCTGCGGGACGATGCCGATGGCCGCGCGCAGCGAGGCCTGAGTCACGCCCTTGATGTCCTGCCCGTCGATCAGGATGCGGCCCGACCACGGATCATAGAAGCGGAAGAGCAGCCGCGCGATCGTAGACTTGCCCGCGCCCGATGGGCCGACGATCGCGAAGCTCTCGCCCGCGGGAACCTCGAAGGACAGGCCTTTCAGGATCGTGCGGTCGGGCTCGTAGCCGAAGACGACGTTGTCGAACACGATTGTGGGCTGGCGGATCGTCATTGCGGGCGCCCCCGGGGCGTCGGCCACTTCCTGGCGCTCGTCCAGCAGGCGGAACATCTCCGCCATGTCGATCAGGCCCTGGCGGATCGTGCGATAGACCATGCCCAGCATGTCCAGCGGGCGGAACAACTGTGCGAGATAGGTCTGGACGAAGATGAGCTGACCGGCACTGTACTGGCCCTGCCACCAGCCGTAGACGGTCCAGGCCATCGCCGCCGCCATCAGCAGGTTGACCACCACGCCCTGCGCGATGTTCAGCAGCCCCAGGCTGTTCTCGCTCTTGACCGCGGCAGCGGCATATTCGCGGGTGGCGCGGGCATAGCGGGCCTCCTCGCGCGCCTCCGCGCCGAAGTACTTCACCGTCTCGTAGTTCAGCAGCGAATCGACCGCATGGGCCATGGCGCGGCCATCCAGGCGGTTCATCTTCTCGCGCAGGGCGGTGCGCCACTCGGTGATCGTGCGGGTGACCCAGATATAGGCCGCCACCGCCACCGCCGTCGCCGCGACCAGTTGCCAGCCGAAGTTGATCTGGAAGATCACCGCGACCACGGCCAGCTGCAGCACGGTTGGCGCGATGTTGAACAGCATAAAGTAGAGCATCGTGTCGATGCTCTTGGTGCCGCGCTCGATCACCTTGGTGACCTCGCCGGTGCGGCGCGCCAGGTGGAAGCGCAGCGACAGCTTATGCAACTGGGCGAACACGTTTTCCGCCAGCGCGCGGGTGGCGTCCTGGCCCACGCGCTCGAACACGATGTTGCGCAAGTTGTCGAACGCAACGCCTGCGAAGCGCGCGGCGGCGTATCCCAGCACCATCAGCATGACCAGCGTCAGCGCCTTGGGCCCGGTCACCCCCATCGCGTCCACCGCCCACTTCAGCAGGTAGGGAAGCACAAGCTGGCTGGCGGTGGACGCCAGGATCAGCAGCACCGCCAGCACGATACGCAAGCGCAGCGCGGGATTGTCGCGCGGCCACAAGTAGGGAAGGAACCTGGCCAGGGTGTTCCAGCCATCATGGCGCGCGCGCGCGTCGTTCACGGAAGTGTCGGGGGGCATCGCGCGCTATGTAGGGATGCCGGGCCGAAGAGCAAAGCTTGCCTCAGGCATAGGACACCACTTCGAACTCGATGCCATCCCAGTCGAAGAAGTAGAACCGCCGGCCGGGCGCGTAGTCGTCGTGATTGAACGGCTCCAGGCCCGCCGCGACCACCACGCGTTCCGCCGCCTCGAGATCGGCCACCTCGAAGCCCACGTGGTTCAGCGGCCTGCCCTTGGCGAATCGAGCGCGCGCCTGGTGGTCGGTATAAAGCGCCAGGTACGCGATCTCGTCGCCCACATGGATGGTCTGCCCCCCGCTCATCGCCGGACCCCGCCAGCGCTCGTGCCAGCCCAGCAGGTCTTGCAGCAGACGCGAGGAGCGGTCGGGATCGCTTACGGTCAGGTTGGCATGCTCAAGTCGTCCGTTCTTCATCGATTTCCTCCTCATGATTCGTCGTCGCTTGATGATGCTGCCACCTCAAGTTAACTTGAGGTCAAGCAGCAAAGCGCGGATGCGGGGGCAGCATGCGGGACGGGTTCATCACAATCGGCATGCTTTCCCAGCGCACCGGCGTCGCCGTTTCGGCGCTGCGCTTCTACGAACAGAAGGGTCTGCTCACGGCGCTGCGCACCAGTGGCAACCAGCGCCGCTTCCGCCGCTCCGATATCCGCCGCGTCAGCTTCATCCTGATCGCGCAGCGCCTTGGCCTCGGGCTGGCGGAGATCGAGCGCGAGCTTGCCCTGTTGCCGCAGGGGCGCACGCCGACGCTGTCCGACTGGCAGCGTATCAGCCGCTCAATGCGCGCCCAGATCGACGAGAAGATCGCGCTGCTGATGCTGACTCGCCGCAAGCTGGACGAATGCATCGGCTGCGGTTGCCTCAGCTTGACGAAGTGCCAGCTCTACAACCGGGATGACCGCGCCGGCGAAAGCGGCACCGGCCCGCGCTTCGTGCTGGAGACCTGAGCATGCCTGCCCGCTTCAAGCGAAAGCGGCACCGGCCCGCGCCGCCTAACAGCACTCTTGCAGCAGCCCCCTCCGGCTATTCCGCCGCCAGCAGCTCCTCGGCAGCGCCCAGGTCCACGCTGACGAGGCGGGACACGCCTTTCTCCACCATCGTCACGCCGAACAGCCGGTGCATGCGGCTCATCGTCACGGCATTGTGCGTGACGATGAGGTAGCGCGTATGAGTCTCTGCCACCATCGCGTCGAGCAGGTCGCAAAAGCGCTCGATATTGGCATCGTCCAGCGGCGCATCGACCTCGTCCAGCACGCAGATCGGCGCAGGGTTGGTCAGGAACAGCGCGAAGATCAGCGCCACCGCCGTCAACGCCTGCTCGCCGCCTGATGCGAGCGTCAGCGATTGCAGGCGCTTGCCGGGGGGCTGAGCAAAGATCTCCAGGCCCGCTTCCAGCGGATCGTCAGAATCGACCAGGGCCAGGTGCGCCTGGCCGCCCTGGAACAGCCGCGTGAACAGGCGCCGGAAGTGCCCGTCGACGGCTTCGAACGCCGCCCGCAGCCGCTCGCGGCCCTCGCGGTTGAGATTGCCGATCGAGCCGCGCAGCCTGTTCACCGCCTCAGCCAGTTCCGCCTGCTCCGCCGCGCTGGTGCCGAACTGGGCCTCGGCTTCCGCCAGTTCGTCGGCGGCAACCAGGTTCACCGGGCCGATCTTCTCGCGATCGGCGCTGCGGCGATCCATCGCCTGCGCTTCGGCCACGGCCGTTCCCACCTCGGCGGCGGCAAAGCCGAAGCGTTCGGGCAGCAGGGGCGGCGGTGACTGAAACCGCTCGCCGGACAGGCGGTTCATTTCCGTCCGCCGGCCGTCCTCGTTGTCGGCGCGGGCGAGGGCGCCTGCGCGGGCCTCGCGGGCAGTGGCGAGCGCTTCCTGCGCCGCCGCGAGCGCTGCCTCGGCCTGGCGGGCGGTCTCGGTCCGCAGCCCCAGGTTCGCTTCCGCTTCGGCAAGCTCGGCCGCCAGGCGGGCGCTCACGGCTTCCGCCTCGTCGATCTGGGCCATCAACGCGGTCGGCCGGTCCGCGAGCGCGGCCACGTCCTGCGCGATCTCCTCGATTTGCCGGGCCGTCGCGGCCAGGCGCTGGGCTGCGTCCCCCGCCCGGGCCTGCCAGCCGCGCACGTCAGCGCGCTGCGCCGCCGCCCGCTCGCGGCCTGCGGACAGCGCCTGGTCGTGGGCTGCGAGCGCCGCGGTGGCGGACTGCAGCGCGCGGCGATTGCCTTCGTGGCGGGCCTTGGCAGCCTCCAGCGCGGCGCGTCCGGCGGCAGGGTCGGGCAGGGCGGAAAGTCGGGTATTCGCGGTGTCCAGCTCGTGCGCCGCCGTCGATTGTCGGCGGGCGAGGTCGTTGGCCGCGTCGTCCAGCTCGCGGCGCTTCTGCGCCTGGCGCGTCCTGGCATCTTCCGCCTGGTCCACCGCGCGCAGTGCCGCTCGCTCCGCATCCGCACGAGCCGCAAGCGTCCGCTCGGCGGCCACAAGCTCGGCCTGGAGGGCAGCCAGCTCCCGCTGGACCTGCTCGTGCTGCGCCGCGGCCGCTGTCGCTCGCGCCTTCAGGTCGGGCAGGATGAGGTCCAGCTCCGCAAAGCGGTTCTCCGCCTCCAGCCGCGCGGCTTCGGCCGCGCCCTCACCACGCGCGACGAAGCCGTCCCACCGTCGGAGCACGCCGCTGCGCGTGACCAGCCACTCCCCGGGCGCCAGCGTCTGACCATCATCCGTCTCGGCCAGGCGAACCAGCGCCAGCCGGGGGGCCAGTTCGCGCGGGCAGCCGGTGATATGATGGGCCAGGCTGTCCGCCAGCGGAGGCGGGGCCTCGCCGCCGGCCCAGAAGCGGCCCTCTGGCCGTCCTCCGGGCATGCCCAGCGGGGCGCGCGCATCGCGTCCCAGCACAGCGGCAAGCGCGCGCTCGTAGCCGGGGGTCACGCGAACGGCATCGATCGCCGCGCGCAGCCCGTGCGCTGCCTTGGAAGCCTTGGCGCGCGCATCACGGTCGCGCTGGAGCGCCTGGTGCTCGCGTTCCACGCCGCTCAGTTCGGCCCGGGCTTCGGCCAGTGCGCTGGCGGCGGCATCACGCGCCGCTCGCAGATCAGACTTGCGCAGCGAGAGGTCGCTGAGTGCCTCGCGCGCGTCCACCAGAGCGTGCTCGGCGGCGTCACGTCGCGCCACTGCCTCGGCCAGCGCGGCCTGGGGGTCTCCGGCGCGGGCCAGGTCTGCCTGCTGGAGGGCCAGCCGCTTGCGCTCGTGCTCGATCCGCTCGCAGCGCCCGCGCGCCTGGTTGCGTTCGGCCTCGGCGATCCGCCACTCCGCCTCCATGCCGGCCTGGGCCGCCGTGGCCTGCGCGAGTTCGACCTCGCTTGCGCGCACGGCATTTTCCGCCCGATCCAGCGACAAGGCCAGTTCCGGACGGCGCGCCTCGTCAGCCTTGAGCCTCTCGGCGCCTTCGGTGAGTTCGCGCTCCAGGCGGGTCAGGGCCTCGGCGGCGTCACGGGTCAGGCGGTCCGCATCCCCTTGGTCGCGCGTCAGCCGCTCCTGCTGGCGGCGAAGGTCGGCTAGCCGCTGCTCGGCCGCTTCCAGTTGGCTTGTCAGCGCGGCCTTGCGATGTCCTTGTGCATTGGCGTCATCGCGGCGATCCGCCAGTTCCTCGCGGGCAGAGATGAGCGCCTGCGCAGCCGCGGCCTGGGCCTCCTGCGCGCCGCGTGTGGCGTCCTGCGCGCCGACTACGCGCGCCTCGGCGGCTTGCGCCTCCTTGCGGGCCGCCTCCGCCGCCGCCGCCGCATCGCGCCACCGCGCGAACAGGACCCGCGCTTCTGCCATCCGGATCTGCGCGGACAGCGCCTTGTAGCGTTCGGCGGCGCGCGCCTGCCGTCGCAGCGAGGCGACTTGCTTGTCGAGCCCGGCCATCAGGTCGGTCAGCCGCGCCAGGTTGGCCTCGGTCGCGCGCAGCTTGCTTTCAGCGTCCTTGCGACGCACGTGGAGGCCGGCGATGCCCGCTGCTTCCTCCAGCATGGCCCGGCGTTCGGCGGGCTTGGCGGCGATTACGGCCGCGATCCGACCCTGGCTCACGAGGGCGGGGGAGTGGGCGCCGGTAGCGGCATCGGCGAATATCAGCGCGACGTCCTTAGCGCGCACGTCGCGGCCGTTGACGCGGTAGGCGCTGCCGGCGCCGCGCTCGATCCGCCGGACCACTTCCAGCTCGGCACCGTCCGATGCCTGGGCGTGCAGCACCACTTCGGCAAAGGCGCGGGGCGGGCGGGTCGCCGTTCCGGCGAAGATCACGTCCTCCATCCCGCCGCCGCGCATGGACTTGGCGGAGCTTTCGCCCATCACCCACCGGATCGCCTCCAGCAGGTTCGATTTGCCGCAGCCGTTGGGACCGACGACCCCGGTCAGCCCCGGCTCGATGCGCAGTTCGGCAGGCTCCACGAAGCTCTTGAACCCGCTGAGCTTGAGCCGCCGGATGCGCATGACGATGCCGTCTGCAGGCCGGGCCGTCAGCAGGCTGGGCGCATCAGCGTGCGCCCGCTGCCTGCAGCTTGGGTTCCAGCGTCTTCCAGTCCGCGGTCCCCACCGGCGCGTCGTTGATGAAGAAGGTCGGCGTGCCGGTGACGTTGTACTTGGTGGTCGCCGCTTCGGTTTGCTTGGCCAGCGCATCCGCCTTGGCAGTGTCGGTCAGGCAGGCGGTGGCCTGGTCGCGGGCGATGCCTCGCGCGGCGAAGAAGTCGGTCATGCCGGCCAGTTGCGAGATGGCGACCATGCGCTGAGCGGGCGGCAACGAAGCAGCCTGCTGCAGGCGGGCATCGCCCACCGTTTGCAGGTTCTCGAACATCTTGGGCTGCCATGCCCAGAACTGCTCGGCCAGCGGGATCACCGCTTCAGTGGCCCCGCAAGTGGTGAGCAGCGAGGCCGGCACGTCGAACGCGTTCAGCATGAAGAGACGCAGTTCGTAGCTCACCCGGCCGCTGGCAACGTAGTCGTCGCGAAGCTTGTCTACCGCCTCCTTGGCGAACTCGGCGCAATGGGAGCAGGACAGGGCGCCGTATTCCACCAGCTTGATCGGCGCCTCGGGGTTGCCCATCAGGTAGCCGCCTTCCTCGGTCTTGGTGACGACCTCGTTCCAGACTTTCCCGGCGGGCGGCGCGATCTTGGCGATCGGCTCTCCGGTCGGCGGCTGGTCGGGCGTCTTGTCTCCGCAGGCGGCAAGGCCAAGCGCCGCCGGCAGGGTGGCGGCGGCAAGCACGATCCGGGAAATCCGGGTGGAAATCATCTTCAAGGTCCTTTTCACGGGTGCGGCAAGGCTAGCCGAGCGGCGGCCGGGTTCAAGGCGGAGTGGCTGCTGGAAGGCCATCTCTCCACAGGATGCGTGCGGAAGGAAGCTGACTGTGTTCTAATTATGTTCTATTTGTCCGCGAATGTCAACCAAAACTGGCAGGTGGGTCGCCCTGCCGCAAGGTTCGGCGGCAGGCCTCAGGACAGCTTGTCGAGCTTCGGGGCCAGCGCGGCCCAATCGTGGATGCCGTCCAGCAGGGACCCGTTGATCGCGAAGCTGGGGGTCCCCCGTACGCCCAGCTCTTGAGCCCGCTTCGTCTGTGCCTCCAGGCGCTTGCGCGCGGCGTCGTCACTCAGGCAGGCGTCGACCGCCGCACGCGTATAGCCCGACTGCGCCATCGTTGCGTAGAAGCCCAGGTCCGTGGCGATCCGGCGCAGGCGGGCCGGAATGTCACCCTCGTTCCACCGCGCAATCGCGGCTTCGTCCAGCGCTTCCACCTTCGCCATCCATTGGCTCTGCGTCGCCATGAAGGCCCCATGCCGGCGGAAGAACCGCTTCGGGTCGCCGCAGTTGGTCAGCATGGCGACGGTGATGTCCACCGGGTTGCGCAGGAACTGCTGCACCGTCACGGAGACCGTCCCGGTGGGGAGGTACTTCTGCCGCAGCTGTGCGTCGGACTCTGCGTGGAAGTGCGCGCAATGGGAACAGGTATAGCTGACATACTCGGTCAGCTTCACTTTGGCTGCGGGATTGCCCAGGGTGTAGGATCCGTCGGAATTGCGCGCGACCACGGCAGCCCAGTGCGCTCCCGCCTCCTTTGCCGGAGCCTTGGCTTGCGCCTGGGCCTGTACGGCGGGCACCGCGACAAGCGCGAGGGGCGCGGCGAGAGCCAGCGCGAGCGGACGAAGAGCGCGGTACCTCATGTGCCATCCTGTCTGTTCATGCTGCGGGCGAGCGATTCCAGCACGGCCCGCAGCTCGGGGTCGCCGATGTCGCGCAGCGAATCGCCAAGCTCGATCGGTATGGGTTTCAGCACGGGCGGCGCGGCGCGGGGGGTGAGCGCGGGCGGCGCCTTCACTTCCCCTTGCCGCAGCTTGACCTTGGCGACGGCGTTGTAGCCGAAGAAGCGGTTCACCCGCTCGATGATCTCGGGCACGACGTGCTGGATGATCGGCGCATGGGCGGGCGTCACCACCAGTTGCAGGATGCCGTCCCGCTTCTCGCCTGGCGGGAAGCGGATCGATTCGGGCGCGCAGACCCGGGCATGGCGCGGGCCGACGATCTCGTGCCAGCGGCTGACGACGCTGGACTGGACGAAGCCGAAA
>Ga0233380_1000970_pt1 | contig 13662 bp, 12 predicted proteins | sample ElkDunMinimDraft_9_FD_191541 | JGI IMG/M metagenome (GOLD analysis project Ga0233380, IMG submission 191541) | Fecal eukaryotic communites from dung pellets of Tule Elk in California, USA - Elk Dung F36 | ecosystem: Host-associated > Mammals > Digestive system > Large intestine > Fecal | place... | reverse complement strand
TTTTATTTCTTTTGATACGGTACGTTGTACAGATCCTGAAATAGCGTTAACTTGTGTGTTAGAATTTCCGTCGCATATTACAAAATAATCACAAGCGGTATTTTCTATGTCTCTTAAATCTAAAATGGTAATATTTTCTCCTTTTACGTTTTCTATTCCTTCAATGATAAGGGCTAATAAAGCCTCATTATTCTTTTTGTTTTCGTTCATGTATGTATTTTGTACTTAATTTATTGCAAATTTATTAAATTGTATTGTCTTATAAAGTAATTTTGTTCTAAAGATAGTATTTATAATGTATTTAATCAAACTCAGTGCCACATCTTCCACTAACGATTTCTTAAAGAAACTGTCAGCCACATCGGTTTTAGAGAACTTTACTGTTGTTTGGGCAAACGTACAGTTGCAAGGTAAAGGACAAATGGGTAGTGTTTGGGTTACAGAAGATGCTAAAAACCTAACGTTTAGTATCTATTTAAAAGAAAATAATACTTCGATTGATAATTTATTTAACCTGAATGTATTGGTTGCCAACGCTGTTTTAAAGGCTTTGTTTTCTTTAAATTTAACGAATATTTATGTAAAATGGCCAAACGACATTTTGTCATACAACAAGAAGATTGCAGGCATTTTAATTGAAAATAACATTCATGCTAATGGCAGTATAAGTTCGGTAATTGGTATTGGAATTAATTGTAAACAGACAAATTTTGAAGGATTTCCGCAAGCATCGTCTATTTTAAAGCAGTATGATATCATTCCAAATAAAGAAGAATTGCTAACTGCGATTGTTGATAATATAAAAAAGAGTTTAATTGATTTAGATGATCAATCTGATGATGAATGGAATTACTATCACAAGCATCTATTTAGAAAAGATACAGTAAGTACTTTTGAAAATAAAGACGGATCGTTATTCAACGGAATTATAAAACAAGTAAATCGCCATGGTCAGCTGGTTTTACAGCTAGAAAATGACGATTTAAAATGTTATAACTTAAAAGATATTAAGTTGATGTATTAATCTGCAGGAATAAATTTCATGGAAACAGAATTCATACAATAACGTGTTCCTGTGGTGTCTTTGGGACCATCATCGAAAACATGACCTAAATGGCCTTTGCATTTTGCACAAGTAACTTCGGTACGAATCATTCCGTGCGTGGTATCTTTTGTGTAAACTACCGACCCTTCTATAGCTTGATCAAATGAAGGCCAGCCGCATGAAGAATCAAATTTGGCATCAGAATTAAATAGTTTGTTTCCGCAAGCAGCACAAACGTAAGATCCTTTTTCAAAAAAATCATTGTATTTTCCACTAAAAGGTCTTTCTGTACCTTTTTCGCGTAAAATATAATATTCTTCGGGTGTTAGTTTTTCTTTCCAATCTTTTTCTGTCATAGCTTTTGTTGTTTGGGTTTGTGCGTTGGCGTTGTGTTCATTACAGCTTATAAATTGTAAACATAAAAATATCCAAAATATTTTAACTGGTAACGAACTGTATAATTTTTTCGATAACTTTTTCATCTCCTAAAATTTTTCTGTGACCTAAACCGGTAGTTATTAATAATTCGTTGTTTTGCAGGTTTGCTGAAATTGCTTCTGCAGCAGTAAAAGGCACGTCTTTGTCATTTTTGTCATGAATAATTAAAACGGGAACGTGCACTTTTAAAGCTTGATCGGCAACATCGTAATTATTCATTTTATCATTATACTTTCTTTCAAACAAATTAATTAGTACAGGTGTAATTTTTTTGCTCATACCAATAGTATTTAAAAAATCTTCGGTAATGGCTTTTGTAGTGTTTCCACTTCCTATAATTACTGCTTTATCGGTTTGAAAACCTCGACCTAAAGAGTTTATAACACTCATTCCGCCTAATGAATGACCAATCATAACATCGAAACCATTGTGTTTTTTATCTAATTCAAAAATAGCTTCAATAAAATCCTTCATGTTCGATGCTGATTTTGGACTGTTTCCATGCCCAGGAGCATCAAAACTAATAATGGTATAATTTAATTCTTTAAAAGCCTTTGCTATTGATACCAATTGTGTACCGCGACCATTCCAACCATGAACAAGTAATACTTTTTTAGAACCGAACTTATTTTCATAAACCATTATTTCTTTACCACATTTAGGTAATAATATTTTTGATTTATGAGAAACCTCGAACATTTTTTGTTCTCTTTTAGGAGTTTTATATTTAATAGGGGTTTCAAATAATTTTAATGCAAATGCAGCCGCTAAATTTTTATTAAGCGCTTGTAAAACTTTCGATGTATTTTTGATATAACGTGGAACTTCTAAAACTTTTGCTTGTTTTTGTGCCATATTTTATATTTTTGTACACAAAGTTAAAAGGTATTCTTGGGAATATTTTATAATTTTAGAAAAATTTAAAGATTAAATTATATAGCTATGAAAAGATTATTAGTACTATGCAGCGTAGCAGCTTTAATGCTGGCGTGTGCTACCAATCCATTAACGGGAAAAAAGGGACTGGCATTAACAAATGAAAATGAACAGTTAATACCTATGGCGTATCAACAATATACTACCTTTTTAAAGGAGAATAAAGTTGTTACAGGTACTGCCGATGCTACAAAAGTACAGAATGTTGGTGCAAAAATTAAAGATGCCGCAGTAAAATGGATGGCATCTAAAGGAGCACAAAACCAAATAGCTTCTTATAAGTGGGAGTACAATTTAGTTCAAGGTAAAGAAATTAACGCTTGGTGTATGCCTGGCGGAAAAATTGCTGTATTTACAGGAATTATGCCTGTAACAAAAGACGAAGCTGGTTTAGCAACAGTAATGGGGCACGAGGTTGCACATGCTTTGTTAAGTCACAGTCGTAAACGTATGGATAAAGCCTTAATTCAAGCAGGTGTAGCACAAGGTTTAGGTGCAGCGACATCTGGTAGTTCGGCAGCAGTACAGCAAGGATTAGGATTGTTGTACGGAACCGGATCAAACTTGGCAATGTTAGCTTATGGTAGAGGTGATGAATCTGAAGCAGACCGTTTAGGATTAATGTTAATGGCAATTGCAGGTTACAATCCTGATAATGCTATTGGTTTTTGGCAACGTATGTCATCGCAAGGCGGTAGTAAAACACCCGAATTGTTAAGTACGCACCCAAGTGATAAAACACGTATTGCCGATATTCAAAGATTAATTCCTGAAGCAAAAGCTGAAGCTGCCAAATTTGGTAAAAAATATTAAATACATTTAAAAGGCAGTAATTAAACTGCCTTTTTACTTCTTCTTTATGAAAACACATATTAAAGGCGACAAAAAAGTTCTTAACGCTTGGGCTTTTTACGATTGGGCAAACTCTGTATATGCTTTAGTAATATCATCTTCTATATTTCCATTGTTTTATGGAGCATTATTTAGGTTAGAAGATAAAGAATCTGCTTCGTTTTTTGGTATCGAAACTCCAAGTGAATCAATTATAAGTTATGTAACTGCCATTGGTTTTTTAATAATAGCTTTTATTTCTCCGCTTTTATCAGGTGTTGCAGATTATTTAGGTAACAAAAAGTTTTTCTTGAAATTGTTTTGCTTCGTAGGATCTATTTCATGTATGATACTTTACTTTTTCGATTTAAACAACCTATATATTAGTCTGTTCTTTTATATGATGGCGTTAATTGGTTTTTGGGGAAGTTTGGTTTTTTACAATTCTTATTTGCCCGATATTGCTTACCCTGAACAACAAGATGCTATTTCTGCAAAAGGGTATTCGTTAGGATACATTGGGTCGGTAATTTTACTTATAATCAATTTGGCAATGATTATGAAAAGTGAACTTTTCGGGTTTGATGGACCTATGCAAGCAATGAAATTCTCTTTTGTTTTGGTTGGAATTTGGTGGTTAGGCTTCAGTCAGATATCATACAGATTGTTGCCTAATTTCAGAAATTCAAAGAAAATAAGTACACAAGCTTTCTTTTCGGGTTTCACAGAATTAAAACGAATTTTTAATGAATTAAAGCAATACCCCGTTTTAAAAGGATATTTAAGTGCCTTTTTTGTTTACAGCATGGCAGTACAAACTGTTATGATTATTGCTGCTTATTTTGGTGAGAAGGAAGTTCAATGGGAAGATAACGATCAAAGACAAATGGGGTTAATAGTAAGTATCCTTCTAATTCAATTGATTGCAGTGGTTGGAGCGATTCTTACATCAAAATTATCAAAACGTATCGGTAATATTTATGCATTAATTGTTATAAATACCGCGTGGATTTTTATCTGTATATGTGCTTATTTCGTTGTAAAGCCAATAGAATTTTACATAGTTGCAGCAATGGTTGGTTTAGTAATGGGCGGAATACAGTCACTTTCACGATCTACCTATTCAAAATTACTGCCCGAAACAACAGATACAACTTCGTTTTTTAGTTTTTATGACGTTACCGAAAAAATAGGAATCGTAATTGGAATGTTAATTTACGGAGTAATAGCTCAAATTACAGGAAAAATGCAAAATGCAATTTTATTTTTGGTTGTGTTCTTTGCAATAGGTATTATTTTATTGATAAAAACAGCAAAAAAACAAGCAGTTAGTTAAAATAAATAATATTTTTACAAATACTTTCGTATGTAAAAAAAATAATTTTATATTTGGATAAATTTAACATTCTTACTAAATCTTATGAAAAAATTAAAATATATTTTGGCATCTGTAGTTTTGGCAACTGGTTTTGCTTCATGTGAAACAGAATCTATAGATGAAAAAGTAAAGGATGATAGTTTAACAGGAACCCCAATTCTTAGTTTTGATTTAAATTCTAAAGAAACGGTTGTAACTGATAAAGTAGAAGTTGGTTTTACAGGTAATGGGGTATCTATTTATGCGCGTTTATCTTTAGTAAATCAAGATGACACCTCAAATCCTGAAATTCGTTATAAAGCAGCTAATTTAGAAATTAATTTTAGCTCTTTAGCAGTTGCTAATTTCCCTACTGTTTTAAGTATTGATAATCCAAGCAACCTTACCAGTATGGCTTCTTTACAAGTTCAAGAATACACACCTGCTGAAGAAGAAGGTAAATTTGATAAAGTATGGGTTAGTTATTCAACCTCTTTTGCAGCAGAAAATCAAAATGCGGGTTACGGAAACATTACACATGTTAACGGAACTGCAGAATACATGAACGGTAATTTTGATTATATTCTTTTTCCACAAGAACCAACAGAGGAAACACAAGATATAGACTTACAACCACAACGTATAACTAAAGGAAACTTTAATTACTTACATTACTAAAATACAAAAAATATAAAACCTTACCAACGTAAGGTTTTTTTATTGGCATAAATATTGAAACATTAAGTACTTAGTTAGAAATACATACGAACTTAATGTTTTAAAATGTTATTTATCTTTTATAATGACATTTTGACTTATAAAATATTTATGTCACACGAAAAAATTATATCATTAGACAATTTGTCACTTCAAGATTTAGATTCAAACGCAGAATTTATTCCGTTGTTTTCGCAGGAAGACGAAGAGGCAATGAACAAAGAAGAAATCCCTACAGAACTTAGCATATTACCTTTACGCAACATGGTTTTGTTCCCGGGTGTTGTAATTCCTATTACGGCAGGTCGCGACAAATCTATTAAATTAATTAACGAAGCTTTAGAAGGAAATAAAACAATCGGAGTTGTTGCCCAACTTAACGAAGAAGTTGAAATTCCTGGTGGAAATGATGTTTACAGATTTGGTACTGTTGCTAAAATTTTAAAGACTTTAAAATTACCCGATGGTAACATTACCGTAATCTTACAAGGTAAAAAGCGTTTCGCAATTGATGAAATTATTCAGGAAGAACCTTATTTAAAAGCAAAAGTTGTTGAAGCAGAAGATGCAAAACCAAATACAGACGATTTAGAGTTCAAAACCATCATTGAAACCATTAAAGAAACGGCGCAGGAAATTGTTCGTGAAAACCCGAATATTCCTTCAGAAGCTGCTTTTGCGCTTAAAAACATCGAAAGTGATTCGTTTTTGGTAAACTTTGTTTCATCAAACTTAAATCTTGATGTAGAAGATAAGCAAGCGCTTTTAGAAAAAAATGATCTAAAGGAACGTGCGCTGGAAACGCTGCGCAGAATGAATACCGAACTTCAGAAACTGAATTTAAAGAACGATATTCAAACTAAAGTCCGTATCGATTTAGATCAGCAGCAAAAAGAATATTTCCTACATCAGCAAATAAAAACCATTCAGGAAGAATTGGGCGGCGTTTCGCATGAGCAGGAATTCGAAGAAATGCGCACAAAAGCGAAATCTAAAAAGTGGGATACTAAAATTAAGGAGCATTTTGATAAGGAATTAAGCAAAATGCAGCGTATGAATCCACAGGTTGCAGAGTTTTCGATCCAAAGAAATTACCTGGAACTTTTATTGGAATTACCTTGGAACGAATATACAAAAGATAAATTCGATCTTAAAAACGCCAAAAAGATTTTAGATAAAGATCATTACGGGTTAGAAGATGTTAAACGTCGTGTAATTGAACACATGGCTGTTTTAAAACTTCGAAACGATATGAAATCGCCCATTTTATGTTTGTATGGTCCGCCGGGTGTCGGTAAAACATCTATCGGAAAATCGGTTGCAAAAGCATTGGGTCGTGAGTATGTTCGTATTTCGTTAGGTGGTTTACGTGACGAAGCCGAAATTCGCGGACACCGTAAAACCTATATCGGAGCTATGCCTGGGCGTATCATTCAATCGATAAAAAAGGCAAAAACATCAAATCCGGTGTTTGTTTTAGATGAAATCGATAAACTTTCAAGCAGTAATCAGGGTGATCCGTCAAGTGCAATGTTAGAAGTGTTGGATCCGGAACAAAACAAAGAATTCTATGATAATTTCGTAGAATTGGGCTTTGATCTTTCAAAAGTAATGTTCATTGCCACATCAAACAGCTTAAATACCATTCAGCCTGCGTTGTTGGATCGTATGGAAGTTATTGAAATGAACGGTTATACTATTGAAGAAAAAACCGAGATTTTAAGACAACATTTGCTTCCAAAACAATTGAAGGAACACGGTTTAGATGCAAAAATAATCAGTATTTCTAAAAAGGTTATGGAGTTTATCGTTACCAAATATACGCGTGAATCGGGTGTGCGCAGGTTAGATAAAGAAGTTGCAACGATTGTTCGAAATATTGCAAAATCGATTGTTTTAGAAGAAGAATTCAACGAAAAACTGACCGAAGAAGATATCATTAAAATTTTGGGCGCGCCTAAATACGATTACGATAAATATGAAAGTAACGATGTTGCCGGTGTAGTTACAGGTTTGGCTTGGACACGCGTTGGAGGAGATATTTTGTTTATAGAATCGATACTTTCTGAAGGAAAAGGAACCCTTACAATGACCGGAAATCTGGGTAATGTAATGAAAGAATCGGCAACAATTGCTTTGGAATACATTAAATCGAACAGTAATTTGTTTGGAATTGATGTAAAAGTGTTCGATAAATACAAAATTCACGTTCACGTCCCAGAAGGTGCAACACCAAAAGACGGTCCGTCGGCAGGTATTGCTATGTTAACATCAATGGTTTCGAGTTTTACCCAACGGAAAATCAAGAAAAATGTAGCAATGACGGGTGAAATTACCTTACGTGGAAAAGTGCTTCCGGTTGGTGGCATCAAAGAAAAAATATTGGCTGCAAAACGCGCGAATATCAAGGAAATTATTCTTTGTAAAGATAATAAACGTGATATCGATCAGATTAAACCGGAATATTTAACGGGATTAACGTTTCGTTACGTTGATAAAATGACCGAAGTTATTGATTTAGCATTGACAAACCAAAAGGTTAAAAACGCAAAAGAGCTAACTATTAAAGAAGCTTAATTGAAATATAAATTGATTACAAAAGCCAGTACAGAAATGTATTGGCTTTTTTTGTTATATTAGTAGTTGTTGATATCAGTAATAAATGGAAAAAGATTTTATAATTTATGAAGTAAATAAAAGTAATATTTTAAAAATGTGTCTTTTAATGTTTCTATTTGGGATTGTTGGGACGCTGTTTCTTTTTTTTTCAACTTTTTTCGTTTCTAGTATTTATAGAAATATCTTAATTATAAAACTAATAGGCATTTTGGGCGTTATTACATCTGTCATTTTTTTAATAGGGCATATTACATTATTTGGTAGTAGTTATGGATTTAAAATACTTAAAGAAGGAATAATTAATAAAAGCAATTTGACTAATTGTGGAATAATTTATTTTAAAGATATCATTAAGATTCAAACTAAAAATCTGAAAAAGAATAACTTTATTTTAATCTTTGTAAAGAATGAACATGAATATTTAAAGAGAGTGAAAAATCCGTTATTAAAAATCAATCTAATGATGTATAAACGCTCATACAATACTCCTTTTATAATCGAAATCAAAAATCTCAATTGCACAATTCAACAATTAGAACAAGATCTAAAAAAAGCACGTATAAAAATACAAAATTAATGTCATAAATATTTTTCAAAATAAAATGAAGAATGTTAAACGAAAACATACCATTTTTTTTATTCTGTCGTTATAAAGTTATATATTCGTTTTCATGTAATTCAACTAAACATGCGTAAACTATTAACTTTAGTTTCTTTAATAACATTAACAACCGCAACCGCGCAGGTAGGCGATAAAAACGCTTATCAGTTTTTACAAATGCCAACATCGCCCAAACAAGCGGCGTTAGGCGGTAGCAACGTAACCATAACGGGCAACGAAGTAAATCAGGTATTATACAATCCGGCATCGTTAAGCGACGAAATGAACAACATGTTGGCAGTAAATTTTGGTAGATATTACGGAGATACAAGTTTGGGATCGGCAGCTTATGCACACAAATTTAAAAACGGACGTAACTTTCATGTGGGCGTAACATTTTTAAATTATGGATCAATGGATGGTTACGATGAAAACGGTATCACAACTGGATCGTTCTCAGGTAACGATATCGCGGTTTCAGTTGGTTACGCGCATCCTTTTCAAGATACCAATTTTTCTGTCGGAGCGAACATTAAAGCTATTTCATCAACTTTAGAAAGTTATAATTCGTTTGCTGTTGCAGCAGATATCGGTGGTTTGTACAATGATCCCGAAACAGGTTGGGCTGTAGGTTTAACTGTTAAAAACTTGGGTGGACAATTGTCTAGCTACGAAGATACGCGCGAAAGTTTACCGTTCGAAGTTGTTTTAGGTTTCAGTAAATTATTAGAAAATGTACCAATTCGCTGGCATTTAACGTTAGATAATCTGCAGAAATGGGATATTTCGTTTTCAAACCCAAACCGTTCGCAAGTCGATTTAGAAAATAACGTAACCGAAGAAAAAGTTGGTTTTGGTAACAATCTTATGCGACATGTAGTGGTTGGTATCGAACTGTTTCCCGAAAAAAACTTCAACATTCGTTTAGGATACAACTTTAAAAACGGCGAAGAAATGAAATTGGTAGAACAACGCAGTTTTGCAGGTTTTACAGCAGGTTTTGGCTTACAAGTGAAACGTTTTAGAATAGAATACGCATACAACCGCTTTACATTGGCAGGAAACACCAATTTGTTTGGCTTATCGGTTAAACTGTAATATTTTTGCAGATAAAATAAATTGTTTTGAAAAAAATAACCATAGCTATTGATGGTCATTCATCAACCGGAAAAAGCACGCTGGCAAAACAGCTGGCAAAAGCCTTAAATTATATTTATATCGATACCGGTGCTATGTACCGTGCCGTAACCTTGTTTGCCATGCAGCAAGGTTTTATTTCTTCTGATTCTTTTGATGCCGACCAATTGGTAGCTAATTTAAATCATGTTTTTTTATCGTTTAAGTTTAATGAAGGTTTGGGTTTTGCCGAAATTTATCTGAACGATGAAAATGTAGAAGATAAAATCAGATCGATCGAAGTATCGAATTTTGTAAGTAAAATTGCCGAAGTTTCTGCAATTAGAACAAAATTGGTTCAACAGCAAAAAAAATACGGCATTGATAAAGGTGTTGTAATGGATGGTCGTGATATTGGAACCGTTGTTTTTCCTGATGCTGAATTAAAAATCTTTATGACAGCTTCGGCAGAAATTAGAGCAGAACGCAGATTTTTAGAAATGCAGGAAAAATCGACTGATATTACTTTTGATGAGGTGCTGAAAAATGTAGAAGAGCGCGACAAAATCGATTCTACCCGAGAAGATTCTCCTTTAATTGTTGCAGAAAATGCTGTAATGATTGATAATTCAAACCTGAGCAAAGACCAACAATTTAATATGATTTTAGATTTGGCACATAAAGCCATAAATGTTGTTTAGGTTTTTTCTTACCGTTAAAAATTAATACTTTTACACACTTTTTTATTCAAAACGATACAAATGGGCATAAAATCGAAATTAATAGCTATGAATTTCCTGCAGTTTTTTGTTTGGGGAGCTTGGTTAATAACAATTGGTAATTATTGGTTTGGCGATAAACAGTGGGATGGAACCCAATTCGGAGCCGTTTTTGGAACCATGGGTATTGCATCTATTTTTGTGCCTACACTTACCGGAATTATTGCCGATCGTTGGATAAATGCTGAACGTTTGTACGGTTTGCTTCATATTTTATACGGATTGGTACTGTTTTATCTGCCACAGGTAGATAATCCATCTTCGTTTTTTTATGTGATGCTTTTGGCAATGTGCTTTTACATGCCTACAATTGCGCTGAATAATTCTATATCATACACCATTTTAAAAAATAAAGGGTTCGATGTTATTAAAGATTTTCCACCAGTGCGTGTTTGGGGAACAGTAGGTTTTATTGCGGCAATGTGGTTGGTAAATCTATCGGGAAACAAAGCAACAGAAGGACAGTTTTACATTGCAGGTGTATCTGCAGTTTTGTTAGGATTGTATGCTTTTACATTACCTAAATGTCCACCACAGCGATTAATCGATAAAAATGCGCCGTTAACAGAACAGTTGGGTTTAAATGCCTTTAAATTGTTCGGTAATTATAAAATGGCATTGTTCTTTATATTCTCAATGTTTTTGGGTGGCGCATTACAGTTAACCAATGCGTATGGCGATGTTTTTATAGATGAATTCAAGCATTTTCCAAAGTACGCAGATTCGTTTGTAGTGAAATATTCTACCATAATCATGTCGGTTTCTCAAATATCTGAAACGTTGTTTATTCTGGCAATTCCATTTTTCTTGAAACGATACGGAATTAAAAAAGTAATGTTGATTTCAATGCTGGCTTGGGTTTTACGATTTGCGTTATTTGCTTACGGAGATCCTGCAACAGGTTTATGGATGATCCTTTTCTCTTGTATTGTGTACGGAATGGCGTTTGATTTCTTTAATATTTCGGGATCATTGTTTGTTGAAACCAATACAAATGCTAAAATTCGTTCATCGGCTCAAGGATTATTTATGATGATGACCAATGGTTTTGGAGCAGTAATAGGAAGCAACGTTGCCGGTTGGGCGATTGACAAATACTTTACAAAATCGTTTACATCGGCTACAGATTTGGCTGCGGAATTGAATACAACAGCTGATAACCCAACATTTCTAACTATTTTAAAAGATTCTTTTAGAGTGAATATTAGTGAAAGCGGAGTGTTAAGCAACGAAGTTTTATTGAAAGATTGGCAAGGAATCTGGCTAACATTTGCGACTTATTCTTTTGTGGTGGCTGTTTTGTTTGCATTGTTTTTTAAACACAAACACAACCCGAATGAAATTCAAAATATATAAAAAAAACGGAAACTCTAAGTTTCCGTTTTTTTATAAAAATAAATGAGTCAATGTGTAAATAAGCAAACCTACAAGTCCTCCAACCAACGTTCCGTTTATGCGAATGTATTGTAAATCTTTACCAACTTCCAATTCCATTTTCTCGCTTAATTCGGTACCATCCCATTTTTGAACCGTATTTGTAATGATTTTCCCAACCTCGTTACTGTTTTTCAATACCATTTTGTAGACGTATTGTCGGGCATATTTGTCGATATTTTCCTGCATAGTTTTATCTTCTCTAAAACTTACAATCATTTGCTGGATATTTTGTTTGATATACTGATTAAAAGTCGCATTACGATCGCTCAACTTCTTTAACATATCTTCTTTCAGTCGCAACCAGATATCTTTCGTGTACTCATACAATTTTTCTTTTGTGATGAATTCTTCTTTAATCTGATCGAATTTCTCTTGCCAATCGTCTTTTTCGTTCAAATCTTCCACCACCTGATACAATTTTAAAGTAACGGCTTTTCTAATATCATGATTTGGATTCTTTTCAATTTCTTCTAAAAATGTTGTAATGCCCGAAATTAATTGATTTGTAACCGATTTCCCGCCGATTAAACCTAATATTGGTTGTTTCTCTACAACTTTCTTATAAATCAATTCTCGGTTATTCTCAACATAATGTTGTGCCTGCGGTAGAATAATGTTCAGTAAACGATCATGTTCATTCTGTTCTAAAAGATAGAGTAGGGAAGTAGCTGCTAATTTTTCTAATCGAATTTCGCTTGTAAGTTCAAAACCTTTCGTTGCTAAAAATTCGGCAATAGATTCATCATCCAAATTACTAATAATACCCTGAATAATCTTACTGCATTCGTTGTGAATAAGCTGTTGGTTTTTGTCTTTAGAAAGCCAGTCGTTCAAATATTCACTGATTGATAGTTTATCGATATAGGGACGAATAGTATCGGGAGTTAGGAAATTCGTGGTGACAAAGTTTCCTAAATTTTCACCTAACGAATCTTTATTGTTTGTAATAAGGTTTGTGTGCGGAATTTTTATACCCAACGGATATTTAAACAATGCAGTAACTGCAAACCAATCTGCCAATGCACCCACCATTCCAGCTTCTGAAAACGCTCGTACATATTCCATCCATTTTTGCGGATTGTTTTTTAAAAGATACATCATTAAAACATACACAACAGCCATAAGTATAAACAAGCCTGTTGCTAACATTTTATGTTTTTTTAGGTGACTTTTTTTTAGGTGATCATTCATGATATATGTTTTAATGAAGCTACGATTTTTTGGCTGAATTTTCAAATTTAATTTTTTGTAAATTCTTGGATTTACGTTTCGTGACATCGTTTAATTCTTGATAAGAATTATTTAATTATAAATAAAAAACATTTACTTTAATTGATATTTTATTTTATAATAAATAGAAATTTTGATATTTATTTGTAAACAATTGTAATTTATTGTATTTAACCTTTTGTTTAAATATTGTGATTTTAAATATTGATAATCAGTTTGTTGTGTTTTAATATAGATTTTGTTTATGTGTTAATTTATGATATTTTTTATAATTAAAAAATATATTTATTCAAAATAATTTTGTGTTTTTAATTTATAGAAATAAAAAAATCGCACTAAGTAAATAGTGCGATTAAAATATAAAATTTAACTTATTTTAGATACTTGGAACGTTAACTTGTTCATTAGCTTCTGCTTCGTAATCTATAGAATCAAAATTAAATCCAAATAAATTAAAGAAGTCATTTCTGTATCCTTCAATATCCGAAATTTGTTCTAAATTTTCTGTAGTAGCTTGTTTCCATAATTTGTCAACTTCTTGCTGAACATCTTCACG
>Ga0233380_1000968_pt1 | contig 13679 bp, 19 predicted proteins | sample ElkDunMinimDraft_9_FD_191541 | JGI IMG/M metagenome (GOLD analysis project Ga0233380, IMG submission 191541) | Fecal eukaryotic communites from dung pellets of Tule Elk in California, USA - Elk Dung F36 | ecosystem: Host-associated > Mammals > Digestive system > Large intestine > Fecal | place... | reverse complement strand
TCTGGGCCACCCTTGCGGCCCTCAGCGCTCAATGCGAACAGCGCTCCCTGCAGGCCAACACTGGCCGTCTCCAGGCAGGTCGTTACCTTGTTCGAAACCATGTCATCACCCTCGTTATGGGCGCACTGGGCGCCGGTTAATGGCGCCGGTCAGCCCCGACTTGCTCACCACTTCCACCGATCGCTCGGCTTGGCAGGTGACGCCTGTTTCCCGTAGAGTGATAGCGCCAACCAATCAGCCCTCGGGGGATTTCTTATGCCTATCAACGTCGCCGGATTCGCCTGGTACCGGCCGGAGAACTACTTGCGACTCCTGGAGATCTTTGAGGATGCAGAAAAACTGCCGCGGACTTTCGAAGACTGGCTCGCCAAGGCCGAGGCCGGATGCAAAAACTTTGAGGACCGCGGGATCTGGGTTATCCGAGTAAACATCGATCCGGATGAGTTCCTCACCTGGTGCGGAGCCAACAACCTGAAGATCGATGCCAAAGCACGAATGAAATTCGCCAACATCGAGGCCTACCGTGTTGCCAAGGCTGGCCAAGGGAGCAGCAGCGCTCATTAGTGTGCTCATACTGTATAAATCCTCACCTTGGGGTCATGGTTAGCGGGGCATGTGCTGGTCGATATAGTGGCGCCATGGTCAAGCGCTCGCCTTCTTGTAGACCTCGGGGTCGTACCTGAGAGCACCACCGGTGACGCGCTCCAGCTTCATCGCCTGGACTTCGGGGACGATCTCTCCCCACTGGCTGACATAGCCAGACGAAAGGCCAAGAGCTTCTGTGATAGCGGCCTTGGCGCCACGGTGGTCGCTCTGCGATGGGCTGAAGTGGGCAATGACATCCTTCGTGTACAAGCTGAATACCTCGTCTTAGTTTTCTAAGATGATATGGCGCGGCATGGCATTCGTCAACAGGAAACTAAGACGGGAGGGGATGTATCCTTAGTTCTCTAAGTTTTCAGGGAATCGGACATTGAAGAAGAAAACTAACAAGAGCGTCGGCACGGACGTTCCCGGCACGATCGGGGATCGCATAAAAGCCGCACGGCTAGCGAAACAGCTTACTCAGCCCCAGCTGGCCGTACTGCTGGAGTTATCGAACGGCGCCATCAGCCAGTGGGAGACCAATGACACCTCTCCGAAGGGGTCTAACCTGCTCAAGCTGTGTGCACACCTGGGAGTGAGCCCCACGTACATCATGGAAGGCGCCGAGCCAGAAAGCGCCACCCTGCGCCTGGTCAAGGCTGACACTCCAGGAGCGGATCCACTACAAGCAGAAGCTTCCGAGCTACTTGCGGGCTTATCACCGGAGAAGCTCCAGCTGGCGGCATCCTTGCTTCGCCATCTGGCAGACGATTAACATACCGCAGGTATGCCACCACCTCTCTCAGCTCCGCCTCTGAAAAACTGACTTCTTCTACTTCTTGTGTCATTTGCTGCTCCGGCACGGAAGGTCAAACTTACTGTATGGATATACAGGTCGTCAACCAACATTCTGCCGGATGACGGGTTGTTTCGCCCAAGCGACTGGCATATAACAACAATTAGGAGTAAATTTTCTTCTCCCGGCATTCTCCCGAAACATAACAATAAGCGAGGCCAATATGAGTAAGCCGATCTACGCCACAGTAGACAGCAATTCCTTGCTTGCCACCCTCGCCACCCTCACGATATTGATCGGCCTGCTCGCCTTCGCAGGCTTGATATACACGGCTGGCATGATCCACAACTTGAGCTCCTACCAAAGCTGGGGAAGTGTGCGGGTAGATCCCATGCTGATCGCGGCCGGGATAGGCATTCTGTTTCAAAGCGTAGTTGGGTATGCGGCGCTGAAAGGGCTATCGGATGCCATCTCGATACTGAAGTATGTTGGGCGTGAGGTGGACAGATCCGCCGGTCCTACGTCTGTCGCTACAGGGGCAGCAGAAAGCCAGGAATATGACAGCAACTATGTCCTCGCTTCCGAGTATGCGAACAGGACAGGCAAGAGCATGACCGAGGTCATAGACCTGCTTGCCACCAAACAACTCGCTGGCAAGCCCATCAATGGCAGCTGGCACGTAAAGGCACCCTGAATACGATAGCTACCTCTTGGGTGGGTCAGTGGAGATGATACAGAGAGGGTTGGCACTCCGTGGCTAGTCAGAAAACCAATGCCGGTGCGGTGACAAAATGACGGAAACCGTCTGTACGGGATAATCATCATTGGTTCGCATCATGCGAAGATCTTTAAAGGCCAGGTTTCCTATTGGCCATATAACTGTGGCTAAACGACTTTTCAATGGTGAAAACTATGTCCGAAGTTAAGCTTGATCATTTCAAACGCGCTGCCGCGGAAATTGGCTCAAGAGGAGATAACGACACCCTCCCGTTTGATATTGATGTTCGATTCATCAAAGATAAACAAACCGAACTGGCGGAACTTGCCTTTGCATACTTTAGCAGGATTAATAAGCTTACAGGAAAAGATAGGATATATAGCGCGATCAAGCCAATACCGGTATATAGCGAAAGGCTACTGGTCCCTTCTGGCTCATCCGGGTTTCGAGTTACAACCAAGATTCATACATTCTGGAACTTATTTCTCAATGGAATTGGAATTGCGATCGCGGAGGCGCACGAGCCCTTGAGAAGTGATAGAGCTCATTCATATAGATATATCAACGAAGGGGAAAAACTTTTTGACCAGCACGCCTCTTGGCGTGCATTTCGAGAGGCTAGTGTAGAGGAATGCAGGAGGATAGATGGCGAGGTTGTTGTCGTAGAAACAGATATCTCAAGCTTTTATCAGCAAGTCTATCACCACCATATAGAACACTGTATCAACGATCTGTTTCCGGATAATCCAAGTGTAGCACTACAAATTGATCGCCTGCTTAGTAAAATATCATCCGGGCGCTCGTTTGGGCTACCTGTGGGTGGACAAGCGGCACGGATTATCGCAGAACTGATACTTTCAAATATTGACCGAGCACTTGATGACGAGAGCATTATCTGGCGAAGATATGTGGATGATTTCGTTCTTGTAACTAATAGTCATTCCGAAGCTTACGCGGCACTAGCAAAGCTTTCCCATGCTCTTGCTAACTATGGCCTGTCATTAAACAAAACAAAAACCACAATTATTCGCGGCAATCACTTTTGCGACTATGTAGAAGCCCAGTTGGGTCTAGCAGGCAACGTGAACAGCGAGCTCAGAGAAATTGATTTGCATTTCGATCCGTATTCTGACGCACCAGACGAAGAATACGGCAGGTTGAAAGAAGTGGTACAGGCAATTGATATTCAAAATTTTCTCGACATTGAGCTAGAAAAGGGACAGCCTGACTCTTTTATCGTAAGTCAAATAGGTCGCTCCCTAAGATACCATAGGCCAGAAGTTACAATTCAACTTTGTCGCACTATATTAGCCCCTGCAAATTTGAATGCATTCCGGGGCTCTTGGGCTACGATAATGCGGGGAGTACAGGCAGTACGGAGCAATGAGATATTTTCAGAAATATTCGACGAAATTGACGATCTTCTGGACTTGATACCAGGGCATTCAAGCCATCTGCTTATCGCTGAAGTCAGCTGCTTGCATTATCTCCGAGCAATTCGATTCAAGCGAACCGTAGATCGAGGCCAGTATGTGTGGAATCTGTACAACGCATCTCAGTTACAAGTCATTAGACGAGCATGCATAGATTGTTGGATGAATTGGAAGGATAGAAATAAGTTCGGGGCTCTTATTAACCAATGGAACACTATGCCCCCAGAGGTACAACGAATGCTTTGGCTTTCGGCGAAGGAGTTTGACGATGAGGGTTCCCATTTCCAAAACCGCGCAGGACCCCAAGCAAAAACTGGCTGGGTCATGGGTTTAGAGGGATGTGTTAATGATAGTGGCGTTTACACTAAGCACGATGCCGAGGACCGGAGCGCAAAGTCGGATATTACTTTTGCAGAACTCTACATAGAGTGGTGCAAAAAATGGGAAAACTAAGATATCGAAATAGAGACCCAAGGACAGTTGCAAGAGACATACCTGGGATTTTTGACATAATTTTTCCGCAGCTTGCGCCAGGAATTGTGACTTACCTTAACAGGCGGGCCAGATCCATGGCTGCGAGCGAGAAGCTTTCGGAAGACCTTATTCAAGATAGCTCACTTAAGCATGCGATGTTGTTTGAGATTGCTGTCGCAGTTGCAGAACAGTTGCTTGCTGAATTAGAGTTCGATATTAAATCTGCACTAGCGATTGCCATACAAAGACAACGTAGACACTTCGATGCAGTGCTCCCGGACAAAATTACAGATATAGATGTATTAATTATCAGGCAGGTGGCGGAGAACCTAGTCCTCATGTTGAATCAGATTGACAATGCCTTAGGTGAAAGGCTTGAAATCGCTCCCGACATTCCAGGCTATGAATGGATCTCATCTGGTCAGGGAGACTTCGCATTGGGATCACGACTTATTGAAGTAAAATGCACAGGGAAATTGTTTTCATCATCTGATTTTCGACAAGTCATGATGTACTGGTTATTGAGTTACGCACATTCTGTCGATGGCCGGGGAAAGGAGTGGACAGATGCGGTTCTTATTAACCCGCGCCTAAATAGATGTTTAGAAATTCCTTTTAATGAGCTGCTCTATCTGATCGGCGGCGGTCGATCAAAGGTTGAAATTTTGCAACTGTTCGCATTTATGGTGGCTGACCACATGAGCGAGCCCTAGTCATTCCTGGTTATGATTTTCTAATTTACTGACCAGGTCTTGTCGCCTCTTCTGTCGACGCCGCCACTGGATATGAATAGAGGCCGTCCAAGACCCGATAATAAAACCAATATATGCGCCAATTACTGATGCCACAAGAGTACCCAGACCATGGAAGACCTGACCGGCTGGATTAGTCGCAACATTGAAACCATCATTGTCAGCATCGTTATCTCTACCCTGGTCAGCCACCACTTCAGCGTCCTCAGAGACCGCCGGAAGGAGATCAACGAAGCCGCAGATGCTTTGGCCTCCAAAATCTATATCTCTGCCGATGACGCTTCCGTGCAATTCACCCAGCATGCAATCGACACCTACGTGAGGCGCGTCGGTCGCCTCAGGCGTTGGCGCTTCCTGAAAGCCCTGCAAACTTACCGGCATGAGAGGGACAAGCAGCACTATGAATATGGAAAGATGATTGATCCTGGCGACCCTGAAGCCATTGTTGCCGCAGCGGTTCGTTTGTCGAAACTCCTCACCCGTATCTAGTTCAAACCTAACGACCTCTCTCTTCATGCTTATCTCTCCAGACTGGCCCACCGTGGGCCTGGAGGGAGTTTAGCAGCGCAATCTTAGAATACTAAATATTTTTCTTAGATTGCTTGACATGATACGTCTTAGTTTTCTAAGATTGCCGCATCCTAACAAATCACAAAGGATCGCAGGAATGCCAACACTCACCCACAAGAACATATCGCCCAGGACCGGAGAGGTCCTGGTATGCGCTGCCCAAGGCATGTCTATAAAGATGACCGCTCGGGCAATGGGCTGCGCGATCTCTACGGTGGAGAGCCTGCGCAGCAATGCTATGTACAAGCTCCACGCCAACAACATGGTCTCCGCCGTAGCAGAGGCCATGCGCCGCGGCGTGCTCACATACCTGGCGCTGATGGTCTGCGTCCTGTCAGTATTCGGCAGCCCTGACCAGGCCCGCCCCTATCGCTCCCCTAATCGCCCTGCTGCTGTGGTCCGTATGGCCACCAGGTGGGCGCTGTGAAGACTTCATGCAAGAAGGTTGACTCCAACGGCCGGGCAGTCCCGCCGGCCGCTTTTTTGGACACCGCCGCAATGTTCGCCACCCTCCTCTGCGCCTGGATTATTGGGGCGTTTCTGGGGATGGGGCTATGACCAATTTCCACAACGAGGATATGCCCATGGGTACCGTCGTTCCGCTCGACAAGCTCTCCATCACCAGGGTGAAGTTGAACTGGTATATCGGCCGTTGCCACGGCGCCGTGTTCTTTTCCCGCTCCCGATCGGAGATTGTGATCAAACACCGCCGCTGGCGGACTGAACGCCTGCAGAAACTCGACCAGCAGCACCAGGAGGCTCTGGCAGCCGTTCGCCGAATCGATCAGTTCAGGGGGCGAGCATGCTGAACGCGACCCATTCTATTTATGCCTGGCAGGATCTCAAGATACGGGCACTGATTCGCGAACTCGAGGAAGTCGAGTCAACAGGTGATCTTGGCCGTGAGCTGAAAACGCAGTGCCCAGAGTGCTCTGGCACCGGAACGATCGTCGACATCGGTGAGCGATCCGGTGAGGAATTCGACGCCTCTTGCCCTGACTGCAATGGGGGTGGCCGCATTGTCGCTCCGCTGGCCACCCTCGATCTCAGCCAGATCCGCAGTTCCTTTACCGAGAAGGACTTCTTCCAGGAGCTGGAGAGCGATCTCAAAGCCCTGGCGCGATGGACAGGGACGCCTCCTGAGGACGTTCTCACACGGGCCGGGTTTTTGTGCTGGTCCAATATCGAAAACCGCGCCTTGCAGTGCCTCATGAAAACCCCTTCCGCCTATTACTGACTGGAGATAATAACAATGCTGATCGTATTCGAAGGACTGGACGGGTCCGGCAAAACGTCACTGATACAGCTGACCAAGGAGCGCCTGCAGCAGCGCCTGGACATAGAGGTCCACACCACCAGTGAGCTTGGCCGAAGGGAATGGTGGAGCACCGGCGCTCGGACGGCAGTTATGGCTGCCAGAAACCAACAGGAGCAGCTAAACATCATCATCGACGCCAGGCTCACCCACTGGGAGAGCGTCCTGCAGAAGTTACTGGCCGACGACCAGGTGGTGCTGATGGATCGGTATCTTTTGAGCACCATGGCGTACCAAGGGTGCGCGACAATCAGCTACGCTTGGCTGCTGAGCCACCACCTAACGCGCGGGCTGCCGAAGCCGGACCTCACTTTCTATCTGGATCTGCCAGTCGACACTGCTCTGCAGCGTCTGGAGCATAGGCTAGATCCCAGCCGATTCGATTCCCGCCCTCGCGAGCTTTTCGAGGAAACCCACAGGCGCTTCGAGGAGGCCACCATCTGCTGTATGGATGCCGGGTGGAACGTCAGTGTCCTGAACGCAGAGCTGCCCCTGGCTGAGCTCTCAAACCGTGTGATCGACCTCATCATCGAACAGATGGCGGAGGTGACGGTGTGACCGAACACATCACAGCCTACCCCCTGACCTGGCCCCAGGGCTGGAAGCGATCCCGCTCCCACGAGCATGCAAGGTTCAGCCGCAAAGCCGGCCAGTACAATCGGCGCGACATCACTTTGACCGAAGCAGTCGATTTCGCGCTGGGTGAACTACGCAAAATGGGAATCCCGGATAGCAGAATCATCATCTCCACTAACCTGGAGCTGCGCCTGGACGGCCTCCCTCGCTCTGGCCAGCGCAGTCCGGATGACACCGGCGTCTCCGTCTGGTGGATGGATGACCAGAAGCAGCTGGTGATCGCGATCGACAAGTACTACCGCGTTGCCGACAACCTCTATGCCATTGGCAAGACCATCGAGGCCATGCGCGGAATTGAGCGCTGGGGATCCGGCGAAATTCTCGAGCGAACCTTCACGGGCTTCCAGTCCCTTCCCAATCCCGATGCGGTCAACTGGCGCGATGTCCTGGACTACCGCGGTACCGATCTTTCCGAATGCAAGAAGGCCTACCTTCGTGCAATCAAGAACGCCCATCCCGACAACGGCGGCAACGATGCTCAGGCGGCGGTGGTGAACAAGGCCTGGGAGATGGCGCAGGAGGAGCTGATATGAAGAACCAACTACCAGATCTCAACGACCATTTGTTCATGCAGCTGGAGCGCCTGGGAAACGAAGAACTCAGTGCTGAGCAGCTGGCACTCGAGATCGACCGTGCGAAAGCAATCGCCGGCGTCGCAGATCGCGTCATCCACAACGCAGCCTTGGTACTCAAAGCGAAGCAGGCATATGACAGTGGTGAGCTCACGTCAGCCCATCCGATGCTGGAGGCAAAGTGAGATATACCGCCGAACAGCTACAGTTTCTGAAGGAAGCCTGGAAGCGCATGCTGCTGCTCGATCTCACCCAGGCATTCAACGAGAAGTTCGGGATGACGAAGACGCCTGCCCAGATCCTCTCTACCCTCAAGAACCACAAGTATCGAAACGGCAGAAGCGGAGGCAAAGCAGTCCGCCCTCGCATACTGACACCGGAGCAGCATGCCTTTGTTGCGGAGCACTACCCGCACATGACTCGCACGGAGGTCACGGCAGCGCTGAATGAAAAATTCGGGTTATCGCTCAAACGAAGCCAGGTTGTTGGCTATGTCAAAAATCATGGCATCCGGAGCGGCCGCACTGCGCGATTTAAGCCCGGCCATACCACCTGGAACGCCGGCACAAAAGGATTGGTCAAGCCGAACAGAGGCTGCTTCCAGCCAGGCGCGTCTCCCCGCAACCGCATGCCGGTAGGTTCCACCACGATAACCGCAGACGGTTACCACAAGACCAAAGTGGGAGAGCCTAACAAGTGGGAGTTCACGCACCGCCTGCTCTGGATCGAGGCACACGGGTCGATCCCCGAAGACCACGCTGTTGTCTTCGCTGATGGCGACAGTGACAACCTAAGCCTGAACAACCTGGAGTGCATCCACAAAGGGGAGGTAGCTTTGCGAAACAAGACGGGCTATAGCTCTGTACCATCGGAGCTCCGGCCTATTGCGAAAAACGTCGTGCGCCTGCGTATGCGGGCCGCTCAAGCAACACGGGATTTCAAGGAGGCACAACAGTGAAAGCACTTAGCCCACTTCACCACATCAGCATCATCGAACAACCTGGCACGAACTGCGCCTGGGTGCGCATCAAGCGGAACAACAAGACCTTCCAGAAGTCCTTCCCCTTCAAGAGGCATGGCGGGCGGGACCAGGCCATCGCGGCAGCGGTCAAGGAGCGCGACATCCAAGGGCCGAAGATCTACGGCGAGCACTGGCCATACGCCAAATTCAGCCCGCGCAAGGTGTCTCCACTGAATTCATCCGGCGAGATCGGTGTCAGTTATTCCGAATGCGATCACGCCTGGGTGGCGACTTGGCAGGAGACTACCGACGGTGTCCGCCGGCAGCGAAATGCCTATTTTTCGATCAACAAGTACGGCGCCAGAAATGCCAGAGCCTTGGCGATCGCCAGGCGTCGCTCCGAAATCCAAGCCAACAAAGTGATGTAGAGGGAGGGGCAATGCTGGCCTCTGATTCGATACTGGATTCCGAAACGCTGTTGAAGCTGACAGCCTGCAAGCGCGAGGGCGACTGCAAGCGCGTGCTGGAGTCTCAGGGCATCCACGTATTTCATGGCCGGGAGGGAATTTGGACAACCATACAGCTTGTCAACGCGGCGGGAATGAATAAGATGGGGCTCCTAAAAGAACAAACAGAGCCCGAGAGTTATCTATGAGAGGCCGGCCCCGCAAGCACAATCCCAATGCCCCCGCGCACATCAATCAAAAGAGCCTGCCAGACTACTGTTACTGGGACAATTCAGGCACCGGGCACTGGTACACAGTGTTTTCGGACAACGGCAAGCAGCGCCGGAAGAAGATCGGCGACAGCGAGTCGAAGGTCTCAGACCTGCACCGGGCGATTGAGGAGCGGGTCCAGGACGACTACAACAACCTGGTGTGGCTGCACAGCAAATTCGTAAAGTCCGACAAGTTCGGGGCGGTGTCTCAGTCACAGCGCGATGCCTGGGAGTACGCACTATCCATCCTGAGCAAGCACCCGACAAAGAAGCGGGGCATGATGTTGAGCCAGATCCCGCTGGAGGGCTGGAGTCCCCAGCTCACCCAGAAGGTCATGGACTCGGTCGGAAAGAAGAACGGCCCAACCGCTGCCAAGCGTGTCCGGGAGTATCTCAGGAAGATCTTCAATTGGGGCTACCTGCGTGACTACTGCCCGCCGGACCCGGTCGGTAACCCAGAGATGCCCAAGGAGCGTAAGCGGCAGCGTCTGCCGGATCTGCAGGTGGTGAAGCGGCTGGAGAGATTCGCCCGCGAGCGAGGCACCCAGGCGAAAACCGCCGGCAGCTGCGCCCCCTACATCTGGTCAGCCCTGGTGATATCGAGAAAGTGCCGGTTGCGGGGCATTGAGGTCTTTACGTCGACCGAAGCTCACCTGCTGGAAAAGGGCATTGACTGCCAGCGCAGGAAAGGCAGTCGCGCCAACATCACCGAGTACGACGAATTGCTGGAAGACGCGATTGGTGCCGCCATAGAGCGCCGGCGCGACATATACGCAAGGAAAGGCAGGGCGATACCCATCAGGCCAGAAGATCGGCTCATCATGGTCAACACGTCTGGCCAGCGCATTACCAAGAGCGCATGGCAGAACGCCTGGCGAAGATTTCTTGATCTGGCTGTGAAGGAGGGAGTGATTAAGGAGGAAGATCGTTTCGGACTGCACGACATGAAGCGCCGCGGCATTACCGATACTGAAGGCACCAGAGCGGATCGGCTGGAGGCAAGCGGACTGAGTGACTACAAGATCCTCAGCACCTACGACAAGAGCAAAGCAGTCGTGAAGCCGGCACCTGGTTAATTTTACGGAACCATTTTACGGAGAGGCGCAGCGTCTAAAAATGACTGCCTTGAAACCCGCGAAGAATATGGCGCACCCGGCACGATTCGAACGTGCGACCCCCTAGTTCGTAGCCAGGTACTCTATCCAGCTGAGCTACGGGTGCGTTGAGAGGCACGTATTATATAGAAATTGCCGCCGTTGCAAAGGGCTTTTTTCGACTCTTGCACTATTTCTTGAAACTCTGCCCAACGTGCTAATATCGGACCAATTTCCCGGCCGCATGCCGGCACTTTTCGTTGATGGACAAATCGCTGATGGACAAACGATCAGACAGGTTAGATGTATGAACAAGCTTATGCTGATTTTTCCTTGTATTGCGCTGCAGTGGATGGCTGCCGGCGCATTCGCCGATCTCGATGAAGGCCTGGCCGCGTTCGAAGCCCGGGACTTTCCGCGGGCACTCGACGAATTTACCGAAGATGCCGAGCGTGGCGTCGCACTGGCCCAGTACAACCTGGGGCTGATGTACTACCAGGCGCTGGGCACCGAACAGGACTATGAGAAGGCCATGCAACTGTTCGCGCTGTCAGCGCAGCAGGGCGTCGTCAAATCCCAGTACTACATGGGTGCCATGTACGACAATGGCCATGGCACGGCACAGAACTATGCGGAGGCCTATCGCTGGTACGAGATGGCAGCTGAACAGGGTGATGCCAACGCCCAGTACGCAGCGGGTACCATGAACTTCTACGGTCAGGGCAAGCCCGAAAACTATCCCGAAGCGCTGCAATGGTATGAAAAGGCGGCCGACCAGGGCCACCGCGACTCCCAGTACAACCTGGGGGTGATGTATGCCAATGGCTTCGGCGCCCGTCCTGACGTGGAAGCGGCTCATCGCTGGTTTCTGGCAGCGGCCCAGAAAGGCAGCGCCGACGCACAGTTCAACCTGGGCATCATGTATCAGGATGGTGTTGGCATCGCGCCCAATCCGGCAGAATCGTTCCGCTGGTTCCTGCGCGCCGCCGAGCGGCGGATTCCGGAAGCTCAGGCACGGGTCGGTATAGCCTACGCGTCAGGTCAGGGCGTGGAGCGCGACTACAATCAGGCCAAGATCTGGTTCTCCCGCGCGGCAGACAACGGTGACGTGCCCGCCCAGTCCTTTCTCGGTCGCCTGTATCTGAATGGCGATGGGGCGGACGAGCAGGATCTGGTCTCGGCCTATATGTGGTACAAGATCGCCAACAGCAATGGTGACCACGAAGCGGCCAATGTTCTGGCCACCCTGCGCGGCTATATGGAAGCGGACGACATCGCCACGGCCGAGGCCCGTGCAGTGCAGTGGTTTGCCGACCGTCGCCAATGAAACTGCTCCCACTGCTTGTATGCCAGCTGATGCTGTCATCGCTCTCGATGGCACAGGAGAGCAACGACCTGGAGGTGCTGCGCAGCATCGCCACCCAGGGCGATAGCTCTGCACAGTTCGACATGGGCAACCACTATCTCTATGGAGATGGTGTGGAAGTCGACAGCTTTGAGGCCGCCCGCTGGTTCCACATGGCAGCGGACCAGGGCAACAACAACGCCCAGTACAACCTCGGTGTCATGTACCTGCAGGGCACCGGAGTGATCGCAGATCTGCCCGCCGCGCTGGCTTGGTTCCGCAAGGCGGCCGAGCAGGGCGATCCCCCTGCCCAGTTCACCCTCGCCACCTTGTACGTCAACGGCCGCGGCGTGCCTGCCGATCCGGTCCAGGCGCACATGTGGTTCACCCTGGCCGCCTCGGGCGGACACCGCGCCGCCGCCGCCAATCTGGTGCTGTATCAGGAGATGATGAGCGACGCCCAGGTGGCCGAAGCCCAGACCCTGGCCAATGAATGGATCGCGCGCTTCAACCGGATGCGCGGGGACCAGGCCCCCGCCGCTCCCGATGAGGCTGACCTGTCACGTTAGGGAGCCTCATGAGGCGGTGCCCGGCACCAGCCTCTCCTGCCGCTGACGCCCCGGCAGCACCCGCCTGAGGTCTTCTATCACCAGATACAGCGACGGAATCATCAGCAGGCTGAGCACAGTGCCGAACACGATGCCCCAACCCAGCGACAGCGTCATCGGAATCACCAGCTGAGCCTGCAGGCTGGTCTCGAACATGATGGGCAGCAGGCCCAGGAAAGTAGTGACCGTCGTCAGCAGAATGGCGCGGAACCGCACGGTGCCAGCCGCGACGATGGCCTCTTCCAGCGAGGTTCCCTCTTCTTCCTGATTGCGGTTGATGAAATCCACCATGATCAGGCTGTCATTCACCACTACTCCCGCCAGCGCCACCAGCCCGAACAGCGACATCATGCTGATGGTCGTATCGAACAGGATGTGGCCGATCAGCGCGCCGATCATGCCGAAGGGAATGATCGACATCACAATCAGCGGCTGGATATAGGACTTCAGCGGCACCGCCAGCAATGCGTACATCAGGAACATGGCGGCACCAAAGAAGATGGCGATGCGCTGGATCAGTTCAGCCTGCTCCTGGCTGGCACCACCCAAGCCGAAACTGACACTTGGATAGCGCTCCAGTAACTGCGGAATGAAGTTGCCCCTGATGTCCTGGATCACCGTAGCCGACTGGGCGATCTCCGGATCCACGTCGGCCGTCAGGCTCACGGTGCGCTGCCGGTCGATGCGGGTGATGGCAGCGAAGCCCTCCCCTATCTGCACATCGGCCACCTGTCCGAACGGCACCTCGGCACCATCGGCCGTGCGGATGCGCATCTCTTCCAAACTGGCGATGGAAATGCGCTCGTCCAGAGGATAACGCACCATGACCTTGAGTTCGTCGCGGCCACGAAGAATGCGCTGAGCTTCCTCCCCATAGAATGCCTGCCGTACCTGGCGACCGAGATCGCTGGCACTGAGCCCCAGATGCTCGGCACCCGGCTTGATCTGCAGGACGATTTCCTCGGAGCCGCGACTATAGGAGTTGGTGACGTCAAACACCCCGGCATAGTCACGCAGTTTCTGCTCAAGTTCGCCAGCGGCCAGTTCCAGCTGGCGGTAGTCCGACCCCATCAGGTTCAGGTTGATGTTGGCGCCACCGCCA
>Ga0233380_1000967_pt1 | contig 13684 bp, 11 predicted proteins | sample ElkDunMinimDraft_9_FD_191541 | JGI IMG/M metagenome (GOLD analysis project Ga0233380, IMG submission 191541) | Fecal eukaryotic communites from dung pellets of Tule Elk in California, USA - Elk Dung F36 | ecosystem: Host-associated > Mammals > Digestive system > Large intestine > Fecal | place... | reverse complement strand
GCGTCATCGTCACCGACTGGTACACCAACCCCCGCAACCCCGGGGAGCGGGTCAAGATTTCGGTCACGATCCTTGATGCCGATCTTCGCGCCGACGCGCTGCGGGTGGCCGCCATCCGCGAGGTTCAGCAAGGCGGCGCCTGGGTGACCGCGCCGGTCCAGGCTGCAACCGTGCAAAAGCTCGAGGACATCATCCTCACGCGCGCCCGCGACCTTCGGCGCAATTCCGTCGGCTGATTCGTTTAAGGGCTGATTAGCGGCGGTGGATCCGCGGCGGATTTCAGGCAGCAGATCGCCCGCCACGCAGGAGAATTCTGGAATATGAGCGAGCGGTTCGATCCCGCCATGGCCGACACGCGCTGGCAGCGTGTGTGGGACGAACGTGCGTGCTTCCGCGCGGACGACGCCAGCCCCAAGCCGCGCAGCTACGTCCTGGAGATGTTCCCCTATCCCTCCGGGCGCATCCATATCGGCCACGTCCGCAACTACACGATGGGCGACGTTCTGGCGCGCTACAAGCGCATGACCGGCCATGAAGTGCTGCACCCCATGGGCTGGGACGCCTTCGGCATGCCGGCTGAGAATGCCGCCATGGAAAAGGGCGTGCACCCGGGGGGATGGACCCGCGACAATATCGCCAACATGAAGGCGCAGCTGAAGCGCCTGGGCTTCGCGCTGGACTGGAGCCGCGAGCTCGCCACCTGCGAGCCCGAGTACTACGGACATGAGCAGGCGCTGTTCCTCGACCTCTACGAGGCGGGCCTCGTCTACCGCAAGGAAAGCTCGGTCAACTGGGACCCTGTCGACCAGACGGTACTCGCCAATGAGCAGGTCATCGACGGCCGTGGCTGGCGCTCGGGCGCGCTGGTGGAGAAGCGCAAGCTCTCTCAGTGGTTCCTCAAGATCACCGACTTCGCCGAGGAACTGCTCGAGGGCGTTCAGAGCCTGGAAAACTGGCCTGACAAGGTCAAGCTGATGCAGGAGAACTGGATCGGCAAGTCCCGGGGGCTGCAGTTCCGCTTCCAGCCGGCAAACTTCGACGAACAGATCGAGGTCTATTCCACGCGGCCCGACACGATCTTCGGTGCCAGCTTCGTCGCCGTCGCGGCCGAGCATCCGGTAGCCCAGGCAGTCGCCGCGACTTCGTCCGAGGCTCAGGCCTTCATCGAAAAGTGCAAGCAGGGCGGCACCACCGCTGCCGAGCTCGAGACGGCTGAGAAGCTGGGCTTCGACACCGGCCTCAAGGTGCGCCATCCCTTCACCGGCGCCGATCTGCCGGTGTGGATCGCAAACTTCGTGCTGATGGACTACGGCACCGGCGCGGTGATGGGCGTCCCTGGCCACGACCAGCGCGACTTCGAGTTCTCCACCAAGTACGGCCTGCCGATCACCCGCGTGGTGGCCGCCGATTCGGCCGACGCTGACAAGCCGTTCGCCGGCGAGGCCGAAGCGGGTGACGGCGTGCTCGTCAATTCCGACTTCCTCAACGGCATGAGCGTCGCCGATGCGAAGGCTGCGGTCATCGCACGCGCCGAAGGCGAAGGCTGGGGCGAGGGCAAGACGGTGTGGCGCCTGCGCGATTGGGGCGTCAGCCGCCAGCGCTACTGGGGCACGCCGATCCCGTTCATCCACTGCGAGGCGTGCGGCGTCGTGCCGGTTCCCAAGAGCCAGCTGCCGGTCGTGCTGCCTGAGGATGTCGACTTCCAGACGCCGGGCAATCCGCTGGTGCGCCATCCCACCTGGAAGCACGTCGATTGCCCGAGCTGCAAGGGCCCGGCGACGCGCGAGACCGACACGCTCGACACTTTCGTCGACAGTTCGTGGTACTTCCTGCGCTTTGCGAGCCAACCCGCGGACAAGCCGTTCGACCCCGAAGTCATCGCCAAGTGGCTCCCGGTCGAGCAGTATATCGGCGGCATCGAGCATGCGATCCTGCACTTGCTCTACGCCCGCTTCTGGACCCGCGCTCTGGCCCGGATCGGCAAGATCGAGGTCAAGGAGCCCTTCGCCAGCCTGTTCACGCAAGGCATGGTGACGCACGAGACGTACTTCCGCCTCGACGACGCGAACGGCCAGCCCGTCTACTTCGCGCCCACCGACATCGACCGGACTTCCAATGGCGCACGGCTCAAGGCCGACGGCGCGCCGGTGGAAGTCGGCCGGGTCATCAAGATGTCGAAGTCGAAGAAGAACGTCGTCGACCCCGACGCGATCGTGGCGACGTATGGCGCCGACGCGATTCGCTGGTTCATGCTCTCCGACAGTCCGCCCGAACGCGACCTGCCCTGGTCCGAATCCGGCATCGAGGGCTGCGCCCGCTTCGTCCAGCGCCTGTGGAGGCTTTTCGGACAGTTCGACGCAGGCGCCACCGGTGCGGACAAGGCTCTGGACCGCAAGGTTCACCAGACCGTCGCCGCGGTGGCTGCCGACATCGAAGCGCTCGGCTTCAACAAGGCGGTGGCGCGGATCTACGAACTGACCGGCGCGGTCGAGAAGGCAGCCCCTTCCGCCAGCCGCTCAGCCGCGATCCGCACCGTGCTGCTGCTGGTCGCCCCGATGATGCCGCACCTGGCCGAGGAAGCATGGGCCACGATCGGCGCCAGTGCTGGAGGGGGCCTCGTCGCGGAAGCCGCCTGGCCCGCGGTGGACACCGGGCTGCTGGTGGAGGACGAAGTCACCATCGCGGTCCAGGTAAAGGGCAAGCTGCGCGACACGCTGACCGTCGCCAAGGGTACGAGCAAGGAAGAGCTGGAGGCGCTTGCGCTGGCCAGCGACAAAGTGCAGCGTGCGCTCGACGGGGCAGAGGTGAGGAAAGTGATCGTAGTGCCGGACCGCCTGGTGAACCTGGTCGCATGAAGCGACTTGCCGCCGCCCTCGTCGCCGCCGTGGCCCTGCCGCTCGCCGGTTGCGGACTGCAGCCGATGTACGCCGGCGGAGGCAGCGGCGCAGTGGCACGCGGCCTCTCGGGCATCCAGGTCGCCGCGATCGAGGGGCGCGCCGGGTGGCTGGTGCGCAACGCCCTGAACGACATGCTGCCGGACACCTCCGGCGAAGCGCCGCGCTATCGGCTCGACGTCCGCCTGGACGATCGGCTCGAGGCTTTCGCTCTTCGCGCCGACGACACCGTCGGGCGAGAGCGGCGCACCTTGCGGGCACGCTACCAGCTGGTCGACATCGCCAGCGGCGAAATCCTGGTGGACGCCGCCGCCGGCTCTGACGCGGGCGTGGACGTGGTCTCATCGGACTACGCCACGATCGCGGCGGAACAGACCGCGCTGGAAAACCTGGCCAAGGACGTGGCGGACCGCATCGTCACCAACGTCGCGCTCCAGCTCCGCAAGGGCGCTGCTGCGTCTCCCTGAACAGGGGCTCCGGTTGAAAGCCACCCAAAAGGACTTCGCAGGCATGGCCGCGCGCGCGGCCCAGACGGCCCGCGTGTTTTTCTTTTGCGGCCCGGACGAGGCCGGCGCGGCGGATGCGGCGGCCCGCATCGTTTCGCTGCTTCCCGAACCGGGTGAGCGAGTTGAATTCGCCGGGGCGGACTTGCGAAAGGACCCGGTGCGCCTGGGCGACGAGGCCCGATCTTCGTCCCTGTTCGGCGGCAGCGCCCGCCACATCTGGATCCGCGCCGCCGGCGATGAGGCGCACGATGCCGTCGCGAACCTTATCGACAGCGGGGTCGAGGCCTGCCCCGTCCTCATCGTCGCGACCGGCGCCACTGACAAGTCGCGAACCGCCAAGCTCCTGGCCGGGCGGGGCGACGCGCTGGTGGCGATGTTCCACCCGCCGGACCTCGGCTCGGTCACCGCGGCCGTACGCACGATGGCCGGTGCCGCCGGCCTGCGCATGGGCAGCGAACTGGCCGAGCGGATCGCGCGCGCCTCGGGACTGGACACGCGCATCGCCCGCTCCGAGATCGCGAAGCTGGCGCTTTACTGCGATGCCTCGCCGGAAAGCCCCCGGACCGTCACCGCAGCTGAACTCGACGAGATCGGCGCACAGACTTCGGACGATGACATGGGTCCGATCGTCGATGCCGTCCTGGGCGGCAAGCGGGCCGACCTCGCCGCCGAGCTCCACCGGATGCGCGCCATGCAGATCGCGCCTGTCGGCTTGCTGCTCGCGCTCGAACGGCGGGTGGCGCTGCTGTCGGGGCTTGCCTCGCGTCTGGGGCCGGGAGACAATCTGGCGCGCTTTCTTGATGCGGAGGCGAACGCGAGGCGGATTTTCTGGAAGGACAAGGGATCGCTGGCAGTCCAACTGCGCAACTGGCGCGGAGCGAGGCTGGAACGGGTGGCGCAACGGCTGCTCGCCCTTCACCAGGCCATGCTAGCAAACAGCGCTGACGGCGAGATTTTGCTGGCTCAGGAGCTCGCTTTGCTGACGCATATGGCCGGACAAGCCCAGAGACTTGCACAGAATACGAGAAATTGAGACTCTCTGCTTTGCGCATTGCGTAACCCAAGCTAAGATTTTATACGTACCGCACTGCAGCATTTAGGCTGACGCTCGCGAGCGCCACCCGGAAGGCAAGGACACAATGTCGGCGCTGCACGGTGAAGTGGATTCAGGGAGCCGTACGCTGATGAACGCGCCATTCGCGATGCAGACCGCTGCCGAGGGCCCGCCCGACGGTGATCGCCTGCTCGTCGCGCCCTCGCTGGAGCGGCGGCGTCTGCAATGCTACCTCGCTCTTCTGCTTGGCGACATCGTGTCGATCTTCGCGGCTTTCAGCCTGGCAGGATACCTGCTCAGCGGGGAAGAAGGCTGGTCGGATGCCCTGCTGCAAGCCCAGCTGATCCTGCCGATCTTCATCACGATCGCGCTCTACAACGGCTCTTATTCGGTCTGTGCGCTACGTTCTGCCTGGGCCGGCATTATCCGCGCACAAGTAGCCCTGCTGATTTCGGTGGCGGCGGTGCTCTTCATCGCTTTCTTCGCGAAGTTTTCTTCCGACTTCTCTCGCCTCGCCTTCAGCGGCGGTACGGTCTGCGCGCTGCTGGTGCTCACCTGGGCCCGGCTGCAGATGCGCAGCTTCATCCGGTGGCGCTGCGGTTCAAACCCCTACAACGAACTGGTGATCGACGACGGGGGCCCGCGGGTCGATCTGCCCGGCTCTATCCGCATTTCCGCCAATGCCATGGGCCTCAAGCCCAACCTCAGCGATCCCCATGCGCTCGACCGCTTTGGCCTGGTTCTGCGCAACATCGACCGCTGCATCGTGAGCTGCCCCGCCTCCCGGCGAGCCGACTGGGCGATGATGCTCAAGGGCGCCAACGTCGATGGCGAGGTCCTTGACGATGAGGTCGCCCGTCTGGGCGCGCAGGGCGCCCGTGTTTCCGGAGGCTATGGCCTGCTGCTTGTCTCGGCAGGGCCGCTGGGCCTGCGCGACCGCGTGATGAAGCGCCTGCTCGACGTGACGTTCGCAGGTGCAGCAATCCTGTTGCTCTCGCCGCTCCTGATCGCAGTGGCCCTCGCGGTCAAACTGGGGGACCGCGGCCCCATCTTCTTCGTCCAGCAAAGGATGGGCCGGGGCAACCGGTTCTTCAAGATGTACAAGTTCCGGTCGATGACGGTCGATTTGTGCGACAAGGAAGGCAATGTCTCGGCCTCCAAGGGCGATCAGCGCGTGACCCGCGTGGGCAAGTTCATCCGATCCACCAGCATCGACGAGCTTCCCCAGCTGTTCAACGTCCTGCTCGGCGACATGAGCCTGGTCGGCCCGCGCCCCCACGCCATCGGCTCGCAGGCGGGCTCAAAGCTGTTCTGGGAAGTCGACCTGCGCTACTGGCAGCGCCACAGCCTGAAGCCCGGCCTGAGCGGGCTCGCGCAAGTTCGAGGCTTCCGCGGCGCCACCGAGAAGGAGACGGACCTCACTGACCGCCTCCAGTCCGACCTTGAGTACCTGGAGGGCTGGACGATCATGCGTGACATCCAGATCATCTTCCTGACCCTGCGCGTCCTGGTCCACGACCGGGCGTTCTGATCGCCCCGCTCCGTTTGATCGCGTCCTGCACGACATCGCCCGTAGTGCGGCTTTCACGCCGCGCAGGCGCGAGACCTACGTCGCCCCCGACTGAGACGCGCATCCACTCCGCTTACCGGTGCTGAGCCGATCTCCGGGTAGAGACGTCCGACGCTAGGACTGCGGGCGGGAAGCACCAGCCCACAGCCCGACGCGGACAATCCTAGCGCAAACTCCCTACCGCAATCCCATCGTGCTGCGAGCGATGCGACCGATCAGCGGGAGCAGGCCCGCATGGCTGGCGCGGGCGTACGTTGCCTCGGGGCCAAGCTGCGCACTCAGGCGACGGTGGGCCTCCGCCAGCGAGTGGTAAGGCATGGAGGGCAGCAGGTGATGCAGCGCGTGATACCGCAGGCCCACCGGCGCCCATAGCGCAGGCAGGGTGCCGGGCGGCGGCACGTTGACCGAATCGAGGTACTGAGCGGTCACGCTCATCGTTTCCCCCTCGTTCTCCCACAAGTGCGCGACCAGGGTGCGCAACTGGTTCAGCACCGCAGCGACCGACACGATCACCAGCGCGATCGCCAGCGGCCGCCATCCGTAGGCAAAGCTGGCGGCAAGCAAGGCGATCGCCCAGACGCTCGCGCCCACTTCCTGCCAGAATACCTGGCGAGCGAACTCGCCTTCGGGCGGGCGACGGCGGAATGCGGGGTTGATCGAAAGCGAGGACAGCCGCTCCCACACGAAGCGTCGCACCGGGGGGATCACGGCGCCGAGCGGCACCAGGACGGCCGAGCGGATCAGCAGCGCCGGCGGCAGCAGGATCGCGGTGACCAGGAATACCGGGAGCGACCACGGCTTCATCAGCGCCAGGGGCAAGTACTCCGGGTCCTCGGCCGTGCCATAGCGCGTGCGCGCATGGTGCAGCGTATGCACGCCTTCGTACATGAGCGAGGGCATCAGCAGCGGGATCCCGACAACCAGGTTCCACGCCAGCCGGAAGCCGGGCAGCGCATCGCGGTGCAAGTGAGTGAGCTCGTGAATGAACAGAAGCGCGCGATAGAGCGCGAGGGCCGAGACCACGCCGCACAGGATCGCCACCAGCATGCTCTGCGCGAGGATTGCCCCGGCCAGCGCGCCATAGCCGACGGCCGCCGACAGCAGCATGTCCGGCCAGTAGATTCCCGGCTTCGCCTCGGCAATGTCGCGGGTGAGTTCCACCGCGGTGCGCAGCATCTCCTTGTCGTCAGGGATTGCCGCCGAGACGCGGGGCAAGCTGCGGGCCTGCGGCCCACTGGCCAGGGAGAGCGTGTCGTGAAAGGTCATTGCCGTTCGTTCCAGATGCGCGCGGAGCTGCTTGATGCAGGTTCGCTTGACAAGCCGCCGCCCGCGCCCGAGTTCGCGATTCCGAGCTTAATTACACCGGAACAAAGGCAGCATCGTGGCCGAGCTAGTGATCGAACCCATTTCCGGCAAGGCCGATCGCGCCGCCTTCGTCGACTACGCCTATCGCCGCAATGCGGGCGACCCGAACTGGGCCCCCAACCTGCGGATGGAGGAAATCGAGAAGTTCACCCCTGGCAAGAACCCCTACTTCGACCATGCGCGCGTCCAGCTTTTCCTGGCGCGGCGCGGCGGCCAGGTCGTGGGCCGTATCGCGGCTCACATCGATGAAGTTGCGCTGGCGCAACCGGTCGAGCGCGGGATGGGGCCGGGTACGGGTTTCTGGGGCGCGATCGAAGCTGACGACCCGCAGGCCGCCCAGGCACTGATCTCTGCCGCCGAGGACTGGCTGCGCCGCTCGGACATGACCCGGGTGCTGGCACCGATGAACTTGTCCGTCTGGGAGGAACCGGGGCTGCAGGTCCTGGGGCACGATCACCCGCCGATGGTGATGATGGCGCACCACTGCGCCGATTATCGCGCCTGGATCGAAAGCGCCGGGTACGAATCGGTGAAGCGCCTGCTCACTTACGACCTGGACGTGAAGCTGGGCTTTCCGCCGCTGGTGCAGCGCATCGTCGCGTCGGGCGAGAAGAACCCGAAGATCCGCGTGCGCGAAGTGGTGCTGAAGGATTTCGACAAGGAAGCCGCGATCATCTGCGACATCCTGAACGATGCCTGGTCCGACAATTGGGGCTTCGTGCCCTTCACCGAGCGCGAGATCGCCCATACCGCCAAGAAGCTGAAGCCGCTGGTCCACCCCGACCTCATCCGCATCGCCGAGTACGAGGGCGAGGCCGTGGCGTTCATGATGACCCTGCCGGACCTCAACGGGCTGCAGCGGCGGATCAACGGACGTAGCGGCAAACCGTCGCTGCTGGGCTGGATCAAGCTGCTGCGCTGGCTTCGCAAACCCCGGCCCGCCGACATGCGGGTCCCGCTGATGGGCGTGCGCAAGCGGCTGCAATCCTCGCGCCTGGCCAGCCAGCTCGCCTTCATGATGATCGAGTACATCCGCCGCTCGGCCGTGCAGCACTACGGCGCAAGCCGGGCAGAGATCGGTTGGGTGCTGGAAGACAACCAGGGCATGGTCGCGATTGCCGACACGATCGACAGCAAGGTCAACCGCGAATACCGGATCTACGAGAAGGCACTGTAAGCACGCGGCAAGCACTCCCCGGCGGGCCCGGGGAACGCCGCGGGCTTCACCAGAGCGTCAGGTCGCTTCGGGGTCCGGCCCGGCGCCGCCCTCGCCGACCACTGCCGTGTCCGCGCTTTCGCTGGCCATTCCGCGCGGCGGCGGAACCGCGCCCGGCGACGCCAGCGGCGGAGCCGAGGTGGCGGTATCGTAAGGCAGCATCGCGTCGCTCACCGAACCGGGGAGGACCTCGCCCTCGGCAGCCTTGGGCGCTTGCGAATCCTGGCCTCCGCATCCGGAAAGCGCCAGGAGCAGCCCGATCGGCAGGGTTATCCTGATCATGCCGCCGGCTCGCAGGCCCAGGGGCGATGCAAGGCGGCCAGGAAGGTATCCGCATGGGACAGCAGCGCCCGGTCCCACTCGGCCGGTTCCACGCTCCGCCCCAGCCGGGCGAGGCTGGTCACTCCGAATTCCTCGATCCCGCATGGCACGATCCCCCCAAAGTGCGACAAGTCCGGGTCCAGGTTCACGGCGAAACCGTGCATGGTCACCCACTTGCGAATCCGCACGCCGATTGCGCCGATCTTCGCTTCGCGCCCGTCCACGTCGCTGGTCCAGATGCCCACCCGACCTTCGCGCCGGAAGCTATCCACGCCGAAGTCGGCGAGGGTATCGATGACCCACCCCTCCAGCGCATGGACGAAACCACGGGCGTCCCGCGCCCGCTTCCTGAGGTCGAGCAGCACATAACCCACCCGCTGTCCGGGCCCATGGTATGTGTAGCGCCCGCCCCGGCCGGCCTCGACAACCTCGAAGCGCGGGTCGAGCAGTTCGGCGGCCGCGGCGCTGGTGCCGGCGGTGTAGACCGGTGGATGCTCCAGCAGCCAGATCAGTTCGCGCGCCTCGCCGGCGGCAATCGCGGCGTTGCGCGCCGCCATTTCCTCAAGCGCCTCGCGGTAGGGAACCGGGGCAGCGGAGATGCGAAGCTCGATATCCTCGGGCAGCGTCACGGGACCAGACGTCATGGCACGCTGGGTGGCCCCAATCGCCGCGCCGATCAAGGGGGACTTTCTTCGCGTCGGCGTGGCGAGTAGGGCTGGCCCGCAAGCCTTGGAGATCACGATGAAGCTCGACAGCAACCGCGCCTGGAAGGAGGCTTCGCGCAACGTCTCGCGCAACCGCGATCCGCTCGCGGCCGTGGCAGGCGTGTTCTTCATGCTGCCGCAACTGGCGCTGTCGCTGTTCTTCCCGCAGCCAGAGCCGACCGCGGGCATGAGCGAACAGCAGATCGTCGAGCTGGTCCAGGGCTACTACCTGTCCACCTTGCCGGTGCTGATCCCGATGCTGCTGCTGCAGACGCTGGGCACGCTGGCCCTGCTGAGCCTGCTGGGGCACCCTTCAAGGCCGACCGTCGGCGGCGCCCTGAAGCTGTCGCTGGCAAACCTCCCCACTTATCTGGGCGCGCAGATCCTGCTGGGCCTGGCCATAGGTCTGGGCGGCGGGTTGCTGGTCGCGCTGCTGACTTTGACGGGCGTTGCGGCGCTGGCCGTCGCGGGTCTGCTGCTGGTCGTCATCGTCGCAGTTGGTGCGGGCCTGCGCATGTCGCTCTCTGCCCCGGTTGTCGCCATCGAGGGCGAGCGTAGCCCGATCCGGGCGCTGCAACGCTCGTGGCAGCTGACCGCGGGCAATTCCTGGCGGCTGCTCGCGTTCTACGCCTTGTTCTTCATGGCCGCCTTGGTGATCCAGATGCTGGCCGGCATCGTGGTGGGCATTCCCCTGGCGATGGTGGCGGACGGCTTCGTCCTTCTGCTCGGCACCGCGCTCATCTCTTCGCTAATCAACGCGATCGTCGTGCTCTACTTCGTCGCGATCATCGGCGCGGTGCGCGATCAGCTTGCCGGCCCTTCCGTGGAACAGGAACGGCGGACCTTCGACTGACGCTGAGCGCGGGGGCATCCCCAGGCGAGCCCGGCTCGCCGGGGGCAGCGTGAACGGATTCGAATTCAAGCGCCGGACTGCCCGGCACAGCCCGGCAAGCGGCGGAAGAGGCGCCCTTCAGGCCGCCTCGTCGTCCTTCCAGCCCCAGTACAGGAAGCAAGGCATCACGTTCAGCGCCTCGAAGCCGCTGTCGATGCGCTTGAAGTGGCGCGCCATGTAGTCACGCGCGCGCGAGGTGAACTGGTACACCAGGAAGGCGCCGCCAGGGCGAATGACCCGCCATGTGGCCTCCGCGATGGCGGGGCCGACCCCATCGGGCAGGGTCGAGAACGGCAGGCCGGACAGCACGTAATCCGCCTTCTCGTGGCCATGCGCGCGAACGATGTCTTCTACGTCGGCAGCCGAGCCGAGCACCGCGGTGAAGCGGCTGTCGGTAATTGTCCGGCGCAGATAGTCGATGAAGAGCGGGTTGGTGTCGATCACGATCAGCGCGCCATCGCGCGGCAGGCGCTCCAGCACCGGACGGCAGAAGGTTCCGACCCCGGGGCCGTACTCCACGAAAAGCCGGCACTCGTTCCACTTCACAGGTGCCAGCATCTTGGCGACGGTGAAGCGCGAGGACGGAATGATCGAGCCCACCATCACGGGGTGGCGCATGAAGCCCTCGAGGAAGACTCCCCACGGCCCCAGAGCGTGCTTGATTTTCCGCTTGATTCTCTGCGGCAGCGCCTCGCGGGCAAGCTCGGTACTGGTCATGCTGGCGGCAGCTCTCGCGCTTGTCATGGCACTTTGCGAAGACGCGGCGGTGACAGATTCCCCCTGCCTTGGCAAGACAGGGCCCCACCACCCGCTCTCGCGACGATCACAGGATATCGTGGACCTTGTCCTGCGGACGGCAGAGACGCACGCCCTTTTCGGTCTCCACCAGCGGGCGTTCGATCAGCGCGGGCTGGGCGGCCATTGCCGCCAGGACCGTGTCGGCATCGGCATCGGGCAGGCCACGTTCCACCGCATCCGTGCCCTTGATCCGCAGCCCCTGCTGAGGGGTGATCCCGGCGTCGCGATAGAGCTGGGCCAGCTTATCCGCCGTCGGCGGCGTCTTGAGATACTCGACCACTTGCAGTTCGACACCCGGCGTCTCCTGAAGGATCGCCAGCGTCTTGCGGGAGGTGCCGCAATTCGGATTGTGCCAGATCGTCGCCTTCATCGCGCATTCCCCTCTCAACTGCTTGCAGCGTCCTCTAAGTGCTTCGCTCTGGTCAGCGCAAGGCGACCCGCACGCCCGCCCACAAGGTACGTGGAGTTCCCAGGTCGAGCGAGCCGGCCTGGTTGCGCGTGACCACCCGCTCATCCAGCAGGTTCTCGCCCCGCAAGACCAGGCTGAAAGCGGGGGAGAGCGGCACTTGTGCCAGCGCATCCAGGGTAGTGGCTGCCGGCAGCACCTCTGTCTCCAGGTCATCCTCGAACTGTGCGCCGACGTGACGCAAGGTGGCCGCGAGCCGCCAGCCGGGCTGCGGCGTCCAGGCGAGCGTGCCGTTCGCGGCCAGCTTGGGGACCTGCGCCGGGCGCTTCCCGTCCAGCGCAGCGGCGATGCCCGTCCCGTCGACCTGGGCATCGGTCCAGGCGAGCGCACCCTCGAACGAAACGGTGCCCACGGCCGCCTGCAGGCCCAGTTCGACACCGCGGGCCGTGATGGCATCGACGTTGCGCCGCTCACGCGCGGTGGGAGACAGCGTCACGTTGGCAATCGCGTTCTTCAGGCGGTTGTGAAAGGCAGTGACGGTGAAGGAGAGGCCGGGTGCCGCTGCCACATCCAGGCCGGCCTCGTAGCCCTCCAGCCGCTCGTTGCGAAGCGCCGCATTGGCGCGCGTGGTGACGGGAAAGACCACGAAGGGGCGGTAGAGTTCATTGAGCGTCGGCTGACGGAAGCCCGTATAGGCGGCCGCGCGAAGGCTGACGCCGGGCGCCGCGCGCCACACCGCGCCGCCCCGGAAATTGCTTTCCCAACCCGACTGATCGGCAAAGCGGGTGTCGCTGGTCGGCCGGCCGGCGGCATCGGTCTCACGGAAGAAGCCACCGGTCACTTGCCAGCGATCCGCACGGGCGCCGGCGGTGAGCACGACGGTGCCCAAGGTCCAGTCATCCTCGACATAGAGCCCAAGATCGCTGGTCCGGCCGCCTGCCCGGCGCGTCGCGGTGCGCAAGCCGGAGGTGGCACTGATCGGTTCTTCATACAGCCTGCCTTGGGCGATCCGCAGGTCGGCCCCCAGGCGCAGGACGTGGGAACTGCCAACGGGTGGGCGTACTTCCACCTTGCCGCCGAACCCCGTCGCCGGCGTCTTCACCTGATCGAGCGTCCGGCGAAAGCTGGTCGAACTGATGACGACATTGGAGAAGTCCTGCGCCTGCGCGTAGCCCAGCACGTCGAACGCCCATTGGCCCCGGCCGACCAGGCGCAAGCTCGCCTGCTGGCCGCTGGAGGTGGAATCCGCGCCATCGAAGCGCAGCGTGCGCCGGTCGTCATAGACGAGCATGGACGCCTGGATCTCGGTCACGGCATCGATCGGAGCGACCGCCCGCAAGGCGCCCGACCAGCTTTCGTAGGCGGCGCGGCTGCTCGCCTCGACCCGCTGGCTGGCGGGCGTGGTCCAGAAGCCGCGGCCCCGATCCCAGGCCGCGCTCGCGACCACGAAGCCCTGCCCGAGGCGCGGAGCTGCCGTCAGCGTCGCCTGCGTTTCGCCCCGCTGATCGACCAGCATCTCGCCGGTCACGAGGCCCAGCGCTTCGGGCCCGGCGCTTTCCAGTTCTATGGTGCCCGAAACCGCGCCTGCGCCAAACGCCCCGGCGCCGCCGCCACGCGTCACCCGCGCGCGCGCCAGGCGGTCGGGCGACAACGCGCTGAACGGAATGTAACCGAAGAACGGGTTCGCCACTGGCACCCCGTCCAGCAGCACCAGCGCGCGGCTCGAGGCATTGCCACCCAGCGCGCGCAGCGTGGCGCCCTGGTTGGAGGGATTGGACGAGCGGCTGTCAGACCGCCGGAACTGCTGGAAGCCGGCGACGGTGGAGAGCACGTCCTCGATCCGGCCCGAGGCGCTGGAACGCAGCGCGGTCCGGTCGATCTCGCGCACGTCGTAAGCCGGAACTGCCGGGCTATCGGGCAAGCCACGCCCGGTCACCACGATCGACTTGGCAGGCTCG
>Ga0233380_1000964_pt1 | contig 13697 bp, 10 predicted proteins | sample ElkDunMinimDraft_9_FD_191541 | JGI IMG/M metagenome (GOLD analysis project Ga0233380, IMG submission 191541) | Fecal eukaryotic communites from dung pellets of Tule Elk in California, USA - Elk Dung F36 | ecosystem: Host-associated > Mammals > Digestive system > Large intestine > Fecal | place... | reverse complement strand
GATCAGGCGAGCGAGATCGCTTCGCGTTCCCAACCGTCGTTGCGGGCACCCTTGTAGGCCGTGACTTCAACCTCGACGAGGTAGATTTCCGAAGCCAGGGTGCCGGCGGTGATGGTCACGACCGGGTCGATGCCGCGGAAAACCTCGCCCCAGTGGTCGAGCAGTTCCGGATGGTGCTGGCGGTTCGGGATGTAGATGCGTGCGCGCACGACATCCTGGAGATCGGCACCTGCAGCCTGCAGGGCCTTCTGGATGTTGTGGATGGTCATCTTCATCTGCTCGAGCGGGTCGCTTGGCATTTCCTTGGTGGCATGGTTGCGCCCAGCCGTGTTGGAGACGAGCACCCAGTCGCCGATAACGATGGCGCGGCTGTAGGAATACTTCTCTTCATAGGCGGAACTGGACTTGATCTTCTTCAGCATTGTTCTCTCTTGCTTGGGGTGGGAAGGGGCGCCAGCGGCTGGCCGTCGGCGCGGATCTCTTCGCGGTCGAACGCCTAGCCGGCGATGTAGACCACATGGGTCTCGGTGAACTCGTAGAGGCCGTGCTTGCCATCGGCGCCGCCGATGCCGGACTTCCGGCGGCCGGCATGAAAGCCCTGCATCGCCTCGAAGTTCTCACGGTTGATGTAGGTTTCACCGAACTTCAGCTCGCGCGAGGCCTTCAGCGCTGCCGACAGGTCCCGGGTGTAGATGGAAGACGTCAGGCCGTATTCGGAGTCGTTCGCAAGCGCGATCGCCTCCTCGAGGCTGTCGACCGCCTGCACGGGCAGCACCGGTCCGAACGTCTCGCGGCGCATGATGTCCATGTCGGCAGTTGCATCGACCAGCAGCGTCGGCTCGTAATGAAATCCCTGGCGTCCCTCCGCCTTCTTGCCGCCGGTGATGACGCGGGCGCCCTGCGTTCGGGCGAGATCCACGGCGGCAGCCACCTTCTCGAGGCCTGCCTGGTTGATGAGAGGACCCATCTCAAGCTCGGTCTCGACGGACGGATCGCCGTAGCGGGTCGCCTTGAACAATGCGGCCAGCTTCTCGACGAGCGCATCATGTACTTCGCGCTCGACATAGACGCGCTCGGCGCAGTTGCAGACCTGCCCCGTGTTGATGACGCGCGAATCGTAGATTGCCTTGGCCGCGAGATCGAGATCGGCATCCTTCAGGACGATGGCCGGGGCCTTGCCGCCGAGTTCCAGATTGACGCGGGTGAGGTTCTTGCCGGCAAGCTGCATGATATGGGAGCCGGTGCCGACTGATCCGGTGAAGGTGATGAGGTCGACGCCGGGGTGAGCCGCAAGCGCCTCGCCGGTTGTGCGGCCACGGCCGCCGACGAGATTGAACACGCCTTTCGGGAGACCGCATTCTGCGGCAAGCTCGGCGAAGATGAAGGCGTTGACGGGCGTTTCTTCGCTGGGCTTGATGACGATGGTGTTGCCGGTGACGAGGGCCGGAGCCAGCTTGCGGGCGATCAGGAAGAAGGGGAAGTTCCACGGCAGGATGCCTGCCACCACGCCGACCGGCTTGCGCAGCAGCAGCATGGTCTCGTTCGGCCGGTCGCTGGTGAGCACCTCGCCCTCGATGCGGCGCGCCCACTCGGCCATGTAGTCCAGGTAATCGGCGGTGAAATCGGCCTCGACCTGGGCAAGCCCGCGAACCTTGCCCTGCTCCTGGACGATGATGTCGGCGAGGTCGGTACGGTGTTCGCGCAGTTTTGCAGCGATCTTGCGCAGGTAGCCGGCACGCTCGATGGCCGGCAGGCGCTCCCAGTCCGCCTGGGCGGCGCGGGCGGCAGCAACCGCACGATCGACTTCGGCAGCATCGCTTTCCGGAATCCGCGCGATGACCTGGGTGGTCGCCGGGTTCATGACATCGATCAGGTCGCCCTTGGGATCGACGAAGCTTCCGTCGATATAGGCGCGATAGGCGCGATCCGGAGAGACGAAAGGATTGTTGGCCATGTTAACTCCTCCATGGGCCGGGAAGAGCCTCTTCCCGGCGTTAGCCTTTTAGATCGAAGTGTTAGAGCGAGGGCTCGAGCGAGCAGTTGATGGCAAACTCCGCCACCACTGCTTCATTCGGCAGGTCCAGGATCATCGACACGATGCGCGCGATGTCCTCCGGCTGCGTCATGTCTTCGGGTGGCATCGTCGTCAGCGCGGTCGCCATCTCGGTAGCGACGAAACCCGGGCAGACGGCGGTGGCGCGAATGCCCTTCTCGAAGCCTTCATGCCGGATGCCATGGGTCAGTGCGACGGCGGCAAACTTCGACATCGCGTAACTGCCGGACGCGGCTGTCTTGACACGCTTGCCGGAGAGCGACGCGAGAATGACGACGCGTCCGCGCTTGCTGGCCGCCAGCGGCTCCCATGCCGCCTTGACCAGCCGGCGCGGGGCGAGGACGTTGATTTCCATCATCTCGCGGATTTCATCGTCACTGGCGTCGAGCGCGCTCTTGCCGGCAGAGATGCCGGCGCTGGCGACGATCGCGTCGATGCGGCCAAACCTTTCCATGGCGCTGGCGACCCAGGCCGCTTCCGCTCCGGCATCGGCGGCTTCGTAATGCTGGCAGTGGATGCGATCCGGGGCCAATGCCCCCGCCCAGTCGGGCAAGGCCCCGCCGCGAATCCCGAGCGACAGCGACCAACCCTCGGCGAGCAGCTTCTGCCCGATGGCAGCGCCTATCCCCCGGCGACCGCCGGAAATGAGTGCGACCCGTGCTGACATGATCACCCTTTCGAGGCGTATTTCGGCCGCAAGCGGCTGATGTCGAAGACTTTGGCATCGACCTTGGTGGTCGATCCGGTGACGAGGTCCGCCATCAATTCCCCTGCGGCCGGGCCGATACCGAAGCCGTGGCCGGAAAAGCCCGACGCGAGATAGAAGCCGGGTACCGGGTGAAGGGGGCTGATAACCGGGATCGCGTCGGGGGTCGCATCGATAACGCCCGCCCATTCGTGAACCACGCGCGCATTGGCGAAGGCCGGGAAGTTGCGTGAGATGTTGCGGAGTGCCTTCGCGGTGAAGCCCGCATCCGGCTTGGGGTCCATCGTGCGGCATGCCTCGAACGGGGTTTTCTCGGCACCCGTCCAGCGGCGTTTCGTCATCAGTTCCTGGAAGAACGTCGCGTTGAACTGCAGGCTGAGCTCGCGCCATGTCGTGAGATAGGTCGGGGCGAATTCAAACAGCAGCCGGAAATGATCCGGCGTGATAGGGGCAAGGTTCTTGTTGCGGACTGCGATAGTGAAGCTGCCGTCCAGCCGCTGGCGATAGGCGAAGTCACCCGCACCGACAGGCATGTTCGTAACGCCCTGGACATTGTCGACCTGCGTTACCGGCCCAATCACTTTCAACTGAGGAAAATCGAAACCCATGTTGCCGGCAAACAGGCGGGACCAGATGCCGCCCGCCAGGACGACCGCCTGGCACCTGATCTCGCCACGCTCGGTGATGACGGAGCTTACGGCGCCGGCAGCGGTCTCCACCGTGCGGACGGCGCAATTGGTGAGGATCCTTGCACCTTTCTCCCTTGCATACTCGGCCATGGCTGGAACGGCGATCCATGGCTCGGCGCGACCGTCACTGCCGGTATGCAGTACGCCGAGAAGCTTCCCATGGTTTCCGGGGATCTTCTCTTCGATCTCGGCCGAGCTGAGCATGCGGGCATCGAGGCCGTGTCGTTTGCCGATCTGCTCCCACTCCAGCCACCCTTTCAGGTCACGTCTGGTGTAGGAGAGGTAGCTGATGCCGGTGCGGCGCCAGCCGGTATCGCGGCCGATGCGCTCGTTGAGACGCGACCACATGTCGACCGAATGGATGCACAGCGGCAATTCCCGTTCGTCGCGGCCCATCTGGCGCGTCCAGCCCCAGTTTCGGCTCGACTGCTCGCCAGCGATCACGCCCTTCTCGCAGAGCGCTACCGAAATGTCGCGCTCGGCAAGCTCCATCGCGGTGGTCACCCCGATGATGCCACCACCGATGACCACGACATCGACTTTCTCGGGTAATTCCGGATCGCCCTGGAACGGTTTCACGGGAATTGAAAGGCTGCTCATGATGAAACTCTTTGTTGGGCTGCAGCGACGGGATCAGGCCCACTCGGGCCCGGGGACTTGGACGAAGTGTCCGGGCGAGGCCTCGATGTAATCCCGCTCGGGCGGCTGGTAGTCGCGGGGGCGAACGGGGCTGTTCAGTTCCAGCACCGGCGGCGGGTTGCGTTGGCCGCGCAGCGAAGGATCGGGCACCGGTACCGCGCTCAGCAATCGCTTCGTATAGGGATGCGCCGGATTGCCGAAGATCGCCGCGCGTGGACCGATCTCGACGATCTCTCCGAGATACATCACGGCGACCGTGTGGCTGATGCGCTCGACCACCGCCATGTCGTGGCTGATGAAAAGGAAGCCCAGGCCCATTTCCTGCTGAAGGTCCATCATCAGGTTGACGATCTGGGTCTTCATCGTCACGTCGAGCGCGGAAACGGCCTCGTCGGCGACGATGACGCTCGGCTTCATCACCAGCGCACGGGCGACGCAGATGCGCTGGCGCTGGCCGCCCGAGAACTCGTGCGGGTATCGGCTCGCCATCTCTGCCTTGAGCCCGACCCGTTCGAGCAGGGAAGCGGCAATCGCCTGCTCCTTCTCACGAGTGGCAAGTCCATGGATTCGAAGCGGCTCGGTGATCGCCTCGCCGACCCGAAGGCGTGGGTTCAGGCTTGCATAGGGATCCTGGAAGATCATCTGGATCTCCCTGGCCCGGTCAGGAGCGCTGATCGAGCGCAGCTCGCGGCCGTTCAGCTTCACGCTACCGCTCTGGTAGTCGTAGAGCCCGGTAATGACGCGACCTGTTGTCGACTTGCCGCAGCCGGATTCTCCGACGATCGACAATGTCTCGCCGCGCCGCAGCGTCAGCGTCACGTTCTCGACCGCATGAACGCGGGAGATCACCCGCTTCAGGACCGGCGATGGCTGGTCGAAGCGTTTGGTCGCCCCCTCGACCTCAAGCAACGGGGGCTCATCCGGCCGCAACGTGTCCGGGCGTTCGGGCGCCGGTGTCATCTTCCCGCTGGCCAGGTCGAAGCTGGCATAGGGGAGCGGAGCAGGAGCGTCGTTCATCGAGCCGAGCTTGGGCACCGCCGCAAGCAGGGCGCGGGTATAGGTCTTGGCCGGCCTGTCGAAGATCTGGAGAGTGCTGCCGGTCTCGATGACGTCGCCGTGATACATGACGAGGGTTCGGTCGGCGACTTCGGCGACAACGCCCATGTCGTGGGTGATGAAAATCACCCCCATGCCCGTCTCCGCCTGCAACTCCTTGATCAGTTCGATGACCTGGGCCTGTATCGTAACGTCCAGCGCTGTCGTCGGCTCGTCTGCGATCAGCAGGTCCGGCTTGCAGGCAAGGGCCGCGGCAATCATGACGCGCTGGCGCATTCCGCCCGAAAACTGGTGCGGAAACTCGTTGAAGCGCGTTCTTGCCGAGGGGATGCGCACGCGCTCCATCATGGCCAAGGCCTCCTCCTTGGCTTCTGCGCGGCTTACCTTGCGGTGGACGCTGATGGCTTCGGCGATCTGTGCGCCGATGGTCATCACCGGGTTCAGCGACGTCATCGGTTCCTGGAAGATCATGGAAATCCGGTCGCCGCGAACCTTCTCCATCTGCTGTTCGGTGAGGTCGAACAGGTTCTGGCCGCGGAATATCGCTTCGCCGCTCACTCTGGTGACATCGGCCGGCAACAGCCGCGTCAGCGCAAGCGACGTCACGGATTTGCCGGATCCCGATTCCCCGACGATCGCCACGGTCTCGCCGGCGGATACCGAGAAGTTGACATCGCGGACGACATTGCGCCAGTCGCCGCCGCTGTTGAAGGACACGGCAAGGTCCGACACCTGCAGCAGTTCAGAACCCACATTCGTCATAGTCGTTACCTCCTGTGGGGACATGTCAGTTTTGGCTGCGACGCGGGTCGAGCAGGTGGCGCAGGTGGTCGCAGAAGGCGTTCAACAGTACGATCACGATCGTCAGCAGCAGGCAGGGCGCCAGCAGAAGCCAAGGCTCGTCAATGAACGTCGCACGTGCCGCCCCGACCATCATTCCGAGCGAAGGTTCGGGTGGAAGGACCCCCAGGCCGAGATAGGAAAGCCCCGATTCAAGCACCACCGACATGGCGACCACGAAGCTGAACTGGACGAACAGCGGTCCGGCGATGGCGGGAAGGATGGTGCGCCACAGGATGTGCTGCGTCGAAGCGCCCATAAGGCGGACGGCGTCGACATAGTCCATCGTGCGAACCGTCATGACCGAAGCATGGGCTACACGCGTGAAGCTCGGGACGAATACGAGCGCGAGCACCGGCACCAGTGTCTGCGGACCCGCCCCGTAGAGCGTCGCCGCCAACATGGCGAGCAGCAGCGGCGGGAAGCACAGGATCACGTCCATTACGCGCAGCGACAAAGCCTCGGAGAAGCCCCGCACATAGCCTGCTGCGACGCCGATCGCAGTTCCGATGGCAGCTGCGAGCAAGGCAGCAGAGCCGGAGATCAGGATCGCCGACCGCAGCGCGAAGAGGAGCCGGGAGAAGACGTCGCGTCCATATTCGTCCTGGCCGAACCAATGCCGTGCCGACGGCCCCGCAAAGCGGTTGGCGACGTCCATCGCCAGCGGATCGTGCAGCGGCAGGACCGGCGCCAGCAATGCACCGACGACCAGGATGCTCAGCAGTATTGCCGAAGGGGTAGAGAAGATCTGTTTCATTTGCGCACCCGCGGATCAGTCAGGCCGTAGATGATGTCGACCAGCAGGTTCAGACCGATGTAGCAGGCTGCAACGACGACAATGACGCCGGTCACGACGGGGTAGTCTCGCGCGTTGACGCCGCTGACCAGCATTCCGGAGAGGCCGGGCCAGTTGAAGACGGTCTCGACGAGCACCGTTCCGGCAAGAAGGCCGCCGAGCTGCAGCGCGAAGACGGTGATGACCGGCATCAATGCGTTGCGCAGCGCATGACGGATAACCACCCGGCGGGCCGGAACGCCCTTGGCGCGGGCGGTGCGGATGAAGTCGAGCGGCAGGACCTCCAGCATCGAGGCCCGCGTGATACGGAATACCACGGCGGAGAGGCCGATCGCGATTGTCGCCGCCGGCATGATCAGTAGCAGCATGTGCTTCGCGGGATCGCGACTGAAGGGGACAAAGCCGCCGGCCGGAAGCCAGCCGAGGAACTGCGCGAACAGGATGACCATCAACGTGCCGAGAACGAAGACGGGAACCGACTGCGCGGTACCTGCGACGAGCATCGCGCCGCGACTGAAAAGGCTCTTTGGCGCGCGCGCGGCAAGGACACCGGCGGGCAGTCCGATGAGCAGGCTGATGATCGCAGCCGCGCCGATCAGCTCCAGGGTTCTCGGCAGACGCCGGGAAACCTCGGTCGCGACGGGGCTGTAATCGACGATGGATGTGCCGAGGTCGAAGCGCAGGAGCTCGGTCATCTTGTCGATATACTGTTCATGCAGCGGTCGGTTCAGACCGAGCTGATCACGGACCATGGCCACCATCGCCGGATCCGGCGCAGCGCCGTCCTGTGCCAGCAGCAGTTCGACCGGGTCACCGGGAACGAAGTGGATCGACAAGAATACGAGTGAAACCACGATCCAGAGCATGATCAAGCTCTGGACAATGCGGCGCATGAACCATCCCATGCAGCAGTCCCTTATGCGTTGTGCACTAGGAGGAAGACCCGGCGATGCCGGGTCTCGTGTGAATGTTAGCCGAGGCTGATCTGGTCGAAGTTGGTCGCCGAGTAAACCGAGATCTGGTCGGGCAGCAGCGGCAGCTTTTGAACGGACGCGCTCGTCGCGTAGCCCTGCGCGCGGTAGGCAACGCCGCAGATCGCCGTGTTGTCCAGCACCAGCTGGTCCGCCTGCCTGTAGATCTCGACGCGCTTCTCGTCGTCGAGTTCGGACCGCCCTGCCTGATAGAGTTCAGTCAGGCCCTCGATCTCGAAGTTGCGGCTTCGCAGATAGGTCGGCGTCAGGGACGGATCGACGATGGAATGCGTCGCATCCGGATCGATGATGTCGAGGGCGTTGCCCTGTACGGCGAAATCACCGATGCCGTTGTTGCCCATGGTGATCCGGGTTGCCCAGTCAGGCAGGACGAGGTTCACCTTGATACCGATCTCGGCGAGCTGGCTCTGGATGAGGACGGCCGTGTCGCGGTGCATGGAATACTGCGACGTCGCGAGCAGAGTGACCTCGAAGCCGTTCTCGTGGCCGGCTTCCTTCATGAGAGCCTTCGACCGTTCCGGATCGTAGCCCCAGAATTTCGCCTGGTCCTCATTGTGAAAGGCGGTGCCGGATGCCCGCGGCAGGCCATTCATCGGGGCGCCGAAGCCGAAGAAGACCGACTTGACGAACTCCTCGCGTCGAAGGCCGAAGGCCACAGCCTGGCGGAGGCGAGCGTCTGCGAAGGGGCCGCTTCCGTTGAAGCTGAGATACATGAAGGGACCTGCGTCCTTCTTGAACAGCTTGAGCGCGGGATTGGCGTCGATAGCGGCCATTGCCGACCATGGCACGTAGTCCACCAGATCGACGTCGCCGGCCGTCACGGCGGCGACCCGCGCGCTCTCGTCGGCATAGGCCGTCACGGAAATGCCGGCGAGCGGCGGCTGACCCTTGAAGTAGTGCTCGCTTGGCTCCAGTTCGATGCCGACACCCTTCTCGGCGTAGACGATCTTGTAAGGCCCGGCGCCGATGCCCTGCGGCTCGACATCGGTCGACCCCGCCTTGAGGATGGTGAAGAAGGGAAAAGCCATCAGCGCGGGAATGGTCGCAACCGGTCCGTCGGTACGCAGGCGGAAGGTCCGGTCGTCTACGATCTCGACATCCTTCACCACCTTGAGCGCGTCGTACATGTAGGCGCCCGACTGTTCCTTCGCGATCTCCTCGAAGTTCCACTTCACGTCTGCAGAGGTCACGGGGCTGCCGTCGTGGAACTTCACGTCGCGCAGCTTGAACTCCCAAGCATCGTCTTCCACTGCCGACCAGCTTTCGACAAGCTCGCCCACCAGATTGCCCTGGTCATCGTAATTAATGAGGTTGCGGTTCACCAAAGAGAACAGCAAATGGCCGGACCACCCGATGTTCACCCACGGCCGGAAATGCGGGGGGTAGGTCGAGAGCCCGATCCGCAATGTCTGCGTGCCCTGAGCGGCTGCAAATCGTCCGCCGAGCAGCGTCGCCGCGCCCATCGCAGTCGCCATTTGAAGCAGGTTTCGTCTGGAAAGATGCATCGTGTAACCCTCTGAAATTTAGCGGCTGAGCTCGAGAACTTGCCGCATTTTTGATGGTTGCTGGTTGCTGCTGCAACTGGTGCTGACGTTAAGAACCGACTCCGGCGCCGGTCAAGTCAATTCCCATAGTCGTTATTATTTTTCGCTATTGTTCCTATTATAGGTCAGTGAGGGGGTGGAGATGCAAATTTGAGCGACATATTTCAGCAAAAACGGACATAAAATCCGATAAACGGAATAAAATTCATTTCTTATTGCAATAGAACGAATAAGATTGACACCAGACATTTCCTTGGCAGGTTTTAGTCGTGAACGGGACGCTCAAGGGCGGACCTCTCGACAACAACTCGACATCCTTGAGGGAACAGCATGGCCTGGCGTATCGGCGTAGACTCTGGCGGCACTTTTACAGACGTATGCCTCTTCAATGACCTCACCGGCGAAGTAAGGATCTGGAAGGTCTCTTCGACGCCTGACGACCCTTCGCGCGGGATCACCCAGGGCGTTACCGATGGCCTCGAGAATGTGGGGGCAACGGCTGCCGACGTCGGTTTCCTGGGCCACGGCACCACCGTCGCAACGAATGCCCTGATCCAGGGGCGCGGCGTGAAAACCGGCCTCATCACGACGGAAGGCTTCCGGGATCTGCTCGAGATCGGCCGTCAGAAACGCCCTGATCTCTACGACCTTCAAGCCGACAAGCCGGAAACACTGGTGACGCGCGACCTGCGTATCGGGGTAGCCGAGCGCCTGACCCATGAGGGCAAGGTCGAGGAAGCACTGGATGAAGACGCATTTCGCCAGGCTGTCCGTGAACTGAAGGCGCAGGACGTCAAGTCCATCGCCGTTTCCTTTCTCTACAGCTTTCTCAATGATGTTCACGAGCGCCGGGCGGCGGAGATCATCCGCGAGGAATTCCCGGAAGCTTTCGCGGCCATCTCGTCGGCGATCGCGCCGGAGTTTCGTGAGTATGAGCGGCTTTCGACCACCGTCGTCAACGCCTATCTCGGTCCCGTCATGCAAGGCTATGTCCGGGCGCTGAAGGGCAAGCTGCAGGAGATCGGTCTCAAGGCCGCGCCGCAGTTGACCCAGTCGAACGGTGGCGTCATCGCTTTCGACACGGCCGCCGACAACCCCGTCCGGACCGTCCTCTCGGGACCGTCGACGGGTGTCGTCGCCGCGCAGGCCATCGGCCAGATGACCGGCATCGAAAACCTGATCACCTTCGACATGGGCGGCACCAGCTCGGACGTCGCGCTGCTGTCGCAGGGCCGTTGCCGCGTGGTCAACGAAGCGATCGTTCATGGCTATCCGCTCAAGGTGCCGATGCTCGACATTCACACGGTGGGTGCCGGTGGCGGGTCGATCGCCTATGTCGACAATGGCGGCCTGCTCAAGGTAGGTCCGCGCTCTGCCGGCGCGAACCCGGGCCCTGCCTGCTATTGCCTCGGCAACACCGAGCCGACCGTGACGGACGCCAACGTCGTTCTCCAGACGCAGAACCCGGAATACCTGCTCAACGGCCGCATGAAGATCGACCGCGAGCTCTCGGTCGCGGCGGTGAAGACGCTTGCCGACAAGCTTGGGCTCGGCGTGCTGGAAGCGGCAAACGGCATCCTCGAGATCGTCATCGCCAACATGGCAAAGGCCATCCGCGTGATTTCGGTCCAGCGCGGCCATGACCCTCGGGATTATACGCTCGTCGCCTTCGGTGGCGCAGGCCCGGTCCAGGCCGCCCGCCTCGCACGCGAGCTTGGGATGTCGCGCGTCCTCATCCCCCGGACACCGGGTGTGCTTTGTGCCCTCGGTCTGCTGATGACGGACCTGCGCAGCGACTTCTCGACGACGAGCCTCATCCAGCTCGATAAGGTTGTCGAAGGCGATCTCGCCGCGATCTATGACGACCTGGCTGCCCGCGCGACGGAATGGTTCGACCTGGAGCAGATCGCATCTTCCGCCCGCAGGATCGAGCGCAGCGTCGACGTGCGCTATGCCGGCCAGAACTACGAGATCAACGTCCCGGTCCCGGATGGAGCGATCACGCGCGACACCTTCAAGGCGATCGAGGAAGGATTTGCCGCGGCTCACCGGCAGCTTTACGGCTTCGTAGCTGAGGGCGAGGCGATCCAGCTGGTCACGTTCCGCGTCGCCGCGAGCGGCCTGGTGCCGAAGGCTGAATTCCAGCCGCAGCCGATCGAGGGCCTCGATTCGTCTGCAGCCGTCACCGGTAGCCGCCCCGTCTGGATGGCAGAGGTCGGCGATTTCATCGAAACGAAGCTCTACAACCGCGACCTGCTGCGTCCAGGCAATGTCGTGGAAGGTCCTGCCATCATCGACCAGATGGATTCCACCACCGTTGTACCGCCGGGGCAGTCGGCAACCGTCGATGCCTATTTCAACCTCATCCTCGAGGCGAAGTGATGAACCAGATCATTCCCGTTCCCGCGTCAAGCAAGCTGAACCCGATCACGGTGGAGGTCATCAGTTCGGCCTTTGCCTCCACCGTGGAGGAAATGGGGGAGGCGCTGGTTCGTGCCTCCTATTCCACCAACATCAAGGAGCGCCGCGACTGCTCGACGGCACTGTTCGATGCCAAGGGCCGCATGCTGTGCCAGGCAGAGCACATCCCGATGCATCTGGGCAGCTTCATCGGCTTCGTCCCCTATATCCTGCAGCATGTGGATATGTCGACGATTGCGGCCGGTGACATCTTCATCGGCAATGATGCCTACGAGGGTGGCGGCACCCACCTGCCGGACATCGTCCTGGCGGAGCCGATCTTCTTCGAGGGACAGCTGGTTGGCTGGGCGATCAACACGGCGCACCACTCCGATTTTGCCGACCGTGGCCATGCCCACATCTATCAGGAAGGCCTGCGGATTCCGCCGGTCCGCCTCTACCGCAAGGGTGAACTGCAGGAGGACATCCAGAAACTGTTCCTCCTGAACTGCCAGGTCCCGCACGAGCGTGTTTCGGACTTGCGGGCTCAGGTCGCGGCGAACCGCCTTGGCGTGTTGCGACTGCAGGAACTGTGCCGCAAATACGGGACGGACACCGTTCTGGCGGCTGGCGATGAGCTCATGGACTATGCCGAGCGGAAGATGCGTGCGGGCATCGCCCAGATCCCGGATGGCGTCTACAAGTTCTCCGATATCTTCGACAGCGAAGCCCTGCCGGAGCCGATGAACCTGTCGGTGACGATCGAGGTGAGGGGGGACGAGATCTCGCTCGATTTCGTCAGCCCGCCGCAGGTTCGCGCCGGACTCAACGTTGTTTATACCGCGCTGCTCGCAACCGTCTATTACGCGGTAAAGACCGTCGTCGATCCGACTGTCCTTCCGAATGCCGGCCTGGCGCGTCCCATCACCGTCACGGCCGAGGAAGGCACGCTGCTACGCTGCTCGCATCCGGCCGCTGTCGATGGCCGAATCACCGCCTGCCAGCGCGTCGTTGACCTGATCCACGGCGCCTTCGCTCAGGTGGTCCCGCATCGCGTCACCGCAGCTTCCAACGGCGCGGTCAGCGTCGCCCATTTTGACGGCCGCCGCGATGATGGCTCCATATGGGTCTACCTCGAAACGATCGGTGGCGGGTTCGGCGCCCGCTACAACAAGGACGGTCTCGATGGTGTTCATTGCCACATGACCAATACCTCCAATCTTCCGGTCGAGGCGCTGGAAAACGAGTATCCGATAACGCTCCGTCGCTATGAACTGGTCGATGGGTCGGGCGGTGACGGCGAGTTCATCGGCGGAATGGGCCTGCGTCGCGTCTATCGCGCAGAAAAGAAGTGCCGCGTCGTGGTGATGGGTGCACGCCTCCAGTCCAGGCCCTGGGGGCTTGAAGGCGGCAAGCCGGGTGCGTCGGGATACTTCACCCTCAACGGCGAGCGTTCCGGTTTCGAGCGGGACGCGGTGGAGTTGCAGCCCGGCGACGTGCTCGAGATCGTGACACCGGGCGCCGGTGGCTATGGAGAGCCGGCGAGACGCGCCCCCGCACGTCGGGAGCAGGACCGTCGCGAGAAAAGATTTGCCTAACCGGTCGTGAGATAGGAAATACTCCGCCTGCGAAAGCGGGCGGAGTATTTCGTTGATGGAGGGCTGCATTTCTTGGCGAGACAATCTTCTTCCAATGCCGGGCGCGCGGCAGAGTTGTTGATCATGCTGTCACAGGCCGGATCCAAGGGAATGTCGCTTGGCGAACTTGCCGAGTTGATCGGCGAAGCCCGCTCCAGCGTCCATCGGGCCTTGGTCGCCTTGGCGGATTACGGCCTCGTCGTCCAGAGCGGCAACCGCGGCCGCTATCGACTTGGACCCGGTGCCTATGGACTTGCCCTGCGGACTCCCTCGGTCAACGAGGTCGTCGATTTCTACAGACCTGCGCTGATCGAGATCACTGGGCAAACGCTGCTGTCGACCTTT
>Ga0233380_1000963_pt1 | contig 13699 bp, 14 predicted proteins | sample ElkDunMinimDraft_9_FD_191541 | JGI IMG/M metagenome (GOLD analysis project Ga0233380, IMG submission 191541) | Fecal eukaryotic communites from dung pellets of Tule Elk in California, USA - Elk Dung F36 | ecosystem: Host-associated > Mammals > Digestive system > Large intestine > Fecal | place... | reverse complement strand
CGGCCCATCACGAGGTTGAAAACGCCTTCAGGCACGCCGGCGCGCGCGATGATGTCGGAAAGCGCCCAGGCCGAGCCTGGCACGAGGTCGGCCGGCTTGAACACGACGCAGTTGCCGTAGGCCAGCGCCGGCGCGATCTTCCAGGCCGGGATGGCGATCGGGAAATTCCACGGCGTGATGATGCCGACGACGCCGACCGGCTCGCGGGTGAGCTCGACGTCGATGCCGGGGCGCGTCGACGGCAGCTTCTCGCCCGCAAGACGCAGCGTCTCGCCGGAGAAGAAATCGAAGATCTGCGCGGCGCGCAGCACCTCGCCTGTCGCCTCCGGCAGCGTCTTGCCCTCCTCGCGGGCAAGCAGCGTCCCGAGCTCGTCCTTGCGGGCGATAATCTCGTCCGAGACCTTCTTCAGTATGTCGTGGCGCTGCTGGATGCCGGAACGCGACCATGCCGGGAATGCGGCCCTGGCGGCGGCGATTGCCTGCTCGGCCTGCTCGCGCGAGGCGCGCGCATAACGGCCGACGACGTCTCCGGTGTCGGACGGGTTGATGTTGTCGGCGGCCTCGGCTCCGTCGGTCCAGCTTCCGGCGATGAAATTCTGGTGCACGGTCATTGTCTGCTCGTCCTGTTCTCGCGTTGGGTGGGCCTCAAGCGCGCCAACGGCAAGCTATACACGATGTGCGGCGGTTCATAGACCGTCGCGCCGTATAGGACGAAGCGGCTGCTAGCTTTTCGCGCCGAGCAGCAGGTCGCGCAGCACGACCGCATCGTTGTGCTCTTCGTCGCGCGCGCCGTAGACGAGCGTCGCAGGGCCTTTGCCGATCGCCTCCTTCAGGGCCTGAAGGGCTTCGCCGTTGGCATCGATCTCGGCGCGGTAGCGGCGGCGGAACTCGTCCCATTTCGCCGGATCATGGGCGAACCATTTGCGCAAGCCGGCGCTCGGAGCGATCTCCTTCAGCCACAGGTCGACATGCGCCTGTTCCTTCGACAGCCCGCGCGGCCAAAGCCTGTCGACGAGGATCCGACGACCATCCTCGCCGGATGCCGGTTCGTAGACCCGCTTGATCGCAACGCGCATGCACCAGCCTAGCAGAAAAGCCCGCAGGATGGACCTGCGGGCCTCGATCCGGGTGCGGGGACACTGCGCGTGCCCCTACCCCGGCCTCATGCGTCGCCGGACTCGAACATGTAGAGTTTTGCGCCTCCGGTGGCGAAATTGGCGAGATCGCCCGCCGCCGCCTGGCCGGCCGCCGATTCCAGTCCGGCCTGCAATGCGGCGAGATTTTCGAAGGTCAGGATTGCGACGAGATGGACGTCGGACTCGCCGCCTGGCGCGGCAACCGTCCCCTTGCTGATCTCATATTTCTTCAAGCCGGGGATTTTGTAGGCCAACGGGACGTGGGTGGCCTTGTAGTAGGCGTCGAAAGCCGCCTTGTCCTTCGGCGTATTGTACAACACGACGAGCTCAGCCATTTGCCGATTTCCTCCAGATGTTCCCAGACGATGCCCGAACGCCAAGGTAGCCCCGGCCGCGCGAAGCACAAGAGAACATCGGCCTGGAAGATCCTGCCGCCGCAGATGCCGGCCCACGAAAAAGCCCGCTCGAAAGCGGGCATTCGGTAGTTGATCGCCGCAGCCGTGAACCGCGGGCCTCCGCTTATCCCATCTGGGTGACGAAGCGGCTTTCGAGATATGCGCCCACCGCTTCCGAGCCGCCCTCGGTGCCGTAGCCGGAATCCTTGATGCCGCCGAACGGGACTTCGGGAAGCGACAATCCGTTGTGGTTGATGGTCAGCATGCCGGCGTTGACCTTGCGGCCGAGCGCCTGCGCCGTCGAGGCCGAGCCGGTGAAGGCGTAGGAGGCGAGGCCGAAGGGCAGCCGGTTCGCTTCCGCGACCGCCTCGTTGAACGTGCCGAAGCGGTTGACGATGGCGACCGGGCCGAAGGGCTCGTCGTTCATCATCTTCGCCGAGACCGGGACGTTGGAGACGACGGTCGGCTCGAAGAAATTGCCGACATTGCCGATGCGGCGGCCGCCGGTGAGCAGGTCCGCGCCGAGGTCGACGGCGTCGCCGATCATAGCCTCGATCGCCGGGATTCGACGCTCGTTGGCGAGCGGGCCCATCTGCGTGTCGGCGTCGAGGCCGTTGCCGACCTTGACGGCCCTGGCGGCATTGACGAAGCCTTCGACGAACTGGTCGGCGACGCCGTCCTGGACGAGGAAGCGCGTCGGCGACACGCATACCTGTCCGGCATTGCGGTATTTCGTTGCGGCCATCACCTCGATCGCCTTCGTCACGTCCGCGTCGTCGAAGATCAGCACCGGCGCATGGCCGCCGAGTTCCATCGTGGCGCGCTTCATGTGGCGCCCGGCGAGCGAAGCGAGATGCTTGCCTACCGGCGTGGATCCCGTGAAGGAAATCTTCTGGATGACGGGATGTGCGATCAGGTATTCCGAGATTTCCGCGGGCACGCCATAGACGAGGTTGACGACGCCGTCCGGGATGCCGGCGTCGACGAAGGCGCGGATGAGCTCCGACGGCGAGGCCGGGGTTTCCTCGGGCGCCTTGACGATGATCGAGCAGCCGGTGGCAACGGCGGCCGAAAGCTTGCGCACGACCTGGTTGATCGGGAAGTTCCACGGCGTGAAGGCGGCGACGGGGCCGACCGGAACCTTCGTCACCAGCTGCGAGACATTGCCTAGACGGGCCGGGATGATCTGGCCATAGGTCCGGCGCGCCTCTTCGGCGAACCAGTCGATGATGTCGGCGGCGAGCATGATCTCCATGCCGGCCTGAGCGAGCGGCTTGCCCTGCTCGCGGGTCATCATCCAGGCGATCCCGTCCTTGCGCTCGCGAAGCAGGTCGGCGGCTCGGCGCATCAGCTTGGAGCGGTCGAAGGCTGAGGTGTCGCGCCAGATACGGAAACCTTTGTCGGCCGCGGCGAGCGCCAGGTCGAGGTCAGCCGTCGTGGCCCTGGCGACATGGCCGAGCGTTTCGTCCGTCGCCGGATCGGTCACCGCAATGGTCGCGCCGTCGGCAGAATCGCGCCAGGCGCCGTCGATGAAAAGCTGGACGTTCGGGTAGGTGTGCATGGTCGATCCGATTGTGGAGGGAAGAGCGGGGGGCGGCTTGCCGCCAGACCCGCTCCATATGCGACGTCAGGCGCGCTGAGCCAAGCCCGAGGCGAGTTTTTCCAGCTCGCGAACGATGGCGGACAGGATTTCGCGCAGCCGGTCGGCCTTTTCAAGCGCGTAGTCGAAGGGCAGACTTTCCGTCTGAAGGTAGTTCGACTGCGCGATCTCGATCTGAACGGCGTGGACGTTGTCTCCGGGCCGGCCGTAGTGCCGCGTGGTCCACCCACCCTTGAACCGGCCGTTCAGCACATTCGAATAGGACGATGCCTGGACGATCTCCATGACCTTGGCTTCGACCTCGGGCGCGCAGGTCACGCCGTTGTTCGTGCCTATGTTCAGGTCGGGCAGCGTGCCCTCGAAAAGGAAGGGAATCTTCGAGCGGATAGAGTGGCAGTCGATCAGGATCGCGACGCCGTGCGCTGCCCGGACGCGCTCGATCTCGGAGGCCAGCGCATCGTGATAAGGCCGATGGAACGCGGCGACACGCTCCGCGGTGTCGGCGGCGGTCGGAGCCATGCCGTCCTTCCAGATCGGGACGGCGTCGAAGTCGGTCGTCGGGATGAGGTCGGTCGTGTTCTGGCCTGGATAGAGGCTGCCGCCCTCGGGATCGCGGTTCGCGTCGATGACATAGCGGTGCGTCGTCGCGCGCACCCGGGTCACGCCGGGATGAAGGTCCGCAACCAGCCGTTCGATGTGCCAGTCGGTGTCCGCGAGCATTTTGCCGTTGTCGTTCAGGCGCTCCCAAATCGCGGGCGGGACGTGCGTTCCCGTATGCGGGATGCCGAGGACGACCGGCGAATTGCCGGCAACGACTTCGAAGACTGGCATGAGTGGCTTTCCGCTTCTACAGGATGGAGTTCACGACCTCGACGACGTGGTCGCGGCTGAGTTTCTCGGCCGCCGCCGCGTCCTGGTCGGCGATCGCCTGGGCGATGGCCGTGTGATAGCCCACCGACTGGGCATGGAACGGCGACTTGGCGGTGCGCAGGTTGCGCAGCGTGAGCGCCAGGTCGAGCACGTTTTCGAGATAGCGCGCGAGCTGCGCCGAATGCGACGCCTGGGCGATCGCCAGATGGAAGCTGCGGTCCTGCTCGTGGAAGCGCAGGCGGTCGTTCTTCTCCGCCGCCCAGCCCGACTGGATCGCCAGCGTCATGATCGTTTCGGCTTCGGCCGCGGTGCGGCGCTGCGCGGCGAGAGCGGCTGCCTTGCCCTCCAGCGCCTCGCGCAGTTCGAACGCGTCGCGGATAGCCGCCGGAGAGGCCGAGGCGATCTGCACGCGGCCGGGCAGGAATTCGACGAGGCCGATGGCGTTGAGATGGATCAGGGCCTCGCGCACGGGCGTGCGGCTGACGCCGAGTCGCGTGCCGATTTCCTGCGGGCTGATGGTCTCGCCGGGCTGCAGCAGCCCGCTGACGATCGCGTGGCGAATGAGCGTCATGGCTCTGGTGGAAAGCGAGGTCGAGCGCTCGAGCGGACCGACCTCGCCCAGGGACACTGCTTCCATCATCATCTTCTTCCGACCGACCGAATCTTTCGCGCCATAGTCGCGATGAACGCGTTTTCGCGCAACTCGCGCATATGAGCCGGCTGTAGATGCGCAATCTTTTCGCCCTGGCGCAATCGCGAAGGCGAACCGCTCCGCAGTACGGCCGGGATCAGCAAAACGCCTCCAGCCAGTCGCCGTAGGTTTTGCCGCGCGTGGCTTCGTCGACGACCGGGTCGGCCGAGGTGCTCTGCATCGGCGCCTGCCGCGTGCCGGCGAGTATGTCGGCATACGCCTTTTTCATCGCGTGCGCGGCGTCGAACATCGGCAGGTTGCCCTGCGCCCAGAGCGACACGCCCGCTTCGCTCAATATCTGCGGGCATCGCAATTCCGGCGCAACCGCGCCCACGACGATCGGGATCGACAGCGCCGCGCGCGCCGCCTTGAGCTGATCCAGAGATTTCGCGCCCGAAACAAAAACCGCATCGGCGCCCGCCGCCTCATAATTGCGGAGCCGGCGCAGCGCCTCGTCGAGCGGCGCAATCGCAAGCGCGCTGGTGCGGGCGAGCACGACGAATTCAGGGTCGCGACGACCGAGCAGCGCCGCCTTGATCTTGGCGACGCCTTCCTCCTCGCTGACCATCTGCAGCCCGGCGCCGGCCTTGTAGGCGCGCGGCAGGATCGTATCCTCGATCGTCACCGCCGCCGCGCCGGCCGCCTCGATCTCAGCCACGGTGCGCATCGCGTTCAGCGCATTGCCGAAACCCTGCTCGCCGTCGACCAGCACAGGCAGGCCCGAAGCGCGCGCGACCCTGCGGGTCTGCTCGGCCATTTCGCTGAGGCTGATGAGCGACACGTCGGGCGCACCGAGCACGGCCATGGTCGCGCTGGAGCTCAGCATGACGCCGGCTTCGAAGCCGGCGTGTTCCGCGATGCGCGCCGAGATCGGATCGCTAAGGGCCGCAGCCTTGACCGCGCGCGTCTGGCTCAGAATGCTGCGAATTTGTTTAGTGGCTGGGGACATCGATCTCGGGCGTCTGCTATTCTCGTTATGCTGTATACAGTATGTCGCAGGCGCGTGCAATGGCTAGGCTCTTTCCCATTTTTGCAGAAAATTGGCTGAAAACTAATTAGTTCCGAGATTTTAGCCTGCGCTAAAAATTATCTGTTGACTTGTCATGTATATCGCATGCAGCATCCAGATCACATGAGAGAGGGACATGGGGAGCGATCAATGAATGGGAAAATTTCACGTCGGGCAGTGCTTGCCGGCTTGTCGCTGCCGCTGCTCGTGCGGCCGAGCTTCGCGCAGTCGGCGGTCACGCTCGACCAGTTGAAGAGCGCCGGCGTCATCCGGGTCGGCCTTGTCAACCAGCCGCCCTATAGCGGTCTCAATCCTGACGGCACGATCGGCGGCTTCGTGCCGACGCTGGTGCAGCAGATCATGGCCAAGCTCGGCGTCCCCAACATCGAGCCCTACGTCGCCACCTATGGCGAGCTGATCCCCGGCCTACAGGCCGGCCGCTGGCAGATGATCGCGGCCGCGTTCCGCCTCACCAAGGAACGTTGCGCCCAGGTGGCCTTCACCGACCCCGTCACCTTCGATGGCGGCGCGATCGGCTATGTCGCGGCCGACACGCCGACCGTTCCCAAGACCATCAAGGAGCTGGCGGCCGGCGACGCCATGATCGGCGTTCTCCAGGGCAGCTACCTCATCAAGCTTGCCATCGACCAGGGCATTCCGGAAAACCGTCTTTCACAGTTCCCCAACAATCCCGCCATCATCGACGGACTGACCACGGGCCGCGTGGCCGCGGCCATCTCCACCAATGCTGCGCTGCGCCAGTTGCAGACCCAGCGCGGCGGCTTCGACATCGTCTATCCGCTGAGCGAGGATCCGCCCGTCGGCTCGGCCCCTGCCTTCTCGTCCGGCGACACCGAGCTTCATGCGGCGTTCCAGACCGAGCTGCGCGCGCTCCACAAGAGCGGCGAACTCACCGCGATGGCGCAGAAGTTCGGCTTCGACCCGCCGCCCGCCGATCTCGACGGCATCACCGCCGATGCGGCCTGCGGCGCCCTCTGACTGGCCACTCGGACGAGACTAGAGAATGAGTACGAGTGTCTTCGATTACATGCCGTTCCTGCTTGGCGGGATCGGCGTGACGTTGAAGATCACCTTCGCGGCGATCGCGCTTGCCGTGCCGGTCGCCTTCATCCTCGCCTTCGGCCGCATGTCGAGCTGGGCGGTGCTGCGCTGGCCCGCGGGATTCGTCATCGAGACCTTCCGCGGCACCTCCGCGGTGGTGCAGCTCTTCTGGGCGTTCTACGTGCTGCCATTCTTCGGCATCAACCTGTCCCCGATGACGGCCGGCATCATCGTTCTCGGCCTCAACGAAGGCAGCTATTTCTCCGAGGTGGTGCGCACCAGCCTGAAGTCCATCGCCGTCGGCCAGCGCGAGGCAGCGACGGCGCTGCACCTGCCACGGCTCTACACCTTCTTCCGCGTGGTGCTGCCGCAGGCGCTGCCGGTGATGGTGCCGCCCTTCGGCAACTCGCTCGTCCTCATGCTGAAGTTCACCGCGCTGGTTTCGCTTGTCACCATCCAGGACCTGTCCTTCCGCGCCGGGCTGATCGCCACCTCGATCGGCACGTCCGGAACGATCTATGGCATCACACTGGCGCTCTATTTCATCATGGCGCTGGGTCTTGCCGCGATGATCATGGTGCTGGAGCGCGTCGTGAACCGCTGGGCTGGCAAGCATACCGGTGACGAGGCCTTCTTCGCGCCCAGGAAATCCGCCATCCCCGCCTGGGCGTTCGGCCGATGAATGCTTCCTTCTGGGACTGGTCCTACGCCTGGTCGGTGCTTCCTTCGCTGCTGGAGGGGCTGAAGATCACGGTCTTCGCCACGGTGATCGGCTCGGCGATCGCGGTGGTCTTCGGCCTCGTGCTGTGCATGCTGCGGCTGGCGCGTGTCCCCGTCGTCTCGCAGGTCGTCTGGTTCCTCGTCGAATTCCTGCGCGGCACGCCTTTCCTCGTGCAGCTCTACTTCATCTTCTACGTGCTGCCGCATTACGGCATCCTGTTCTCGCCGCTCACCACGGGCGTGATCGCGCTCGGCATCTATGGCAGCGCGCGGGCGGCCGAATTCTACCGCGCAGCGCTGGAGACGATCCCGACCGGCCAATGGGAAGCCTGCCTGACCCTCGGCCTGCCGATCCGGCATGTCTGGACAGGCGTCATCTTCCCGCAGATGTGGCCCATCGCCGTGCCGATGCTCGGCAATCTGGTCATCGCCATGTTCAAGGACACGGCGATCCTGTCGACCATCACCGTGCTGGAACTGGTCGCCCGAGCCAAGGACGCCGGCTTCCAGTCCTTCCGCTACCTCGAGCCTTTGACGATGGCCGGCCTCCTGTTCTGGATCGTCAGCTACGCCGCTGCCCGCGGCATCAGATATCTGGAAAGCCGCAATGCCCACTGACGCACCGATCCCGACCGAGAAAGGCGCCCGCGGCGACATCCTGAAGATGCGCGACCTGCGCAAGGCGTTCGGCTCGCGCACCGTGCTCGACGGCGTCGACGTCGACGTGAAGGCCGGCGAGAAGGTCGCCCTCATCGGGCCGAGCGGCTCGGGCAAGACCACGATCCTGCGCATGGCGATCGGCCTGACCAAGCCCGACAGCGGCACGATCCAGATCGAGGACAAATATCTCTGGCACGAGATGCGCAACGGGCAGTTGGCGCCGTCGGGCGAGAAGAACGCAAGGATCTCGCGCCGGCCGGTCGGGATGGTTTTCCAGCAGTTCAACCTGTTTCCGCACATGACGGCGCTGCAGAACGTGCGCGAGCCGATGGTTCAGGTGCTCGGGCTCTCGCGCAAGGAAGCAGACGCGCACGCCGCGACCCTGCTCGACCAGGTCGGCCTCTCGACCCACAAGGACAAGCGCCCGGCGCAGCTCTCGGGCGGCCAGCAGCAGCGCGTCGCGATCGCGCGCTCGCTCGGGTTGAAGCCGAAGGTGATGCTGTTCGACGAGGTGACCTCGGCGCTCGACCCGGAACTCGTCGGAGAAGTGCTGCGCGTCCTGCGGGAACTGTCGCATGCAAGCGACATGGCGATGCTGCTGGTCACCCACGAGATAAAATTCGCGGCCGACATCGCCGACCGGGTCCTGATGTTCGACCAGGGCAAGATCATCGAGGACGGCCCGCCGAGCCAGGTGATCGGCGACCCGCAGGTGCTGCGCACGCGGCAGTTCCTGCGCGCCGTCAACGAAAGATAGCCGTCCGCGGCGTTTCGATACGAGGAAATCAGAATGGCACTGGCATTTTCGAGCGCCGAGTACGGCGGACGGGTCGAGCGCGTTCAGGCGGCGCTTGGCGAGGCGGGACTCGACGCGCTCGTCATCACCTCGCCCGAGAACATCTGCTACCTCTCCGGCTTCTGGACGCCGGGCTACCACGTATTCCAGGCGCTGGTGGTGCGCAGATCCGGTGACCCGTTCCTCGTCGTGCGCAACATCGAGCTCGACAGCCTGAAGACCAAGTCCTGGATCGACCGCTACTATCTCGTGAACAATCTCGACCTCGCGATCGAGACCTTCGTCGAGTCGCTGCGTGCCGAAGATCTGGTGACCGGAAAGGTCGGCCTGGAGGTCGACGGTGCGCGCCAGGCGATGCTGCGCTCGGACCTGCTCGCCGAGGCCCTGCCGAACATTGACTGGGTGCCGACGCTCGACATCGTCGACCGGTTCCGCGCGGTGAAGTCCGAGGCCGAGATCGGCTACATCCGCCAGGCCGTCCAGATCGCCGAAAACGCCCTGCTCGCCGGTGCGAAGGCGATTCCGACAAGCGCGACGGACAGCGACGTCGCGGCAGTGGTCAGCGGGGCTCTTGCGGGTGGCGGCAGCGAGTTCACGGGATCGCCCCCCTATGTGGTGACGGGTCCTGCATCGGCGCTGGTGCACTCGGTCCATGCCGGCCGGCCGCTGAAGGCCGACGAGCCGGTCTGGCTGGAAGTCTCGGCAAGCGTGCAGCGCTATCACGGCGTCGCAAGCCGCATCGGCGCCACCGATAGACTGCCCGACAGCGCGCGCCGCTACTCCGATGTCTCGGCCGCGGCGCTGACCGCAATGGTCGGCGCCCTGCGTCCGGGCGTGACGGCGGGCTCCGTCGATGCCGCCGGGCGCGCGGTGGTCGAGAAGGCCGGCATGTCCGACCTCTGGAAGAACCGCGCCGCCTACAGCCTCGGCCTGTCCTTCCCGCCGGGGCTTGGGGAGGGGCACATCATCGACATCAAGCCGAACGACCAGCGCGTGCTCAAGGCCGGCATGGTGTTCCACATGATCCCGATCATCAAGGTGCCGGGCGTCGCCTCGATCGCCTGCACCGACACGGTGCTGGTCACCCCGGATGGCGGCGAGCGCCTCGGCAAGCTCGACCTCGTTCCCCTGATCGCCTGAGACCGTCCATGAACGCGCAACCCCATCTCTCCCCGCTGCTCGACCGGTTGCGGGAATCCGCCACGATCGGCGTCACGCGGCGCGCCCGCGAACTGAAGAACGCAGGCCACGACATCCTGCAGATCAGCGGCGGCGAGCCGGACTTCGACACGCCCGACCACATCAAGGCGGCGGCCAAGGCGGCGATCGACGCCGGGATGACCAAATATACGCCGACCGACGGCACTGCAGAGCTAAAGGCGGCCGTCGTCCAGAAGCTCAAGCGCGACAACGGCGTCACGGTCACGCCGCAGCAGGTGGTGATCGGCACCGGCGCCAAGCAGCTCATCTTCAACGCGCTGATGGCGACCATCTCGGCGCGCGACGAGGCCGTCATCCCGACGCCGTCATGGGTCTCCTATCCCGACATCGTGGACCTGGCCGGCGGCACGCCGGTGATCGTCGAATGCCCGCGCAGCGACGGCTTCAAGATCACGCCGGAGCGGCTTCGCGCGGTGCTCAGCCGCAAATCGCGCTGGCTGATCCTGAACTCACCCTGCAACCCGTCGGGCGCCGTCTACAGCGCCAGGGAACTTCGTGCACTGGCGGATGTGCTGCTCGATTTTCCCGACGTGATGATCCTGTCGGACGACATCTATGAGTACATCGTCTTTGACGGACGCAGCTTCTCCACCATTTCCGCGGTCGAGCCGAAGCTCGCCGACCGCACCGTTATCGTGAACGGCGTCTCAAAAGGCTTCTGCATGACCGGCTGGCGCATCGGCTACTGCGCCGCGCCGTTGTGGCTGGTGACCGCGATGGTCAACCTGCAGGGGCAGGAGACGAACGGGCCGTCCTCGATCAGCCAGGCGGCGGCGCTAGCGGCGCTGACCGGCCCGCTCGATTTCGTGGCCGAGCACAATGCGGCCTACCAGCGCCGACGCGACACGGTCGTTGCCGCCATCAACGCCATCGACGGGCTCGCCTGCGATCCGCCCCAGGGCGCCTTCTACGTCTATGTCGACGCGACAGGCCTGATGGGCCGGCGCGACCAGGACGGCAAGGTCATGGAAACCGACGTCGATATAGCCGACCATCTGTTGCAGGGCGGCGTCGCCGTCGTGCCCGGCGCCGGCTTCAACGCATCACCCTATTTCCGGCTCTGCTTCGCCTATGCCGACGACATCATCGAGGAAGCCTGCAAGCGCATCGCCCGCGCCTGCCAGGCGCTGGTGGCCTGAACATGCGCACGAATTACGACGCCATCATCGTCGGCGGAGGCCATAACGGCCTCGTCGCCGCCTTCTATCTCGCCAAAGCCGGACAGTCGGTGCTCGTGCTCGAACGCCGGCACGTGGTCGGAGGGCCTGCCGCGACGGTTGAATATTTCCCCGGCTACCGCAGCGCGATCACCAATTCGCCCGGCTCTCTGGAGCCGAAGATCGTCGCGGACATGAAGCTGGAAAGTTTTGGGCTGACGTGGAAGAAGCCGAGCCCCGCCGTGGTGATGCCCTTCCCCGACCGGCGCTTCTTCGTCGGCTGGCGCGACCAGTGCCGGGTGCATGACGACATCGCCCGTCAGTTCTCGGCCAAAGATGCGCAGGCATACCCGAAGGTGTTCGAGTTCTTCAACGATTTCGCGCGCCGGCTGCAGATCTCCGTCTTCGAGCCGCCGCCGAGCATCGCGGAGATCGCCGCCCGGCTGAAGACGCCGCAGGACGAGGCGGATTTCGCGACGATCTTCTTCGGAAGCATCCAGCAGTTCCTCGAGGAGCGGTTGGAATCCGACGAGATCCGTACGGCGATCGCCATGCTCTCCATGGCAGGCGCGGTCGGGCCGTCGACGCCGGGCACCCCGCTTGCTCTCATGCAGCGGCCGCTGTCGCTGTTCTCCTCCGCCGCGACAGGCGACCACGACCCGCGCAACCAGCCGATGCGCGGCTCGACCGGCCTGCCGATCGGCGGCATGGGGGCGATCATCGATGCCATGGAAGGCGCGTTACGCGCCCTCGGCGTGGACATCGTCACCGAAGCGCCAGTGGAGCGCATCGACGTGGACGCGCGCGGCGCGGTGAAGGGCGTCGTGCTGCGCGACGGTCGCGAGGTGGCGTCGAGCTATGTTCTGTCGAACCTCGACGCGCGCACGACCCTGCTCGATCTCGTCGAGAGCCGCTTCGTGCCGGATGAGATCGCCGCACGCCTCGGCCGCCTGCCTAAGGGCGGTTCGACCTTCAAGGTGGTGCTGGGCGTCGACCAGCCGCCGCATTTCGCCGGCGCGCCGGCCGGCTATGCCGACGCCTTCTCGACCTGCCAGATCCGCATTGCGCCAAGCATGGCCTATCTCGAAAAGGCGCATCAGGACTATATTGCGAAGACGGCCACGGATTCGCCGCGCCTGCTGGGACTGATGCCGTCCTTCATCGACCCGACGCTGGCGCCGGACGGCAAGCACCTGATCTCTTTCAACGCCTGGTACTACCCCTACGAGCTGGAAGGCACCGACTGGACGGTCGAGCGCGAGACGGCCGGCGACAAGATCGTCGACATACTGACGAGCTACATCCCGAGCCTGAAGCAGTCGATTGTCGAGCGGCGCTATTTCAGCCCGCTGGACCTCGAGGCCGAATACGGCCTGATCGCCGGAAATTTCAGCCACATCGACATGACGCCGGCACACATGTTCGGCAACCGGCCGATCCCCGGCATGTCGGACTACCGCACGCCTGTACGCGGCCTCTACCTCTGCGGTTCGAGCGTCTGGCCGGGCGGCACGGTGACCGGCGTGCCCGGCCACAATGCCAGCCATCAGCTCCTGCGCGACCTCGCCCAACCCACCAATCTCAGTGAAGGTGTCATCTAATGTCTGCAAACATCCGTCGTATCGTCGTCTCCGTGGAGCGCAATCTTCATGACGGCGGCCCCGTCCTCGAAAAGCCGGTGAAGCGCGGCTGGGCGGCGGCGATCGTCGAAAACCCCTTCGCCAACGAATATGTCGAGGATCTCGTGCCCTTCATGGATTCGCTGGAGCCCCTCGCCTACGACCTGACGGTCGAGCTCCTGGAAGCGCTGAAGCTGACGCCTTCTGATATCGAGTCCTACGGCAAGGGCGCCATTGTCGGTGCCAATGGCGCGATGGAACACGCCGCGATCTGGCATGCGCCGGGCGGCGCGGGCCTTCGCCGCGGCGTCCAGGGCGGCACGGCCGGCGTTCCCGGCACCATGAAGTACGGCGCGCCGGGCACCACCATCGACCTGTCGCTCGGCAACATGGACGTCGGCAATGTGCGCTCCCACTACGACACCATTTCCATCAACCTCGGCGACTCCCCGAAGCCGAACGAGATCGCCTACATCGTCGCGCTGAGCGACGGCGGACGCCCGCATGCGCGTCTCGGCACGCTGGTGACGGCAGAGGCCGCCCGCAAGCAGACCGGTCGGGCATGAGGTCGGCGCGGTGAAACTCATCATCAGCAACAAGCCCTATTCGCCCTGGCCGCTGCGCGCCTGGCTGCTCATGCGGCAGCTCGGCATCGCTTTCGAGGAAGAGACGATCGACCTGTCGGCCGCCGACAAGGTTGCGCGGCTGAAGGCCGTCTCGCCCTCGGGCCGCGTCCCCGTGCTGGTTGACGGCGACGTGCGCG
>Ga0233380_1000960_pt1 | contig 13715 bp, 15 predicted proteins | sample ElkDunMinimDraft_9_FD_191541 | JGI IMG/M metagenome (GOLD analysis project Ga0233380, IMG submission 191541) | Fecal eukaryotic communites from dung pellets of Tule Elk in California, USA - Elk Dung F36 | ecosystem: Host-associated > Mammals > Digestive system > Large intestine > Fecal | place... | reverse complement strand
GTTGTGCGTCGCCATGAACGGAGATCGTGTGCCGGACGGCAAACGCTGCGTCTCCACCTCCAACCGCAACTTCGAGGGCCGTCAGGGCGCCGGCGCGCGGACTCACCTCGCCAGCCCGGCGATGGTCGCGGCCGCCGCGCTCAACGGCAAGCTGGTTGACGTTCGCCAGGATCAGGCAGCATGAGCGGGGTCAAGCAAGTCACCGGACAGGCGTTCGCCCTGCCCCTCGCCGATGTCGACACCGACGTCATCTACCCGGCCCTGTTCCTGCTCCATACGGAGAAGCGTGGCCTCGGCCGGTTTGCCTTTCACGACCGTCCCGCCATTCGTGCAGCCTATGCCGCCGCGGGCTCGCCGCCGATCCTGGTCGCCGGTGCCAACTTCGGCTGCGGCTCCAGCCGCGAGCACGCTGTCTGGGCTCTCGCCGACTTCGGCTTGAAAGCGATCGTCGCGCCCTCGTTTGGCGAGATCTTCCGGTCGAACTGCGCCAACAACGGCGTGATCGCGGCCCGGGTCGATCCCGAGGCGCTGCCCGGGCTCCTGGCCGCAGCCGAAGCGGGCGCCGACTTTAACGTCGACCTGCGCGCCACAGAAGTGGTCATTGGCGACAACCGCACCCCGTTTGCCATTCCTGACAGCGACCGTGAACTGGTGCTGGAAGGCTGGAACACCACCACCCGCATGCTGGCCCTCCACGGGGCCGACATCGCGCAATTCGAAGCAAGCCAGCGCATCAGCAATCCCTGGCTCTGGACGAAGGACTGAACATGACCGACAACCGCCTCAAGGATCGCTTGGCCAAGAAGGAATTCTTCGTCGTTCCCGGCGTGCACGACATGATCGCCGCCGTCATGGCGGAGCGGGCCGGTTTCGACATCGTCTATGGCTCAGGCTACTGGACCACCGCCAGCGCCTATGGCCTGCCCGACACCGGCATCGTCACGTACACGCAGATGCTGGATCGCATGGCGACCATCAAGAAGACGGTCTCCTCCGCCCTCATCGCCGATGCTGACACGGGTTTTGGCGGCCTGCTCAACGTGCACCACACGGTGAAGGGCTACGAAGCGGCCGGCATCAGCGCGATCCAGCTGGAAGACCAGGAGTTCCCCAAGAAGTGCGGGCACACGCCTGGCAAGCGCGTCGTTTCGACCGAGGACATGGTCGAGAAGATCAAGGTCGCAGGCGAGGCCCGCGAGAACATGCTGATCATCGCCCGCACCGACGCTTACCAGACCTATGGTCTGGATGAGACGCTGCGCCGCCTGGAAGCGTACGACAAGGCGGGTGCGGACATCCTGTTCGCCGAAGCGATCACCACCGAAGAAGAGATGCGCAAGGTCTGCGAGACCTTCGACAAGCCGATCCTCGTCAACATCGCCAACGGCGGCGTCACCCCGCCGCTGCCGGCCAAGGTGCTTGCCGACATCGGCTTTGCCTTCTCGATCTACCCGTCGCTGACCAGCCTGGTTTCCGCCGCGGCGATCGAAAAGGCGTTGAACCAGTTGCGCGACGACGGCAACGGCGAGCCCAGCGATCCGCCGCTGTTCGACTTCAAGGAGTTCTGCTCGCTGATCGGCTTCGAGGAAGTCTGGGCCTTCGACAAGAAGTGGGCCCGGTAACTCGTTCCCCCTCCCTCCGGGGAGGGGATTACGAAAGACAAGCGACCATGAAGATCCGCTCTGCCGTACTCGATCGCTCGGGTGAGAACCCGACCCCTTATGCAGCGAACAAGCCAATGCGCTTCGCCGAACTGCAACTGGACCCGCCGGGCCCCGGCGAAGTCCTGGTGCGGATCGAGGCGGCGGGCCTTTGTCACTCAGACCTGTCCGTGGTGAACGGAGACCGCGTGCGCCCGATGCCGATGGCATTGGGCCACGAGGGCACTGGCATCGTCGAGGCGCTCGGGCCGGGCGTGGACGGTCTGGAAGAGGGAGACCGCGTGGTCCTGGTCTTCCTGCCGTCTTGCGGGCGATGCGTGCAGTGCCTTTCGGGCGACGGCTATCTTTGCGCAGTCGGCGCGGCGGCGAACGGCAAGGGTGAGTTGATCGGCGGTGGCCGGCGCCTTCATGAGTGCGGCCACGACGTGCACCATCACCTCGGCGTTTCCGCCTTCGCCACCCACGCGGTGGTCGATCAGCGCTCAACGGTGAAAGTGGATCGCGACATCCCGCCGGAGATTGCCGCCGTGTTCGGCTGTGCCGTCCTGACAGGCGTGGGTGCAGTGATCAACTCGGCCCGCCTGATGCCGGGCGAGACCGCCGTCGTGTTCGGCCTCGGCGGTGTCGGCCTTGCAGCCACAATGGGGGCGCTCGGCAGCGGCGCAGCCAAGGTGATCGCGGTGGATATGGTCGAGAGCAAGATCGAGCTAGCGCGGGAACTGGGCGCTATCGCCGTCACCCCCGACCGGCTTGCCGACACGATTGCCGAGCACCTTCCTGCTGGCGGCGCCGATGCAGTGATCGAGACGGTGGGCAATGCCCGCGTCCTGGCACAGGCCTACGCCTCCGCCCGTCGCGGGGGGCGCGTGGTGACAGTTGGCCTGCCTCCGCCGGAGCAAACCTTCGGCCTCAGCCCCCTTTCCCTGGTGGGAGACGGAAAGACCCTGATCGGCTCGTACATGGGCTCGGCCATCCCGGCCCGCGACATTCCCCGCTACATTGGCATGTGGCAGGCGGGCAAACTCCCGGTGGAGAAGCTGATAAGTTCGACCCACGCGCTGGAGGATCTGAACGAGATGATGGACGCCATGCATCAGGGCTCGGCGATCCGGCAGATCATCCGGTTCTGACCCTCACGATCGCTATCTAAAGCATGGCAAAAGGAAGGCCGCCAATCGGCGGCCTTCTTCGTTCCCGTTGAGAGTCCTGCTGGTCAGATCTTGTCGCCCAGCGCGCCCCTTACTTTCCCCTTCAGTTGCTGAGCCTCGCCCTTACGCTCCTGCGCACGGCCTTCCGCATGCAGAGCGGGGTCATTGCGCCCTGCCATCGCCTGCTTGGCATTGCCGGCAACCTCATTCGCCAGACCCTTGGCCTTGTCTTTGAGTTCACCCATGATCCGTCTCCTTGGTTCTGCGGGGCAGCCTTTGCCCGCGGCTACAAGGAAACAATGGGTTAACCCTGTCGCTGTTCCATTCCGCGCGGCGGACCGGCTCCTGCCAGCGATTGTCGGTGAACCGACGGCAGAGCTTGGGTACTCAGGCGGCAGGACGCTTCGACATTGCCTGAACATAGCGCCACTCATCAGGCGTGACGGCTGCAACGGAGAGCCGGGACAGCTTCACCAGTTCCATCGACGCCAGTTCGGGATCGTTCTTGATCTCGCGCAGGGTGACGGGCCGCTTCAGCTTGCCCACCGGCTTCACCTTAACCGCCGCCCACTTGCCTTCGGGATCCGTGGGATCGATGAGCCCCGCTTGGCTGATGCGCACGATCCCCACGATCTCCTTGCCGATGTTCGAATGGTAGAAGAACGCCTCATCGCCCACTTTCATGGCGCGCAGGTTGTTGGCAGCCCTGTGGTTGCGCACGCCGTCCCAGGTTCCCTCCCCCTCCGCCACCAGATCGTCCCAGCTATACGCGTCGGGCTCGGACTTCATCAGCCAGTAGCTCTTGGACATGCATCGCCTTCCGTTTTCGACTAAGTGTGCGCCAACTAGCTCAACTCTCCCCGGATCGCACCTATGGACACCGCCGAAATCCCCATCTTGAGCCTCGCCCAGGCTCCGCAAGCCCTGGCGGGAGACCTCGGACGCAGCTTCCGCGAATACGGGTTCGCCGTCGTCCGCGACCACGGGATCGACCAGGACCTGATCGACGAGGCATGGCGCCTCACCGCCGCGTTCTTTGCCCTCCCCCTGGCCGAGAAGGCCGCCTACCATCGCCCCGGCATTCACGGGGCCCGCGGCTACACCCCATTTCGTACCGAGGTGGCGAAAGGTGCGACCGAGAGGGACCTGAAGGAATTCTGGCACATCGGGCGGGACCTTGCGGCCGGCCACCCCCTGGAACAGACAATGCCGCCCAATGTCTGGCCGGAACAGCCCGCCGGCTTTCGCGAGGTGTTCATGCGTCTGTTTGCCGAGTTCGACCGGGCCGGAACCCGGCTGCTCGCGGCGATCGCGGTGGACCTGGGGCTGGAGCAGGGCTGGTTCGAGCCAGTGGTGGAGGACAGTAACTCTGTCCTTCGCCTGCTGCACTATCCGCCCGTCGGCAACGATGCCGGTGGCGCCATTCGCGCTGGCGCGCACGAAGATATCAACCTCATCACCCTGCTCCTGGGCGCGCAGGAGGCGGGCCTGGAGCTGCTGGGCCGCGATGGCCGCTGGCTTACGGTAAGCCCGCCCGAGGGCGCCATGGTGGTCAATATCGGCGACATGCTCCAGCGGCTTACCAACCACGTGCTGCCCTCCACCACGCACCGCGTGCGCAACCCCGCGGGGGACCGGGCCGGCCATAGCCGATATTCGATGCCCTTCTTCCTTCACCCGCGCAGCGACTTTTGCATCGAAACGCTGCCCGGCTGCATCAGCGAGGCGAACCCGAACCGCTACCCTGCCCCGATCACCGCAGATGATTTCCTGCAGGAGCGCCTGCGCGAGATCGGGCTGAAGGGGTGAGCCTCCTCGCGCCAGCCACGCACGCACTGGACGTAAGCACCCCAAGGGCATAGATCGCGCCGATCATGCGGATTGCTTTCACCAAGATGCACGGCCTGGGTAACGATTTCGTCGTGCTGGACGCGCGCGAGCGGCCGCTGCCGGAGATGGATGCGGCCGCCGCTGCCGCCATCGCCGATCGCCACACGGGCATCGGCTGCGACCAGCTGGTGGTGCTGGAGCCGTCCCGGCTCGCCGATTTCCGCATGCGCATCTTCAATGCGGACGGCAGCGAAGTGGAAGCCTGCGGGAATGCCACCCGCGCCGTCGGGCTGCTTCATGGGCAACCCGCCCGCATCGAGACGCTGGCAGGGACGATCTTCGCCGCTCCCGCACAGGGGGGCATAGCGGTCGAGATGGGGCAGCCCCGGTTCGGCTGGGACGAGATACCGCTCGCCTATGCCATGGATACGCACGCCATGCCGGTTGCCTGGGAAGAGCTCAGCACCCCCATCGCGGTCAACGTGGGCAATCCGCACGCGATTTTCTTCGTGCCCGATACCGATGCCGTGGACCTGGCCCGCCTTGGCCCGGTGATCGAGCAGGATCCGCTGTTTCCCGCTCGCATCAATGTCAACGTCGCCACGGTAACCGCGCGCGATGCCATTCGCCTGCGGGTCTGGGAACGCGGCGCCGGGCTGACGCGCGCGTGCGGCACCGGCGCTTGCGCGACGGCGATCGGCGCCATGCGCAGGGGCCTGGTGGACCGGCGGGCAACGGTGACGCTGCCGGGCGGCCCGCTGACCATCGAGTGGCGGGAGGACGGCCAGATCGTCATGACCGGTCCCGCCACCGAGAGTTTTCGAGGCGACTTCGACGGCGCGGCATACGGCCTGTTGGCATTCGGGACGGCTGGGTGAGTCCGACCGCGTGAGCGTGGAAGTCCATTCGCTCGGCTGCCGGCTCAACCTCAGCGAGAGCGAGCAATTGCGCGGGCTGCTGGCCGGAGCCGACGATCTGGTAGTGGTCAACTCCTGCGCTGTGACGGCGGAAGCCGTCCGGCAGACGCGCCAGCTCATCCGGCGCGCGCGGCGCGCACGTCCGACAGCGCGCCTGCTCGTTACCGGCTGTGGAGCGGAAGTGGAGCGCGAAAGCCTGTCGCGCATGCCGGAAGTGGATGGGCTGGTGGCCAACGCCGCGAAGCTGGATCCGCGCGCATGGAACGTGCCCGCGCCGCCCTCGCGGCATGACTGCGCCGGATATACGCGACGCTTCGTGCAAGTGCAGAATGGCTGCGACCACGCCTGTACCTTCTGCGTCATCCCGCAGGGACGCGGCGCCAGTCGCTCGCGGCCAACGGCGGAGGTGCTCGACGAGATCGCAGTCCATGTCGACGGCGGGGTCCAGGAGGTCGTGCTCACCGGTGTGGATCTGACATCCTGGGGCGCCGACCTCCCGGGGACGCCGGGTCTGGGAGCCCTCTGCGAAGATATCCTGGCACGTTTCGCGAAGCTGCCGCGGCTGCGCCTCTCCTCGGTCGACGGTGCGGAAGTGGACGGGGCGCTGTTCGAGCTGTTGGCCAGCGAGCCACGGATGATGCCGCATCTCCACCTCTCGCTGCAGTCGGGCGACGACATGATCCTCAAGCGGATGAAGCGCCGCCACTCGCGAGCAGACGCCCTGGCCCTGGTCGAACGTTTGCGAAGCCGGCGGCCGGAGATCGCGATCGGTGCCGACCTGATCGCCGGGTTCCCGACGGAGACCGAGGCGATGCATGACCAGAGCCTCTCGATCATCGCGGAACTGGGCGTCGTGCATGGGCACGTCTTCGCATACTCGCCCAGGCCGAACACCCCTGCGGCGCGGATGCCGCAGGTCCCTGCTGCCATTGTCCGCGAGCGGGCCGCAAAGCTGCGCGCGGCCGTGGCGGACCAGCGCAGGCACTGGCTCGCCGGCCTTGTCGGCAGTCAGCTATCGGTGCTTGCCGAGCGCGGCGGAACCGGCCATTCGCCGCAGTTCGCGCCGGTCCGGCTTGCACCCGAGGTCCTCCCCGGTGCTCTGGTTCGCGTGACCCCCCGCCGGCTCGTCGAAGGAATGCTGGAATGAGTAGCCAAGTGCCGCCCGGATCGGAGAGCGGCTGGTCGGATCGCCTGTTCGGTGGCTTCCGCAAGACGTCGGAACGCCTGTCCGGCAACCTCTCGGGGATTGTCGGGAAGACCCGACTGGACGAAGGCCAGCTGGACGACATCGAGGATGCGCTGATCATGTCCGATCTGGGCCCGCGCGCGGCGGCGCGCATCCGGGCCCGGCTTGCGGATGAGCGGTTCGAGCGCGATGCGGACGAGCGGGCCATTCTGGAAGTGGTGGCGCGCGAGATCGCCGACATCCTGCGTGCGGTGGCAAAGCCGCTGGACATCGTCGCGTTTCCCCGCCCGCAAGTGATCCTGGTGATCGGCGTCAACGGCTCGGGCAAGACCACCACGATCGCCAAGCTGGGCCACTTGTTCCAGGAGCAGGACTACTCCGTCATGCTCGCGGCTGGCGACACGTTCCGCGCTGCCGCCATCGGCCAACTCGGCGTATGGGCAGAGCGGCTGGGTGTGCCCATCGTCAAGGGACCGGAAGGCGGCGATCCGGCGAGCGTCGTCTTCGACGCTGTGAAGGCGGCCACTAACGAAGGCACTGACGCGCTCATCGTGGATACAGCCGGACGGCTGCAGAACAAACGCGAACTGATGGATGAGCTTGCCAAGATTCGCCGGGTGCTCGGCCGCCTCAACCCCGAGGCGCCGCATGACGTGGTCCTGGTGCTCGACGCTACCAATGGACAGAACGCCTTGTCGCAGATCGAGATTTTCCGTGAAGTCGCCGGGGTCACCGGCCTGGTGATGACCAAGCTGGACGGCACCGCTAGGGGCGGCGTGCTTGTTGCGGCCGCCGAGCAGTATGGCCTGCCCATCCACGCGATCGGCGTGGGCGAGCGGATCGACGACTTGCGCCCCTTCGATCCCGACCTGGTCGCCCGCGTTATCGTAGGGATCGCCTGATGGCACAGGCCAGCGAAAAGCCCCGGTCCTCGTGGATCAACCTGATCGTAGACTTCGGGCCGTTGCTCGTCTTTTTCCTGACCTACCGGCACTTCTCTCCGGAGGATGACGCCAACGGCATGGGCGTCGTGCTGGCGGTTACCAAGGGCACGGTCGCTTTCATGATCGCCACCGTGGCGGCGCTGATCGTTTCCAAGCTGCGGCTCGGGCGCATCTCTCCGATGGTCTGGCTGTCGACCGTGCTGATCCTGGGCTTCGGCGCCCTTACGGTGCTGTTCAACGACCCCTTCTGGATCCAGATCAAGCCCACGGCCGTCTATGTGTTGTTCGCCGCCGTGCTGTTTGCGGGGCTGGCGAAAGGAAAGCCGATGCTGCGGTACCTCTTGCAGTCGGCCTTCGAGGGGCTGAACGAGGAAGGCTGGCTCAAGCTGTCGCGCAACTGGGCAATCTTCTTCGTCTTTCTTGCCGCCCTGAACGAAGTCCTGCGTCAGGTCCTGAGCTTCGGCGGCTGGCTCCAGGCGAAGCTCTGGGTCTTCACCGCCCTATCGTTCATCTTCACGTTCTCGCAGATCCCCATGGTGCTGCGCCATGGCATGGGCGATACCAAGGACGTGCTGCAGAACCCGCCGACCGACCAGTAACACCCTCGCCTTTAGCGCAGCCTGGGAAGAAGTTCCCGCTGCGCGAAGGCAATGAAGCCGGCCTGGTCGTCACCCGGGCAGGTCAGGACGACATGGGTGAAGCCCGCGTCGATATACTCGCGAATGGCCTCAAGGTGCACTTCGGGGTCAGGTCCGGCGGGGATGGTGTCTGCGAGGTCCTCCGGCCGCACATACTTGGTCGCCGCCTCGAACCCTGCGACGTCACGCAGTTCAGAATTCACGGACCAGTCGAAGGCGCTGAACCGGAAGCGGTCATGCGCGATCCGGCGTCCCTCTTCCTCGGTGGCCGCCCAGGCCAGCGTGACCTCGCCATAGGCCAGGCCCTTCTTCCCGCCTCGATCGGCGAATCCCCGGATCAGATCCGCATCCGGGGAGGTCGCCATGATCCCGTCAGCCTTGCGAGCGGCGAGTTCGACCGACTTGTCCCCGCTCACCCCGACAGTGATCGGGATAGGCCCGTCGGGCACATCATAAAGGCGCGCGTGATCGACGTCGAAGAACTGCCCTTCATGGCTGTGAACCTTGCCGTCCCAAAGCAGCCGGACGATTTCGATCGCCTCCTCCAGCATGGCATGCCGGAGCGGAGTTGAAGGCCATAGCTCGCCGGTCACGTGCTCATTCAGACGCTCGCCGGCACCGACAGCCAGAGTGAAGCGATTGTCGCTCATCACCGCGATCGTCGCCGCCGCCTGGGCGATGATCGCGGGGTGATAGCGAATGATCGGGCACGTCAGGCCCGTTGTGATCCCTACCCTGCTTGTCGCGTGGGCGATGGCGCCCAGCACGCTCCAGACGAAAGGAGCGTGGCCCTGCGATTCCAGCCAGGGATGGAAGTGATCCGAGGCCGAGACGAAGTCGAACCCCGCATCCTCAGCCAGCACGGCATTCGCGACAAGCTCCCGGGGGCCGTGCTCCTCAGTCATCAGCTTGTATCCGACGTGGGTCATCCTGCTCTCCCGCGAAACATGTCCCTCGCAATGCGCCAGAGCGCACGAGGTTCTGTGCGGACGATAGAATGTTATCTGGATACGACCGGGGCCGCCGGCGGCGTCAGATCTCCAACTGGCTACCCAGCTCGACCACACGGTTGGTCGGTAAGCGGAAGAATTCCATCGCGCTCGCGGCATTGCGCATCATCCAGGAGAAGAGCTTCTCGCGCCACAACGCCATTCCGGGCTTGGCGGAGGGAAGCAGCGTCTGGCGCGAGAGGAAGAAGCTGGTCTTCATCATCTCGAACGGTCCACCGCAGATGTCCGTGTGCGCCAGAGCGGCAGGGACGTCGGTTTCCTCCATGAAGCCGTAGCGAAGCGTGAGCCGGTAAAAGCCCTCACCCAGTGCAACGACCTCGAAGCGCTCGGACGGTTCAACCCGGGGCACGTCCTGGGTCTCCACGGTGAGCACGACAACCCGCTCATGAAGCACCTTGTTGTGCTTGATGTTGTGAAGCAGCGCCGAAGGCACGCCCATGTTGGTGGAGGCCATGAAAATAGCGGTCCCGGGCACCCGGGTCGCGCTGCCATGTGCGCTCTTGGCGAAGACGTTCAAGGGCAGCGCCGCCTCGCTCATGCGATCGCGCATCAGCCGCCGGCCCTTGTTCCAGGTCGTCAGCAAGGTGAAGGCGATCGCGCCGATCAGCAGCGGGAACCAGCCGCCGTCGCCGATCTTGGCGGCATTGGCGGCGAAGTATGTGCCATCGACGATGAAGAAGACGACCGCCACCGGGATCGTCAGCCACACCGGCCACTTCCACAGCAGCAGGAACAGCACCGTCATCAGGCAGGTGTCGATCAGCATCGCGCCGGTCACGGCGATGCCATATGCCGAGGCCAGATTGGACGAGTTCTGGAAGCCAAGAACCAGGATGATCACGCCCCACATCAGCGCGAAGTTGACGAAGGGGATGTAAATCTGCCCCACCTCGTGCTCGCTGGTGTGACGCGTCGAAAGCCGTGGAATGAAGCCAAGCTGCATCGCCTGGTGCGTGATCGAGAATGCGCCGGTGATCACCGCCTGGCTGGCGATGAACGTGGCGCAAGTCGCCAGGATCACCAGCGGCAGGCGCAGCGTTTCGGGTGCCAGGTTGAAGAACGGGTTCTCCATCGCCTGCGCGGCGCTGGCCTCGTCCATGCCCAGGATCATCGCCGCCTGCCCGAAGTAGTTGAGCAGCAGGCAAGGCATGACAAAGCCGAACCACGAAATCCGCATCGGCCCGCGCCCAAAGTGGCCCATGTCCGAATAGAGAGCCTCCGACCCGGTCACCGCCAGCACAACCGACCCGAGCGCCAAGAACGCCAACAGCTTGTCGGTCATGAAAAACTGCACCGCGTACCACGGGTTCAGGGCCGCCAGCACGTGGGGAAGCTGGACCAGGTGATAGATGCCCAGCACGGCCAGCACGATGAAGTACACGATCATCACCGGTGCGAAGAACGCGCCGACTTTGGCCGTGCCGCTTTTCTGGATCAGGAACAACGCGATCAGCAGCACCAGCGCAATCGGCAGGACCAGCGGCTGAAGCCGCGCCTCCACTACGGTCAGACCCTCAACCGCGGACAGCACCGAAACGGCCGGTGTGATCATGCTGTCGCCGTAGAACAGCGCGGTGGCAAACACGCCCAGCAACACGACGAGGCCCGATGCCCGGCTGTTCTTGAGCTTGCCCGAGATCAGCGCGACAAGCGCCAGGCTGCCGCCCTGCCCCTTGTTGTCCGCACGCATCAGGATGCCGACGTACTGGACGGAGACGACCAGCATCATCGACCAGAAAATCAGGCTGACGACGCCCAGGATGTGGAGCTCGTCGATGGCCAGCGGATGGGGGCCCACGAAAGTTTCGCGGAAGGCGTAAAGCGGACTGGTGCCGATATCGCCGAATACAACGCCGATGGCGCCAAAGGTGAGCTTTGCGAATCGTCCGTTGCGATCCTGGGGCCCGTGGGATGAAACGGCCGTCGTTGCGTCTACGAAACGAGGCCCGTCATAGGGCGCATCCGGCAGTGCTTCACTCATTCGTGTGCCCTGACATGGATTCAAGCGCCCCAATCGCCTCTACGGCAGTTCGCGCGCCGTTAGCAGCGACGCCTATGCCTAGCAACGGCACTCAACGCGTTGCACCTTCGCTTTGTTTCGCATCAATGATGCTGTTGAGACGTCCCAGCTGCTGGACCAGCTCGCCATGCCAGGGCGCGTCCGGTGGCGTGCGCTCCAGCAGCATCTGCCACAAGGTCCGCGCTTCCTCGAGGCGGCCGGCCTGCGCCATGGCCAACCCGAGGAAATACGGCGGGCCAGGATGCTCGGGCGCCGCCGCAGTCGCACGGCGGTATGCGTACAGCGCCGGAGGCGTGAGCTGCCCGTCAGCGTGAGCTACCAGGGAATTGGCCAGGGCCAGCCAGGCTTCCGCATTGCGGGGATCGGCCTCAACCGCAACGCGAAGCATCTCAGCCGCATCGGCGAACTGGCCGTTGCGAGCGAGCGCGTCAGCGATCACGATCCAGCGGTCGGTCGGCGGAATGCCGCTCTCGGTCACCTTGGCCCGTTCGGCCACCAGTGCCGCCGGATCCTTGTCGACGCGCTCTTGCGGTGCCTTCGGCGCTGCAGGCAGCTGGGGGCTGCCCTGAAGGGCATAGCCGGCAATTCCCAGCACCAGCGCGGCGCCAATCGCCTCCCAGCTCACCCGAGGGGCCCGCAGGACAAAGACGGCGATGAGGAACGCACCAACAACCAGGCCAATCACCAGCACCCAGGTCATGGCCGATCTCCCCGGCGAAAGCGGCGGCGCACGAGCAATGCCGCCACCAGAACCAGCACGAGCGGCAGCACAAACAAGGGCCACGTCAGCGCGGTCACCCGTGGGGCATAGCTGACGTAATCGCCGTAGCGCTCGATCAGCCACTCGCGAATCGCCTCGGGCTGCTCTCCCGCCGCGATCCTCTCGCGCACCAGCGATCGCATGGAGCCGGCGATGGGCGCGTCCGAATCAGCAATGGACTGCCCCTGACACTGCAAGCACCGCAGGCTTTGCATCAACGCTTGGGCTTCGGCTTCCTGGGCCGGATCGACAAGCTGCTGATTGGCGTAGGGCGCCGTCGATTCCATCTCCTGCGCGACCGCCGGCCAGGCGAGCAGCGCCAGGAGCGCGAACAGGATGGCACGAAGGCCGTTCATTGCGCCGCCTTCAGCTTGTCTAGCAACATGGGCACGTGTTCGGGACGTATGTCCCCGATGTGCTGGTGGCGGATCCGCCCCTTGGCGTCGATGACGTAGGTCTCCGGCACGCCGGACGAACCCAGCGCAAGCTGCACCTGACCACCATCGTCAGCGCCGATCCGCGCGTAGGGGTTGCCGTGACGGTCCAGGAACGCCTTGATCGCCTCGGGCCGGTCGCGCACCGAGATGCCGACGATCGGAACCCCGGCCTTGGCGAGCTGCGTCAACTGCGGCGCCTCCGCCTGGCAAGGAAGGCACCAACTGGCGAAGATGTTCAGCAGCAGCGGCCCCTTCAGCTCCTGGCTGCGCACGCCCTGCCCCTCGGGCAGCGAAGGTGGCAGTTCGAACTGCGGCAGAGGCTTGTCCACCAGCGCGGTGCCTACGGTTCGGTCCGCAGGGCGCAGCAGCCCGATCGCGACCAGGGCGACGAAGGCAACGAACAACCCAAGTGGAAGCCACAGTGCGAGCGACCGTTTCATCGTCCCTGCCTCGTGCGACGGTAGGCGATCTTCCCGCGTGCGACGATCCGGCGCAAGTCGCTCGCCACATGGCCTGCGATCGCGAGGACACCGCCGAGGGCGATAAGGATACCGCCAAACCAAATCAGCGTCGCGAACGGCTTCCACCACAAGCGAAGCTGCCAGCGCCCATCCGGCGCCTCACCGCCGAGGACGGCGTAAAGCTGGCCGTTCCAGCGGGTAAGAAGCGCGGACTCGCTCGTCTGCTGCGGCGGCGCCCAGAAATTGCGCGCCTGCGGGCGGACGGTCTCGGCCTCACCGCCATCGTACCGAACAATCAACCGGGCCTCGAGCGCGGTCCAGTTGGGTCCGGCAACAGGTTCTACCGCGCCCAGCTTCACGCTCCAGGGACCGACCTGGGTCGTCTCGCCGGCGCGCATCGCAACCAGCTTCTCGACCGAGAACGCGCTCTCGCTGCCCATGCCGAGCAGCGCGACCGCCGCCCCGAAATGGGCGACCACCATGCCCCAGATCGGCAACGGGGTGCGGCGCAAGTTGCGGTCGCGCAACGGGAGCAAGCTGGCCACGGCAAGACCTGCCCCCAGCACGAGGCCAAGGAAGGGCAGCGCCCCTGCCCCGCCGACCGCAAAAACGCCCACGCCGGCTGCAAGGACCACCATCGCCGGCAGGAACAGGCGTTTGCCGATCCGCGAGAACTGGTCGCGCCGCCAGCGCAGCAACGGCC
>Ga0233380_1000959_pt1 | contig 13753 bp, 13 predicted proteins | sample ElkDunMinimDraft_9_FD_191541 | JGI IMG/M metagenome (GOLD analysis project Ga0233380, IMG submission 191541) | Fecal eukaryotic communites from dung pellets of Tule Elk in California, USA - Elk Dung F36 | ecosystem: Host-associated > Mammals > Digestive system > Large intestine > Fecal | place... | reverse complement strand
GATCAGCCGTTCCATCAGCGCTTCGTCGGTGACCTCGCCAAAAGCGCGCTGGATTTCTGGGACCAGATAGGCCGGTGGCAGGTCGCCGGCATCACGCTTCAGGCCCATCTGGCCATAAACGTCCCGAAAGCGCGGGTTGTTGAGATACTGGGAGTTGCTGATGAGGACGCTGCTCGTGGCGGGCTCTGCCTCGCCCATCAGATAGCGTGCCTCGTCCAAACTGTCCTGCGCGTCCATGATTCACATCCTCTGCTCGATCGCCGCGCCTTATTGTCCGAGTCCGCGTGCGGTGAGAATTGTGCGTTGCTCTTGCGATATTTTCAAGACAGTTTGTACCTTATCAGGAAAGGCGGCTCGCACCGGACTTGGCCATTGTGCGGCCATCTGCTGGCTGCTTAGATGTGACAAACCGCCACGATAAGGCGGGTCGAGAGGATGGGTTGATGGCGACGCGGATGGATTCCCTAACATTGCGCTGGGAGATGCATGAGGGGCGTCTTGTCCGTTCGCCGTTGGGGCGGCCTGCGACGATTGACGTGATGTTCGGGGAGGCGGTTGCCCAGGCACCCAATGCGCCTGCCCTGGTCGATGGCGATCTGAGGCTGAGTTATGCGGCGCTGGCGGAATGCGTAGCGTGCTGCGCGGGCAGGCTCTCTGCCATGGCCTTGTCGAGTGGCGACAGGGTGGCGACGCTGCTGGGCAATCGGGCGGATTTCCTTGTTCTCCTGCTGGCGGCTGGCCGGCTTGGCATAATCCTGGTCCCGCTCAACATCAGGCAGAGCAGCGACGAGATTGCCTATGCGCTCGAAGACAGCGGTGCTTCGGCCCTGTTCTGCGAAAGCGATCTTGCGGGGCGGGTCCCCCCGATGGAGGAGGGCGCGGCCTGCCGCCATATTGTCATTGTCGATGATGAGACGCGCGTCTGGTCGGGATCGTTCGAGCCGATCACGGAGGCTGCCCCGCCGCCGGAGGATGCGGGTTGCTGCCTCATCTACACATCGGGGACGACCGGCCGTCCCAAGGGTGCGGTGCTGACCCATTTTGGGCTGGTGGCCAATTGCATGGCCGCGGAGCAGTGCCTCGACCTGCGCGATGGGGAGGTTTCCATCCTCGCGGCTCCGGCGTCGCATGTCACTGGGTTGGTGCTGGTCCTGCTGCTGATGGTTCGGGTCGCCGGCAAGACCGTGTTCCAACGCCAGTTCAAGGCGGCGGACTTTCTGCGCCTCGCTCGGGAAGAAGGGCTGACCTATGCGATCATGGTGCCGGCGATGTACAAGCTGTGCCTGATGGAGCCCGGCGCGGACCGCCACACGCTGTCGACATGGCGGGTCGGGGCCTTTGGCGGCGCGCCCATGCCCGAAGCGACGATCGATGCGCTGGCGCAGCAGTTGCCGGGTCTTTCGCTCGTCAATATCTATGGCGCGACAGAGACCACCGCGCCCTCGGTCATGATGCCGTCACAGGAGATCCGTTCGCGCACGGCCCAGGTCGGGCGGCCGATACCCTTTTGCGACATCAGGATCATGGATGACGAAGGGCGTGAGGTGCCGGCCGGCGAGGCTGGCGAAGTGTGGATCGCCGGCCCGCACATCGTGCCGCGTTACTGGAACCGGCCGGACGCCGATGCGCAGAATTTCGTCGGGGGATATTGGCGATCGGGCGATATCGGCGCGATCGACGAAGATGGATATCTTTCGATCACCGACCGGAAGAAAGACATGATCAATCGCGGCGGGTTCAAAATCTACTCGATCGAGGTGGAAAATGCGCTGATGCGGCATGAGGCTGCGGTTGAGGCGGCGGTCGTGCCGCGTCCCTGTCCGGTGCTGGGCGAGCGGGTGGTGGCCTTTGTCGTCACGCGCGCACCCGTTGAGCCGCAAACGCTGCGCGCGCTGTGCGCAACCTGGCTTTCCGACTATAAGGTGCCCGACAATATCGAAATCGTCGCAGGTCCGTTGCCGCGCAACGCCAATGGCAAGCTGATGAAAGCCGAAATGCGGCAATGGGCTGTCGAGCGATTTGGCTGACAATTGCCGGGATATCGGTCGGCAACATCGCAAATTCGGTGAGACGATCCCCGTCCGCGATCGGGGCCACGGGACGCTATGCTTGCCGCCCTCAGCCGAGAGACTATTATGCGCCTGTCGCAAGATCAGGAGTACCAGCATGGGCGATGTCGTAAATCTGCGCCGCGTCCGGAAGGAGCGGGCGCGCATGACCCGCGAGCGGGACGCGGAGGCGAACCGGCTGAAATTCGGCCGGACAAAGGCCGAGCGTCAGAATGCCGGTCAAGAACATCTCAAGCAGATCCAATCTATAGATGGACATAGGCTCGAAGGCGGGGACGATAGTTCATCAGAATGAGAGCGGGCTATCGGAAGTATTGGGTATAGGTCAGTTTAACATCAGTAATAACTGTGAACATCTGTTCATATTCGCAACATGGATCGACTTTCGTCGACGCTACGGAACAGCTTAACGTGAATGTTCGCTGTCAGCGGGGCCATTTTCTGGCGACTACACGTTGAATGCTGGCTATGACGAAACAACAAGCTGTTCGCCCCGCCGGGCTGGCGATTGCCGCCTTCCTGGCCTCCGTCTCCCCCGCCGTGCTGGCGCAGACAGCCGCGCCAGCCGCTCCAGAGGTTTCGGCGCCCGTCCAAATAACGCCGCCCGTCCTCACGAATGGCGCCCAGGCACCGGTCGCGCCAGCCGCATCTACTCCAGCCACGCCCGTCTTTGCGCCTAACCAGCCGGTCGTGCAGGCAACGCCTTCGGTCGAGGAGCGCCGGGCTGCTGCGGTAGCGGCCGCCGAGGCGGAAAGCGCCGCCCCGGCCGAATCCGCGCGTCCGGCCACGATCACGCCGCGTGCCGCTGCGCCCCGCGCTGCGCCGGTGGAAGTGGCAGCGAGGGAGGAGGCGCCTGCGGTGCCTGCTTCGGCACCGGTAGCCATGCCGCCGGTCGCTCAGGTGCCCGTGGCTAACACCAACGCAGCGCCGGTCGCCGCCACATCCACGCCAGCGACGGCACCCGCGCCGGTTGTTGCGACGCCGGCCAATGACGGCGACACATCGCTACTCTGGGCATTGGGCGGTGGCGCGCTGCTGTTCCTTGGCATCGGCGCCAGCGCGATGATGCGCCGCCGTCGTGGCGAGCGTGACATGCTCTACCCGCAGGATATGCGCGAGGAGGTAATGGCCCGGCCCATCCCTGCTGCAGCGCCGGTAATGGCTCCTGTGGCGCCGGCTGCGCCTAATGAACCGGCGATGCGTGCGCCCACCGCTCCGGTGTCGCCGCAGCCCTCGGCCTCCTATTCCTCGCTCGAGGCGATGGTCGCGGCCCCCCCGAGCCAGGAAAATCCGTTCCGCACGAAGGCGAAGCGTATGCGCCGGGCGCGCTATCTGCTTGCGCAGCGTGAGGCACAGGCACGCGCTCCCGAACAGAGCCGCGCCGCGACGCCGCCGCCAACGATCGCTGCCGAAGACCGTTCGCAGACCGTCTACAGCTTCGGCAAGCAGGGCCAGCGTTCGGGTGTGCTCAAGCCGCGCAACATCTAAATCCTGATACAAGGACGAAAGGGGCGGGAGGCAGTCATGCTTTTCCGCCCCTTTGCCGTGCGCGCGTGCCTGCCATGGTTGCGTAACCGCGCCACCCCTGATACCCGCGCGCCGTCCACCGCCTCTTCAAGAAAGGGCCGTCCTTGTCCGAGTCCGTCAACCGTATCGTCCTGGCCTTTTCCGGCGGCCTGGACACCAGCGTCATCCTCAAATGGCTGCAACAGACCTATAAGTGTGAGGTCGTGACCTTTACCGCTGACCTTGGACAGGGCGAGGAGCTGGAACCCGCGCGGCAGAAGGCGCGGTTGATGGGCGTCAAGGAAGAGCATATCTTCATCGACGACCTGCGCGAAGAATTTGTCCGCGACTATGTCTTCCCGATGATGCGCTCCAATGCGCTTTATGAGGGGCTCTATCTGCTCGGCACCTCGATCGCCCGGCCGCTGATCGCCAAGCGCCAGATCGAGATTGCGCGCATGATCGGCGGCGACGCTGTGTCCCACGGGGCGACCGGCAAGGGTAACGACCAGGTGCGTTTCGAGCTTGGCTATTATGCCCTCGCGCCCGACATCAAGGTGATCGCGCCCTGGCGTGAATGGGATCTCACCAGCCGCACCAAGCTCATCGAGTTCGCCGAACAGCATCAGATTCCTATCCCGCGCGACAAGCGGGGCGAGGCGCCTTTTTCGACCGACGCGAACATGCTGCACACTTCTTCGGAAGGCAAAGTGCTCGAGGATCCGTGGGAGGAAACCCCCGACTTCGTCTATTCGCGCACCGTCAATCCCGAAGACGCGCCCGATGTGCCCGAATATATCACGATCGATTTCGAGCGTGGCGACGGCGTTGCCATCAATGGCGAAGGCATGAGCCCCGCGACGCTGCTCGAAACGCTCAACGAATATGGCCGTCGCCATGGCATTGGTCGCCTCGATCTGGTCGAGAACCGCTATGTCGGCATGAAGTCGCGCGGTATGTATGAGACGCCGGGCGGCACCATCTATCATCTGGCGCATCGCGGGATCGAGCAGCTGACGCTCGACCGGGGTGCCGCGCATCTCAAGGACGAGCTCGCGCCGCGTTATGCCGAGCTTATCTATAATGGCTTCTGGTTCAGCCCGGAGCGCGAGATGCTTCAGGCCGCAATCGACCACAGCCAGGCGAAGGTGACGGGCACGGTTCGTCTGAAGCTCTACAAGGGCGGCGTGTCGGTCGTCGGCCGCCGGTCGCCCCACAGCCTCTACAGCGAGAAGGTCGTGACCTTCGAGGACGATGCCGGCGCCTATGACCAGCGCGACGCGGCGGGCTTCATCAAGCTGAACGCGCTGCGGCTGCGTCTGCTCGGGCGGCGCGACGCGCTCGACTGAGCATATTTGGTAGGCCCTCAGTGCGGCATCGCTTCCGGCCTGGAGCGATGCCGTGCGCGGCTTTTCCGTCGTTGCGGCTCGGGTCAAGAAACCGGCGATCGAGACTTGACGCCACCAGCCGCGCGCGGGCGATGGGTGTAGGCTAAGCCGCCGGTTTTCGTACATTTTGCGACAAGTTTCCGCCTGAACTGACAAAGTTGCGGCACAACTTCTTCCCATAACCGTCTTCAGGAACGGCGCAGGCCGTTTTCGATGGAAGATCGAAAGGAAGACACATGGTTCGCAAGTTTTTCAGCACTGTCGCCGTTGGTTCGCTGCTCATGGGTGGCCTCGCCGCGTCGCAGGTCATGGCGCAGCCCGGCCCTCAGGACGGACGTGGCGGCGGTCGTGGCGGCATCATGATGATAGCCGACGCCAATAAGGATGGCACCATCACCAAGGCGGAACTGACCACGTCGTTGGAAGCACGCTTTGCCAAGATGGACGTCAACGGTGACGGCCAGATCACGCAGGCAGACCGCGATGCCCGCCGCGCGCAGAGGCTTGAAGGCCGCTTCACCGCGCTCGATACCGATCGCAATGGTCAGATCAGCAAGGCCGAATTCCTTACCGGACATCAGGCGCGGCAGGACAAGCGCGCCGAAGCGGGCAAGGGCGAAGGGCGCAAAGGCCATCATTTCCGCGGACGCCATCATGGCGGCAAGGGCATGATGCATGGCAGCTGGCGCGGGCAAGGCGGCAAGGATGGCGTCATGACCAAGGCGCAGTTCATGGCCGGACCGCTCGCGATGTTCGATCGCGCTGACGCCAACAAGGATGGCAAGGTGACGGCGGAGGAAATGACCACCGCACGCCAGGCGATGCGCGAGGCGTGGAAGGCACGCAAGGACGCTTCGCCCGCGAAGTGACCTTCTCGAAAGGGCGAAGGGGACGGGATGCCGCCGCCTTCGCCCTTTCAACCCTGCATGACACGTGACAAAAGCTAAGATCATGAGTGAACGCCCCCATTTGCTGCTCGTCGACGACGAGCGATCCATCCGCGAGCCGCTGGCGCAATATCTGTCCCGCAACGGTTTCCGGGTCACGGCGGTCGGAAATGCGGCCGAGGCCCGGACGCGGCTTCATGCCAGCGCCATCGATCTCGTCATCCTCGACATCATGATGCCGGGCGAGGACGGGCTTTCGCTGTGTCGCCACATTCGTGAGACGAGCGAAATCCCCGTGATCCTGCTGACCGCCCGGACGGAAGAAACCGACCGGATCGTCGGCCTGGAAATGGGCGCGGACGATTATGTACTCAAACCCTTTTCCCCGCGTGAACTGGTCGCCCGTATCAAGGTGATCTTCCGCCGCGTCGCCACCGGCGGCCAGCGCGTGACCGCGCCCGATGGATCGACCTATGCCTTCGCCGGCTGGCTGCTCAAGACCCAGGAGCGGACGCTCGTAGATTCCGAGGGAGTCTCGCTGCCGCTGTCGACCGCCGAATATAATCTGATGCTCGCCTTTGCGACGCGGCCCAATCAGGTGCTGAGCCGCGACCAGTTGCTCGACCTGACGCAGGGGCGGGAAGCGAACGCTTTCGACCGGGCGATCGACAACCAGATCAGCCGCCTGCGCAAGAAGATCGAGCCCGACCCCAAGAACCCGACGCTCATCAAGACCGTCTGGGGCGGCGGCTACACATTGTCCGCCGAGGTCCGCAAGCTTTGAAGCGGTTTCGCCTCTGGCCCCAAAGCCTGGTCGGGCAGATCATCATGCTCGTCGCGCTGGCGCTGTTCGTGGCGCAGGCGATTAACTTCGCTCTGTTGCTGCGGGAACGCAATCGGCTCGCGCTGACCGGGCAGACGGCGCCTGCCGTGTACCGGGTCGTCGATGCGGTCGATACTACCGGGCCGCGTCGCGCAGAGCGGGGCGATCGGCCGCGCGCCCGCTTCGTGACCGGCACGCCTGCGCTGGAGGGGCAGTCTCGCCCCGATATAGAGCAGCGCGCGGTGACCATGTTCGCCGATATCGGCCTCCCCATATTGACCGTGCGCGTCGTGGAGCGGCGGGAAGTGCGGCCGGTCCGCCGGCGCGAAATGATGCGCATGCGGGCCGAGGGCGAAGCGCCCCGCGACCGCCGGGTCGGCGTGCTGACGCTTGCGGCGGAATATGAACGCGGCAAATGGGTCGTGACGCAGGCGCGTAGTGGCGACCGGCCGCCGCGTTTCGGGGGCTGGTTGGTCGGCCAGACGCTTATTCTCTACGTTATCGTGCTGCTGCCCTTGCTCTGGATCGGCCGCCGCATGGCGCGCCCGATGACGCAGCTGACCGCGTCTGCGCAGCAATTTGCCAGTACTGGGCAGGCTGATCCCGTCGAGGAACGCGGGCCGGGCGACGTACGCGAGCTGACAACCGCCTTCAATGCGATGCGCGCCCGTATTTTCGCGATGCTGGACGAGAAGGACCGGATGCTGGGCGCGATCGGCCACGACCTGCGGACTCCGCTGGCGTCGCTGCGGGTGCGTGCCGAATCCGTCGAGGATGAAGGCGAGCGCGCGCGCATGTCGGAAACCATCGACGAGATGAACCGGATGCTGGAGGACATATTGTCGCTCGCTCGCGCCGGCCGCAGCGCGCAAGCCGCGCAGAAAGTCGATATATCGGCGCTGGCCGATGCGGTGGTCGAGGATTTCCTCGAACTGGGCTCCCCAGTGGAGATGGTCGAGAGCGACCGTGCGGTTGCCAGCGTGCGCCCACAGCAGATCCGCCGCGCGCTGCGCAACCTCATCGAGAATGCGGTCGTCTATGGCGAGCGCGCGCGGGTGTCCGTCTCCCGCAACGATGGCTTGATCCGCCTGGTTGTCGAAGATGACGGGCCGGGCATTGCCGAGGGCCGCATGGCCGAGATGATGGAGCCCTTCACGCGCCTGGAGGGGTCGCGCAATCGCGAAACGGGCGGGGCGGGGCTGGGGCTGGCGCTGGTGCGCGCGATCATGGCCGAACATGGCGGGCAGTTGCTACTGTCCAACCGGCCCGGCGGCGGGCTGGCGGCGACGCTGGAACTGCCGGCCTGAGAAGGCGGGGCGCGTCCTTGCCGGGGGGGCGGCAGATGTTTGCCGCCCGCTTTGCTTCAATGTTTGCCGGGTTTTCCCGAGCTGCCCGCCGGGGTCGGATTGACCAGCGCCGCGCCGGCCGGCAAGCCCGTGCCGCCCATGTCGAGCTTGGTTGCCTGTTGCCGGGCAGCGGCGATCGGCTCATCCCGCGCGGCGATATCCGCCTTCGTCTGAGCGTCCCTGCCTTCATCGTCCGCCGTCGGTCCCCCGCGCGACCAGCCCAGGATGATCGAGATGCGCCGGTTGCGCGGATCATAAGGGTTGGACTTGATGAAGGGCTCGCGGTCGGCGACGCCCTCGATCCGGGCGAAGCGCGTATTGCCGATGCCGGTCTCGCTCAGCGCCTTGCGGGTCGATTCCGCGCGAGCCGATGAGAGCATCCAGTTATTCATGGTGCGCCCCGACGCATAGGGCAGCCCGTCGGTATGACCGCGCACGATCAGCGGGTTAGCCATGCCGGTCATGACGCTGGCGACCTCGCTGATGAGCGCCCGCGCCTGCGGGACCAGACGGTCCGTGCCCGACTGGAACATCGCGAAGTCCGCCTCATCGACCAGATCGATGCGCAGCCCCTCGCGGGTCTCGGCAAAGCGCACATTCTTGCGCAGGCGGCCGAGGCCCTTGCGTTGCATCTGCGCTTCCAATTCCTTCTTCAGCCCCTCGAACTTCTGCCGGTCGGCCGCGCGCATCGCCTTGCCGCCCTGGTCCTTAGTGCCGCTCGCGTCGCGCGGGATGGTGATGGACAGATTGCCCTGACCGCCGGTGGTCGGGTAATTTTCCTTGCCCGTTATACTGTCGCCGCCCATCAACCCGGTGGAGCCGGCGGAGGCCGCCTTGAGTTCCACCAGCGTGGGCGTGAAATAGTCGGCCAGCGCCTTGCGCTGCTTTTCGGTCGTCGCGCCGAGCAGCCACATCAACAGGAAGAAGGCCATCATCGCCGTCACGAAGTCGGCATAGGCGACCTTCCACGCGCCGCCATGATGGCCGCCATGCCCTTCGACCACGATCTTCTTGACGATGATCGGCCGGGGCTCCGGCTCGTTCGCGCCGCGTTTCCTGTCAGCCATGGGTTACTTGCCCCGCATGCCGTCGAACACCTCGGCAAAGGCGGGCTGGTTCGCATGGGTGAGGCTGGAGCGCGCGGCCTCGATCACCAGCGGCTGCGGGTGGCCGTGGAGCGACGCGACAATGATCTGTTTGACGACATGATACATGGCGCCATCCGCCTCGATCACGCTGCGGCAGCGATTGGCGAAGGGATTGACCATGCCATAAGCGAGCAGCACGCCAAGGAAGGTGCCGACCAGCGCCGATCCGATCATCGCGCCCAGGATAGCGGGTGGCTGGTCGATCGAGCCCATGGTCTTGACCACGCCCAGCACCGCCGCAACGATGCCAAGTGCGGGCAGGGCGTCGGCGAGGCCCTGCAGATTGTCGGCAGGCTTCAATGTTTCGTGGTGATGGGTCTTGAGCGCATTATCCATGACATCCTCGACCGCATGCGGGTCGAGCGTGCCCGACGACACGACCACCAGACGCAGCGTGTCGCTGATGAGGTGGATCAGCGTCTTGTCCTTCATCAGGCGCGGATATTCGGTGAAGATGGTGGAGCTGGCCGGATCTTCGATATGCGGTTCGAGCGCGACCGGCCCTTCGACCCGCAGCGTCTTCATCAGCTTGCTGACGAGGAAGATGCAGTCGAGAAAATCCTGTTTCTTGTACTGCGGCCCCTTGAACACCTTGGCGAGGCCGCCGCCCAGGGCTTTGAGGTCGGCGCCCGAATTGCCAATGATGAGTGCGCCCACCGCCGCGCCGCCGATGATCAGCATTTCGTGCGGGAGCGCATGAAGCACCGGACCGATGTCGCCACCGGTGAAGATGAACCCGCCGAATACCATGACGATGAGGACGACGAGGCCGATGACTGCGAACATGGTAATTCCCGGAAGAGACAGGGGACCCCGGCGGGGGCTTCACTTTATCAATTACTAATACGGTCCGTATGGGCGTTGCTTTAGCCGCAGCGCTCAGCGGATGAGGTCGAACAGGGTCTGCTGGTTGATGCGGGCGAAGGCGGTCTGGGCTGCCTCAAGCTGAATGAGCTTGGCTTTTACCGAGGCGATGACTTCCGTCATGTCGCTCGATTCAAGCTCGGTGCGGCGATCGTTGAGGTCGAGATCGACGTCGGTGAGACGCGTGCCGATATCCTCCAGCCGGCCCAGGCGCACACCCTGCCGGGTCTGCTCGATAGCGATATGTTCCTGCCCCGCCTGCACTGCGGAAACCGAGGCGGCGAGTGCGTCGTCGTTGCCCGAGGCAAGCGCGGCGATGCTCTGTTCGAAGATCGCGTCGAGCGTCATCGGCGTGCCATCGACGTCGATGCCGCTCGACACCTGTTCGCGCGTTGCGACGACCGCGACGTTGAGGCCACGCCCGACCGGCACCAGGACGCTCTGCCCTTCGTCGAATACGGAGACGCCCTGATAGTCCCGCTGTTCGATCAGGCCGCCGACGGCCGCGCGGATGGTTTTCATCTCCTCGCCGATGGCTTCCAGACTAGTGTCGCTGCCAACGCCGTTGCGCGCGAGCGTCATCAGCTCCTGCGCGCGGGTCAGCAGATTGTTGATTTCCGAAAGCGCGGCTTCGGCGGTAGAGCCGCGCGCGTTGCCGGTCGAGACATTGGATTGCCAGGCCGCCTGCTGTGCCTGCCCCTTGCCGACCTCGGAAAGCTGTACCCAGGCCAGCGCATTGTCGGACGCGCGATTGAGCGTCTTGCCCGACGAGATAGATGTCTGCCCGTCGATGATTTCCTGCGACAATTTCTGTTGCCGCCGGATCTCCGCGATCATCGTCTTGTTTGTGATGCCCACCATCGGGTCAGCCTTTCATGTCTTCAGATGATCTGGAGGATGGAGTCGACGGTTTCCTTGGCGATCTGCAGCACCCGCGCGGAGGCCGAATAGGCCTGTTGCAGGCGCAGCAGGTCGGCTGCCTCCATGTCGAGATCGACGCCGCTGACCGCTTCGCGCGCGGACACGGCCTGGTCGCTGCGCTGCTGCGCGGTCGTCTGTTCCGCCTTGGTCGCGCCCAGCATCGCGGCGTGGCCGGCGATGAGCGCCGTCCAGCCCTGCTCCGCGCTGCCATTGCCGCGCAGGGTTGCGCCGACGGTCAGGAGGTTGCCGTTGGGCGTTCCATCGGCGGATTTGAGCGCCAGTTGCGCGGGATCGCTGAGCAGCGCCATCATCGCTTCCGGCGAGCCGCCATAGGAGAGGAGGGGCGCGCCGCTGCCGCCTGCGTCGGTCTGGCCGGCGGCGTGCCACTGATTGAGGCCGGTGGCGAATTGCTGCGCCAGCGTGTCGAGGCTGGCATAGCGTTCAGCCGCCGTTTGCGCCGACGCAAACAGCCCGCCCAACGTGCCGCTGGTCGGCGCGGGAAGGGTGGCGCCCTGCGTGGTGGCGAGCGAGAGCCGGCCATCCGTTCCCTGGGCCAGCATCAGCGCGGAGGCGTTGACCCCGCTCACCAGCGTCTGACCGGCGAATTTGACTTCCGCCAAGCCTTTGTCGCCAAAGCTGATATCGACATTGGCGTTGGCCGACAGCTCCAGCAGCGCGGCATCCCGATTGTCGAGCAGCTGGGCGTAGGCCGAGGTGCCCGGCTGCGTCCGCAGCAGGCCGTCATTGACGTTGGCCAGATTGGTGAGCGCCCGGTTGATCGCAGCAACCGAGGATTGCGCCTCGACTTGGATGCCGCTTTGCACCTGTTTGACGTCGCCTGCCGTCTGGCGAAAGGCTTCAGCAACGCGGGCGATGCTGTCGAGCGTCGTTACGCGCAGCGAGCGGTTGCTGGGGCTGGCGGCGAGCTTGTCCATATTCTGATACAGGGTCGTCATCAGCTGTCCGACGCCGGTCGGCGTGTCGTTCAGCACATTCTCCATGTCAGACTGCCAGCGCAGCCGCGCGTTCGCGCTGTTGAGCGCCATCGCGGTGGAGCGTACGCCCGCATCGAGATAGGGGTCGGTCGCGCGATCGACGCCGCCGACCTGCGTGCCACCAAACTGGGTGCGCGCCGAATAATAGATCATCGATCCGCCGGCGTTGGCTTCCACCGTATGGACCGAACGGCGGGCATAGCCCTGCGTGCTGGCGTTGGCGATATTCTCCGACACCGCCGCCATAGCGGCGCGATAGGCGCGGGTGCCCGATGCGCCGATGACGAACAGGTCGCTCATGGCGTTTCAGCCTTGGCGGCGGCGGCGGCCGGCGTGGCGCGGGCCTCGAACTGGCGGCGCAGCATGTCGGCGATGCCGAGGCTCCCGGTCTGCGCCATCGAGTCGGCCGTGCGTGCGTCGGCCATGTCGCGAAACTGGTCGCTCGCCGAACTGTCGGCGATGCCTTCGGCAAGGCTCGCCGAGCGCATCGCGCCGATCATCTGGCGCAGGAAGATCGCCTCGAACTGCTGCGCAGCCTTGGCGAGCGAAGCCTTGTCATCGGCCTTGGGGCTGGGGGCACCGAGCCCGGAAACCGTCGAAATCTGCGTCATAGCACCACCAGTTCCGCCTTCATCGCGCCCGCTTGTTTCAGCGCTTCCAAAATGGCGACCATGTCCGCAGGGGATGCCCCGATGGCGTTGACCGCCTTGACTATATCGGTCAGCGACGCGCCGCCTTTAAAATTGACCATCGGTTTTCTCTGCTCGTCGATGGAAATGCTGCTCGATTGCTCGATCGCGGTGAGGCCTTGGCTGAAGGGCGCGGGCTGGACGACGGTCGGGCTTTCATTGACGCTGACGGTCAGCTTGCCATGCGCGACGGCAGCGGGATGAATGCGGACCGCGCCGTTGATGACCACGGTGCCGGTGCGGGCATTGACGATCACCTTGGCCGGGGCGTCGGCCGGGGAAATCTCGATATTCTCGATCATGCCCATCATCATGATGCGGTCTTCGGCGCCCGGCGTCGCATCGATCGCGACCGACACGGCGTCGGTCGCGCGCGCGCGGCGGTCGCCGAAGGCGCGGTTGATGCCGTCGGCGACGCGCAGCGCGGTGGTGAGGTCCGCTTCGGCGAGGTTGAAGGTCAGCGTCGGCGCGGTGTCGAAGCCGGTTGCGACCGCGCGCTCGACCGTCGCGCCGCCTGGGATGCGCCCGGCCGATGGGATATTGACTGAAACCTGGCTACCATCCGCGCCGGTGACGCCCAGGCCGCCGACGGCGAGATTGCCCTGCGCCATCGCGTAAATCTCATTATCCGCGCCGCGCAGAGGCGTCATGATCAGGGTGCCGCCACGGAGCGACTTCGCCTTGCCGAGGGCGGAGACAGTGACGTCGAGCCGCTGGCCGGGCTTGGAGAAGGCCGGCAGATCGGCGGTGATGAGTACGGCGGCGGCGTTTTTTAGCGCGGGGTTGACCCCCGGGGGCAGCGTCAGGCCGAAGCGCGATACGACGCCCTTCATGCCTTCCGTCGCATATTGGATGCTGTCGTCGCCGGTGCCCGCGAGCCCCACGACGATGCCATAGCCCGTCAGCTGGTTCGGTCGCACGCCCTGAAACGTGCCGAGATCCTTGATCCGCTCCGCATGAGCGGGCGTGCCCACCAGTGCGAGCAAGGGCAGCAGAATGCGCAGGAGGCGGGTCATGGGCTTTGGCATGTCCATCAGAAGGGGCTGACCATCGAGAAGAAGCGCTGGAGCCAGCCTTGGCGGCTGGCACGGGCGATCTCGCCCTTGCCGGTGTAGAT
>Ga0233380_1000957_pt1 | contig 13763 bp, 13 predicted proteins | sample ElkDunMinimDraft_9_FD_191541 | JGI IMG/M metagenome (GOLD analysis project Ga0233380, IMG submission 191541) | Fecal eukaryotic communites from dung pellets of Tule Elk in California, USA - Elk Dung F36 | ecosystem: Host-associated > Mammals > Digestive system > Large intestine > Fecal | place... | reverse complement strand
CTTCCTCAGCGGCACGCCGGGAATGTAGAAGTCCATCGCCTTGCCGAGCATGTGCTGGCTCTTGTTGGCGACGCCCTTGGAGCGCTTGCGCAGCATCGAGTTGGTGGCCGGCGAGCGATAGGCGGAGACGACGTGGATGTAGTCCCTGGCGCCGACGGACTTGTAGGCTTCCCACACCGCGTCGAGAAGGCGCGGATCCATCCTGGTGGGCTCGTTGCGACGCCAGTCACGCAGGAAGTTGTTGATCTTCTTCAGGCCGGCCTGATCGTAGCGCCCGTTGCGCTTATAGGTGATCTCGGCCTTTTCCTTGGTGTGGATGTAATAGAGCTTGAGCGTGCGGGTCTCGGCATGCGCGGCAGAGGCGGCGAGCGTGAGCAGGCCCAGCGCGAGCATGAAACCAGTCAGCCATTTCGGCAAGATCGCGGTGGGCACAATCCGCCGGTCGGGTCGGTCTGTTCTCGTCAAATCAAATGGCCTTACAGGCTGCCGTTTGTCCCCGGAGATGACGAACGGATGCGTTGGAGCGACACCCGAATATCAATCCTAATGGTTAATCCCCACTTATTGAAGCCGAAATGCGGTAACACCGTGGCAAGAATCCGGTGGAAAACGGCAAGTCCGATTCTTGGTGAATCGAGAGTTTAACTAAAATCGTACGCTATCGGGCGCGGCGGCGGCGATCAAGACAGGCCGGTGGAACGATTCCGAGCGGCCGAATCACGAGGCCAGCCGCTCGACGCGCTCGATTTCCGGGTCGATGCCGTGTTCCTTGAGCTTCCTGTAGAGGGTCGAGCGGCCGATGCCGAGCCTGCGGGCCACCTCGCTCATCTGGCCGCGGTAATGCTCGATGGCGAGCTTGATCATCTCGACCTCGATCTCGGCCAGCGGACGCACATTGCCGCGCTCGTCGAGCGCCCTGAGGATGCCGAAGGCTTTTTGCGCGCCGGGAGAGGCGGTTTCGGACGTCTCCGCCGCAGGCTCGGGGGCGGGGCCTAGCCCAAGGCCGTCAAGGTCGATCGAACCCTCCACCTGCGCCCTGATCTGCGGGAACTCCTCCTTGGTTAGCGTATCGCCCTCGCAGAGCACCAAAGCCCGGAAAACAGCGTTTTCGAGCTGCCTGATGTTGCCGGGCCAATCATAGGCCTCGAGCATGGCGAGCGCGCCGTCGGAGATCGCGTCGATGCGCGGCGCCGCAGTCTTGGAGGAAGCAGCGCGCGCCATGAAATGGCGGACGAGATGCGCGATGTCGGCGCGGCGCTCGCGCAGCGGCGGCACCACGATGGGATAGACGTTGAGCCGGTAGAACAGGTCCTCGCGGAAGGCGCCGTCCTTGACGCGCTGCAAAAGGTCGCGGTGGGTGGCCGAGATCAGCCGGATGTCGACCTTGACGGTCGACTTGCCGCCGACCGGATCGACCTCGCCGTCCTGCACGGCGCGCAGGAGCTTGACCTGCACGTCGAGCGGCAGGTCGCCGATCTCGTCGAGGAAGAGCGTGCCGCCATGCGCCTCGACGAACTTGCCGACGTGCTTCTCGGTGGCGCCGGTAAAAGAGCCCTTTTCGTGGCCGAAAAGGATCGATTCGACCAGATTCTCGGGGATAGCGCCGCAATTCACGGTGACGAAGGGTTTTGAGCGCCGCTCGCCGGAACCCTGGATGGCGCGGGCGACAAGCTCCTTGCCGACGCCGGATTCGCCCTCGATCAGGATCGGGATATTGGAGGCGGCGGCCTTGGTGGCGAGGCGGATGACCTTGTCCATCGCCGGGCTTCTGGTGACGATGTCCTTGAAGCCGACGACGCTGCCCTTGCGCTGCGCGCGCCTGGCGTCGGCTTCCAGCGCCTCGACCTTCAACGCGTTGGCGACGGCGGTGCGCAGGCGCTCGGGCGAGGCCGGCTTGACGACGAAGTCGAAGGCGCCGTTGCGCATGGCCAGCACGACCGTGTCGATGCCGCCCTGCGCGGTCTGCACGATGACGGGGATGCCGATGCCGCGCTCGCGCATCGCCTTGAGCACGCCGATCCCGTCGAGGCCGGGCATTGCGAGGTCGAGCACGATCGCCGCGATGCCGCCGCCGGCGGCGGATTCGAGCACGGCGAGTGCCGCCCGGCCGTCCTCGGCGAGCACCGCTTCGTAGCCGAATTTCTGCAACGCGGCCTGCAGCAGGCGCCGCTGCACCGGTTCGTCATCGACTATGAGTATGGAACCTGCCATGAGGATTCGCTATTGGCATGCATCGGAGAGCCGTTGCCGGCGACTGGATCAACTTGGCACAGGCTTCTAAACAACGCTTCAAAAAAGCCGGTGAACGAAGTCTTTAGACTTTTCACGGTTCGGACTCGGAAGGCGGTCGGATGCGGATTTTCTCACCACAACGGAAGGGCGCTGCGGCGGCCGCACAAGCCAAGGCCGCCCTGGGCGACCTGCCGGAATGGAACCTGGCGGACCTCTACCCGAGCATGGACGCGCCGGAGCTGAAGGCCGACATCGAACGCGCCGGCGCGGAGTCGGTCGCCTTCGAGGCGCGCTGGAAGGGCAAGCTGGCCGGCGAGGCCGAGAAGGGCGCGGCGGGCCAACTCGGCATCGCCTTGCGCGACTTCGAGACGCTTGAGGAACTGATCGGCCGGGTCGCCTCCTATGCGGGCCTGGTCTATGCCGGCGACACCTCCGACCCGCAACGCGCCAAGCTCTACGGCGACATACAGGAGAAGATGACGGACGCCTCGGCGCATCTCCTGTTCTTCGCGCTGGAGCTCAACCTGATCGACGACGCGCTGATCGAAAAGGCGCTGGAGGCCGATCCGATCTTCGGCCACTACCGGCCATGGGTGATCGATCTCAGGAAGGACAAGCCCTACCAGCTGGAGGACCGCATCGAGCAGCTCTTCCATGAGAAGTCGATCACCGGGCGCGGCGCCTGGAACCGGATGTTCGACGAGACGATGACGGAGCTGCGCTTCGACGTCGGCGGCGAGGAGATGCTGCTCGAACAGACGCTCAACCGGCTGCAGGACCCCGACGGTGCCGTGCGCAAGCAAGCCTCCGAGGCGCTGGCCGCCACCTTCCGCAAGAACCTCAGGACCTTCACGCTGGTCACCAACACGCTGGCCAAGGACAAGGAGATCTCCGACCGCTGGCGCGGCTTCGAGGACATCGCCGATTCACGCCACCTCGCCAACCGCGTCGAGCGCAGCGTCGTGGATGCGCTCGCCGCTGCCGTTCGCGACGCCTATCCGAGGCTGTCGCACCGCTACTATGCCATGAAGGCGCGCTGGCTGGGCATGGAGGCGATGAACCACTGGGACCGCAACGCGCCGCTGCCCGAAACCCCGCAGGCGACGATCGGATGGGACGAAGCGAAGACGACGGTGCTGTCGGCCTACCACGATTTCTCGCCGCAGATGGCGGACATCGCGCGCACCTTCTTCGACCGCAACTGGATCGACGCGCCGGTGCGCCCCGGCAAGGCGCCGGGCGCCTTCGCGCATCCGACCGTGCCCTCGGCGCACCCCTACGTGCTGGTGAACTACATGGGCAAGCCGCGCGACGTGATGACGCTCGCCCACGAACTGGGCCACGGCGTGCACCAGGTGCTGGCGGCCGGGCAGGGCGCGCTGATGGCGTCGACGCCGCTGACGCTTGCCGAGACGGCCTCGGTGTTCGGCGAGATGCTGACCTTCCGCTCGCTGCTCGACCGCACCAGCGACCGGCGCGAGCGCAAGGCGATGCTCGCCCAGAAGGTCGAGGACATGATCAACACGGTGGTGCGCCAGATCGCCTTCTACGAATTCGAGCGCAAGGTTCATACGGAGCGGCGCAACGGCGAGCTGACGTCGGACAAGATCGGCGAGTTCTGGCTGGAGGTGCAGAAGGAAAGCCTTGGCGACGCCATCGTGCTGCGCGAGGGCTACGAGACGTTCTGGACCTATATCCCGCACTTCATCCATTCGCCCTTCTACGTCTACGCCTATGCCTTCGGCGACTGCCTGGTGAACTCGCTCTACGCCGTCTACCAGAACGCCGAGCGCGGCTTCCAGGACAAGTATTTCGACATGCTGAGGGCCGGCGGCACCAAGCACCACTCCGAGCTTCTGAAGCCGTTCGGGCTCGACGCGTCGGACCCGAAATTCTGGCAGATCGGGCTCGGGGTGATCAGCGGGCTGATCGACGAGCTGGAAGCGCTGGATTAGCGACCGGCGGAAATCCGGCGGCGCCGATGCCCTACGTTGCCCCCCTCTGTCCTGCCGGACATCTCCCCCACAAGGGGGGAGATCGGATTTCATTGCTGGTTTCGCCAGTCGACAACGTCGCAGAAAAGACGTTGGACGTGCGGCCGGCCAATCTCCCCCCGTGTGGGGGAGATGTCCGGCAGGACAGAGGGGGGCGTGAAGGAGCGCCGCCGCGTCCTTGCTGAGCTCCCCCTACATCCTCTTCCGCGACGATTTTTCAGGCCGCGAGGTGCTGTTCGACCGGCCGCGCAAGATCATCGCGGCGGAAACGGCGGAGGAATTCTTCCCGGCGCTGGAGGCCGCGCAGAAGGCGCATGAACAGGGGAAGTGGCTGGCCGGCTATTTCTCCTACGAGGCGGGCTATCTGCTGGAGCCGAAGCTCAGGCCGATCATTCCCGAAAACCGCAGCACGCCGCTGATGATGCTCGGCGTCTTCGACGGCCCGTCGGACGAAGCGCTGCCGCAGGAGCGCCGGCCGCAGACCAACGGGCCGATCTTCGGCGTACGCGCCACATGGTCGTTCGAGGACTACGAAAAGCGCTTCGATCGCGTGCACCGGCACCTGCGCGAGGGCGACTGCTACCAGGCGAACCTGACCTTCCCGGTCGAGGCGAAATGGACGGGCGATCCGCTGTCGGCCTTCGATGCGCTGGCGGCCCGGCAGGCGGTGAAATACGGCGCGCTGGTCGATCTCGGCGGGCCGATCATCCTGTCGCGCTCGCCCGAGCTCTTCTTCGAGGTCGACGGCGAGGGCTGGATCGAGACGCATCCGATGAAGGGCACGGCGCCGCGCGGCAAGACGCCGGAGGAGGACGAGGAGCTGAAGCGCTTCCTCGCCAACGACCCGAAGAACCAGGCCGAGAACCGGATGATCGTCGACCTGCTTCGCAACGACATCTCGCTGATCACCGAGGTGGGCACGCTCGACGTGCCGGAGCTCTTCCGCATCGAGAGTTTCGCCACCGTGCACCAGATGGTGAGCCGGGTGCGGGCGAAGCTGCTGCCGGGGCTCACCATCCGCGACATCTTCGCCGCGCTCTTCCCCTGCGGCTCGATCACGGGCGCGCCGAAAATCCGCGCCATGGAGATCCTGCGCGGGCTGGAGACGGCGCCGCGCAACGCCTATTGCGGGGCGATCGGCTGGATCGAGCCGGGCGGCAGGATGCGCTTCAACGTCGCCATCCGCACCATCACGCTCTTCCCCGACGGCGACGCGGTCTACAATGTCGGCGGCGGCGTGGTGTTCGATTCCACGGCCGAGGAGGAATACGCCGAATGCCTGCTCAAGGCACGCTACGCGACGGGACGGCCGCCGGCTTCGAGCTGATCGAGACGCTGCGCTGGGAGCCTGGGGCGGGGTTCGTCAGGCTCGACCGGCACCTGCAGCGGCTACACGCGTCGGCGCATGCGCTGGGCTTTGCCTGCGATGCCGAGGCGATCGGCGGGGCGCTCTCCGAATGCAGGGGCGAGCGCGCGCCGCTGAGGGTGCGGCTGACCCTGGCCAGGGACGGCAAGGCCAACGTGACGACCGCGCCGTTCGAGCCGCTGGCTGAGGGTACGGTGTGGCGGCTGCGCATCGCGACGACGCGGCTTCACTCCACCGATCCGCTGCTCCGCCACAAGACGACGCGGCGGGCCGCCTACGAGGCGGCGCGGGCTGAATTTTCCCGCGAGGAGGCGGACGAGGTGCTGCTCCTCAACGAACGCGGCGAGGTCTGCGAGGGGACGATCACGAGCGTCTTCGCCGATCCCGGCGACGGCCTCCTGCTTACCCCCGCTCTCGATTGCGGGCTGCTCGCGGGCGTGCTGCGCGGCGAATTGCTGGACGAGGGCAAAGCACGCGAAGCGGTGCTCGATGAGCACGGCCTGAAAGGCGCAAAGGCCTTGTTCGTCGGGAACTCGCTGCGCGGGCTCGTTGCCGCCGCGCTCGTTCCATGACGAGCCTACTCGCCAGCGCGACGTGCATCCTGTGCAGATGCACGTCGTACCGGCCTGCCTTTCCACGCACCGCGTGCGCCGGGGTCAGGTGACCCGGCGTTCGGCCCCGTCGGCGCCCCGGCGCATGGCATAGGCGGCATCGCTCGTCTCGGCGCCGCGCCGCCGCACAAGGGCAGCACCTGCGCTGGTCATCGTCGGGTCGACCGCGCCCATGCGACCTCCGACCCAACCTGCGATGGCGCCAAGAATGAGGCTGATCGCCCCCACCAGCGCAGCTGCCGCTGTCGCGTCGGCGGTGGCGTCGGCTACCTCGGTCGCCGTCTGCTTGGCCTGTTCCAACGCCTGCCGGTACTGCTGTTCGTATTGAGCGACCTGGGTTCGCGCCTGCTCGACAGGAATGTTCTGGGCCTGGGCCAAGGACTGGGCCGCCTGCTCGCGCGCCTGATCGGTCTGCCCCTGGCCGCCGGTGATCGCCGCGCGCACGGCGGCAATGGCCGTACTGCCCGCGCCGCCGCCGCGCATCGCCTCTTCGATGGCCGAGAAGGCGTCGCCTGCGCCCGGCTGGCTGGCGGCCGTCTGGGCCGCGGTCTGGGCGGTGGTCTGGGCGGTGGAGCCGACGGCGCTCACGACGCTGCCGAGCGTGCTGAAAGTGCCGCCGAGAATGGACCCCGCCGTCGAGCTCAGAAGATAGAAGATGACGAGGGTGGATACGGCCCACGCCGTCAGCCCGTGCCAGGCGGCGGTCGATGCTTTCGGTGCGCCGGCCAGCCGGCCTGCCGCGTAGCCTCCGGCCAGCGCGGCCAGTATTCCCGCCACGGCAAACCAGATGCCTGCGCCTATGGAAAACGACATTGCGGAGGGGTTGTTTCCCGAGGCGGGATCGAGGCTCGCCGCCCCGACGCCGATGCCCAGCATGTTGAGCACAAGTTGGATGACCAGCGCCAGGACGGCGCCGGCAAAGACCGCTCCCCATGAGATCCTGTTGATCAGTACGGTTCGCGCGTCCTCTGCGGGTGTAAGCGGGCTGGTGTGTACGGCATCGCCGTCGTCGCGCCGACCCGACCCGTTTGAATAGTCGGTGGCAGTCATTGGGATATCCTCTCGAGGTTCGACCTGATCGGTCGATCAGAACGCCGGTCGCGAACGAATGTTCCCCAGCGTCAAAGCGGATGGCGGGCCGGGGCCGCCCGGCAGGCGCGAAATCCCTTTGCGCTTGCCCGGACGCTATGTATTTATCGCGCAGCCACGCTCCGCCGCGCGGCAAACGATGCCAGGGCGGCGCGCCCTCATCCAAAATGCCCGAAACCATGACGATGAGCCTGCCAATCCATACGCCCTATGACGGCTCGTCCAAGCTCTTCCAGATCGGGCTGAAGCAGCTCGATCTCAGGAACTGGATCGAGATCGACGACACGTTCGATTTCCAGCTGGCCGAGAAGCGGCGCATCTACGGCGAGCATGCGGACAGGGTCTTCGTCGCCGAGCCCGGCACGGAGGAGGCGCAGGCGGAGGTGCTGGCGCTGCTCAGGGAACACCTGCCGGCGCGGTTTCCGGAGCGCTATCAACGTGACGGGGAGGGGCTGGCGGTCGCCGGCCATCCCGAGCTGGACGGGCTCGAAGCGCGCGACCTGCCGCCGCTGCACAAGGCCTCGCTGCTGATCCAGGAAGACCTGATCCTGATGCGGCGCGGCGAAGATGGCTGGCGGCTTGCGGCGGGCGCGCTGTGCTTTCCGTCCTCCTGGCAGCTCACGGAAAAGTTCGGCAAGCCGATGGCGGCGATCCATCAGCCGGTTCCGGGCTTCGGTCCGGGCACCCGCAACGCAGGACTGATCGACCGCATGTTCGACAAGCTGCAGATCGTGCAGCCGGTCGAGCGCTTCAACTGGTCGATTCAATCAGGCGACGCGCTCTATCATCCGCTGTCGAATGCCGGTCGCATCGACCGCGCCACCGGCAGGCCGATCCGTTTTGCCGATGTCGAGGCGGCGGCCGGCGCCTTCATCCGGGTCGAGCGCCAGACGCTGCGGAAGCTGCCCGGAACGGGCGACATCCTCTTCACCATCCGCATCCATCTCGATCCGATGGGGCTGCTGCGACGACGGGCGGACCGCGCGGTGCTGGCCGCATCCTTCGCCGATCAGCTCCTCGCGCTCGACGGCGACCAGCTCGACTACAAGGGGCTGGCCGTCGACAGGGACAGGCTGGTCGAGGCGCTGAGGGGGATCGCTGAAGGGTAGGGCGCTGCACCTCAGTTCAACACGCGCTCGACATGCCTGAGCTTGTCGGGGTTGCGCATGACGTAGATGCCGAAGATCCTGCCGTCGCGGATGTCGAGCGCGGTTGTCTGCAGCGTGTCGCCGGCTTCCATCGTGACGAAGCCCGGCAGGCCGTTGATGACGGCGAAACGCAGGAAGCGCGAGCCGTTCCTCGCGAAGAACTCCGCCAGCGCGGCGTGGAACTTCATGACCTCGTCGAAGCCGAGCATTGGCTTCATCGTGGCGGGTTTCTTGCCGCCGCCGTCGGCATGCATCGAGACGTCGGCCGCCAGCAGGAGGCTGAGCGCCGCCGTGTCGCCGCTGCGCGACGCCGTGAAGAAGGCCTCGGCGATCTCCATCCCCTTCTCCTTCGGCAGGTCGAAGCGCGGGCGGTCGGCGCGCACGTGGTTGCGGGCGCGCGCCGCGAGCTGGCGCGTGGCGGCGACGTCGCGGCCGATCGTCTTCGCCACCTCGTCGAAGCCGACGCCGAACACGTCGTGCAGGACGAAGGCGGCGCGCTCCAGCGGCGACAGGCGCTCGAGGGCCATCATCAGCGGCAGGGTGACGTCGTCGTTGTCGTCAGCCTGGTCCTCGACGACCGGCTCGGGCAGCCATTCGCCCGGATAGACCTCGCGGCGGCGGCGCGCCGACTTCAGCTGGTCGAGGCAGAGCCTGGCGACGGTGCGGCGCAGGAAGCTCTCGGGGCGCCGCACCGCCGAGCGGTCGGCCGCCATCCAGCGCAGGAAGGCGTCCTGGACGACATCCTCCGCATCGGCGACCGAACCGAGCATGCGGTAGGCGACGCGAACGAGCGTCGGACGCAGCGGATCGAAACTCGCCGCCGCGTCCTGCTGGCCGACAACGCCCGTCATCAGGCGGCCTTGCGCTGCTGCTGGGCGACCGGCGGCACGTGGAAGCCGACGCCGATGCGGTTGAAGCTGTTGATGATGCCGACGAGCAAAGTGAGGGAGATCTGCTCCTCCTCGCTGAACTGGGCCTGCACGGCTTCGTAGACGTCGTCGGGCGCGCCCTTCTGGGGCAGGAGGGTCAGCGCCTCGGTCCAGGCAAGTGCTGCCTTCTCGCGCTCGTCGTAGAGCGTCGTCTCGCGCCAGGCGGAAAGCATCAGCACGCGCTCTTCCGTATCGCCTGCCTTGCGCGCTTCCCTGGAATGCATGTCCAGGCAGACGCCGCAGCCATTGATCTGCGATGCGCGAACCTCGACGAGCTTCATGAGCTTCTCTTCCAGGCCGTAGCCGTGAACGGTCTTGCCGAGATCGATCAGCGGCTTCACCAGCGGGAAATGCTTCACATAGGGGTTCATTCGGGTGGTCATCGTCGTCTCCTTTGCGATGGTTTCGCGGACAAGACGAGATGGCAACGCCCGATGTGACATCGGCCGCAAAAAATCAGCTAAGCAGCCTTGGTGATCGTGAAATCCACATGGACGGCATCGTAGGGGAAGACAACCTTTCCGTCCTGCGTGCGGTCGAGAACCCCGTTGTCGATCAGCTTCTTCACGTCGCCATGCACCGCCTTCACGTCGCGTCCGACGCGGCGGGCGACTTCCCGGATGCTCATCGGTCCGGCGCCGGTCATCGTCTCGACGATGTTCCAGCGTGGCGGGGCAAGCGTCTTCCACATCAGTTCGGCGGTCGCGAAGGAAATACGGCAGCCTTGCGGCTCGCCGCGGAAGGCAGCACGTGCACGCTCGTTTACCGCGTCGACCGTCGCCACGCCGATCTTCACCGAGTTGAGTTCTTTTTCAGCCATTCGTCAGCATCCGTCCAGAAATCGACCAGCAGGCTTTCGATATCGGAAAAGACATATGGCAGTTCGCGCTTCCCGAAATGCTTGTGATCGCCTTTGCCACTCTCGTTGTCATAGCGAAGCACGCACACGCCGGACGCCATAAGCGCGAGGCGATACTTGAAACGATGGTCACTTCCGGGCAGCTTTCGCGGAAGCGACCAGATCACGAGTTGCGCGAAAATGTCATCTGCGAGATCCAACTGCTCTCGCATGAAGAGAACGGCCCGCACGTTGGACTTTGCTCCAACACCCCTGTGTTGTCAATAAGTCCAACAGCGGAACGCGTCAAGCCGATCGGGCGTGAACCCTTACTCCTCCGGCACCACCCGCACGGCGCCCTTGTCGGCGCTGGTGGCGAAGGCGGCGTAGGCGCGCAGCGCGGTGGTGACGTTGCGCTTGCGCTTCTCGGCCGGCTTCCAGCCGAGCTTGTCCTGCTCGGCGCGGCGGGCGTGAAGCGTCGCGTCGTCGACAGCCAAGTTGATCGTGCGGTTGGGGATGTCGATCTCGATCATGTCGCCCGGGCGCACCAGGCCGATGGCGCCGCCCATGGCAGCTTCGGGCGAGGCATGGCCGATGGAGAGGCCGGAGGTGCCGCCGGAGAAGCGGCCGTCGGTCAAGAGCGCGCAGGCTTTGCCCAGCCCCTTCGACTTGAGATAGCTGGTCGGGTAGAGCATCTCCTGCATGCCCGGGCCGCCCTTCGGCCCCTCGTAGCGGATGACGACGACGTCGCCTTCCTTCACCTCGTTGGAGAGGATGCCCTTCACCGCCGCGTCCTGGCTTTCGTAGACGACCGCCGGACCGGTGAATTTCAGGATCGACTCGTCGACGCCTGCGGTCTTCACCACGCAGCCGTCGAGCGCGATGTTGCCCTTCAGAACGGCCAGCCCGCCGTCCTGCGAGAAGGCATGCTCGGCCGAGCGGATGACGCCCGCCTTGCGGTCGAGGTCGAGCTCGGCCCAGCGGTTCGATTGCGAGAAGGCCTGCGTGGTGCGCACGCCGCCCGGGGCCGCCATGAAGAACTGGCGCACGCTTTCGCTGTTGGTGCGCGAGATGTCCCACTGGTCGAGCGCGTCGCCCATGGTGACGGCATGGACGGTCGGCTCGTCGCGGTTGATCAGGCCGGCGCGGTCGAGCTGGCCGAGGATCGCCATGATGCCGCCGGCGCGATGCACGTCCTCGACATGCACGTCGCTCTTGGCCGGCGCGACCTTGCAGAGCACGGGGACGCGGCGCGACAGCTCGTTGATGTCGTCCAGCGTGAAGTCGACGCCGCCCTCATAGGCGGCGGCGAGGATGTGCAGCACGGTGTTGGTCGAGCCGCCCATGGCGATGTCGAGCGCCATGGCGTTCTCGAACGCCTTCCTGGTGGCGATGGAGCGGGGAAGTGCGGTCTCGTCGTCCTGCTCGTAGTAGCGGCGGGCGAGATCGACGATGAGGTGGCCCGCCTCGACGAAGAGGCGCTTGCGGTCGGCGTGGGTCGCCAGCGTCGAGCCGTTGCCCGGCAGCGACAGGCCGAGCGCCTCGGTCAGGCAGTTCATCGAGTTCGCCGTGAACATGCCCGAGCAGGAACCGCAGGTCGGGCAGGCGGCTTCCTCGATCGTCTGCACTTCCTCGGCGGTGTACTTGTCGTCGGCCGCCGCAACCATGGCGTCGACCAGATCGAGCGCCTGCAGCTTGCCCTTGACCAGCGCCTTGCCGGCCTCCATCGGCCCGCCGGAGACGAAGACGGCCGGGATGTTCAGCCGCATCGCCGCGTTCAGCATGCCGGGCGTGATCTTGTCGCAGTTGGAGATGCACACCATGGCGTCGGCGCAGTGGCCGTTGACCATGTATTCGACCGCGTCGGCGATCACTTCGCGCGACGGCAGCGAATAGAGCATGCCGTCATGGCCCATGGCGATGCCGTCGTCCACGGCGATGGTGTTGAATTCCTTGGCGACGCCGCCGGCGGCCTCGATCTCGCGCGCCACGAGCTGGCCGAGATCCTTGAGGTGGACATGGCCGGGGACGAACTGGGTGAAGGAGTTCACCACCGCGATGATCGGCTTGCCGAAGTCGCCGTCCTTCATGCCGGTGGCGCGCCACAGCCCGCGCGCGCCGGCCATGTTGCGGCCATGGGTGGTGGTACGTGAGCGATAGGCGGGCATGGGTCGTTTCCTCGAATGCGGCGGCTGTCTCGCGATACAGTCCTGTCCGTTGCCCTGTAGTTAATACGAAAGCCCGCCTTCGGCAACAATAAACCGTACCGTACGGTACGGTACGGCTTGCGTGCGGCGCCGAAGAGCGCCGGCTAACACCGGCCGGCCTCTTCTTGAAAGAACAGACATTCCACATGGATCGATTAAATTCGAATTGAGCTTGTGCCTATAGAAAACGGAAATCGAAGGGTAGTAAGTCGAGCTAAACAAAATTGCGGCAAGCGGCTCTGACTTCGACATTCTTCATATCATGGGTGGCCATCCCCTATGCGATGGGCTTTGGCTTCCTGGCGTTCCTGCCCGGGTGGCGATCGCTCGCATTTGTTTCCTTTGGTGCCATTTCGCTCGGCCTGTGGGCCTTCAATGACATCGCGCAAGGTGGCAGCCGCGATGTATTGCTCGCCCTGCCTGCGATGCTGTTTGTTCTGCTGGGCCTGTTCGCAGGCTTTGTCGCGCGCGCGACCGTTCTGCTCGGTTACGAATGTCGTGGAGGGCCACCCATCCGGCGCTGGTCCTCCCCGTCGTTTTTATCGGCGCGCTCGGCTGTTCTTTTGCGTGGTCGGCGGTGTAGCAACGATGGAGTCGGATGCGCCGCCCTCCGCCCTCGATCGCCTAGTGAATGATATTGCGGGCAAGGCCCGGCTGGCCGCCGAAATGGTGCTCGCCAACGGCCCGCCGCGCCAGGTGGTCCTGCCGGTGGAACTGGTGGTGAGGGGCTCAACCGGCAAGCCGCCGCAAGGCTAGTTCGCCGCCGCTCGCGGTCCGTCGGAGGCCAGGAAGGTCTCCAGCCCGGCGAGCAGTTCGGTCCAGCCGTGGCGGCGTCCTTCGGTGCCGTCGCTCGGCGGGATCACGCACATCTGCTCGGTGAAGGTGAGGCGGGTGCCGCCGCCCTGGTCGGCCAGGGTGACGGTGGCGAGCGAGACGGTGTGGACGCGGCCGTTCACCGCCATCGAATAGGCCATGACGATCCGCTCGCCCTCGGCGATCTCGAAATAGCGGGTTTCGTTGAGATGCTCGCCCATCGCGTCGCTGAAGGAGCCGCGCTCGGCCCCGCCGACGCGGAAATCCATGCTGTGATCGCCGCCGCCGAACCATTTCGCCTTCTTGGCGGGCATCGACCAGGCCGACCAGACATGCTCGCGGCAATTCGGGTAGGTGCGCTCGATGGTGAAGCTGTCGTGGACGGTGGCCTTGTCGGTCATTGCAGATCCCTTTCGAGGAAGTTTCCAAGTGCGTCGAGGCGCCGCTCCCAGGTTTTTCGGTGGGCCGTGACCCACCGCTCTACATGCCCGATCGTGTCCGGGGCGAGTTCGACCGTGCGGACGCGCCCCGTCTTC
>Ga0233380_1000956_pt1 | contig 13763 bp, 14 predicted proteins | sample ElkDunMinimDraft_9_FD_191541 | JGI IMG/M metagenome (GOLD analysis project Ga0233380, IMG submission 191541) | Fecal eukaryotic communites from dung pellets of Tule Elk in California, USA - Elk Dung F36 | ecosystem: Host-associated > Mammals > Digestive system > Large intestine > Fecal | place... | reverse complement strand
GCCGAGGATGACGGCGCGCCCCGTCCGACAACCGAGAAGAAAAAAGAGACTGTCGACCGTACCGACGACCCGGTGCGCATGTATCTGCGCGAAATGGGCGCTGTGGAACTGCTCAGCCGTGAGGGCGAAATCGCCATCGCCAAGCGGATCGAGGCCGGCCGGGACACGATGATCCTGGGGCTGTGCGAAAGCCCGACCACCTTCAACGCGATCATCGAATGGTCGACCGCCCTTAACAATGGCGAGATGCAGCTGCGCGAGATTCTCGATCTCGACGCCATGTTGTCGAAAGATCCCGCGCCCGAGAATCTCGAGGAAGAGGGTGAAGGCGACGATGGCGAGATCAGCGAGAAGACCGCCGGCCCGAGCTTCAAGGAAGAAGATGAGCCGGAGGAGGAATCCGCGGACGGCGATAGCGAGGAAGACGGGCTGACCGAACGCCGCGCGCGCCGGGTCGAGGAAGAAGAGGAAGAGGACAACACCCTCTCCCTCGCGCAGATGGAAGAAACGCTCAAGCCGATGGCGCTTGAGAAGTTCGCCACGATCACGGAAATTTTCCGCGCCTTCGTCAAGGCCCAGGAAGCGCGCATGATCGCGCTCGCCAATGGCGACAGCCTGAGCCAAAAGGCCGAGGACGATTATCAGGAACTGCGCGTCAGCCTGACCGCAGAGGTCGAAAGCGTCCAGTTCCACCAGCAGAAGATCGAATATCTCGTCGATCAGCTCTACGCCTATAACCGCCGTCTGACGACGCTGGGCGGTCAGATGCTGCGTCTGGCCGAGCGTCACAAGGTCAGCCGCAAGGACTTCCTCGATCGCTATGTGAACCATGAGCTGGACGAGGGATGGCTCGACCGCGTTTCGGGGCTCGACAAAAAATGGGCCGCCTTCGCCGCTTCGGAAGCGCGCGCGGTCGACCGCATCCGCAACGAGGTTGGCGACATCGCGCAGGCGACTGGCATGTCGCTCTCTGAATTCCGCCGCATCGTCAATATGGTGCAGAAGGGCGAGCGCGAGGCACGGATCGCGAAGAAGGAAATGGTCGAGGCGAATCTGCGTCTCGTTATCTCCATCGCTAAAAAATATACGAACCGTGGCCTGCAATTCCTTGATCTTATTCAGGAAGGTAATATCGGCCTGATGAAGGCGGTCGATAAGTTCGAATATCGTCGCGGCTATAAGTTCAGCACCTACGCCACGTGGTGGATTAGGCAGGCAATCACCCGCTCGATCGCCGATCAGGCGCGAACCATTCGTATTCCGGTTCATATGATCGAGACGATCAACAAGCTGGTGCGCACCAGCCGCCAGTTCCTGCATGAGCAGGGCCGTGAGCCCACGCCCGAAGAGATGGCCGAACGTCTGTCCATGCCGCTCGAAAAAGTGCGCAAGGTGATGAAGATCGCCAAGGAGCCGATCTCCCTCGAAACGCCGATCGGCGACGAGGAAGACAGCCATCTGGGCGACTTCATCGAGGACAAGAATGCGATCATCCCGGTCGATGCTGCCATTCAGGCAAATCTTAAGGAAACCGTAACGCGCGTCCTTGCCAGCCTTACCCCGCGTGAGGAACGCGTCCTGCGCATGCGCTTTGGCATCGGTATGAACACCGACCACACGCTCGAGGAAGTGGGTCAGCAGTTCAGCGTGACGCGCGAGCGTATCCGTCAGATTGAAGCTAAGGCATTGCGTAAGCTCAAACATCCCAGCCGCAGCCGGAAAATGCGTAGCTTCCTCGACCAGTAAGTCCGTTACTGCGACGAAACGAATGAAAAGGGCGGCCCGTTTGAGCCGCCCTTTTTCATGTGTAAACGCCTCCTTTACCCCCGCCCTCTATAAAATTTGCAACGCCTCGCGAGCGCACGCGGGCAAGAGGGAAGCACCAATGAACGATACGGCAAAACGCCAGGAAATACGGGATATATCGGGGACGCTTAACGCGCTCGTCATGGCTGAAGGCAGCGCCGGGCACGCCTATGTACAGCGCGCAAACGTCTCATCGAGCCGCGAGGCGATGCCCGCCCTTCCCGACATGGCTGATGCCGCCTATCATCTCTGCCTGCTGCACGGTCGGCACCCCGGTGTCATCGATCATGCCGCCACCCGTTCGACCGACAATGCCGCCCGCGCATGGCTAATCCAGGCCGCCGACGGCTTCGCGCATGAACGCGCCTATCTGATGCAAGTGACGGTCGCGCTCGGCCCGGTCCCCAGCACCGCGGGACAGGCGGATTGCGAGGCGGTCATCAGCCAGCAGCGTCACGCGCTCGACATGCTCGCCCAGTCCGACCGGCGCGGATGCGCCATCGGAGCCGCCATCGCCCTGACGCTCGACTGGCGCGCCGTGCGCCGAATGCTAGATGTCGCGGCGATCCGGATCGGGGTTGAGCCGCTCCCCTGCGCATTGCCGGACCGGGACGCGACGCTCAAGGTGGTCGACGCGCTCGGCGGCGATGAGGGCATCGACCGCGCCATCCAGTTCGGCGCGCGCCAATTGCTCGCCCAGCATCGGGGCCTGTGGGATCTGCTCTCCGCCCGCGCACAGGTGCGCACGGCGAACGTATAGGCGCGACGCATAAACGCATTGCGCGCTCCCATCGCATTGCCTAGTCCGGCGGCAAGACGGAAAAGGTAAGTAGAACGGATATGCGCTTTCAAGGCACCAGTGACTATGTCGCCACCGATGATCTGAAGGTTGCGGTCAACGCCGCCGTTCTGCTGCGGCGGCCACTACTGGTGAAGGGGGAGCCCGGCACCGGCAAGACCGTGCTGGCACAGGAAATCGCCAAGGCGCTGGATGCGCCCCTGATCGAATGGAACGTCAAATCCACGACCAAGGCGCATCAGGGCCTGTATGAATATGACGCAGTCGCCCGACTTCGCGACGGGCAGCTGGGCGACAGCCGCGTCCACGATATTTCCAACTATATCCGCAAGGGCAAGCTGTGGGAGGCGTTTACCTCCCCCAAGCTGCCCGTCCTGCTGATCGACGAGATCGACAAGGCCGACATCGAGTTCCCCAACGATCTGCTTCAGGAACTCGATCGCATGGCCTTCCATGTCTATGAGACGGGCGAGACCATCGCGGCGGCCGAACGGCCCGTCGTCGTCATCACGTCCAACAATGAAAAGGAGCTGCCTGACGCGTTCCTGCGCCGCTGCTTCTTTCACTATATCAAATTCCCTGACCGCGACACGATGCAGGCGATCGTCGACGTTCACTTCCCCGGCATTCAGAAGATGCTGGTCAGCCGCGCCATGGACATATTCTATGACCTGCGCGACGTCCCCGGTCTTAAGAAGAAGCCCTCGACATCCGAGTTGCTCGACTGGCTGAAACTGCTGCTGAACGAAGACATGCCGCTCGACGTCCTGCAAAATAGCGATCCGAACAAGGCGATCCCGCCGCTGCACGGCGCGCTGCTCAAGAATGAGCAGGACATCATGATGTTCGAAAGGCTGGCCTTCATGGCCCGGCGGCAGGGGCGCTAAAGCGGCCCGCAGGCCGGCGTGAGGGGCAATCATGGCCCGACGCCGGATACCCCGCTCTGGTCAGCTTTGCGTCAGCTCAGAGTGGATGGCCACGCATTAGCGTCGGGATAGCACGGGCGGGTTGAAACCTACTCCCCCGCCAGTACTCCCCTCACTCATAACCCTCATCGACATAGCCTTCGGCCAGGTCGGAGAAGCGCGTAATCTTCGCGTCGAACTTTAGCCTGATGCGTCCGGTCGAACCGTGGCGCTGCTTGGCGATGATCAGCTCGGCAAGGCCGTAGATGCGCTCCATCTCCTGCGCCCACTCCATATGCTCGGAGCTTTCCTTATTCCCCGGCTCTTTGGCGGCCACATAATAATCTTCGCGGAACACGAACCAGACCATGTCTGCGTCCTGCTCGATCGATCCCGATTCGCGCAGATCCGACAGTTGCGGCCGTTTGTCCTCCCGCTGCTCGACCGCACGGCTGAGCTGCGACAGCGCCAGCACGGGCACGTGAAGTTCCTTCGCGAGCGTCTTGAGGCCGCGCGAGATTTCGGAAATCTCCTGCACACGGTTCTCTCCGCCCCGGCCGGTGCCCTGAAGCAGCTGGAGATAGTCGACGATGATCAGGCCGATATCGTGCCGACGCTTCAACCGCCGTGCACGCGTGCGCAACGCCGCGATGGTGAGGCCCGGAGTATCATCGATGAAAAGCGGCAAATCCTGCAGCTCGCGCGCGGCCCGCGACAGGTTCTGGAAGTCGGCGCGGCTGATCTTGCCCATGCGCAGGGCTTCGCCGCTAATCCCCGACTGCTCGGCCAGAACGCGCGTCGCCAGCTGGTCGGCAGACATTTCGAGGCTGAAAAAGGCCGTCTTCGCGCCCATATTCTTGTCCAGCGCGATGCCATCGGCATTGTCGCGAACCCAGCGCGAGGCAGCATTATAGGCGATGTTGGTCGCCAGCGACGTCTTGCCCATGCCCGGACGCCCGGCCAGGATCATAAGGTCGCTGTTATGGAGGCCACCGATCTTGGCGTTCAGGCTGGCGATGCCTGTCGTTGTACCCGACAGATGACCGCCGCTATTCAATGCGCGCTCGGCCACCTGAACGGCCATAGTCGTGGCGGTGGCGAAGCTCTTGACCGAGCCGACCTCGCCCTCCCCCTCTGCCACCTTGTAGAGCGCGACTTCCGCCTGCTCGATCTGCTCGCGCGGGTTGACGTCCTCGCTGGTGTCGAGGGCACATTCGACCAGTTCGCGCCCCACCCCGACCAGCTGCCGCAACAGCGCGAGATCGTAAATCTGCTTGGCAAAGTCGCGCGCGCCGATCAGCGCGGCGCCATTGCCGGTCAACTGCGCGAGATAGGCCGTCCCGCCCAGTTCCTTGAGCGCAGGGTCCTGCTCCATCAACGGCTTGAGCGTGACGGGATTGGCCACCATGTCGCGGTCGAGCAGCCGCAACACAGCGTCGTAGATGCGCCCATGAAGCGGCTCAAAGAAATGCTCGGCCTTCAACCTCAGCTGAATATCCTCGCCAATCCGATTGTCGATCATCAGGGCGCCGAGCAGCGCCGCTTCCGCCTCCACGTTGCGGGGCAATTCCGGCGCGGTGGAATCGGGCTGTGCGGAGATTTTAAGAAGTTCGACCATCCCTCTCCTTTCGCCCCGCAGCGCGCGCCTTGCAAGCGGCGAGCGATGATCGACCCGATGCGGCTGTGGACGCATTGTGGACAAGTCTTGCTTGCAATTCCCACCGCCTGCCATCAGTGACATAGGTTCGCCATGGCCGATCCACGTATCATCGACATCGCGCTCGACGAGCGAACGATCCTGTGGCGCAGCGCCGATGTCGAGCAGGAACGGCGGATCGCGATCTTCGATCTGCTGGAGGATAATCACTTCGCGCCGCAACGCGTCCATGCCGATGGCTATGCCGGTCCCTACAAGGTCATGCTACGCGTGGAGGAAGGCCGGCTGGTCGTCGAAATCCGCCGCGCGGACGACAGCCCGCTGGAGGCAATCATCCTGTCGCTCGGCCGGTTCCGGCGTCCGATCAAGGATTATTTCGCGATCTGCGACAGCTATTATCAGGCGATAAGCAACGCGTCCCCGGCGCAGATCGAGACGGTCGACATGGCACGTCGGGGCATTCACAACCAGGCGGCCGAACTGCTCAAGGAGCGGCTCGACGGCAAGGTCGAAGTCGACTTCGACACGGCGCGGCGGCTCTTCACGCTGATCTGCGTGCTGCATATCAAGGGTTGAAGTTCATTTCATGCGACTGACATTGGGGCAAATGCTCGTGCGGCTTGGCACCGGGCTGCTGATCGGCACTGTGCTGGCGATCCTGTTATGGCAGCATGCCCGCGCCTGGGCGCCAGCGCGCGAGGATTATCCGTTGCAGGGCATTTCGGTGAATTCGCGCAACGGCAGCATCGAATGGGGCACGATCGCCGCGCAAGGGGCCGACTTCGCCTATATCCGCGCAACTGACGGCGTTAACCGCGATCCGCTTTTTGGGCGCCATTGGGCTGACGCGCGGACGGCAGGCCTGCGCTCCGGCGCGGCGCTCGATTATGATCTCTGCCGCCCGGCCAGCGATCAGGCGACCCGCTTCATTACCACGGTTCAGCGCGACAATGCGGCGCTGCCCCCCGTCATCCGCCTGGACTTTCGCGCTTCATGCAGGACCCGGCCGCCGCGCGACAGGGTGTTGGCCGAGCTTTCCACGCTCATGGGGGTCGTCGAGCCCTATGCAGGCAAGCCTGTCCTGCTCAAGGTCAGCAAGCCCTTCGATGCCACCTATGACATCGGCGCAGGCATCAACCGCAAATTATGGCTGAGCGGCAATTTCCTCCCGCCCGATTATGCCGGGCGTAAATGGGTGGTGTGGACAGCGAGCGACATGCGGCATATCGACGGCGTCGAAGGGCCGGTGGAATGGGATGTGGTCGCGCATGATGCAGAGTGACAGCGCGACCGCTGAGCTGGTCGATGCAGCCCGCGCCGCGCTGCGTCACGCCCATGCGCCCTATAGTCGGTTCGCGGTCGGTGCCGCAGTGCGCCTGACCGACGGCACGGTCGTCACCGGCAGCAACTTTGAAAATGCGAGCTACGGCCTGTCGCTCTGCGCTGAGACGGTGGCGCTCGCCAGCGTCAATTCCCAAGGGCGATTGCGCGATGTGACGGCGATCGCCATCGTCGGCGGCGCGATGAGCGCTGACGGATCGGTCGGGGGCGACGCTATTGTTTCCCCTTGCGGCCGTTGCCGGCAGGTCATCAACGAAGCGCAGCAGATGGGTGGACACGCCATCGCGATCCTCTGCGCTGCGCCGGTAGGCGACGCACTGATCGAACATCAACTCGCCGACCTTCTTCCCCACGCTTTCGGCCCGGCTGATCTGGGCCTCTCTCCGCCTCGGAAAGACTGAAAAACCCATGGCCATAATGTCCGACAAATGGATCCGCACCCAGGCGCAGAACCATGGCATGATCGAACCCTTCGTCGAAAATCAGCGGCGGGACGGCTGCATCAGCTATGGCCTTTCGTCCTACGGCTATGATGCGCGCGTGGCCGACGAGTTCAAGATTTTCACCAATGTCGACAGCGCGATCGTCGATCCTAAAAATTTCGACGCCAACAGCTTCGTCGATCGCCGAACCGACGTTTGCGTCATTCCGCCCAACAGCTTCGCCCTTGCGCGCACGGTCGAATATTTCCGGGTACCGCGCGACGTGCTGGTCATCTGCCTTGGCAAATCGACCTATGCGCGCTGCGGCATCATCGTGAACGTAACGCCGCTGGAGCCGGGTTGGGAGGGGCATGTGACACTGGAATTTTCCAACACCACACCGCTTCCCGCGCGCATCTACGCCAATGAGGGCGCGTGCCAGTTCCTGTTCCTGCAGGGCAACGAACCCTGCGAGGTCAGCTATGCCGACCGGGCAGGCAAATATATGGGGCAGCAGGGCGTGACCTTGCCCAAATTATAAGGACAGCGCTCAGGCGCGGATCGCCGCCAGCCAGTCGGCGATCATCGACCGCCCAGCCGCGACCGCGCCCGGCCCGTGCGCGGCATGATCCTGGCGGAGCGCGTTGCAGCACTGCTGTGCGTCGTCCAGATCGGCGGAAAAATGGTTGAGCCAGTCCTCGAACCGAGGATCTTCTCCCATTTCCGCATGAAACTGCAGCGCCAGAAGATTGGGACCACGCCGGAACGCCTGATGCGTATAGGCTGACGTTGACCCGAGCAGTTCGACATTCTCCGGCAGATCGAACGTATCGCTGTGCCAGTGCAGCACCGGCACGCCATCGACAGCGCGCAGGGGAGAGCGGGCGCCCGCATCGCTCAGCGTGACCGGCGCAAAGCCTAGTTCCCACGCGCCACCTGGAAAGACCTGCGCCCCCAGCGCCGCGGCGATCATCTGGCTGCCCAGACATACGCCCAGTGTCGGGCGATCGGCATCCAGCCGCGCGGCGAGCTTTTCGAGCTGGACCGGGATCCAAGGGTGGACGTCCGTTTCATAGACCCCCATCGGCCCGCCCATCATGATGAGCAGATCGGGCGTCCGCAGATCGACCTGCGCAAAGGCGGGATCGGCAACGTCGATCCGCTCGATAGTATAGCCAGCCGCTTCGATCGGCTGGAGGAAACCCGCAGCGCCCTCGCGGGGCACATGGCGAACGATCAGTGCCTTTTTCATCTCACAGATGTTCATAAGGCCTTCGGGGCCAAACGAAACAGACCTGATCTTGCAGGGGCGAAATCCCAGCTTTGTCCCCCACGGCGCCTCTAATGGGTGCGGCTGGTCACGTCCGCTGTGCCGTCCGCCCTGATGGCGATCAGATGCGCGCTGTCGTCGCTGCACCGTGCACGCCAGCCCATGATGCCCGGACGCACTTCGATGCGTTCAGAGGTCGTGACCGACGTACAGACGGCGCCCGACGCCCGTATCGCCCGTTCCAGAACACCGTTCCGCTGAGTCTCATCGAGCTTTGTGACCTCCGCCGCCGCGCCGGTTTCAGCGACCGGCTTGCGCGGCGGGTCTTCGGGCGCTTCCCCGCCGCACGCCGTCAGCGTCAGGAACGCGGTCACGATCATAAAGCTTCGCATCATCTTTTCCCATACATCCCGTTGGGCCCAAAGTCGCGGCACCACGATAAGCGACGGACCGGCGAATAGCATCGCCGAAACTGGACCGGACAAAGAAAAAGGGCCCTCTCCAGCGGAGAAGGCCCCAATTTCTTCACGATGCTACCAGGATCAGGCGGCGAGCTTACGCAGCACGTAAGGCAGGATGCCGCCGTTCAGGAAATATTCCAGCTCGTTCAGCGTATCGATGCGGCAACGCGCGACCAGCGTGAAGGTCGAGCCGTCGGCGCGCTTCACGATGACGTCCACATCCTGGCGCGGCTTGAGGCCGGCGACATTCTGGATGGTGAAGGTTTCGTCACCGGTCAGACCCAGCGTATCCTTGCTCTCGCCATCCTTGAACTGCAGCGGCAGGACGCCCATGCCGACCAGGTTCGAACGGTGGATACGCTCGAAGCTTTCGACGATCACGGCGCGAACGCCGAGCAGCGCGGTGCCCTTTGCCGCCCAGTCACGCGACGAGCCGGTGCCATATTCCTTGCCGCCGATGACGACCAGCGAGGTACCGTCCGCCTTGTGCTTCATCGCCGCGTCGTAGATCGGCATGGTTTCGCCTTCATAGCGGGTCATGCCGCCTTCGACGCCGTCCAGCATCAGGTTCTTGATGCGGATATTGGCGAAGGTGCCGCGCATCATGACTTCATGATGGCCACGACGTGCGCCGTAGCTGTTGAAGTCAGCCTGGCTCACCTGATGCTCGGTCAGCCACTTGCCAGCCGGCGAGGTCGCCTTGATCGAACCGGCGGGCGAGATGTGGTCGGTCGTGATCGAGTCGCCAAAGATCGCCAGCGGCTTCGCCTCGACAATGTCCGTCACCGCGCTCGGCGTCATCGACATGCCTTCGAAATAAGGCGGGTTGGCGACATAGGTCGAGCCGGGGCGCCAGCTATAGGTGGCGGTGCCGGTCACATCGATCGCCTGCCAGCGGGCGTCGCCCGTGAAGACGGTCGAATAGCGACTGACGAACATGTCGCGGGTCAGCGCGCCGTCCATGACCGAGCGAACTTCCTCGTTGGTCGGCCAGATGTCCTTGAGATAGACCGCCTCGCCGTCCGAGCCGTTCCCGATCGGCGTGTTGACGAAGTCCGTGGTCACCGTGCCCTTGAGCGCATAGGCGACGACCAGCGGCGGGCTGGCGAGGAAGTTCGCGCGCACGTCAGCCGACACGCGGCCTTCGAAGTTGCGGTTGCCCGACAGAACCGACGCAGCGACGATGTCGTTGCCATTGATCGCCTTGCTGATCGGTTCGGCGAGCGGACCCGAGTTACCGATGCAGGTGGTGCAGCCATAGCCGACGAGGTTGAAGCCGACCTGGTCGAGATAGGACTGGAGGCCAGCCTTCTCCAGATAGTCGGTGACGACCTGGCTGCCGGGGGCGAGCGAGGTCTTGACCCAGGGCTGGGGCTTCAGGCCCTTTTCGACCGCCTTCTTGGCGACGAGGCCGGCGGCGACGAGGACGCCGGGGTTCGACGTGTTGGTGCAGCTGGTGATCGCGGCGATGACGACGTCGCCGTCGCCAATGTCATGATCCCTGCCCTCAACGGCGACGCGCACGGGCGCGGCCTTCTTGTACACTTTGGCAAGGTCGGCATTGAACACGTCGTCGACTTCGCCGAGCAGCACCTTGTCCTGCGGGCGCTTGGGGCCGGCAAGCGAAGGCTCGACGGTCGACATGTCGAGTTCGAGGATGTCGGTGAACACCGGTTCGACCGACGGGTCGAGCCAGAAGCCCTGCTCCTTGGCATAGGCTTCGACCAGCGCGATATTTTCTTCGCTGCGGCCGGTCAGGCGCATATAATCCAGCGTCTTGTCGTCAATGCCGAAGAAGCCGCAGGTCGCGCCATATTCAGGTGCCATGTTGGCGAGCGTCGCGCGGTCGGCAAGGCTGAGCGAGGCAAGGCCGGGACCGAAATATTCGACGAAGCGGCCGACGACGCCCTTGGCGCGCAGCATCTGCGTAGCGGTGAGGACGAGGTCGGTGGCGGTGATGCCTTCCTTGAGCGCGCCGGTCAGCTTGAAACCGACGACTTCGGGGATGAGCATCGAAACCGGCTGACCCAGCATCGCGGCCTCAGCCTCGATACCACCGACGCCCCAGCCGAGCACGCCCAGGCCGTTGATCATCGTGGTGTGGCTGTCGGTGCCAACGCAGGTGTCGGGATAAGCGACGGTGACGCCATTATCATCCTGCGAAGACCAGACGGCCTGCGCGATATTTTCCAGGTTCACCTGATGGCAGATGCCGGTGCCGGGAGGGACGACCTTGAAATTGTCGAGGCTCTTGGAACCCCATTTCAGGAAGTCATAGCGCTCCATGTTGCGCTGATATTCCAGTTCCACATTGTCCTCGAACGCCTTGGGCGTGCCGAATTCGTCGACCATGACGCTATGGTCGATCACGAGGTGGACGGGAACCTGCGGGTTGATCTTGCTGGCATCGGCGCCCAGCGCGTTCATCGCGTCGCGCATGGCGGCGAGGTCGACGACGCAAGGCACGCCGGTGAAGTCCTGCATCAGCACGCGCGCGGGGCGATACTGGATTTCACGCTCCGACTTGCCGCGGTCCTGCTGCCAGTCGACGACCGCCTTGATATCCTCGATCGTGACGGTCTTGCCGTCCTCGAAGCGGAGGAGGTTTTCCAGCAGCACCTTCATGGAGAAGGGGAGCTTCGACACGTCGCCCAGCTTGGCCGCGGCCTTTTTGAGCGAATAGATGGCGACGTCCTTGCCGCCCACATTGAGCGTATCGCGCGTGCCGAGTGAATCCTGTCCGATGGCGGTCATAAGTCGTGCGTCTCCTCGCAATGGCCCCGGCCCAGGGCTACGGCAAGGCGCCGCTCCGTCGGATCTGCACCGAACGGCTCACCGACGGGATGCACCCCAACCTTGGGTCGAAGCAGGTATGTCCCGATGGTGCTGCGCCATAAGGATTGCTGGCCCTAAGTCAATGCGCGGCACGCTTCATTGACCGAAATAGATGCCTGCAGGAGTCGCGCGCCTAGAGCGAAGACACGCCTTCAACCTCTACGATGTCACCCTCGTCGCGATAGCCAAACACACGCACACGCTTTTCGACATGGTCCACCGGCACGCGGAGCATGACTAAACGATATGTGCCGCCCCCGTCGCGATGGAGCAAAAACCCTGCCCCATCGCGTACCAGACGCCCGGTCTCGTCTATGCGCTCGCCCGCGGCGGTCATGCTGTCAGTCGAGGCTCTTCTTGATTCCCCGGCCCGCCATGATGCCCAGCAGCAGGAAGATTACGAACAGCACGATCGCGACGACGAAAAGGAATTTCGCGATGCCGACGAATGTGCCGGCGGCACCGCCGAATCCCAAAATGGCCAGTACGGCGGCGATGACGAGCGAAATGATGGCGAGACGTATCATCTTAGGCATACCTTTCCATTGAACTATGGAAAGCAAACGGCCGCGCCTTCGCAGAGGTTCCAGACAGCGATCCTCCATGACCGCTATCCATCGGTCGGCTGCCTAAACCCAGCCGTCGAGGACCTGATTGGGGGGACGGTGGCCATCGGCCCAGGCCCGGATATTGGCGATGACGCGCGCGCCCGTCGCTTCCCGCCCTTCAAAGGTCGCGGACCCCATATGGGGCAGCAGGACGACGTTCGACAGGCCGAGCAGACGGTGATCGACGGCGGGTTCATGCGTATAGACGTCGAGGCCCGCCCCTGCGATCCGATGCGCCTCCAGCGCCGCGACCAGCGCGCCTTCATCGGTGATCTCGGCACGCGAGGTGTTGATCAGATAAGCGTCGCTACGCATCAACCCGATGCGCCGCGCGTCGATCATCCCACGGCTGTCCGCGTTGAGGGGGCAATGGATCGACACGATGTCGCTGCTCCCCAGCAGTTCGTCGAGATCGGGATGCCAGACGGCGTCCAGTTCCTGCTCCACCTCCAGCGGCAGGCGATGGCGGTTATGATAGGCGATCGACAGGCCAAAGGCGCGCGCGCGGGCCGCGACCGCCCGGCCGATGCGCCCCATGCCGATGATGCCCAGACGCTTGCCGCCGATGCGATGGCCGAGCATGCCTGACGGGCTCCACCCGCTCCATTCACCGGCGCGAACGAGTTTCTCGCCTTCGGCGAGGCGTCGGGGGACGCTGAGGATAAGCGCCATCGTCATGTCGGCGGTGTCTTCGGTCAGGACGCCGGGCGTATTGGTGACGATGATCCTGCGCCGCTGCGCCGCTGCCAGATCGATATGATCGACGCCGGCGCCGAAGCTGGCGATCATCTGGAGACGATCCGGCGCCCTCTCGATCAATGCGCCCGTGATGGCATCATTGATGCACGGCACGAGCACGTCACACTGCGCCATCGCGGCGGCGAGCGCCGCTTCATTCATCGGGCGGTCGTCGGTGCTGAAGCGCGCATCGAACAATTCTGCCATCCGCGCCTCTACAGCGGCGGGGAGGCGCCGGGTGACGATTACATGGGGCTTGGCGGGGCGCGGTTTCCTGGCCATGAGGACGGCGCTATTGCCGCCCGCGCCGCTGGTCAAGAACTTATACCATCGTTCATGCACGCCATGGTTGCGGCGAGCGACGCGCTCTGTCTATTGTGGCGCGCGGGGCCAGGAAGGAACAGGGATGAAGCGGTTTTTGCCGACCGTGGCGGTCATGGTCGGGATGATGACGATGATGGGCGTGGCGGAAGAGGCGCATGCAGCGCCGGCGCGGCAGACGCCCTATTGGGCCTCCATCTCCGAAGGGGAAGCGCGCATGCGTGTCGGCCCCAGCCTGGATTTCCCCTCAAGCTGGCTCTATCGCCGCAGGGACCTGCCCGTAAAGGTCGTCAAAGTGCTCGGCCTCTGGCGCCAGATCGAGGATTGGGAAGGTACGCAGGGCTGGATGCATGTCCGCCTGCTCAGCGACACGCGCACGGCGATCGTCACAGCGCCGGAAGCCCGTATGCGGCAGGCGGCCAATGACGGCGCACGGGTCGCCTTCCGCGCGCAAAAGGGCGTCGTCGGACGGCTGACCGGCTGCTCTGCCGGCTGGTGCGGATTCGACGTGCAGGGGCAGCGCGGCTATGTCCGCGTGAACGAGATCTGGGGCGGCATCAACTGATCAGCGCGTCGGCGAAGGCTGCCTGGCCTCGCCGT
>Ga0233380_1000950_pt1 | contig 13805 bp, 14 predicted proteins | sample ElkDunMinimDraft_9_FD_191541 | JGI IMG/M metagenome (GOLD analysis project Ga0233380, IMG submission 191541) | Fecal eukaryotic communites from dung pellets of Tule Elk in California, USA - Elk Dung F36 | ecosystem: Host-associated > Mammals > Digestive system > Large intestine > Fecal | place... | reverse complement strand
AAGCAGAAGCTCAAGGGCTATTATGGCGACGTGACCGAGAAGCAGTTCAAGAAGAACTACATCGAAGCCGCGCGCATGAAGGGTGACACCGGCCAGAACCTGATCGGCCTGCTCGAGCGTCGCCTCGACGCCGTCGTCTATCGCGCCAAGTTCGCGCCGACCATCTGGTCCGCGCGCCAGATCGTCAGCCACGGTCACATCTATGTGAACGGCGTGAAGTGCAACATCGCCTCGCGTCTCGTGAAGCCGGGTGACGAAATCACGCTGGGCAAGAAGGCGCAGGAAATGGCGCTGGTCATGGAAGCGCAGAGCCTGCCTGAGCGCGACATGCCCGACTATCTCTCGGCCGATGGCGCCGCGAAGGTCACCTATGTCCGCGTTCCGACGCTCGACGAAGTGCCTTACCCGGTGAAGATGGAGCCCAATCTGGTCGTCGAATTCTATTCGCGCTGATTTGAGGCGGCACATTGCCACACGAAAAAAGGGCGGTCCGATCGGGCCGCCCTTTTTCGTTGTGTCCGTCGCAGTCAGGCGGGACTGGACAATTTCATGAGGATGAGGCCGCCCAGGATCATCGCGGCCGCCGCGATCCGCATGGGGTGCATGGACTCGCCCAACAGGATGATGCCGGCAAGGAAAGCGCCAACCGCGCCGATGCCGGTCCAGACCGTATAGGCGGTGCCGAGCGGAAGCACGCGCATCGACCAGGACAGAAGCGCGAAACTGAAGATCATGGCGACGATCGTCACGATGCTGGGCCAGAGCCGGGAAAATCCCTCCGACTGCTTCATCGAATAGGCCCAGACGACCTCGAGCAGACCAGCGACGATAAGCGTGAACCAGGCCACGACGGCCCTCCTTATTAGAAAAACCGCCGGGCCGTCCCGGACCTGTACCCATGAAATCGGGGGAGGACGTGGCCTCGCCTGGACCAGATAGGATGAAGCGCCGTCGATCTCAATCGGCTTGAGCGACGCGTTGCCCCGGTCGCCGAATTAGCGGGTGGCGCCCAACATCCGATCCTGTAAAGCGCGGTGACCGCTTGCCCTGTTCCAAGGAGCCAATCCCATGACCTTCAAAATGCCTGCCGAATGGGCGCCGCATGACTGGACCTGGATCGGCTTTCCGACCAACCCGGCCGAGTGGCCCGGCGCGTTTGACGGCGCACGGCGGGAAGTGGCGGCCTTTGCCAGCGCCCTGCATGTCGAGGGCGGCGAAGATGTGCGTCTGGTCGTCGCGAATGAGGGGGACGCGGACGTTGCGCGGTCGCTCGCCCATGCCGGCGTCTCCATCGTGGTGGAGCGCCTGGGCGACATCTGGCTGCGCGATACCGCGCCGATCGCGGTGCTAAATGGCGCGGGCGAGCGGGCGCTCGTTGATTTCGGCTTCAATGGGTGGGGCGGCAAATATCAGATGCCGGGGGACGAGGATATCGGCGCGCGTCTTGCTGCGCTGACCGACCTTCCCTGCGCCACGCAGCCTTGGGTTTTCGAAGGCGGCGCGGTCGACACGGACGGCACCGGCCTCTTCGTCACGACCGAGCAATGCCTGCTCAACCCCAACCGCAACCCCGATCTCGATCGCGGCAAGATAGAGACGCTGCTGGCCGGAGCGCTCGGCCTGTCGGAGATGCTGTGGCTCGGAGACGGGCTCGTCAACGACCATACCGACGGCCATGTCGACAACCTCGCCCGCTTCGTTGCGCCCGGCACCATCGCGATTCCGCAGGCGAGCCAGGCGGACGATCCCAATGCCGCCATCTATGCCGACGCACGAGGACGCGCGCAGGCGCATGGGCTGGAGGTCGTGGACATACCCTCCCCCGGCCATGTGGTCGTGGACGGCGCTGTCATCCCGGCGAGCTATATGAACTTCTATGTCGGCAACAAGGCGGTGATCGTGCCCGTCTATGGCCAGCCCAATGACGAGGCCGCGCTCGAAACGCTGCGTGATGTTTTCCCCGGCCGGAAAGTGGTCGGCCTGCGCAGCGATGCCATCCTATCGGGCGGCGGCAGCTTCCATTGCTGCAGCCAGCAAATGCCGTCGCTCACCGCCGCCTGAGATCTCCCGCTCTGGAAATCGGGGGCCGTGCTTCTTATAGGAAGCGCGCCCCCTCTCCCTGTCCGGATCATCCAAGCCCATGAGCCACGTCACCGTCGCCGCGCTGCAACTCGCCTTTTCGGACGATCGCGCCGACAATATCGCGCTGGTCGCCGACCATGTCACGAAGGCGGCCGCACGCGGCGCGCGCATCATCCTGCCGCCCGAGCTGTTCGAAGGTCCCTATTTCTGCAAGGTCGAGGAAGAGGCGCTGTTCGCCAACGCCCTCCCCACCGCAGAGCATCCCGCCGTGCAGGAAATGCGCAAACTCGCCAAGAGCCTCGGCGTCTATATCCCGACCAGCTATTTTGAGCGGGACGGCCAGCATCATTACAATTCGCTCGCCATGATCGACGATGAGGGCGAGATCATGGGCGTCTATCGCAAGAGCCACATCCCCGACGGACCGGGCTATGAGGAAAAATATTATTTCCGTCCCGGCAATAGCGGCTTCAAGGTGTGGGACACCAAATATGGCACCATCGGCGTCGGCATCTGCTGGGACCAATGGTATCCCGAAGCCGCACGCGTCATGGCGCTGATGGGCGCCGAAATGCTGCTCTATCCCACCGCCATCGGCTCTGAACCCTATGACGGCGACCTCGACACCAGCCGCATGTGGCGGCGCGCGATGATCGGCCATGCGGTGAGCAATTGCATGCCGGTGATCGCAGCCAACCGCATTGGCGACGAGGATGGGCAGCGTTTTTACGGGCACAGCTTCATCACCGACGAATGGGGCGATTTTGCAGCGGAAGCCGATGCAAAGGACACAGGCGCGCTCGTCGCGACGCTCGACCTGACGCGGGCGCGCCGGCATCGCGCCGGCATGGGCTTTTTCCGCGACCGGCGGCCTGAGCTTTATACCCGGATCGCGCAGGACATTTAGGCGCGCGGTTGGCTTAGCATTTGCATTTGGGCTTGGCCGCGCGCTTGGGCGCGGTTGCGGCGAATTCCTCGCGGGTCAGCCTGCCGTCCTTGTCCGCGTCCGCACGACCGAAGCGGTCCGATGTGGCGACCGCCCACTCCTCGAACGACAAGAGATTGTCGCCGTCGGTGTCGAGCGCCTTGAACGCCTTGGTCCGGCTGCCCAGCATCTCGATCCGCGTGATGGCGCCGTCGCGATTGCGGTCGTAGCGATCGAAGCGCATCTGTTCACGCGTGCGCGCGCTCGCCGCGCCGGGCATGGGTGGGACCTCCCCCACCGCGTCGGGATCACCCTGCGGCAACGCCTCCACGGGCGGCGGCGGCGCGGGGGCGATCATCGCCGGAGGAACAGGGGTCTGCGCCGCCCGGCCCTGCCACCAGAACAGGCCGCCCGCGACCAGCAACAAGGTCGCCATGCCAGCCGCCAGCATTCTGCTCATCATGTCCCCCGCTCATCGCCCCAGCATCGCTATGCGCAATAGCCGTGCATAACGGGTCGGCGTCAAGCCGGGCTGAGGCACCGCGCCGCGTGCTATGTCCGCGCGCGCGAGCATCGTCGCGATACGTAGCGGCTTGTGCGCCCGCTGCCAGCGCATCGCCTCTACTGGATCGAGCCATCGGCGCGCCAGGGCTACTGCCATGGCAGCGGCAGAGCCCCCTGGCGGAAGATGCGCGGCGAGATCCCACATCGCCCACAGGCTACCGGCCGCAATCAACCCATCCTCATCGCCCGCATCGTCAGCCAGCGCCGCGAACAGGCCGCCGCCGCGCGCCTGCGCAAAGAGCAGCAGCGCGTCATCTGTGAGCGGTGTTTCCAGCAGCGCCTCCCAGCCATCCAGCATCCGCCCAAGGCCCGGCCGCCGCGCAATCCCTGCATTCCTCAGCGCGTCGACAAGTGGATCACCCACGCCCTTTCTCCCCGGCTGCCCGATCTGGCCGGCGTCGCCCAGCACCTCGTCCCACCAGGCAATGCGCATCTGCCCGATCATCGGCTGAGTCGTCGAGCGCACAAGCGCGGCCAGCCGCTCGTCATAGGCCCAAATGAGTCGGTGCGCGTCGCGCTCGGCCGGCGGTGCGTAAGCCGCGAGCAGTCGCGCAAGCGGCGCCATTGGCCCTATCCTCATCCCGCCAGTCTCGCCGCTTCCGTCCATTAGCGCCGCCTTAACCAGCATCGTCATAAGGATCGCAATGCGTCGCGCTTATGCGCAGTCACATGCCGTTCCTGCATGTGTCGGGGGTACGGGGTTGAACGGGTGATGGGCAAGTCTTTCTTCCAGAATAACGGGTTTCTCGCCCGCCTGCGCCGCAACCAGGCCGGCAACACGCTCGCCATCGTGGCCGCTGCGATCATCCCGCTGATGGGCCTGATTGGCGGCGGGATCGACATGAGCCGGCTCTACCTGACAAAGGCGCGGCTGCAACAGGCCTGCGACGCGGGCGCGCTCGCCGGGCGTAAGCAGATGGCGTCAGGTGCCTGGAATGCGAGCAGCAACAAGGCGGATGCCGTCGCCAAACAATTGTTCGACGCCAATTTCAAGTCGGGTTCCTATGGTACCGACCCCAGCACCCGCAGCTTCTCGGAAAATAGCGGCAAGGTGACGGGCAATGCGTCCGCACCGGTGCCGATGACGATCATGCGCATATTCGGCGCGCAGGCCCGCACCGTTGCCGTCACCTGTGACGCGGAAATGCGCATTCCCAACACCGACGTGATGTTCGTGCTCGATACGACGGGGTCGATGGGCGACACCAATCCTGGCGATTCCGACACGAAAATGAACGGCCTAAAGAAGGCTGTGAAATGCTTTTACGAAGCGCTGGTGAAGGTCGATACGACGGCCGATTGCGGATCCGTGCCGACTGGCGGCAACAGTTCGGGCGTCCAGCTTCGTTTCGGCTTCGTTCCCTATAACGTCAATGTGAATGTCGGTAAATTACTGAACAACGACTGGATTGCGGACGAATGGACGTATCAGTCACGCGTACCGCAATATACAACTCAGATAGTGAGCGGCACGCCCTCTGTTATCTCTTCGACACAGGTTGCGACTTCGGGCCCACTGACCAGTTCATCGACTATAAACTCAGTTAACAGTTGTAATGGGCGGGTACCAGAAAGCGGCACTAGCTGGAATGGCAGTGAGTATGGGACCACAAATTCAAGAAACTATACGGACGGAGACAGCCGGGTCTATGAATGGACGGTCCGGCAGGATGGTCGCCGGAATACTTATTCGGGCAGCTATAGCAGCTCCAATCGTCGCTGCACGATCACAAACACCTATGTCGAAATATACGAGTCCCGAACCTATCGCCGTATAGATACGCCGCAGCAGTTTTTTGATGAGTGGATCTACCAGCAGAAAAAATGGGATGTGCGCGGACTAAAGGCCGGTGGCAAAAACTGGAACGCGAATATTACCTTGCCGGTGGGTAGTAATGGCACAAATGCCTCCATCAGCTGGGACGGCTGCATAGAAGAACGCGGGACCTCTCCTGCGAACAGCTATGACCCCATTCCATCTGGAGCTAAGGATCTCGATATAGATCTCATGCCTTCGACGGGCGATGTGACGACGCAGTGGGGACCAATGCTGCCCAATGCCGTATGGGGGCGCTACACCACAAACTGGCTTGGTCAGAAAACCAACCAGTTGGGCGAACGTTCAACAAGTGATAACCTTGGCAACAATCACAACTATTACTGTCCGACCGAAGCCAGGAAACTGCAGGGTTGGCCGACTTCTTCCGCCTTCGAGTCTTACGTCAATGCGCTCAATCCCGATGGAAACACCTATCACGACATAGGACTACTGTGGGGCGCACGGCTTATGTCGCCGACTGGTCTATTTGGCTCCGAAAATGCCTTCACATCAGCCGGCGGGCAGATCGAGCGGCATCTGATCTTTATGACCGATGGTGACACCGTCACCAGTACGAACGACTATAGCGCCTATGGGGTAGCCTGGTGGGATCGCCGAACAACCTCCAATACCAGCCAGTTCACCAATCAAGTCAATCAGCGCTTCACCGGCTTGTGCGAAGAAATAAAGCGCCGCCGCATCACTTTGTGGGTCATCTCCTTCGGCACGACCGTCACCTCAATCGACCGATTGCGCGCCTGCGCAAGCCAGGGTCGCTTTTTCGAAGCGAAAAGCAGCCAGACGTTGATCGACCAGTTCAAGGCGATCGCCAGTGAGATTTCGCAACTGAGGCTCACCAACTGATGCGGCGTCAGCTCCCTCCCCTTGCCCTGCTCCGCCAGGAAGCGGGCATGTCGATCACCGAATTCGGGCTGATCGCGCCGGTGCTGATGGTCATGCTGATGGGCGTCATGGACCTTGGCCACACGCTCTACATGCAGGCAGTCGTTCAGGGCGCGTTGCAAAAGTCGGCGCGCGACGCGAGCCTTGAGACGGGGACGCAGGATTCCATCTATCAGGCGACCAAGGCGACGATGCAGACGCAGGTGCAGCGGCTGGCCAAGAATGCGCGACTGAGCATCGATCGCACGTCGTTCCGCGATTACACCAAAGCGCAGTTGCAGGCGAAGGAACCCTTCACGGACGTCAATAACAATAATCGCTGCGACAATGGCGAGCCCTATGAGGACAATAATAATAGCGGCGTGTGGGACAATGACACTGGTCGCGCAAACCAGCAGGGCGGCGCAAAGGACACGGTGATCTATACCGCCAAGGTCATCTATCCGCGACTATTCCCGATGGCGCGCCTCGTCGGCTTGCCGAGCGACGTCACGATCACCGCGTCGGCCGCGCTGGTCAATCAGCCCTATGGCGAGCAGGCCGCGCCCATCATCAGGAAATGCCCATGACGCCGTCGCCTTCTCTGCGGCAGATGGCCGCCCGCCTGCGCCGATCGACGCGCGGCGTCGCCATGGTGGAGTTTGCGCTGTGCCTGCCTTTCGTCGTGCTGACGACGATGACTGCGGCCGAACTGACCAACTATACCACGACGAAGATGCGCGTCAGCCAGCTCGCGCTCCAGATCGCGGACAACGCGTCGCGCGTCGGCGCCGGGACGGTCCAGTCGACCCGCACGGTCAGCGAGTTGCAATTGAACGACCTGCTGACCGGTGCCAATATCCAGAGCGGTAGGCTCAATCTGTTTGGCAATGGACGTGTCATCATATCGAGTCTGCAGCCAGGCGCGGCGGCGAATACCTATGTTGTGAAATGGCAGCGCTGCAAGGGCGCCAAATCCTTCACTTCAGCCTATCCGGCCGCGGGCACGACGGAGCGCAGCACCACTTCGGCCACCGCCAATCTCTTCAAAGTTACGCCACCTCCTGGCGGTGCGGTGATCTTCGTCGAGATCAATTACACCTACCAGCCGCTGATCGGTAATAATTTCCTGCCGTTAACGGGCAGCCGGGATATCAAGGAAATCGCGGCCATGACGGTTCGCGACAATCGCGATTATACCGGCGGCACGAACGGCATCTATAATAGCGAAAATGCGCCGATCGCACGCTGCAACCTGTTCTCGGCCACCTGAACAGGGCCGTGCCGTCGATCTTATGGCACGAAAAAGCCGGCGCTTCCCCCCGAAAGCGCCGGCTTCTCTACGCCCCCCTGGCGAAGATGGATCAGGCGACCTGCGCTTCCAGCGCTGCGATATCGTCGGCGTCGCGCAGCACATAGCCGCGACCCCAGACGGTCTCGATGTAATTTTCGCCGCCACATGCGAGCGCGAGCTTCTTGCGCAGCTTGCAGATGAAGACGTCGATGATCTTGAGTTCCGGCTCGTCCATGCCGCCATAGAGATGGTTGAGGAACATCTCCTTGGTCAGCGTCGTGCCCTTGCGGAGCGACAGCAGCTCCAGCATTGCATATTCCTTGCCGGTCAGATGCACGCGATTGCCGTCCACCTCGACCGTCTTGGCATCGAGATTGACCGCGAGCTTGCCAGTGCGGATGACCGACTGCGAATGGCCCTTCGACCGGCGGACGACGGCATGAATGCGCGCCACCAGCTCTTCGCGATGGAATGGCTTGGTGACATAATCGTCGGCGCCAAAACCGAATGAGCGCACCTTGCTGTCCATCTCGGCAACGCCGGAGAGGATCAGGACCGGGGTCTGCACCTTGGCCGCGCGCAGCTTCTTGAGCACGTCATAGCCATGCATGTCCGGCAGGTTGAGATCGAGGCATATGATGTCGTAATCATAGAGCTTGCCCAGATCGAGGCCCTCCTCGCCAAGGTCGGTCGTATAGACGTTGAACCCCTCCGTCGTGAGCATCAGCTCAATCGCCTTGGCGGTGGTGGGTTCGTCTTCGATCAGCAACACGCGCATATGAGAGCCCCTATTGGTGCAGGTCCGTGTCCTCAAAGAACGGCATCTGCGCTCATACATTAACCAAACATCTTCTGAACGACAAAGGTTAATTTTGGACTAACCCCCAAAAGACGGCGAGTCGCAAGGGGCCGAATCGGTAATCGCGTCACAAAGCGGCGTTAATTATTGCGGTTGCTCGCACTCAAATCAGGATTGCGTCACTCAGCAACCATGATGCTGTGCAAGGAAATCCAGTAGCGCATCGACCCGTGCGGGCCGCAGGCGCGAGGGCGGCGTCACCAGATGAATGCCCAGCGGCGGCGAGCGCCAATTGGACAGGATTTCAACCACCTCTCCACTCTTCAGCGCATCTGCGACGATGAAATCAGGAAGATGCGCGATGCCTACGCCCAGGCGCAGCGCGGGTAGCATCGCCTCACCGCTATTGACCGTTATACGACCGCGCACCTGCACGGTGACCGCCTGCCCACCCGGTCCGCTGAAGCGCCAAAGATGCGGCGCGGCATGATTGGCATAACAAAGACAGTCATGGTCCGAGAGGTCCGTCGGATGCGTCGGCCGCCCCCGCGCCTCCAGATACGCAGGAGAGGCCACGACATGCATGGTCACGTCAGCCAGCCGCCGCGCGCGCAGGGAACTGTCGGGCATGTCGGCGATGCGGATAGTTGCGTCCAGTCCCTGTTCGACAATGTCGATCCGCGCGTCGGACAGATGCAGGTCGACGTCGACCATGGGATGGGTCCGCGTAAATTCCGCAACCAGCGGCGCGATGCGCAGCAGGCCGAATGTCATCGGCGCGCCGAGCCGGACAGTGCCTGACAGTTCGGCGGTCTCTTCGCGGGCGGCCTCCTCCGCCGCCTCTCCTTCTGCCAAAATGCGCCGCGCGTGATCGGCGAGCCGCTGCCCGCTCTCCGTCAACGCGAGCCGTCGACTGGTCCGGCTGAACAGACTGGTGTCGAGATGCTGCTCAAGCCGCGTCACCGCCTTCGACACGGTCGCCTTGGACAGGCTGAGCGCCTTGGCAGCGTCGGTGAAGCTGCGATGTTCGACCACCGCTGCAAAAATCGCCCATGCTTCGAAATCCGGCAGCCGCATATTGAAACAATCCGTTTCGACTTCACTCGTTTCGGAAACGATCGTGCCGCCTATATTCGATGAAAGCAAGCCGGACGGCAGTCCGCTTGCGTTCGAAAGGCATTATGATGAGCACCACCCTTGCCCCCCGTATTGAGCGTCGCCCTTTTGCGACGCTGGGCGCCGCCGATCATGGCTGGCTCAATGCGCACCATCATTTCTCGTTCGCCGACTATCATGATCCCGACCGCATGAACTGGGGCCGGATCAGGGTGTGGAACGATGACGAGATCGCGCCGCGATCCGGCTTTCCGCCGCACCCGCATGCGAACATGGAAATCATCACCTATGTCCGCAGCGGGGCAATCACGCACAAGGACAGCCTTGGCAATGAGGGCCGTACCGGCGCTGGCGACGTCCAGGTCATGTCGGCCGGCACTGGCATCCGTCATGCCGAATATAATCTGGAAGACGAACCGACGACCCTGTTCCAGATCTGGGTGCTGCCTCGGGCCGCCGGCGGGTCGCCCAGCTGGGGCACTAAGCCGTTTCCGCAGGACGCCCGCAACGGCAGCCTCGCGGTGCTGGCGAGCGGTTATGAAGGGGACACCGATGCCCTGCGCATCCGCGCGGATGCCCGCATGCTTGGCGGTACGGTGAAGGCCGGGGACAGCGTCACTTATGACAGTGTGAAGGGCCATCACCTCTATCTTGTCCCCACGTCCGGGCAGATCGAAATAGACGGCGAAAGGATCGACGCGCGCGACGGCGTGGCGATCCGTGGCGGCGACCCGATCGTCATAACCGCGATCGAGGACGCTGAAATCGTCTTGGTCGATACCGAATAGGGGCTGGTCCTCCCCCGGCCCCTGCCGCCCGCATCGCTCCCCCTGATGCGGGCGGCCCCCTTTCATCCGAAGTTTCCAAGGAAACATGACATGGCAAAGATCCTGGTTCTCTATTATTCCTCCTACGGCCACATCGAAACGATGGCGCAGGCGATGGCGCAAGGCGCCTCAGCCGCCGGCGCGCAGGTCGATATCAAGCGCGTGCCCGAAACGGCGCCGATCGAGGTGGCCAAGAGAGCCGGGTTCAAGCTGGATCAGGCGGCGCCCGTTGCGACGGTCGCCGAGTTGGCCGATTATGATGCGATCATCGTGGGCACCGGCACGCGCTTTGGCCGGATGTCGAGCCAGATGGCGGCGTTCCTCGATCAGGCCGGCGGCCTTTGGGCGAGCGGCGCGCTGAACGGCAAGGTGGGCGGCGCGTTCACGTCGACCGCCAGCCAGCATGGCGGGCAGGAAACCACCCTCTTCTCGATTATCACCAATCTGCTGCATTTCGGCATGGTGATCGTCGGCCTCGACTATGGCTTTGCCGGCCAGAATGGCGTCGACGAAGTGCGCGGTGGCGCGCCCTATGGCGCGACGACTCTCGCAGGCGCGGACGGCAGCCGACAGCCGAGCCAGGAGGAACTGGACGGCGCGCGCTATCAGGGCCGTCGCATTGCAGAAACAACAATCAAATTGCACGGCTGATCGAGGTCGATAAAAAGCTTGCAGTTGCCGACGGCTGTCTTCCGGGTCGCTCCAGGAGGAGGCGCTGGTCGGCCGCAGGGCCGGCGCATGAGATTGCGCCGGCCCTGCCCCCCCATTTCCGTCTATATTATTTGGCTAGTTCGGTCTCGATCGCCTGTACGAGTTCAGCGTCGTCCGGCGCGGTCGTCGGCGCGAATCGGGCCGCGACGCTGCCATCCTTGGCAATCAGGAACTTTTCGAAGTTCCAGAGGACTTCCGGTTCCGGATTGGGCGTCATGCCATAGCCCTTCAGCCGCTCGCGGAACGTGTCGCCATCCCCCGCGGCCTTGGGCTTTTCGCTGGTGAGCGCCGCATAGAGCGGGTGCTTATCCGGTCCCGACACGACGATTTTTTCGAACATGGGGAAATCGACGCCGAAATTCGTCGTGCAGAAATCGGCAATCTCTTCGTTGCTGCCCGGCTCCTGCGCGCCAAAGTCATTGGCAGGGAAACCGGCGACGACCAGGCCCTTGTCCTTGTAGCGCGAATAGAGCGCCTCAAGCCCTTCATATTGCGGGGTGAGCCCGCACTTGGATGCCACGTTAACGGCAAGGACGACCTTGCCGGCATAGTCGGCGAGGCTGGTATCCTCACCCTTGATCGTCTTGAGCGAAATATCCTGTAGCGCGGTCATGCATCTTCTCCCGATATTGACGGCGCGAACCTCGCCAATATCGGGCTGCGACGCAAGGCCTGATCCGTCGCGTCAGCCGGCGAGCCCTTCGGCCTTTTCGGCCAGTTCGAGCCAGCGTTCCTCCGCCGCGTCCTTTTCTGCGCGGGTGCGCTCGACCGCCTTGGTCAACGCCTCGAACTTGGCGAAATCGCGCGCATAGAGATTGGGATCGGCCAGCGCCGCCTCATCCCGCGCGATCGCGGCTTCCAGTTCCTCGATCCGCTTGGGCAACAGGTCAAGGTCGCGCTGGTCCTTATAGGTCAACTTGGTCGCGGCGGTGCGCGGCGGTGGCGCTGCCGCTTCGCTCTTCTTCTCGACCTTGGGCGCGTTTCGCTGCTGCCGCTTGGCGACCCAGTCGGCATAGCCGCCGACGATAACGTCGATATGCCCCGACCCGTCGAGCCCCAGCGTCATCGTGACCGTGCGGTCAAGGAAATCCCGGTCATGGCTGACGATCAGGACCGTGCCGTCATAATCGGCGATCACCTCCTGAAGCAGGTCGAGCGTCTCAAGGTCGAGGTCGTTGGTCGGCTCGTCCAGCACCAGAAGATTGGATTCGCGCGCAAATTCCCGCGCAAACAGCAGGCGCGAGCGTTCGCCGCCCGACAATGTGCCGACCTTTGCTTCGGCGAGCGACGGGTCGAACAGAAAGTCCTTGAGGTAGCCATGGACATGCTTGCGCACCCCCCGCACATCGATCCAGTCGCCACCCTCGGCCAGCACGTCCCGTACCGATTTATCCGGCTGCATCAGGCTGCGCTGCTGGTCGATGAAGATCATGTCGAGCGTCCTGGCGAGCGTCACCTGGCCGCTGTCGGGTGTCAGGCTGCCGGTCAGGATTTTTAGCAGCGTCGTCTTGCCCGCGCCATTGCCACCGACGATGCCGATGCGGTCGCCGCGCTGGACGCGCAGTGAGAGGTCGCGGATGACCGTGCGGTCGCCGAAGCTCTTGGCGACATGCTCGACCTTGATGACGCTCTTGGTCTTGCTGTCGTCGGCCGCGACCGCAATCTTGGCGATGCCCTGCGGCCCGACCATGGCGGCACGCTGCGCCCGCATGTCGTACAGCTTGGCGAGACGGCCCTGGTTGCGCTTGCGGCGAGCGGTGACACCGCGTTCGAGCCAATGCGCCTCGATCTTGAGCTTGGCATCCAGCTTGTCGGCGGCGCGCGCCTCCTCGGCATAGACCTGTTCCATCCACTGCTCGAACCCGCCAAAGCCGATCTCGGCGCGGCGCATCTCGCCCCGGTCGAGCCACAGGGTCTGGCGCGTCAGCCGGGTCAGGAAGGCGCGGTCGTGGCTGATGGTGATGAAGGCGCCATTGTAGCGGCCGAGCCATCCTTCGAGCCAGGCGATGGCGTCGATGTCGAGATGGTTGGTCGGCTCGTCCAGCAGCAGCAGGTCGGGCTCGCTTGCCAACGCGCGCGCAATAGCGGCGCGGCGACGCTCACCCCCGCTGGCGGTCGCGGCTTCGCGCGACAGGTCGATGCCGAGCTGGCTGGCGATCGCCTCAACCTCATGCCGCTCGGGCGCATATTGGCCGGCCAGCGCGAAATCATGCAGCGTCGCAAAGCCGCTTACGTCCGGGTCCTGCTCCAGCAGAATGACGCGCGCGCCCGGCTGGACCGAGCGGGTGCCGCGATCCGGCTCGATGCTGCCGGCGATCAGTTTGAGCAGCGTCGTCTTGCCCGCACCGTTACGGCCAATCAGCGCCAGCCGGTCGCGGGCGCCGACATGAATGTCGATCCCTTCGAACAGCCAGTGCGCGCCCTGGGAAAGCCCGAGATTTTCGTAGGAAAGTAGTGGTGCAGCCATGGACGAGGCAGCTAGGCGGTCGCTGGCGCGGGGGCAAGGGGCGAAGAGGATCGTGACTTTTGCGGAACGAAATCTGTCTGACGGATTTCAACGCATATCAGCGTCCATTCATCGCCAGCCAAGCAGACATGCTGGTCCATCCAGTTGGAGAAGAGCTTCATGAAATCCCGCATCGCCCTGCTGACCCTTGCCGCCATGGCGCTTCCGGTCGCCGCTTTTGCGCAAACCAATGTCACTATTGCCGAAACCGCGCCGGTCGTGACCCTCAACGTCACCGAGAGCGTCGAGGCGAGCCCGGACATCGCGACGGTCGGAACCG
>Ga0233380_1000949_pt1 | contig 13815 bp, 14 predicted proteins | sample ElkDunMinimDraft_9_FD_191541 | JGI IMG/M metagenome (GOLD analysis project Ga0233380, IMG submission 191541) | Fecal eukaryotic communites from dung pellets of Tule Elk in California, USA - Elk Dung F36 | ecosystem: Host-associated > Mammals > Digestive system > Large intestine > Fecal | place... | reverse complement strand
TCCGCCGTCGACGTCGGGCTTTGCTCGCTGAAGCAGCAAGGCACCAGACCTCCGCCGGTTTGCAGATAACGGCACACATCGAGCAGATGCGCGCCGCTGCAGGCAGACACCTGACGGGCCAGCGAGGCTTCCGCCCGATTGGCCTCCGGAATGATGAGGGTTCGCCCACTGCCTCTTGCCGCCAGCACCGCCGGCAACACTCCCTTGACCGCACGCAGCGCGCCAGTAAGGGCCAGCTCTCCCAGAATCTCGTAATGATGCAGGGTGGCCGCGGGAATCTGCTCCGACGCAGCAAGGATGCTGATGGCGATGGCCAGGTCGAAGCGTCCGCCACTCTTGGGGAGATCGGCAGGGGCCAGATTGACGGTGATGCGGCGGGCAGGAAACTGGAAGTTGGCGTTGAGGATGGCGCTGCGGACACGCTCACGGCTTTCGCGCACGGCGGTTTCGGGTAAACCGACGATCGTGAATGAGGGGAGGCCATTGGACAGGTGCGTCTCAACGGCCACCAGCGGCGCGTCTATGCCGACGTTGGCACGGCTGTGGACAATGGCAATTGACATGGCTTCCTTCCCTGGAACGGCCCTCCGGCATTGCCTTAAGGAATAGCCCAGGAAATCGAAATCAGCAAATCAGTGCTGCCCTTCGGCCAGTTCCTCCAGCATCTTGTCGATGAAGTCCGGGATATCATCCGGGTTACGGCTGGTCACCAGCCCCTGATCGACCACCACCGACTGATCAAGCCAGCGGGCGCCCGCGTTTTCCAGATCCACCCTGACGGTCTTGTACGATGTCATTTCCCTGCCCTCGACCACATCCGCAGTGATCAGCACCTGAGGACCGTGGCAGATGGCGAATACCGGTTTGGATGCATCGAAGAACTCACGCACGAAGGCAACGGCATTTTCGTCAGCCCTCAGCGCGTCGGGATTCATGACGCCGCCCGGCACCAGCAGAGCATCAAAGTCGTCGCCACTGGCTTCTGAAACCAGCTGATCCACAGCAAACCTGTCTGCGGGCTTGTCGTGGTGCATTCCCTGTATCTCGCCTGGCTTCAATGACACCACCGTGACCTTCACACCTGCTGCGAGAAGTGCATCTCGAGGTTCGGTGAACTCTACCTGTTCAAAACCGCTGGTGACGAGAATGGCTACTTTCTTGTCTGCTACCTGAGTCTGGGTTCGCATAGTTCCTCCTTGAATGTTCTACCCTCAACTGCAGCAACCTCCATGCCAGCGTATAAATCCCGTCTGAAGCCCCCGCCGCTGGGCCAGCCGCACGCTCGCAAGCAATTGTGTCGTCACTCGTATTACGTAAATATTGCCCACTTGGAAGCAATAACTACATCTTCATTTTTTCCGGAACGACATCAGCGCCCGCAATGCATCCACCACGCCTCTGGCTAGCACCAGCAGCGACAGCCTTATCTTCCCAGCCAATGACAATTGGCCAGCAGCGCTGAAGTCCCGCATGCGCTGGTGATACCAGGGTTGCCGATGCATGTAATTCGCTACCCTACGGGAGACGCGAGTCAGCAGATAAAGTGCGAGCAGCAGGAACACAATGCCGGGAATGATCGGCAGGATCAGTCCGATCAAGCCGACGATGGCGAAGCACACAATCAGCGCCACGCACAGTAGCCGGTACGCCAATGACAGGGGGCGGAAGCGGGATGTCAGATGCATTTCAAAAGACCTCGAGTATTGAATTGGCAGCTATCACCATGCAGCCCGCATGCCACTCACCAACTTACTGATTTTATTATTTTTTGTTTGATGAAAAATGAGTGAGCTGGCGAAAAAACCACGTATCTGGTCAATCTGACCCACAGGGAAATTTGCCCGGACATCGCGGCATGGATCCGGCACGTCGTATATAATGCCGGCCGGTATCATTCGACATTGCCCCCACGCCTACGGCGACGCGGCTTACTCTCTCTTTCTGCGAACATTCCTGTGAAAAATCTCAATCCCCGCCAGCTTGAGGCGGTGAAATACATCAGTTCCCCCTTGCTCGTGCTCGCCGGTGCGGGCAGCGGCAAGACCAGTGTGATCACCAAGAAGATCAACTATCTGATCACCGAATGCGGCTATCCTGCCCACCGCATCGCGGCCGTCACCTTTACCAACAAGGCCGCCCGGGAGATGAAGGAGCGGGTGACCAAGCTCTCCCGCGAGCGGGAAGGCAAGAACAATACCCGTGGCCTGACCATATCCACCTTCCACCACCTGGGCCTGACGATCATCCGCAAGGAGCACAAGAAACTCGGCTTCAAATCGGGCTTCACCATATTCGACAGCCAGGACAGCCTCGGCCTGCTGAAGAGCCTCATGCAGAAAGAATCGGACCTCACCGATGAACAGCTGAACGCCATCCAGACCGGCATCTCCAACTGGAAGAACCAGCTGCTGATGCCAGACCAGGCGCTGGCCATGGCGGAAGACGCGGAGACCCAGTTCGCCGCCCGCGTATACGAACAGTATCAGCGCCACCTGACCGCCTATAACGCGGTGGATTTCGATGACCTGATCCTGCTGCCGGTGTTCCTGTTCCAAAGCCAGCCCGACGTGCTGGAGCGCTGGCAGAACCGCATCCACTATCTGCTGGTGGATGAATACCAGGACACCAACACCGGCCAGTATTTGCTGGTGAAACTACTGGTCGGCGGTCGCAACGGTCTGACGGTGGTGGGCGACGATGACCAGTCCATCTATTCCTGGCGGGGCGCCAAGCCGGAGAACATGGTGCAGCTGGGCAAGGACTACCCGAGCCTCAAGCTGATCAAGCTGGAGCAGAACTATCGCTCCAACAACACGATCCTGACCGCGGCCAACACGCTGATCGCCAACAACCCGCACCTGTATGATAAACAGCTGTGGAGCCAGCTGGGTATGGGCGACCCCATCCGCGTGATCGTGACGCCCAACCAGGAGGCGGAATCCGAGCGCATCGCCATGGAAATCCTCGGCATGTGCGCGAGCCAGCGGCTGCACTTCCGCGATTTCGCCGTGCTCTATCGTGGCAATCACCAGGCCAAGACCCTGGAGATCCAGCTGCAGGCGCATCAGATCCGCTATCAGATCACTGGCGGCACCTCGTTCTTCTCCCGCACCGAGATCAAGGATCTGATGGCCTACCTGCGGCTGCTGATCAATCCGGATGACGACAACGCCTTCCTGCGCGCGATCAACACGCCCCGGCGCAAGATTGGCCCCTCGATCATCGAGGCGCTGGCCAACTACGCCACACAGCGAGAAATCGGCCTGCTGGCCGCCTGCAGCGAGATCGGCCTGGGCCAGTTTCTGGCCCCCAACAAGCTGGAGCGACTCACCGACTTCGCCTCTTGGATTACCCACATCACCGAGCAGTCAATGACGGGCGACAGCATTGCCGCCATCCGCGAGATGCTCAGGGACATGGACTACGAGGGCTGGATTCACCAGAACAGCCGCTCGACTCCGGCTGCGGAGCGGGCGCTGGGCAACGTGGAGATGCTGCTGGGTTCATTGCAGAAGAGCCTGACCAAGGCCGAAGAGGAGGATGAGGATGCGGACATCGAAGCCGCCATCAACAAACTCATCCTGCGCGACCTGTTAGAGCGTCAGGAGGAGGAAAGTATCGACAATCAGGTGCAGCTGATGACACTGCACGCGGCCAAGGGCCTCGAGTTTCCCCAGGTGTTTATCATGGGCATGGAGGAAGAATTCCTGCCGCACCGCAACAGCATTGAAACCGGGGATATCGATGAAGAAAGGCGACTCGCCTACGTCGGCATCACCCGCGCCAAGCGAGGACTCACTTTCACCTTGACCCGCAAGCGCAAGCAGTTTGGCGAAATGGTGACGACGACGCCGAGTCGCTTTCTCGATGAGTTGCCCCAGGATCAGCTGGTCTGGGAGGGCCGGGGCGATTCGACGCCGGAGCAGAAACAGGAGAAGGGCAGTGCGGCCCTGGCCGGCCTCCGGGATATGTTCTCCCTATAACGCAAAAAGGGGCTCGGCTTGCAGGCCGACCCCCTTTTATTGCAGCAATCCTGAAAGGATTACTTGCTGTTGTCGACCATGTACTGGACGACGGCACCAAGATCATCATCGGTGCAGGTGAAGCACATGCCTTTCGGTGGCATGGCGTTGACACCCTTGATTGCAACGGCCACTACCTCGTCGAAGCCCTTCTCCAGGCGAGTAGCCCAGGCTGCCGCGTCTCCTACCTTGGGAGCACCGGCTGCGCCGCTGTTGTGGCAGGCGAAGCAACTCTGACGGTAGGTGGCTTCGGCATCAAAGCCTTCGGTCACGTCGGCCAGTGCAGCGCCGGACATGAAAGCAGCAGCAACTGCCACTGCGGGGGTAAAGCGGAACACTTTTGCAAATTTCACCACGTCTTTCTCCTGTTGCTGGCTAGCAGCATGCAATCTGTCACGAGCACAGATTAATCGACTCTAACTGAACCGATCATGAACGGAATGTCAGCTCATTGCCCTGACATATAGGCAACCACTTCTGCCAACTGCTCATCCGTACAGGTCATGCACATCCCTTTGGCAGGCATGGCGTTGAAACCGTTGATAGCGTTGGCCACCACTGCATCCATGCCTTTTTCCAGCCGCGTCGCCCAGGCAGCGTCGTCACCCATCTTGGGAGCACCGGCCATGCCAGAGTTGTGGCAGACGCCGCAACTGGTGTTGTAGGTGCCTTCGGCGCTGAACTCTGCGGATGCGGCTGCGGTCTGGGCCGGAGCGGCACCACCTGCACAGGGATCCCCTGCCACGCACACTTCGCCTACTGGACGCAGACGTTCCGCGATCTGGTCATTGCGCGACTGCGCAGCAATGGAACCCGCGAAAACAATGCCCAGGACAACGACGCTGATCCGGGCAACACGACGACTGATAATGCTATTGAATACTGCCACGCTGTAGATCCTCTTGAATGACCAACCGAAATACGACTTCCCACGATAGCTGTGGCGGCCTGCGCCGCTATGGTATGCGACAAGATCAGCCATGCCCCCGATATTCAGGGAGCAGCGGCCTGAGGCCTACCGGATTTGCGAGATGGGCGACATTATAAGCCACGGGAGTAAATTTCGCGATAACTTCCGTCCTGGATCTTCTGCCACCATTTCTCGTTATCCAGATACCACTGCACTGTCTTCGCCAGTCCTTCCGCGAAGTCCACCTGCGGCTTGTAGCCCAGTTCGGACATGATGCGCTCGGCATTGATGGCATAGCGGGTGTCGTGACCCGGCCGGTCCGTTACAAAGCTGATCAGCGACACGCTTGGTTTGCCGGAAGATGCCGGGCACTGCGGGAAACGGCTGCGCAGGCTGTCGTCAGTGGCAAACATGGCGTCTACCAGTTGGCACAGCAGTTTCACCGTGTCGATATTGGCCCATTCGTTGTTGCCCCCAATGTTGTAGGTCTCGCCCACTGCACCCTGGTCGATTACCAGGTCGATGCCGCGGCTGTGATCGTCCACGTACAGCCAGTCGCGGATCTGCTGGCCGTCACCGTAGATCGGCAGCGGCTTGCCATGCAGGATGTTGAGCAGGCACAGCGGGATGAGCTTCTCGGGGAAGTGATAGGGGCCGTAGTTGTTGGAGCAGTTGCTGGTGGTAACCCGCAAGCCGTAGGTGTGGTGATAGGCGCGCACCAGATGATCGGATGCTGCCTTACTGGCGGCGTAGGGCGAATTGGGCGCGTACGGGGTGCTCTCGGTGAACGCAGGGTCCTCGGGCGCCAGGGTGCCGTACACCTCGTCGGTGGAGACGTGGTGAAAGTGATGCGGTTTGGCTGACTCCTGATCGAGCCAGCACTTTTTGGCGGCCTTCAGCAGGGAGTGAGTGCCCACTACGTTAGTATTGACAAAGGCGTCCGGTCCGGTAATGGAGCGATCAACATGGCTTTCGGCAGCAAAATGCACGATTGTGTCGATATCGTGCTCCTGGATCAGTTTTTCGATCAACGCCTGGTCGCAGATGTCGCCAGTGACGAAGTGAAAGCCTTCGCGGTGCCAGATGTCCTTCAGGTTCCAGGTGTTGCCGGCATAGGTGAGCGCGTCTAGCGCGATGACCCTGTCCTGTGGATACTTGCGCAACCAGAAATGGGTAAAGTTGGCACCAATGAATCCGGCAGCGCCGGTGATCAATACACTTCGCATGGGTTCTCTCTTCCTTATCAAGCCGTGGAGTGTGTTTGCATGCCACTTACCTTCGGCGGCTGCCGAGTCGATCCAGCACTTCGCGCAGGGCGTCGCGCCAATGCTGCTGAGGACAATCCAGCTCCAGCAACGCCCTGGATTTGTCCAGAACACTGTAGGCAGGGCGCTTGGCCGGAGTCGGGAATTTTTCGCTGGGAATAGGATGCAGGGGTATCGCTTTGTCGAGCAGCCCCCGCAGCAGCGCCTCCTCCTGGATTGCCACCGCGAAATCGTACCAGCTGGCGACCCCGGCGTCGGTCCAGTGCAGTATTCCCAGCGGCCTGTCAGCGCTGACAATGGCGCTCAGGCACTGCGCCAGGGTGGCGGTGGAGCAGGGGGTGCCGATCTGGTCATCCACCACGAACAGCTCGTCACGCTCCCGCATCAGCCGCAGCATCGTCTTCACAAAATTGTTGTTGTAGGGAGAGTACAGCCAGGCAGTGCGGACGATGGTTGTTTTGCCAGGCAGCAGGGTGGCAATCATTTTCTCGCCAGCCAGCTTGCTCTGCCCATAGACGCTCACGGGGGAGACGATGTCATCGGTCCTCCAGGGGCGGTTGCGATCGCCGCCGAACACGAAGTCGGTGGAGATGTGAATCAGGTGTGCGTCGTTCGCCTTGCACCAGCGCGCCAGATGCTTCACACCCTGCTCATTGATGCCATAGGCATCCTCGGCATGAGTCTCCGCCGCGTCCACAGCGGTATAGGCGGCCGCATTGATCACAATGTCTGGCTCGAGGGAGTCGAGCGTCGCCGTGACGCTGCCAGGATCGGTGATGTCCATGTCCTGCCTGCCCAGCGGCAGCAGGGTGTGGGAAGACAGCGACACTGCTTGCATCAGGGTCTGGCCAAGCTGTCCGTTGGCTCCCGTGATGGCGATTCGTTTTACCATGACTGTTGCAGACTCCTTTTCAACAAGGCTGGCGCCGGTCATCAAGGCGGGCGCCTGCTCATAACGGCCGGAAACAGGACGGCCTTTGGTAGATCAGGCCTGATAGGTCGGCGCGTCCTCGAAGTTCAAGGCATTACGGTCCTTGTCCGACAGTATCGGCTCTGACAGTGACAGTTCGTCTGTCGGCCACGCAATCGCCACGGTGGGGTCGTTCCACTGCAGCGAATACTCATCGTCGGCGGCGTAGTAGCCCGTGCACTTGTAGACCATCTCGGCGCTCTCGCTCAGCACCAGAAAACCGTGCGCAAAGCCCGGCGGCACCCACAGCTGGCGACGGTTCTCCGCGGAGAGCCGCTCGCCCACCCACTGCCCGAAGGTCGGGGACTGCCTGCGCATGTCCACCGCCACATCGAATATCTCGCCGGAGACAACCCTGACCAGCTTGCCCTGGGGTTTGCGCAGCTGATAGTGCAGTCCGCGCAGGATGCCGGCGCTCGACTTGCTGTGATTGTCCTGCACGAAGCGCAGCTTTCCCGAGGAGGCATACTGGCTGCCGGCAAAAACTTCGTCGAACAGGGACTCCCGCCAGGTTTCCATGAAGAAACCACGATGATCGCCGTGCACGGCAGGTTCAAGAAGGAGTACGTCGGGGATGGAGGTTGCGATGATTTTCAAACTGGGACCTTGTCGTCTGCGTTAGGGATTCTGTGGGGATGTCCGTCTCACTGCACCAGCTGTGCAACAATGCCGGGCAACTCGCCGGTAAATGTGGCGGCGGGATTATAGCCCAGTTCCCGCTGGATATTCTCGCAGGAAAACACGCTGTCCGTGGACAGTGTGCGGTAGTTCCGCAGGCCTGGCGCGTTATCCAGGCGCAACACCCGCCCGGCGAGCTCGAGCGTCGCCATGCCCAGCCACAGCACTGACATCGGCACCTCCCAGCGTGGCACAGGGCGTCCCAGCGCCTGTCGAATGCTTACCTCCAGCCCCTTCATCGTATAGGTGCGGCCATCAGTGACTTCGTAGACCTGGCCATTGGCCTGGGGCGCCACTGCGGCCAACAGCGCCGCCTGGCACAGGTCCTGGCTGCCGACCAGTGACGCGCTGGCAGACGGACGCGGCAAGGGGGGGAAGACGCCCTTGTGAATCAGCCGGATCATGGTCATCAGGTTGCCCTGCATGCCCAGCCCATAGACGTTCACCGGTCGCAGGCAGCACACCTCGATGCGTCCCGCAGCGGCAGCCTCCAGCAGCAGGGTCTCGGCATCGCGTTTCGCCCGCCCATAATCGCTCAGCTGCGCTTCCTCCGCCGCTGCCAGGCTACTGCTGAAAAACACGATACGGCGTACCCCTTCCGCAATTGCCGCCTCCAGCAGGGTGCGGGTGCCCTCCACGTTGGTCGCGCGCATCAGCGCTACGTCATGATGATTCACGTGAGCGTAGGCTGCCAGATGAAAAACGGTATCCACGCCACGGCAGGCCTGTCGCAACAGCGCGACATCGTTGATGTCACCGGTGAACGCGCAGCATCCTTCCCAATCCACTCCTTCCTGACCCGCACGCCGGGACAGCACGTTCACCGGGTGCTGCCGCTCCAGCAGACGCTGGGTGAGCGTGCGGCCGATAAAGCCCGAGGCCCCCGTCACCAGCGCCCTCAGGGCGGGGCCGCGGCTGTCATTGGCGGGAATGGTCATAGCAGGCGCCAACCATGGGTATTGTAGAAACGGCATCCGGAGCGCGCGAACATGGCGATGTGACGCAGCCCCTTGCGGGCGCTGTAACCGCCCAGATGGGTGATCTGCATGTCCGGCAGATAGGCGAGCTGTCCCTGTGCCTGCACCCGCAGGGACAGGTCGAAGTCTTCGAAGTAAAGAAAGTAGCCCTCGTCGAAGCCATTGACCGCCTGCAGTGCGGGCGTGCGAAACAGCATGAAGCAGCCACTGATGATGGGAATATCCGTACTTGCCTGCTGTTCCGACAGGTCACGCATCTCATAACGGGCGAGTCGCCTGTCGAACAGCTTCCTGATGCCCTGGGGCGCGAAGCCGCGCAGCACAAAGTCCAGCACGGTGGGGAAGCGCTTGCACGCATGTTGCTTGTGGCCCGCTGCGTCACATACTGCCGGGCTGAGGGCGGCCACCGCCGGGGCGGATTGCAGATACTGTATGCCCTGCACCAGGCTCTCCCGGGTGAGTACCACATCCGGATTCAGCACCAGATGGAAGTCGGAGGCCACCCTGCGAATGGAGAGATTATGCCCGCGGCCATAGCCCACATTGCCGTGGCCCTCGAACAGCTCAAAGATGACCTCATGCTGACAACATAGCTGTTGCACCCGGTCGGCCAGCGCGGCAAAACCCGCAGAGGAGTCGCCGTTATGGACCAGGTGAAGCACGACCTGTGACAGCACTTGCTGTGAGCGCGCGAACAGCACCGACGCCAGCAGCGAATCGACGGTCGCAAAGACAACCTCAGCGTCCGTGTGGTAGACCACGACGGACACTGACAGGCTGGCAGGGGAAGGCGGACTGATGTTGCTGGGCACGGATTCCTACTATTGCGGCGAGTCCGGCACCATACGGTCACCGAAGGGAGTTCTGACAACGCGCATCCCGGCCGGCACATCCTCGGGGGCAATACGTCGCGGCTGGAAGTCCTCTGGGTTGGCGCGACGGCGCCTGGGCTGACCGTTCGCTTCCGCCTCGCGCGCCATGCGGACGGCTGCCGCGAAGGGATTCTCCGGTGCGGCATTGGGGTCGGCGCTGGCAGCATTGGCGCTGGCGTCCGGGTTATCACCCTGGGCCGGAACAGCGATGGGGGCTGCGGTGGCCAAGGCAAGCTGGGTGACGCCAATGTCGCTGCAGCTGACGCCCCTGTCCTGCTGATCCACACAGGGATCACTGCCGGGTGTGATCAGTGACACCTGCCTGGAACCGATGCCCACCAGCCGATAACCGGGATAATCGGGGATCTCCGCCGTGCTGCCCGGATCGGCGCTGACACGGGCGATACTGCCATCGCGATGGGCCAGAACCACCGTGTATTTGCTGCCGATGCGGCTCGTGCCCAGCAGGGTGAAGGTCGGCCCGCCCTCTGCGTTGCTACGCTGCTCGACAGGTCTCTCGGTCTGCTCGCTGCCTGCCACCGGCTCGAACAAACTGAGGCTCTGCTCCTGCTGGAGATCGGCTGGCGGAGGAAATTGGGCAAGCGCCCGCTGTCCGGGCATCGCGATCATCAGCAACAACAGGAAGGCGGGGAGCCGCTGCTCCGCAGCAAATCCGGGAATCCGGTGGTGGTTCATTGCATCCTCCGGCCATGACCGCTTGTGGCTTTACGACCGCTGGCGGCTTAGGAAACGTCAGTGGAAATGCGAACCATGGTACTCCTTTGACCGGAGCGGTTCAAAATTGTTTGTCGGCGATCAGGTGAATCAGGCGCGTCCGCCAGAGATGACCGTCAGTCCTACCCGGTCGTGCCTGCGACGGGTGGGACTATCGTTCAGGGGAGGAGTGAACAGGGTATGAGGGACGCTCAGTCCGCTGAGCATGTAGCTGCCCTGGGATTCGAGCCGATAATCGCTCAGCTGTCGGGCCGCGCACTCCCCGATCAGGATCGGCAGGCCAAGCTCAGCTGTCATCTCCTGAATGCGCAGGGCAATGGTGACGGTATCCCCGAGCATGCTCCGCGTCCGCCGATGCGCCGGTCCCATGGAACCGGTCAGCACCGGCCCCTGTTCAATGGCGATCCCCAGCGCCAGCGATTCCAACCCATCCTGGGCATGCTGCGGCAGGACTTCGTCGGCGGCGGCTTCCTGCATGGCCCGGGCCGCCTTCAGTGCGCGTGCGGCCGATATCGAGCTGTGGTCATCCCAGATGGCCAGCAGGCCCTCGCCCTTGAACTCGTGAATGCGGCCGCCGTGCAGCTCGACGATTTCACAGGTGCGTACGAAAAAGGCATGCAGCAGTGCCGCCGACTCCTCCGGCGGGCGGGACTCGCTGAAGGCAGAGAGGTTGCGCAGATCCGCGCTCAGCAGCGTCGCCTCGCCGCGGCGGGCATTAACGCTGGCGCCCGGCAGGCTGTAGGCGATCTCTTCCACGGCACCAGACACATAGGCGCTCAGGTTGGCATGGATTAGGTTGCGTTGGTGGCGAACCCGGGAGTGCTCAAGCAGCATCAGCAAGCTGGCGGCACACAGACTGAAGAGCGCCGGCAGCATCCAGCCGAGCCACAGATTACCGATATTGAGCAGTCCACTATGCAGCAGCAGCGCGAACAGCGGCAGCACGACCGCAGCGACAGGCAGCCCGTAATGGCTGGCACGCTGCCCTGCGGCGAACAGCAGCACGACCGCGGCGGCGGCGCACATCAGCAGTAGTAACGCCTCTGCGAGCCTCGGTGTATATGGCACGGAAGCGTCCAGCAGACTGCCGAGAATCCGCGCCTGCACCTCGACCCCGGGCGTTGCGCCGCTGTAGGGCGTGGGCACCCTGTCCCCAATGCCAAAAACAGTGCTGCCCACCAGGACCCAGGCGTTCTCGAGCTGGCCCGGCTCCACCGTGCCATCAAGCACATCCACCGCGGACACCATGCTGTAGGTCTCAGGCAGATTGCGATAGGAGATGCGCATGTTGCCATCGGCATCCAGGGGTATCCGCAAGCCCGGGTAGGCATCCAGCAACAGCTCCCGGTCCGGCCCGAACACGCCTCGGCCCTCTGTCAGATTCACGGACCAGACGTTGTCGATGGCCTGCAGGAAGCCGCTGATGGCCAGCGCGGGATAGGCGCTGCCGTCAACACAGACCACTGCCGGCACCTGGCGCACGGCGCCGTCGGGTGCCACTATCGTCGCTGTGTGGCCCGTAGGGATGGAGGCGAACTGTCGGTGATTGCCGACGAAGCTGCCGGCGACGGGAATCTCTGGTCCGCAGCTAAGGCCTGTCAGCGAATGTGTCAGCAGACCCCGGCGAACGCTCTGCTGCGCGTCCAGAATCGGGAACTGCCCCAGCACGGCACCGTGCGCGGAAGCCAGGGCCGCAATCAGGGCCGGTTGCGCCGCAGGATAGACAATGTCATGCAACTGCTGCCGCACCCCCGCCTCATTCAGGGTCGTCACCAGTCGTGCCATGCTTTCCTGCGGGAACGGCCAGCCTTCGCGGGCAATGCTGCGCTCGTCGATGGCAACAATGGTGATGCGCTGCTCCGGAGCATCCTCAGGGTGCAGCGTCCACCCCAGCGTGCCAAAATCCTCTTCCAGGGTCTGCAGGGAATCGCCGAACAGGGCGAAGAGGATGAGGGTGACAACCGCCGCCGCACCAAGCATCAGCATACGGCTGACCAACGGGAGGGAAAACGTCAACGACTTTACGATCTCTGCAGCGAAAGCGAATTTCCGGGTCATCAGGGTAGGTTCCACAGGGTCAACTCGAGCCGCACTGCCGCGCGAAGACTCTCCGCAAGGGAATCCACAATGGAATCCACTCGGGAATCTGGCAGAGAGGCAGGCAGCAGGGCGCTCCACAGCGGTACCGCTGTGGGTCTGGATAAGGTGAGCAGTCCCTTGGATGATTCGGCGGCGCAGTCACTGGCGCGGCAGGCGAGCAAAGAAGCGGGTTTCATAACCTTCCCCGTCAAGGGAGAGAACAACACGGTACTGGAAATGCCTGCGTTTGCCAACAGGATTCAAGCTCTTATAATGACGCGCTCTTCTCTGAGGGAAGCCTTGCTGGTGGCATCCAGGGCAGAGACTCCGAAGGAGCCCGTGCTTCCTCTTTCGGGAGCGATTGCAGGGCACGGAGTCTATCATCAACAATCGCCAAACGATAACAGGATTTTGAATGTTCCTTAGATTGTTGCAGCAATGGGCCCTCGCCCCGATCACCAGCTACCGGCTGTTCCACAATTTCGTTCGCCAGGACTTCGCCGCCCGGGTAGCAGGCTCGCTTGGCGGCGTGCTTTGGCTGTTCATCACCCCAATCGTCAACATCCTCATTTACGCCTACGTCTTCAGCGTCGTTTTTCGCGCGCCGATGCCGGACGAGTATGGCCAGACCCCTTTCATCATTTTCCTGATGATGGGATACCTGCCCTGGTTTGCCTTTGCTGATGCCATCGGCCGCTCCAGTACGCTGCTGCTGGAGAAGGCGCCACTGATCACCAAGGTCATGTTTCCGGTTCAGGTGCTGCCGGCAGTCGGCACGCTCGTGCCCTATCTGGTACACGGCATCGGCTTCGGGCTGTTCCTGTGCTATCTGGCGGCGACCGGTCACCTGACAACAACGTGGCTGATGCTGCCGGTGGTGTTCCTGCTGCAGTTCCTGTTTACGCTTGGCCTGGTGGCGATTCTATCCGCTCTGTGTGTATTCCTGCGCGATATCCAGCAGATGGTCGCGCTGGCCATCACCACCTGGTTCTTCATGACGCCAATCATCTATCCGATCACCCTGATCCCGGAGCATCTGCGTCCGCTGCTGCTGCTCAACCCCATGCACAGCTTTGTGCAGCTGTATCGTGAGATCGTGTTGCTCGATACCTTTACGATGCTGAACCTGCAGATCGTTACAGTATCGGCGTTACTCAGTTATTTTGTCGGCGGCTGGCTGTTCATGCGCATCCGCCACGCGTTCGGGGATGTACTCTAGGGAGCCTGGTATGCACAGTATTACAGTTGAGAGTGTCTACAAGGATTTCCGCATCTATGAGCGGCCGCAGGACCGCCTGCTCGAGCTG